>JAAUXV010076318.1_pt1 | contig 11657 bp, 12 predicted proteins | sample 7278181 | NCBI WGS metagenome assembly JAAUXV01 (sample SAMN14350114, study PRJNA611818) | marine sediment metagenome | isolation source: surface marine sediment (2.1m) | place: French Polynesia: Moorea | collected 2018-08
CTGGCCTTTCTATCGGAGGAGGAGCCGCTGCCGGAGGAGCATCGGGCGGAGGCTGCGCGGCTGCGGCGGCTGATGGCCGAACAGGTCGGGGCGCTGGAGGCGGCGCTGGCGCAGCACGAGCGGCTAGTGTCGGCGGACATGCGGCCGCTGCACGAACATCTATGCAGGAGGTGGAGGCAGATGAAGGCAGAGATGGAGGCGGTGCAACAACAACAGCAGCAGCAGGTCAACAACTCTCCATCGCCACCGCTAAGGACATTGTCCAGAAAATATTCAGGTGCTGATTTTTTATAATTTTTTTAGCAATGCAAGGAAGCACAATATTTTGTTGTTTTTTACAGGTACACGAAAGGGCCCACTTCCAAAACCGCCGCCTCCAACGAACGACATCAGCTCTAACAATCAAGAGCAGCCGGCGTCTACTGCCAACACGACTGCCGCCGCCTTGTACGAATTCGCCAGGGCTGAGGTGGAGGACGAAGAAGAAGAAGGCCTGTACAGCCTGCCCGCCACCATCTCCATGTCCTCTTCCTTTACCAGCAGTAGCACGAACGGCGGCGGCGTCGGGACCACCTCTACACCTCCTACGCCTCCCGTTCTCCCTCCCCAGAGGCTGCGGCGGTGCGCCCACCACCACCATCATCACAACCACCACAACAGCCACCACCACCATCACCACGGCCACAATCACAGCCAGCTGCAAGAGCACCATCACCAGAGCCAGGATTCCTCCGCTTCTCTGTCCCCGCCGTCCACCACCTCCTCCTCCTCTGCTATGACCACCTCCCTCCCCTCGCTCCACCACTCTCCGCGGGCCGCTGCAAGGGGATCCGGCGGGTCCTTCTCCTCCTCCTCCGGCGTCGAGGCTGAGGGGATAGGGGATGCACCTCCGTTGCCGCCCAGAGCAGCCGCCAATGCCAACAGAGTGAGCAAACTATAATTTCGTTCTGTTTGCCAAAAAAATCTTACAACTTAACATTTTTTATTACTATAGATCTCCACTGTCGTTGGGGAAGAGCCTTCGTCTTCCGAACCCCCGCCTATTCCGCCAAAGTCATCTCCCGCTCCTTCTATGGTCAAATATTCTTCTTCGCCCGCAGCCACCGCTATATCGGCAGAAGATGCTTCAGAGTCACAGCCAAAGGAAGCAACTAGTCAGACCTGAAGGCAAAATTAAATGTCAACTACTGTATACTATGAACTTCATAAAGAACGAGAAAGTGGTCTGCCAAGCAAAAAAAATTACATATTTTTGTGATCCTGTCAATACGCACAACTTGCAAGTTTCCTGTCTAGCAACTTGAGACAAGCACTTTTATAATCGTTCGAGGAATTTCGACATCGTGCCGTTTCTCCGAAGTAGAAAGTCCTGCAAATTCAATCTCCCTTTAACGTGACTCTCTACACTCCTGGGCAACCTTTGGGAACGAATAGCAATTCTAATATCCCAGAGAGGAAAAGGTACTGGAGGGCGTAAACGGGGTAAAAGTCCTCTCTTGTCCTAGATGCATCCACGTGTAAGTATATTGCAGCGCGAGGGCTGATCCCCAAGGGAGCGGAGGGGAAATGGTAGGCTTGGTATCAGATGCAGATCCGTCGTTGCCAGAGGAGGAGAGGCTTTTTAGAAAGCGCAATTTCGGTGGTGGAGGGGGACGCACATTGTCCAAGCTAGCGGAGGTCGGGAGAGAGGACCTATAGCCAAAAATATCCCGCTGCGAAAAAAAGTAGAGGTCAGAAGGCCTCCCCAGATCGATACGGCCTCCTCGCTCTTCTCCCTCGATCGTCGTCGGTAGCAACATCCTAGGCCGCAGACGTCGTGACGTCGTCGGAGCTGTACAGAGAGGCTAAAAAGGGTTTGTTGCTGCGATCAGAGCTAGAGTGGGGGATGGATAATGGATGACGGGGAGGGGGGATGGCGGAATCACGTTTCGGCTTTGTAGCTCGAAAGCACCTCTCTTCCTCGCCAGACTGTGTACCACGGTGCACATGAGAGTATGTACATACTGTACTAATACCAGTAATACTGTGTACGTGTGGTACTGGTAGTACACATCTCTCTTTCCCCACCCACAGCCTGTTGCGTCGGAATGGCTTTTTGGGCGCAACCTTGGAACACGAGTAAAAGTCCTTTGAGGGAATGAATCCAGCTCCAGAGAGAAGAGACCAAGAAAACGGTGACGCAAGAGGAAGTTTTCTCCCGCGAGCGACGTTTGCATCTGGATACTGAAGAAGGTGGAGAGGAATAAGGAACGGGGGATCGAGGAGGAGGAGGAAGAAGAAGAAGAAACTCGGAGGAAGAATTTCTTAATGTGACAGGTTTAAAGGGGAGTGGAAAGGAACTAGAGGAGGAGGAGAGCCTTGAACTTGCATTCAATTTCGACGGTGCGAAAGTCTCCTTCCCTTCCTTTTGCCACCGAGGCGTGCAAAGGCACCAGCCAGGTCTTCATAGTCGTCGTCGTCGATGTCGGATGGAACAGAAGGAGGAGGGGGATCCGTGAAAGCCCCTTTCCTCCTACTCCTGTTTTCCGTGTGTACAGACTTCATCGCGGCATCTTGGTGGTGGCGGCGGCGGTGGTGCATGGAGGAGGAAAGAGAGGTGCTTTCTCTGGCACTCAATGCAGTTTTCACGGAGGGAAAGCCCTGCTCCTCCTCCTCCTCTTCTTCCTCCTCCGTACCTCTCTCTCCGGTTGGCAGTGCTCTCCCTACGGCGCCTGGCTTGGCAGGCTGTGTGGCGGCGGCGGTGGAAGAGAAGGCCAAGGGGGCTCTCTAGCCGCCTCGGCAGAGGAGAGACTAAGAGAAAAAGGATACTTCTTCTCGGATGCAGCAACACTGGAAGGTTGAAAGGCAGAGAAATAACTCTGAGAGCTTACTGTGGGTAGTTGTCGAAGAGCTTTTGAAGGAAAAGGACAGTATCCTACTATATCTCAACTTAACTATTTGAGAGACAAGAGAGCCCCAGGAATAGACCAACTGTTTTTCCATTTTTTGAAGGAGGCCTTCATTGGATCGGCCTTGGGTGGCAAGAGAGACGGGGAAGAGGGGGAATAGAGAGAGAGGCCTCCCTCCCTCTTCCACGACAGAGGAAAAGCCTTCTCTGCGTTCGTAGCCTTGCGGCCTCACCCCACTCTTCCTCCACGCAGCAAGCAGAGCAGGCTTGAAGGTCAGACGAGGGAGGCCCACCCACCGCACCACCCACCGACACTCACTTGGAGGAGGAGAAAGGACTACTACTAATACTTCAGTATATATACGTACACGTACGGAAAGAATCGAGTGGAGGATAAAGCAGCAGCTGCTCCTCTGCCTCTTTTGTGGAAGTTAAATTTGGCAGTAGTTGGTAGTCAGGCGGAGTCCGAAGGGAAGCTTCGTCCGTGGGGGGAGTGAAGAAAAAAGCAGGTGGCGAAATTGGAAGACGAAAAGAGATTGTACTTTTCCGCCTGGAAAACGGAGTGTTTTTCCAGGGCTTCCAAGAAAAAGCAGAAAAGAAAGACAGCCTTAGTGTCTAGGAGGAGAGGAACAAACCACCACCATGCCTGAGCAGAGCAACGACTACCGCGTGGTGGTGTTCGGCGCTGGCGGCGTCGGCAAGACCAGCCTAGTGCTCAGGTTCATACACGGCACATTCAGGGACTCGTACATACCGACCATAGAGGACACATACAGAAAGGTGAGCAACCACAGCCGGAGGCGGAATTGAAGGAATTAATTAGGATTAGAATATAATATTCTGAAATCGACATTCAATGTTCGGTTTTCTTTTCCATCGGTCACAACGCCTACTTTCGCCACTTTTTCCTTCCAGGTCATATCTTCCAACAACTCAATCTGCACGCTTCAGATCACTGACACAACCGGCTCGCACCAGTTCCCTGCCATGCAGCGCCTCAGCATCTCCAAGGGCCACGCCTTCATCCTGGTGTTCTCGGTGACATCGCGGCAGTCGCTGGAGGAGCTCAAGACCATCTTGGAGACGGTGGGGGAGGTCAAGGGAGGGGACCTGACGGGTATCCCGGTCATGCTGGTGGGCAACAAGTGCGACGAGGAGACGGGAAAGAGGGAGGTCAACAAGAAGACGGGGGAGGCGCTGCAGGTGAGAAGAGGAAACATTCGAGAAGCAGATGCATCAAAAGTAGCAAGGCAACATCAGTAGCAAAAGAAGCTAAAGCAGCAGCAGCAGAGACAATTTGCACATCAACAACAGAACAAAAACACTAAAGGCAGCCTCCGCAACAAACTGCAACATTTTCTCCCTCTCCTTTTCAGCAAATGTGGAAGTGCAAGTACATCGAGACGTCGGCGAAGGAGGGCACCAACGTCACCGAGCTCTTCGAGGAGCTCCTAAAGCTTGATACTTCCAGGTGGAGAAAGTTTGCCTCTCCAAACATTATGTAGCCTCTCAATTCGGTTTCTGTTACTATCCTGCTTCCAGACAACTCTCCCTGCAGCCCATCGAGAAGACGGAGACGAAGGGCGGAATGCAGAAGATGAAGGACAAGTGTGTCCTCTTGTGAGCTACGAAAGGAGCTTGAAACCTACACCATCAAGGAGCACAAGAGGAGGAGCGCCATCGATCGTCGTCGGACAGAATCTCTAATCTCTTGCGATTTGAGGCCGAGCAGCCGCAAGGCCCGATCGAATGAAACTCTTAATTGAGGGCGGCCGACGGAGCGCTACTTTTTTACACTAAAAAACAACTCCTTACGCAAATGCGCGCCCCGCCCTTTGAATTGGAAATACTAAAAGAGGTTCCACGCCCCTCCCCTTATCCCTTCCCTCGGACCGTTACTGCATACTAACTACGTACATACGCTACTACATATACTGGTATATCTTTGTCGACATTATTTTTCTGTGGAGTAAGAAGAATTCCGCCGCGAGGAATTAGAGAGTAGCCAAGTTTACACGGCGTCATTGTTATGTCTTTTAAAAAGTCGGAACGGGTAACTCAATGGTGCGACCCGACCGAGGTTAAGTCATCAGGTACCCCCTCCTTTATTTTTCTTTTGAAAAGACCTATAACCTCCACTATTTCCGCCCCTCAGCATTGAAAAAATGTTGCCGTATCACACGCACGAGCATTTATCAAGCAATGGGGCCACGCGAATCATTGCAATCCAACATCACTACTTAATTTCCGCTTGAACTTTTTTAGTTCGATGAGAAGAAAGCCCCATTCTGAAAGTATTATCCCTCACAACACAAATCAATCCCTCAAACAACCACGCAAGCCGAGTAGCTTTTAAAGTTTTTTCAACCGCTTTGATATCCTTTCTGCTGAATTGATGCCTGTTCAATTGTACTACGTACGTATCACACACGTACACATCCGGCATGTGAGATCCGTTAAAAGGAAATCCACCCCAAATCGGAACAATTTCTCCCAACTTCCATCGTCGGCGGAAGAGGGATAAAAAGGCCATTGGCCCCTGCAACACAGCCGCTGATCCAAAGATACTCTATCACCACTTCTCTTGCTATTGCTGTCTCCTTCAAAAAACATATAAAACTCACCGTTATGGACTTACATGAATCATGGCAAAGAGAAGAAGCCCGAAGAGAAATGAAAAACTATCGCTCGTGTTGGAATGAAAAATAAAATCTATATTTGTCAGGAGAGTGAGAGTCATACTGTATTACATTCGCATTCTTGGGTGACCGGGTACCAGAGAAGGTACAGGGGAAGTTATTACAGGACAAAAACCAGCACCTTGGTTGTTTTTGCGTAGTCATTAATTGCACGTGTTGTTTTAAAAATATCCTGTCGGTATCAACGTACAGGGGGCTACTTTAGTTAGGACGAGGAGGGACGGAAGAAGAGTGGTAAAAAGGCACGTCATTAGTATTAGTGTGGGATATTGTGTTTGCATTGATTGTTCCGATATTTTTTTTCTCGAAAGAAAAATCGCTACAACAGATGATTCTTCGTCGTTGTCCGATTCTTCTTCCTTTTTTTATTTCTTCACTTGAGCCCTAGCTGCCTCATGAGCTCCTCGTAGACGGTCCAGGCGAGGGCGGACATGAGGGTGCGGCGAAGCATGCGAGGGGCCAGGCCAACCAGGAAGCCGGACGGGCCGCTGCGCATGTAGATCTTCAGCACGGCGCTCCGGACAGAGCTGAAAATGAATTATTTTGGATTAGCTTATTCCACAACAGCTCGCAGAAAATCAGAATTTAGCATGAAAAAAATGAACAGCAGCAACAACAGTGGCTGCTACTAATCAGCAGGAAGAGAGCAACATCGGCAGGAAAGTAATAAGCAGCGGCAAGAATATGATGCCACAACAGCAGGAAAAGAATAAGCAACAACATCAGCATCTGCTGTCGGTGCAACAGCAGCAGAAACAGCAACGTTAAAAGCAGCAGCAAATGATTTAGATAATTTTTGTAAATCTCACCTGAACTCCCCCGGGCATAGCTGCATCCTGGTCTTGACGACGTCCGCCGGGTGGGTGACGAGCGAGGCCAGCACTCCTGCCGACAGCCCGCAGGAGAAGTTGGCGGCCGCTGCCACCGAGGCTGCGGGGAAGGGCGCCACGGCGGAGACGTCCTCCACGGCGCGGGCGGAGCGACGCTTCAGCTGGGTGTAGAACATGAGGTATAGCCCGGAGAAGGGGGCGTCCCTCATCAGCGTGGGGGCCAGCCCGCAGCAGAGGCCCCGGACGCCCTCACGAGAGTAGATCTGGGCGAAGGCCTGCGTCATTCGCTGGTAGTGGTAGGCGTCCGACTCGAAGCGGGTCTTGACCACGGTGACGGGGATCATTGCGGCGCCGGCGAAGGAGCGGGCGGCCATGCCCAGGCAGACGGCCTCAAGAGGGCTCGGCTGTTCTCCACCTCCCCCGTTATAGACGGAGGTCTTGAGCCAGTGCAGCGAGGAGAAGTAGAGCCCGACGCCGGGGACAGTGCGCGCCACCGACGGGACGATGCCGCGCCAGAGGCCGGTCACGTGCTCCGTGCGGAGGACGTGGCGGACCACCGAGTACATGCTCTGGCCTTGGGCCGATGCAGCCTGCTGCGTAGATAATGCGACGGTGCCGCCAGCAGAGCTGTTGGCATTGGCGGCGGACTGTAGACGGGTCTTCACCAGGTCAAGGGGCTGTCGTTTAAAAAAGGTAAAACAAACCCTAATTTAGCAGGTAGCATGTAAAGATTGTTTTTCTAGCTTGAAAAAACAACTACGTGGTTACGTTGGCGAAATAGTTTTTTCTCCTCACCTGGAAGAGTATGGTGCTGCAGGTCCCGGAGAATGATCCCGCCAAGAAGGACTTGAGCACGGGGTTGGCGGCGATGTCCATCCTGTCCTGGATTGGTCTGACGAAGGCGGTGAAGTAGAGAGACTTTGAGTCGGTGGTGGCGGATGGGTGGCTGATAGCCAGGGAGAAGGGCACCAAGGCCAGGCGGGGGGCGGCGGACATCTAACGGGGGGGTGGGTGGGTGGGTGGGTTGCGGCGCAGACGACCGGTTGGTTGGGGAGGTACGTTGAGTTAGTTTCCGTAGAGTTAGTTACCGATATCTTCTGGGTTTTTTTTCGAAGCACCTTTTTTAGGCAGTTCCACACTGCTGCTATCTACTTCTTGGTCTGCACTTAGTTGAAGTTGTGCAAAGGAGGGAGTAGTACAACAGTTTCACACTGTTTTTGTTTGGAGACTCAGTTTATATCGACAGTTCCACACTGCCTTGGGCACTTCGTTTCGAGAAAAAATATATGTACGGGCACTGGATCCGGCAATAAAAAGGTCGGAAAGTTCCTTAAGACAGTTCCACACTGTTTGTAAGCAAAGAGACAGTTGCACACTGTTCAGTGTTTTTTTCTTCGACAGTTCCACACTGTGCGTTCGGCTCTTTCCGAGGTGAATGAATATGCACTATTCCGTGTTACTGCAAAAGACTTACTGTAAAGACACTATTGGGCACAGTTCCACACTGCGTCTGAGTTTACTTGTTCCAGCGCCCTTCACTTGAAGGAGTCTGTACATTGGCCGACAAAGCTCAAGGATAATATCCGCCTGTTTCACACGGGCGGCCTCGAGGGATTCTTCGGAGGGTTGTTGGTTAGTAGGAGGCACCTCCTCCGGTGGCCCGCCCAGTCGTCATCGCAATCACCATCGTAATTCACACCAATTAACAACTCATGCGTAGGCGAGGGCTGCCCAGTCGCTGTAGTCGGTGTAATAGATGGGGTGAGCGCGGAAGAGACCCCTCTCCAGCTGGGTGGCCTGCAAGCGGGCGGCGACGGCAGAGGCTGAGGCGCCGGGGAGGGTGTCAGATTGCTTGGACATGGCGGCGGTATTCGACATGGTGCTCGTGGGGAATGGCTCGAGAAGGGTTGGGATTCGGTCAGAGCGAGTCCGTGAGATTACCTGCAAAGAGACAATGGAACCAGCTTTAGCCATTCAATTATTTTGAATGCACTTGGCACGAAGCCAACACTTGGATTTGGCACGGATTGTACTAGTACCTTTGAAATGAACTGCGTCGCAACTTTGGCAAAGTTGAGGTATGCGAGGATTGTGAGGAGAGGTGGTGCTTTCGACAGAAAGGTTCCGGCAAGACTGAGGGGGATCGCCTGTCAGACGCCGCCCAATATAGGCTCGGATCTCGGCCACTGATTGGAAATCCAGTTCCCCCCGCCGCGCTCTTCTCCCTCGCGGGTGGCGCCATATCCAGGGCAATTTCGTGAAATTTTTTGGCGATTCGCGCTAGTTGCCAATTCCCTTCCTACTATTTCCTTAATGGCAGCTCTTGCACCTTGTGAGCTAAGTACATCTCGTTTTGTTAAATTTAAAATGCTGCTGTACCACAAGAAACCTTTTGAGCTTGGCATATGTGGCGCTCGCCCGGTGATAGGACGTGGGAGGAGGAGACGAGCCGGGCGAAGGCCAAGATATGGTACAAGAACTATTTCTAGAAGAGTACGCTGCCGCCCGCCACTAATCTACGTCTCATTGGGTTGGCTGTACGGGATCATGGTACGAACTTTCAATTCCTACAACGCAAAACAGTGCGAAATGTTTTTTTGGGACTTTCTGGTCATACTCGCCGAACATTCATGAAGGAATTAGTGAGTGCATAAGAACCTTTGCACTCTGATTTTTCCAAGCAAAATTTGTATTACGATTGGCTCGACCCAGCCGTTAATTACTTCTTATGGCCTTTCATCTTTTTTTGGGAGGGGATGAGGAAGGAGCCCTCTTTTTTCCGGTCTCCAAACCAAGCTGGTTCGAACCAGTTAGCTGCAACCATTCGTACACGTCAAAGAGTGAGAAAGAGGCCCTTTTCTTTCTCTGGATGAACTGAAAACGGGGAGAGATCCTCTTGGGAGATACCGGTCGACCGGTCTTCCGTTGGCACCAAGATGATGCCAGCGCCTTCCAATCCCCCTCCTCTTCCGTCTGAAAGAGAGAGACTGCGTGGAGACTGTCTAAATCCACGGACGGTGCCAAATTCGCCAAAGTGGACATGAAACGAAAGTCCCATGATGTGCCAAGAAGCTGAAAGTACAATCATATTCACGAAGAGCGGATCTCTCCTAGGTACAAAGTGGCGCTTTCCCATCCTACCATCCGTCCGGACTTTAGAAATTCAGCAAGCAATAGGAGGAGGAGGAAAGGCCTTAAACGGTTTTTTTTTCTCCGGAGCCGGGAATAGCACAAATAGAAGAAGGGGAAGAGAAGTGGCGTGATGTCGCCAAATAGGAAGGCCTGGCTCTTCTTCCAGATCCAATCGTGGAAGTAACCGTGGCAACAGAAGCAGAACGATCGAGGGAGTACCTACATTGCGAAAATGCCGTAGTACGTCTGACCATCGTTCTTTCGAGACGTGCTACGTGTTGCGAAAAAGAAATGTTATTTGGCCGGCACACATCGCCTGGATATTGAGCGGCAAAATTAAGGCGGGTACCTGGCTTACATTAGAAGAATCATTGATGTGAATAAGAAAACCTATACAAGGAGAAAACAAGGAGAACAACCGTACAAGGAGAGAGCAAAAGAGTACTAACTGCAATACCGTAAATTTCCTGTAGTAAAGAAAAAAAGTTGAGAAGATCCATGGGCACTTCTGAGAGCAAGACTCTAGCCAAATTAATTTTTGCTGGGAAGCTATTGTCTGTGCCTGCCGCCTCCGATCGTGGGTATAAACCATGCAGATGCCAACGTATTTTAGCACTGGTTTGCACAAACGAAGTGAAGCGTACGAACCCGATGTCACGCCCACCATGCGTGGACAAGACGTGTCGGGGATGGAAGGACTTCTGGAGGTGCAGCCGATGATGGTTCCTGAAGATAAACTAAGCCCACGTTGGTCTGCCCCCATTTCGGGTCTCCGCTCTACACCCCTGCCTGCCTGGCGACAACCAACGGGGGTGCATGCGGTGTACAGTAGCAGTATCACGCGGAGGGAGCGGGATCCGATCATAGGACCACGGCGGTGGAAAGTGATCTGGACGCGCGCACGCACTCTTTGGACCGAAAATAGAAAACCCATTTTATCGGATGTATCTTTCTCATAGGACAGAGAAATGGGCGAAACGTTCAGCAGATTGACTCACCTCTAGGAATATTATTTTAAAGACGCACGTCTTCCAACGAGCATAATTTGCACACTTTTTGTGGTCACTTGAAGAAATCTTAAATGAATAACATATAGTCTAGCTTCTTGCTCATGGCATCTTCATGGTGCACTTTCCAAGCTATTACCAGAAATGGACGCCGGGGAGGAATAAATATTTCACTTTCACTCTCCTCGCTCTATTACTCAAGGCAAGAACTATAGTACTATATACGAAAAAGTCGACCCATCCACCATTAGCATACCTGGGCGAGGTCAAATTTTGAGGGAGGGGGGTACAGATTTTTGCTCCAGGGAGGGGGGTAGTAAAAAATAGTCCAGGGATTATTTTTGCAGGGAGGGGGTAGGGTAGGGGGAAAATACAAAAGATGCCACAAAATTTTTGAAAGAGACAAAAGAGACCGACAAAAAAGTAGCTGTTTTTGCTGCTTAGAAAAAACAAGAAAATTTTAGTAAAAACTACTAATTTCAGCCCTAAAAATTTGACATTTTTCTAAACTTGGTGCAGCTCAGGGAGGGGGTAGCCTTGGAAGATCTGCAAAATCTTCTATTGGGTGCCCTCCGAGAGGCCTCAGGGAGGGGGACTTACTAAGGGGAATGTCAGCCTAACAGTGTCCCCCCCTTCCCCTCCCCCTTGCCCACATATGACCATTAGTGATTGTGGTTCACGTGACGGGAAGTTCCTTTTTGCCTTGTTGCTGTCGTTGCTTTGATGGACTGGAGGCTTCGGTTGTTAGCAGCCATGAACTAAATGCGAGGGTCGGTGGCTGGAGGGAAGAGGAATAGGAGTTTGCAAAGTGCTTGGGAGGGGGAGTTTCCCTCAAATAACGTTCAACAATTTAAGTTTTCTGTGAAATATACTCATCCCCACACATGGGCACCGCTTTTCTCGTAGAGGGGGGAATAATGTTTTTTCATGTGTATATGGGTCAAAAATGGCTCTAGGGAAGGTGATGTTTTTGGCTGCTGTAGCCTGGGTGAAGGGAGGGTGGGGGGAACAAAAATTTTCATGTAAAAGAAAATAATTGCTTGCTGCTATATCAAAATGATTTTTTTGATGGTTTGCTAATTGCTGCAACTTCTTGGAAGAA
>JAAUXV010040967.1_pt1 | contig 11649 bp, 10 predicted proteins | sample 7278181 | NCBI WGS metagenome assembly JAAUXV01 (sample SAMN14350114, study PRJNA611818) | marine sediment metagenome | isolation source: surface marine sediment (2.1m) | place: French Polynesia: Moorea | collected 2018-08
GCGCTAAGCGTAGTTTCCGATTAATCTGGGAGATAGCATCACTTATGCGTGCGTCCCTAGACCACCTATAAGTTGTCTCATGACCGCTCGAAAAAAAAGTATGTCGCCGAACTCGCGGGTCTCTGATCTCATAGCATTCCTCTATTTTATTGCGATGGCAGACACGGGACTTCTCTTTTTCCATCCTTGAAACTCTTTACTTATTCTTCTATTTTGTGTGGTTGTTTCTTCTTCTTCTATACGCTCACAGACGGGGGGAGAAATTGGTTGTTCTCCTAGTGTCAAAGTTAGGGGAGGGGGCACGGGAAGGTATCATCACACTTTGGCGGGGGGATGAGAGGACCGCAGCAGTTGAAGTTTTCGTTGGCCGGGTCTTACTTGTCTGATGCGAGGGAGAAAAAATATAGCGCGGGAGGAACTCGTTTCTTTCTTCTTCGGGGTAAAAAGTTGGGGGAGTAGATATACGATCGGACGCGGGTCGTAAACAGTAACACAGCTCCAACAACAGTATTATTATTAATATGGACGCTTGGCTGGGGTTCCGTAAGGGGGGAGAGGAGGAAGTAGTAGTTTTTGGCCAACAGTCGGACTCGTTGCTCGGAGAAAAAAAAAGTCTTATGTATGTCGTGTGCACTACGGTGGACGAGACAAACTTCTACCTCCATCAGTTGTACCTCAAAAAGCGGAGACGAAAAAAAATCAGTAAAGTAGTTAACCTAGCACTTTTTGACAGGGCCGACGTGTTTTTCGGGGGGATAGAGGGGAGATCCTTTCTTCTTCCTCATCTGTGGTGGTGCTGGCCGTGGTGGTGGTCGCCCGCGCTCAGGTTGTGCCTGGAAGAGCTTAGTCTCCTGGACGAAGAGCTTGGCGGAGGGTCCACGGATCGCTCTGATCCGGATCCGGACTTGGATCCGGAGCTCCTTCGCTCGGTGGAGGACTTGGAGGAGGAGGAGCTGCGCGGGTGGTGCGGCGGCCGCAGGAGGGAGGAGGAGGACGACGACTGGGGTGGAGGTCCGCCGCCTCCGCCGCCGCCCGACGCCGCGGCGGCCTCCTCCGCGGAGAGCGCGCTCTTGAGGTACCGGCCGTAGTGGCGCTCCTGCTCCTCCAGCTGGAAGGCGAACTCCTCCTCCAGGGCCTAGGGGGATAACAATGGAACGGTTTTTAACTGATACCTTTGTGGATTGAGATGTCAGGGTAAAAAAAACACCAATGATAAGAAAAAGAAATCAAGGCACGCTAAGGTCGATACAGCGAGAACGATGTCCTGTAAAATCAAAATGAAAGTAACCGCCGAAATGTTGTAACTAAATGAAATGTTTTCGAACTAAAAGACAACTGAAATCACGTTAGAAGGGCAAAACCATGCATGCTGCACATAAACACAACCAAATTTACCCTTTGCTGGGAGCCCGCACTCGGCTGGACGAGAAGAGGTATCGAAGGAAGAAGTTGGGAAAGACGTTGGAAGAAGGGTTGGAAATCGGAAGATGCTGGAAGACTTTGGGAATTTTGGAAATGTGGAGAATGCACAGGCAGGAGGAAGAAGTGTGGGCAATGTTCGGGGGGAAGGGATCATCACAGTTGTTGAGTATTTCCATCTTCTTTGGTACTGGTCTCCTTGTTTTTCAACCGGACGGCGACGCCTCCTTGATGCTGCCCAGGGGCGCCTGTTGCTGTTGCTGCTCCTGCTGCTGCTGCACCGGGTTGGAGGCCGACCTCTGGTGGCGCTGTTGCTGCTGCTGCTGCTGCCGCGTGACCGGCGGAGGGTGTATAATTGGCGGGTGCACCATGGAGATGGCGTGGTTCTCGCTGTTGTTGAGCGGGTTGGTCGGGCTGTAGACGGGCTCTTCCTCTTTGGCGGCGGGTGCTTGAACCGCGGCGGCGGCGGTCTCGCCCCTGAGGGCCTTGAGACGCTCCTCGGTCGGGGTTGACCCGGAGCCCGGGCTGAGCGGAGAGGAGGTGTTGAACCGGACCAGCTCCTGGGTGGAGTAACTGAGAGGCAGCTCCATGAGGGGCCGGCCCCCTCCCACTCCCCCGGCGCTGGAGGAGGTGGGAGACACGCTGATAAGCGTGGCCAGCGAGGAGGACTTTGATCTGAGCTTCCTCGGCGGCGACTGAGGGATGCACGGGAGGACGGAGCTGAACTTTGGGCTGACGGAGCCGGCGGAGGAAGAGGCCCACGAGGAGGAGCAGCAGGAGGAGAGGCTGCCCTGGGAGGAGTGGGAGGTGGGGGCGTAGGAGAGGGCGTGGAGGATATCGCGGGCGGCGCGGCCGGGAGGGGCCGGAGGGGGCTCAACGCAGCCCTGGAAGGGCACGTAGAGAGACTGCGGGCGTCGGGGGCGGCGAGGGGAGTGGGAGGAGGAGGAGAGGGAGAGCTGGGAGGGGGAGGGGGAGTAGTGGATGCCGGGGTTGGAGGCGGAGGCGGAGACGGTCGAGGAGAAGGAGGGAGGGGAGACCACGATGGCGCTGAAGGCCCGCTTGTGGGAGGACATCCTCGGGGAGGGGGTCTTGCGGAGTATGGCCCCGCCTCCGCCTCCGCCTCCTCCGCCCCCGTGGTGGTGAAAGTGGTGGTGGTAGTGGTGGTGGAGGCCGAAGAGCGGGGCTGAGCGGACGGAGATGCTGTCCCCGCCGCCGATGGTGGTGGCGGGCGAGTAGGAGGAGGCGGAGGAGGAGGGGACGGTGCTGGAGGCGGTGGAGGAGAGGGAGGGGCCGCGGAGGATCTGGCTCCACTCTGGGGTGTGGGGGCTGCCCCGGGCGGCGGAGGGAGAAGAACCGGCGGCGGCGGCCCCGGCGGCCGCGCCTTGGCCGCTCGCCGCCTGTTGTTGCTGCATTCGCTGCAGCTCTTCGTAGTACCTGTCCTGAGCCTCTTGCTCGGCCAGCAGGCAGTCCTCGAAATACTGATCGAGGCCGCAGAAAGAGAAAGCGGAGAGGCGAAGAAGGACGCGGAGAAAACAGGAGAGAAAGGGGGAAAGGGACGGGAGGGGGAGAGAGAAGAGAGAATTACGCACGTAAGAAGACATCGTAAACAGAACTTTTGCCGACAGACGAGACTGGCGACTGACCGAAGACAACGATGCTAAGTTCATGTTTAAATCTTTCTCCCTACCTGTTTCCTGGGCTTGAGCTGCGCCTTCCACTCCCTGACCTCTGAGGAGTACGCCTCGTCCAGCTCCTTGAGCTTGAGCGTCTCGTGCTCCATCAGCATCTTGCGCTTCTCGTTCTGCATCTGCTCCAGCTCCTTGACGGCGGCCTGCGCGGACGCCCGCGCCTCCTCCAGCTGCCGCTGGTGCTTCGTCTCGAAGCGCTGCTGCTCGGCGCGGTAACGCTTCTTCTCGGCCTCCTGGAACTGTTTGGGGAAAGGGTTGAAAATACACATCAGATAGAAGTGTCGTTGTTCGTCAAGCTCTTCTTTGTTTCCCTTTGCTGATCTGGACAGCTCAGCCAAATTTAAACACGGAATTCCAATTCAATCATCCAAATAAACCTGGCCTTGAAAGCTATTTTCGGGGACGGATGTGTTTTGCGAAGGAACAGTAGTACGCAAATTTATGTTACCTTTTTGAGCCTGTCCTTCTCCTCGGTTGGCTTCATGACTTCGTGCAGGTTTGTGACCGAGATGCGCATGGACTCACGGAACATCATCTCCCGGGCCTTCATCTCCTGCCTTATCCGCTTGGGCAGCGCCTTCCGCTCAAGAGCCTGATTCTTGAGCAGCTCCTCCTCCTTGCGGTCCATCAGTCGCTTCAGATGCTCGATCTCCTTCTCGTGATGGACCTAGAATATTTAAATTTAAATTATCGAATTACTTTCGTGGATTGGTATGGGAAATTGGAAGTCATGAATCAAACAGTAAATTTGGAAACCTAACAAGAAAAAAAGGAAATCTCACCAGCATCTGGTGCCTCTGTAGGAAGAACATGTCCTTTAGCTGCCTCTTTGCGAGCTGGTGCTTCTCGTGCAGGTGCCTCTCCTCCATCTCCCACAGCGCCGCCTCACGCGCCCTCATCAGCTGCTGCTTCTGCTGCAGGAACTGGCGGTCCAGCAGGGCGATCTTCTCCTTGTGGGTGTCGCTCAGCCGCCGGAGGGACGTCTCGTGCGAGTCGTTGAGCCGGTCCAGGAAGGCCCTCTCGCGCAGCGCCTGCTCCTTCTCCATCATGGCCCGCCGCGCCTTCAGCTCGTCCTTCCTACGGTCCTTGGGGAGGAGCTCCACCTCGTGCTTGAGCAGCTTGACCTCCTGCTTGAGGCTCTCGCGGAAGGCCTTGAGCTCCTTCTCCTGCTCCGCTCGGATCTTCTTGGAGGTGACCTTGAGGTCCACGTGCTGCTGCTCTTCGGCCTTGTCCACCTGCTTGCGCTGCTGCTCCGACATGGACTGCAGGTCGTTCTCGTAGTTTCGCACCAGGACTGCACGCTCCTGGTCGAAGCGCTTCTCCTGCTGCTCTCGGCACACCTGGTTCTTGAAGGCTAGGTCCTGGAACTGCTTTTGCTCCTGCTTCTGCAACAGCTTCAGCTCCCTCAGCTCCTGCTTGCGGAAGTAGTGCTCGTCGTAGAATCGCTCGTTCTCCTCGTCGCCGTAGATGACCTTGGAGGTGGTGGTGGTCACCACCACGCCGTCGATCTCGAACTTGCGCGTCCGCTTGCGCGTCTTGCGCTTCAGGTTCATCTTGGCCACGTCCTCCTTGGTCAGCGGGGTCTTGCGCGAGACGGCGCCGCCCACCACTTCGCCTTCCTTGCGCTTGAGGACGGGGACGGTCTCGGGCGTGCCCGGCCGCTCGTCCAGCTCTGGCGGCGGCGGGTGGCGGCGCGGCTTGCGGCGGAGCTCGACCGGCTCCTCCTCCTCGTCCTCCGGGGGCAGCTGCTGTTGGCGCTGCTGCTGCTGCTGCTGTTTGTAGTAGCTGCTGTTGCTGGTCGCCGGCTCCGATATTCCCCTCCGCGTCTTCCTGTGTTGCGTCACCTGGGGCTCTGGAGTCGGCGGCTCCGGCGGCGGCGATTTTTGCCGCGCCCTCTCGGCGTCAAACTGGGTGGGCGGCGGGGGAGGCTTGGACTGGATGCCCGAATCCTCTTCTGAAGACTCCGAGGCTGCTGCTTCTGCCGCCACCTCCGTCACCGCGTGCCCGTTCTGCCTCTTGCCCACCCGCGGGGAAGGCGCCTCCTTCGGCAGGTGTTCGTCAGTGGAAGTCGAGGTCACCGTGGACCCCTCCAGGATGATGGAGTTGGGCGACGTCAGCCGCGGGGAGGAGCCCTTGCTGTTGGCGGACTGAGGAGCACCTGCTGCTGCCCTTTTCCCAGCCGAGGAGGAGGCCTCCGAGGAGGTATGACTAGCACTGCTGAAGGAGCGGGAGAGGTCGCTCAGTTCCCCGGCGCCGTTCACGCTCTCTATGCCCCCTCCGCCCGCCGCCGCCTGAAGTGTCGAGGACGTTGGCGCCCTGGCCACAGACGACGACGGCGTTGAGGGCGGCCCAGCCCCCACAGAGGACGAGGAGTCCATGACCTCCACCTTTTCCTCGCCCACCACCACCACCGACACGTGGGACATGTCGGGGGAGGCGCCCACCCGACTCTCCCCCCTCTCCCCTTCCTCCTTTTCCACCAGCGTTGTGTCAGGGCTGGCGATGATGACTACCTCGTCCCTGGCCTCGGGCGGGATCACCACCTCGGACCCGTCCGAGCGGCGGAGCTTCAAGGAGGGCGACGGCCGTCCGCCGCTGGGCAGGGGCGACGCAGCCGAAGCCAGGGAGGAGGACGGGGCCGGGCTCGAGGCGTCCCTGTCCCTAGTGGAGGAGGCTGTTCCCACGCTCTCCAGATCTATAACGCGGACGTCCTCGTATTGGTCCTCCTCGTTGATGTGGGTGTTGAGGGCCTGCACTAGCGGACGGTCGCCGCCGGCGGACGAGGCGCGTTGGCTAGAGCCCTCCTCTGATGTGCTTTCTGACGATGAAACTGCAGGGAGACAAGGACGAATTAATTATTAAGTCAGACAGAGCAAGCACTCTTTCTCTTACCTATGCTCTCTTCCGCCTCCTGTATGACGTCGTCCAGCGTCTGCAGCGCCATCTCCTTCTCGGGCGACAGCCTCTCCGACACCCCGGCCCCCACGTTCTCCTTCCCGGCTGCCTTCTCCACCGCCTCCCTCTCCGCGGCGGCCTCATGTGCCTCGTCGTCGTCGTCTTCGTCTGACTCAGGCGGGATGAGCGCCCTCCTGGGAGTGCTGACGTGACGCTTGGAGGAGGAGGAGGAGGAGCTCCGGGGGCTGCTGGTGGCGGACGACTGCTGGGCGGCCGTGACGAAGGCACTCCTAGGGCGGTGCTGCTGCGATTGTTGCTGCTGCTTAGTGTCCTCCACCAGACTGGAAGGCCTGACAGCGCTCGGAGGCGCTGGTGCTTTGCCTAAGAGTGAAGTGAAAGAATGAAATCGCTGAAATTACAAAAACAGTTGCCATCTTCTTACCTTTGTTTCTTCTTCTGACATCGAGATCGCTCTTCTCCCTCTCCGGTTTTCTGTTGGCCTCCCCCGCCACCGCCAACGTTGCCATCGGCGACTTTGGCCGCGGCGACGAGGTGTTTTGAGGCTGCGGCGGCTGCATCCTGGGCGAGGGCGGCGGCTGCGGCCTGGGCGGCGGCTGCGACTGTCTCACGGGAGAGGTAGCAGCGACGGCGGCCGACATTCTGGACCCGCTCTTGACGCCGATGCTGGACTTGTTCACCGGGGTCTCCAGGGTGGCGTGGGCGGAGATCTTGCGGTCAGATCGGTCCAGGGAGGTGTCAAACACGCCTGGGGAAAAACAAAAGATGTTAATTCCACCAATTTGTTCATACAGGCTGTGTTCCAACTTACTTGATGAGCTAGACATGCTACTGACTTCGTCGCGCCTCTCCGCGTTGGCGGCGGCCGCGGCGGCCATGGCCCCTCCGCCGCCGCCGCCGACCGAGCTGGCCGACGTGTCCGTGCTACTCAGGGTCATCAGGCTGATGGTGGAGTCGCGAGTCTCGCTCTGAAAACGTACCAGAAATATAAAAATTGTAACGTGTTGGAAGCCCAATGGAACTGCATGTCGAAAAATGAAATATGGCGAAGATGTCGGCGGGTGTTGTACCTCAACCCTTGTCGTCGCTGGAGGTCGAGGCGAGGACGGCGCGCTTGAGGCCAACCTTTTGGTGTTGCGGCGGCTTGTGTTTGACTAATTTCGGGTTGGGTTTTGTTCAAAAGGGGAAGGAGAAATAGCGGAAGAATATGGCCGGTTAGTCGTCAGTTTTGGTGGCAGAGTCATGTTTTGCTACAATAACAATACAAGAACGAAGAGAGAATCCTATGATGATGATAAGAACACAGGACTAAAGGGAAACCAAGGGTCAACCGTTGTTTTATCCGTACTCACCCGGATTGGCCCTGGACTTTCTGATGACGCTTTTCTCCTTCGACTTTTTAATAGCGAGGAAGTGGTGGAAGAGAGAGAGCAAGGAAAAAAGAGCAGAAACATCGTGGTTAGAAGGAAGTGGTTGGGGCATGAGTGAAGGAGGATGACACCAGCAGGACGTGCCTCGATCGTCGCTGACAGCCCCCAAGACTTTGCGGTTATGGAGGGCGGGGAGAAAAACACTTAGGGAGCAAGTGTGACTTGCACCTTTTGGGCGGATGAGAACAGAGGACGAAACATGAGTGACGACTGACGACAATGGGGTAAGAACACCTCTTTCTTGTGTCTTTCATCCTGCCGCAAAAAGTTTTTTTGTCCGTGGGTTGGTGACATGAAAATGGAGTAAAAACACCGTAACAGCAGTAGATTATGCCCAAGGTGTGGTGTTAGTGAGGAAGTGAATAGAGTGGTGGGCAGCACACTGACGTGAATACACCGTAGGCTCGAAAATAGGGGAATGTAAGTATTCTCACCTCTGTGTCCTCCGGCAGGTCGGTGATCTCCTCCTCCACGATCTCCGCCTTGTACTCGGCCAGGAGCTCCAGGATCGGCTTCGGGTCCGTGGCGTCGCGTATGAAAGGGTGCTAAGGGAGAGACAAAGAAATTGAGCACGAGATCGCAAGTGTGCCCAGCGTGCTTCCGCACCTTGAGCAGTTCCTCGGTCCGCGGCCGCTGGTTGGGGTCCTTGACGAGGCACAGTCTGACAAAGTCGTTGAACTCCCTTGACCACTTTGAGGGCCGGTCCAGCTTGGGCGGGTCCGACTTCTGGATCTTGAGCAGGACGCGCATGGGGGACATCTCGTGGTAGGGAGGCTCCATCTGGGCGAACTCGATCATTGTGATGCCGAAGGACCAGATGTCAACCTGAAAAAGAAAAATTCACTGTGAGCACATTCATTTTCGCATAATTTCGATTATCAAATTAAGTTTTTGCTAGCTCGAATTCAAATTTTTAAATGATCCCCCCCCCCCTTATATGTGAGGAAAACTAGAAGGTTTGATTTCTATTCACCTTGAAGTCGTAAGGCTGGTCCCTGAATGTCTCGCAAAACACGACCTCCGGCGCCATCCAGTAGGGCGTGCCGATGAAGGTGTCCCTCTTCTGGTTCTCGTCCTTGTTCTTGGCGGAGACGCCAAAGTCGGCGATCTTGACCCCACCGGACATTGTCAGCAGCACGTTTCCGGCCTTGAGGTCCCGATGGATGATGGCGCAGCGGTGGAGGTGCTCCAGCCCCAGGCACATGTGGTGGGAGACGTAGGCGATCTGGCGCTCCGTCAAACCCTTCTCCAGGTCCACCATGATGGAGTCGAGGGCGCCGCCGTCGCAGAACTCGATGAACATCTGGAAACATGGAAAAGCGATCATTGCACGGACATTCTTGTGATCTTTCGGCATCGGTTTGGCAGCGAATACACGCGACGGAAAAGTAAAAGATTGAGACTCTGTCGTGCACGCCGCCACCGTTCGAAAGGGCGCGTTTCTATGGATTCTTTTTTCCGCCCTTTTCCTGTGTTCGCATGGCTTGAGTTGCATAATTGGGGCTTCTCCTTGAAGCAGAAGAAGAAAAATCCACCTGCGTCCTGGTGGTCGCCAGTGCAATGACGAAGGGGCTTCCCCTTCCTTCCTCCTCTTTTCTGCCGAAAGCCTCAAGGTCTAAAATTGGCTGATCGAACAAGAGACACAGTGGGTCCCCATTCTGAGAAGAGACTCCCCCCACCTTTCATCAAAACGACGCTCTGTGATGCAGACCGAAGGACGAGGCCAGGGCGCAATCAAAGATTGCAAGTCACACAGCGAGGGACGCCGCACGCACGCACGATCGATAGAAAGAAGATAAAGAAAAGGGAAGAGATGGGGGTGTGGTTTTTGCGGGAGGGAGGGATGTCATGTCATAGGAGGGGGGGAGTTGAAAGGAAAAGTGGGAAATCGAGATTGTCCTCATTTCCTCCTCCTTCCGCCTTAAGACGAGCGCGAAATGGGAAGGAAATTGCATCACCGAACAAACGCGCGAAAAAAAGAGAAAGAGATGCATCTCACGTTTTCCCTTTCAAGCAGCAGCAGTAGTGGCGGGGAAACGACGGCCGAGGGGGGCTCTTAAACTTGGTTGAGAGAGCACTTTCATGGGTCCCATAAAGATGATATCGAAGAAGAGAGGGCCTCTACAACCACCCCTGGTCCCCTATACCCACCCACCTGACCACAAAGCGTCGAGGGGAAGGAAACGAAAACGAAAGTGGATTCCGGCCGGGCGACAGAGCAGACGGGAAATGTCATTATGATGCATCCTTTATTGTGTGCAAACAGTGAGTCACACACGTACAAAAGTCTGATTTCTTCGGCTCCCGCCCACGTGTGACAAGGTCATGGATACATGTCTAGTCTGCTGTGCAGTACGGACCCATGCCGAGAAAGGGGGAAGGAGGGACCGGTAATCGGGTGTCAAAAAGGAAGGGAGAGGGAGGGGTTTTTGCTTCGAAATCGATCTATCGTTCACATCGCCCCAGAGGTGTAAACACACACACGCACTCCCTTTTCCCGATTAGCTCTGCTTTGAAGGTCCGTTGCGTCACCCCAGGCCTGCGGGGAAAAGAAGGGAGAGCGGCGGAGGGAGGAGGGGGATTTTTAGCGACTCTTTACAGATTTTTGACGGAGAGAAGACAAAAGGAGGGAAGGGGAAGGAAGGGGGTTGAAATTTACGCCGGTGCGATCTCTCACGACGAGCGCAAGCAGTTTTACGTCCTTTGAAGCATCGCGGCGGTAGTACGTACTGTAATACACAGGGCGCATCAGGTGGGGCTGGGAGGGAAGGAGCGAAATTGCGTAGAGTGCGCCTTCACGACGGAAAATGCCGCACGAGTGCGTAGTACTACGTTCACTTGACAAACCACAGGGGTGGCGGGAAAATAATGAAATTTTCCTGGACTGGGGGGGAGCTTCCTCGTTAGGCGGAAAACGTGAGCCAAAAAAAAGGTAAACTTGGCCTCCGCCTCCTTTTCCTTTTCGTCGCTGATGACACGCAGCCAAGGAATTTCTTTTTCCCCTGTTTTTTGCAATTCGCCAATCTGGGCTGGCGAAGGACGAAAGAGGAGGACAGCGGCCTCTTCAAATTTCGGGGGCAAAAAAAGGGGCGAAAGGAGGACAAACAACTGTGGAGTGGCGAGCTAAGGCATGCAGGCAAAAAGAAGGAGAAGAAGCGACGAGACGACATCAGGCATGAGAGCTGCCTGCGAGCTACGGACTTGCCCCAAGATATTAAGACAATTGGACAAAGGAACAACCATCTAAGAAGAATAACCAGCTAAGTAGTCCTACAATTGAGCTGGATTTTTCAAATGGGAGAGTTGGCGAATCCCGCGCAAGGACACGTTCACCCCTTTCCTCCCCCCCCCCCCCGAAAAACTTGGGCGAGATGTTAGCGCCGCCAAGCGTTCTTTCGGGGAGGGGGAGCGGCGGGCGGCGGAGGGAAAAGAAAAAGAGAAAGGAATGCAGTTTAGAACGAATTTCTTCTTCCTTTCCCCACCCAACTTGGGTGGGGGAGGGGAGGGAGGGGGAAAGGCGGCGGAGGCGGCGGATACCGACAGGGGAAAAATGTCTGGCTGGGCACACAAGGATCTGAGTGTGTGAGGGAGGAGGGGGGGAAATGCACTCGCCCCAGAATGTGGGTTCGGAGCGTATGTTCGCTGTACTCCCCATGTACACACGAGCGCGCACCACAGTCTCCCCTCTGTCCGCCCGATCTTGTAAATCAATGTCCTCCTCCTCCTTTCTCTCTTTTCCTCACTTCTTCCCTCATCTGCGTTGCTAACCGACCGAGCTGCTTTTTGGGCCCCAGAGGGATTTTTTGGGTATAGGGGGGAGGCTAGGAATGTATAAACTCCGCATGCAACTTCCCTTCTCTCCCTTTTTTTCGGACCGTGGCAATTTCTCGTCCGGGACAAAGTCTGAAGCACAGAAGTGGGAGGGGAAGGAAGAGGGGGAGGAGGAAAGAAGACAGGAAGGAGTATATAACGTAGCCCCCCTCCCCCTTTTCTCGTCGGCCATCTGAACAGGTAGCATAGGAGGGGGGAAAGAGTGGCCTAGGAGGGGAAGAGCTGTTTCTGCTTTGCCGCAGCGTCCGCCGCGTCCGCCGGGTATGTACTCCAACGGCGGCCTGAAGTAAGTTGAAAGAGGGGGGGGCGAAAGGAGAAGGGGGGGCAGTCACGCCAAAACATAAAGACCTTCGTCGGCCTCCTCCTCC
>JAAUXV010125549.1_pt1 | contig 11647 bp, 14 predicted proteins | sample 7278181 | NCBI WGS metagenome assembly JAAUXV01 (sample SAMN14350114, study PRJNA611818) | marine sediment metagenome | isolation source: surface marine sediment (2.1m) | place: French Polynesia: Moorea | collected 2018-08
ACTTTGACTAGAAATATACGTATCTCGTGTTTTTTCGCCTTTTCTCTTGTTCTAAATGTGGATAATATCTTGTGCATGGTGAATGCCCATTACACATTCCTTGTCCTAGCAGTTTGCAGATGAACCTCCTGAAAACATTGTCGCCAATAATAAGAAAAGTTAACCTTGAAGGCGAAGCCACTTGTACAACGTGTAAGTGAGTCACTTAACTGTCGTATTACGTATATATGTTTTTTAAAAAAAAACTTTTGTAAAACTATAGTCAGACTGTAAGAGTTTCCTTCCACTTTGTTTGCTGCCTCCTCTCTCTTCCCCCTTTCCAGTGGCAAACGTGAAAAAAAGAAGGGCGGAGAAAAACTAAGGAAGAAAAAGGGAAAAGGGAAAAGTCCTCCAGCAGCTCTTGACTTGAGTCTTGACGGTCGGTCAAAGGAAAGAAAGAAAGGGCAGGAGAGGAAGGCCAAAAGCCAAAGGAAGCAGGAACAGGTGCAGGTGCAGGGTCCTCCTCGAGTCTTTTGGTGGTCCATTGCGTGCAGGGAATAGGGATTGTCCTTGTCCATCCCTGTGCGCCCACACCCGTGACAGGGCAAAAGGCGGGCGAGGAAAAGAGCGAGGGACACATTTTGGGCGGAGGAGACCCATTTGGGCGGAGCGCTCATTCCGAGACCCAATTCTGTTAAGGCAGGAGTTTGACAGGCGGGTCCTCATCTGGTTCACTCTCTGCTCCCTCTGGGGATCCGTCTACGCCTGCCTGTGGCCCCTGCTGGACGGGAGCGACTGGGAGGGCCGCTGGTGCGGGGACGTGGGCGGGAAGATCCTATTCACCTGCTGCACGGGCCTGCTGGCATACCTGGTGAGCAGGGCCCTGGTCCTTGGCCCCTGCTGACCCTGCCATGTCTCACTCCGATGCCCTGGGCGACTCCGAGGCCGGCCCGGACATCGCCGAGCGGCTGGACGGGCTCATGATGTCCACCACTTCCTCCATGTCGCACCCGGACGACCAGGAGGAAGAGGAGGAGGAGTTCCGCCCGGCGGCGGAGGTGTTCCGGGACCCCAACGCCCTGGACTTCCTGAGCCAGCACGGCACCGCCTCGGGGGTGCCCTCACAACTGGCCAGGGAGTCTCTTTATGTCAAGTTCGATCCTTTGGTGGGCGGGAGGCCCTCCATGCTGCCCGGGGGCGGGGACGGGGGAGCAGGCCTCCGGGGAGGGCCCGGGCTGAAGGGCATGGCGGAGGAGGAAGAGGGCGACGGCGAGGAGGAGCAGCCGCGGGCGTCCTCCTCCTCCGCCAGGGAGGACTCACAGGAGAAGGAAGAGGAGGTAGACCTGATGGCACTGCAGTCGCCCTCGCCCAAGAAGCCACCGGTGCCGCCAAAACCAGATCTTAGGGACGACGACCAGCCCTCAAACAAGAGCCCAGAGTCCACTAAGTCTTCTGCGCCCACGCTCCCCTCCTCCGGCAATAACCGCAGCAGTAACAACAACAACAACACCCAGAGCCAGCAGGAGTTCCAGCAGCAGCTTCTGAAGAAGGAGTCCCAGATCGCCGACCTTGACCGCCAGGTGGAGGGCAAGCTGCAGGCGGTGGACAGACTTCGCCAGGAGGTGCGGCAGAGGCGGGACTCGGAGGAGCAGATGCGGCAGGTGCTCAAGGAGTACGAGAAGACCATATCGGAGCTGATCGCCGAAAAGGAGAAGGAGAAGGGTCGGCACGAGGAGGAGCGAGAGCTGTTGAGGCGGGAGCGTGACCAGGCGGCGGACGACCTGAGGAACGTGGAGGCGGCCTTCGCCGACGTGCACAGGAAGTACGAGAGGACCAAGCAGGTGGTCGAAGGATTCAAGCACAACGAGGAGACGCTCAAGCAGGCCGTGCAGGAGCAGCAGGCCAGGATGAGGAGGCAGGAGCAGGTAAGAAGGAAACACGTTGTTCTACTCATTGTACAGTGCAGTGCATTGATTCGAGAAGTTCAGCTTCGAATGTTCCTGCCCCTAGTATTTGGAATGGCATCGGGTCTCTGTTCAAATATTTCGGGTGCTGTAGGTAGTTCACTAAAAATGATATCAAGTCTGCGTTCTTGCATTGTTCCAAAAAAAACTTTCCTTTCTCTCCCTTTCAGAAATACGAGCTGCTGAAGCAGCACGCTGAGGAAACCCTGGAGAAGGCCAACCGCGAGATCGAGTCCCTGGCCAAGCAGCAGGACGCGGAGGCGGCGAGGCTCTCCGCTCTGCTCAAGAAGGCGGAGATGAGGGCGAACGGGCTCGAGCGACAGGTCGAGACAAAGACCAAGGAGAACGAGGAGCTCACTGCAATCTGCGACGAGCTCATTGCCAAGGTCGGAACGTCGTGAAAAAGTGAAGAAAAAGTGAATTAAAAGAAAAGAAAAGACAGACCAACAGACAACCCTCACATGTGTGCCTTTTTAAATGAGAAGCAAAAACAGACGTGAAATGCCGCGTGGTGATGGCGCCCCAGATTGTGGCTCTTTTTGCGGTGCCATTTCGCCTTCCCCTCCTCCCCTCACATACGCCCACACTTTCCCCCGGCTTCGTGGTAAGAAAGGGGGTGGGTTTTGGAGACGGAAGGAGGAGTGACCGCTGTGTCCCCTTGCCGGTGGCGACGACGGGGCCCACGCCCCTCTCCTCCACACATACCAAAACGGGAGGGCGATGTTGTGCTCTATCTACTTTTTTACTTGCCGCCCACTCTGATCGGCGGCGGTTCGCAGAAGAGAGACAACAATAGGAACTAGATCAACAAGCACCCGCTAAGTTGTTAAATCCAAGAAAAAGGACGAGAGAAAAGGGTTTGTGAATTCGGCCAATTTTTGCGACAGGCGGATCCGTACGTACAATATGCACTGTATTCCAAGTAGTTGGCAGCGCCCGCCAGCATTTTCACCATAGGAAGTAGAGAGAAGAGACAGAGTAACCTTGTATTCTATTATCTATTTAACCCTTTCAAATCTCCTGGACGCCCACGACCCTCTGAACGGTATGTGCCGATCTACACCCCCACACACATTCACACACGCGAATGCCTTATCGTTTTGGACGAAGAGAATAGGGAATTTGGTAGCGGAAGAAGATGAATAAAATAATTCCACCCTTATCTCGTCGCCACCACCCATTGTTGCGAAAAAGAAGCAAAAGTTCCATATTCTGAATCCTCACTCCTGCCACCGCGCACAATAAATTTTATACACCTGTAATCTTATTGCAATACGCGAGCATATATTCTTTTTCCAACATTTTTTTTCGTGACTTGCCGTTTAACAACGGCCTGTTTCGTTACAACGTACCATAATACTAAAACTAGTTCTAGCTGCATGTGCGAAACAACGTGGCGAATTTAATTTTTATATATAGCGTGCTGTGAGCACTCCGCTAGCCCGGTAGTCTTTTATAAATCTGTATATCTTTCTTTCGTACCGTATCACATTTAGAACACCAGTATTGCACTATTACATCTTCCAAATAGCCCCTCAGCGACGGAATCGGGAGTTTTGAACTCCTGGACCCATCTAACACACAAGCAAGCGAATGTTCTTTGTTTTTGTCCCGACGGAATTTCGAGTGCTTCTCATGACAATTGTTTTTCTTTTTTAAGCGTTCAGGCTCCCTCCTTCCCCTCCATCTCCTCCACCACCAGGATGTTGCTGCTGCAGCATGGCGGGCTGCTGCTGTTGCTGCTGCTGCTGCCTGAGCGCCTCCAGACAAGTCTTCTCGTGCCTGCCGCAGGACCCCTTCTGCGTGAACGCCTTCCCGCAGACCCTGCACTTGAACGGCCGCTCCTTGGTGTGGCTCCTGAGGTGCTCCACCAGACGCATGTGATACTTGAAGGCGCGCCCGCAGAACGGGCACGTGGTAGAACTGGAGGAAGGGGGGGGAGGGGCGGAGATGTGCACGGGGGCGGAGGAGGTCGAGGCTCCGTCGGCGGAGGAGGAGGATGCGGTGGCGGCGAGGGTGGCCGCGGCGACGACGGCTGCCATGGATGGGGGAGGAGGGGGGGGAGGCAGGGGTTGGGCCGGAGGGGGGATGGCGGGAGCGGTCACTACGGCAGCAGGTGCGGGCGCTGTAGCTGCTGCCCCTGCTGGCACTGGAGGAATCACCTCTGCGGAGGAGGAGGAAGACTGGGCGGGCGCAGCAGTGGCGACTGGGGGGAATTTTTCGCCGCCTTGTACCTGCTGCAAAACAGGAAAAAAGTTGGCGTTTTGGCGGCTTTCGCTTATATTTAATTCTTACATCTATGATACAGCTGCGGATGCAAAGAACACGACGCAATTTTTCTATCGTAATTTCTTTATTTTCAAAGGCTTCTTCAAAATATTTCCGACGATTTTTTTTACTGGGATATTTGGCTTGGCAATTGTGAGCTGCAAAAAAGTGGAGACCACAAGCGTAAGCGCAACGCATTCTGTACAACAAACATTACAGTACACGGTATATTTCCGTCAATGAATGCCCTTCGATCTAGGACCACGTGCTAGACGCTATCCTTCTTTGGCCTTCCCCTCTTGACCGGCGGGTAGACTTCAACCGCCTTTGCGTCAAACTCCTCCCTGGTCATCTCGTGAGCCTTGATGCAGTGCCCCCTAAGCTGCTCCTTCCGCTGGAACTGGCTCTCGCAGTAGAAGCAAGAGAACGGGGTCTCGTCCGTGTGGGAGATCATGTGGCGCCTCAGGGTGTAGCTGTTGTAGTAGACGTGCCCGCAGATCCTGCACATGTGCTTGTTCTCCTCGATGACACCGGAGCGCTCGTTTAGCTGGAGCAGTTTGGCGGCGGAGGCGGAAGCGGTGTCGTAGTTGCGCATCTCAGCCTTGATGGGTCTTCCGCGGCGGACCCGGTGGAGGGCGCCGCCTTCCTCGTAGTCCTAAGGGGGAAGGGGATGGAGAGCGGAGCGTTCGGGTAGAGTTGCGTTGATTTGAGAGAAAACTTAATTGCTTATCGGCCGGGGACTCACTTACTCATTTTTTAACGAAATGTGAATTTTTTATTTCAATCTTTATTTCTACGTACAGTGCAAGGTACAGTATATTCATCGAATACGATTTTAAGAACCTTAAGGTACAATAAAGCATCGCACCAGCATGCGCTAATTTTCCGCATATCCATATTTGGTTTCACTTCCTTTCCTCCATCTCCTTCTTCGCCTGTTCCCTTGCCATCCTGGCCATGTTCTTCTTCTTCTCCGAATCGAGCTTCTTGGGCCTCCCTCTCTTGGACGGGTACTCCTGGTTGCACTTGACTCTAAACTCTTCCGCGTCCATCTCGTGCTTCTCTACGCAGTGGTGCTGCAGCCTCTCCCTCCGGTTGGTGGCAAACGTGCAATAGAAGCACTTGTAGGGGTTTTCCCCGGTGTGGATCATCTGGTGTCGCCTGAGCACCGAGTAGGAGGAGAACTCGTGTCCGCACTCCCCGCACATGGTGCGCGATTCCTCGATCATGCCAGTCTTCTCGTTGAGTCCCAGGGCGGAGGTGAAGGAGCGGGGGGCGGAGGGGGAGCCGAAGGGGGCAGCCGCCGGGCGCTTCTTCCTTGCCTGGGATGGAGAGGAGCGGAGACGAGAGAGGGTTTCAACGAAGAACGACGTGAAAGAACACTGGCACTTATACGGGGACTTGGGTCACTATTGACAATCTGGAAGTGAGCGTGGCCGAGGTCCGAAAGCAATTTCGTAAAATTATTCTGATTCAATATATTTTTCAATTGCAATATTCAAATTATACAAAACTTTCATTCGCTCATTCAAAAGTTAATTTCTTCTTCCCCACCGTTCACTACATCATGTCACCCCTGGGGGGCGGCATCCTCTTCGGTCTGCCCCTTGGCTTAGCGACGAACGTTGCCCTGGCCCTTGCTTTAAACTCCTCCGGTTCCATCTCGTGCTTCTTGACGCAGTGGCTCATGAGGCTCTCCTTGCGGTTGGTCTTGTAGTCGCAGTAGAAGCAGTTGAAGGGCATCTCGCCCGTGTGCAGCTGGGAGTGCCTCCGCATGGTCATGGCGTCGAAGAACTGCCTTCCGCACTCCAGGCACGTCCGCCCGTCGTCGGTCAGTTCGACGGTGGTCGTCGTCGTCCCCTGTGGGGCGCGGAGGGGATTAAAGAAGAACAAGAAGTCAGTTCACGTTTTCCTTTTTCCTCCCCCCGCGCACCGAATTTCGACCACCGAGTGTCATAGCACCGAAGTAAAGTGTTAATTTACGTTGGGATTATGGAGAATATATTTGCGCTTTCAACAAACATGGGAGAACTTAGGAGAAGACAATGTCCGCGCGGCCCTTGAACTCGTCCTTGGTCATCTCGTGCCTCTTAATGCAGTGGTTCTTGAGGCTCTCCTTCCTGTCCGTGGCATATTCGCAGTAGAAGCACTTGTACGGCTTGACTCCAGAGTGGGTCCTCATGTGACGGTTCTTGGCAGAGACCTGTTGAAAGGTCTGGCCGCAGTCGAGGCAGGTCTCTGGTCGTCCACGATTATCGTCGTTTGAAGAGTCTGCTGCTGCTGCTCTGACGTCTTTTCCCCGTCTCCAGTTAATGCGGTAGCAGCTGGTGCAGATGTAGCCGCCGCAGAGGATGAGGCGGAGGCAACGCAGGTCGCTTCCACTTGCATCACCGACACCTCCTGCCAAGGGAGCACACAGCAAGGCAATGACATCCCGGCACTTCCGTCATTAAAAACTTTAAAAAAAAAACTCAATCAACATGTCCGCTTGAAAAGCAAAGCTATTACTGAATAGATGTATTTATTGCAGCACCCCAATGGCACCAACTTGGCGATCTCTCAAAATCAGCCCTTGGCTTCGTGAGCGAGACAATTGAACTCTTCCGGCGTCATCCCGTGCTGGTTGAGGCAGTGTTTCTTGAGGCTGTCCTTCCTGTCCGTCCTGTAGCCACAGTTGAAGCAGGAGAACCTCTTGTGGTAGTCGGAGTGGGACAGGATTTGGCGCTTCATCACGCTTCCGCTGGAGAAGACCCTGCCGCACACTGGGCAGACAGGCGACGGCCCCCCTGACAGAAGTTCCACCTGCGGTGAATATAGATGCTCTGATGCAAAAAAAACCTTTTTCTTTAGTGAACTAGTCGCGGTCCACCGCAACCACAATAGACAAATCACGGATCATATCACATTTGCCCTCCTCTCTTCTTTCTTCCTTGCCCCGGTCCTCTGCGCTTCCTTGAATGCCTCCTCCGCCATGTCGTGCTTCCTTAGGCAGTGAGACCGGAGCGAGTCCTTCCTCAGGCTGTCGAAGCCGCACATCCAGCACTTGAACGGCCTCTGTCCCGGCAGGTGCCGGCGAAGGTGCCGCCGCATGGTCTGCTTGTCGAAGGACTGATCGCAATCGGGGCAGGTGGTGCCGCTGGCGCTAGAGGCAGAGGTTTCGTACCAGTCTCCCTCGACGCCCTGTGCGTGCACAAACGACGGGCACTTTTGAAAGTAGCGTTTCCCGCATAATCGAGATTAAAATCAATTAGAAATTGTGCTGCAGCGAGACTGGAGATTCAAGTGAAGATCGCAAGAAGTTAATTGATAAAGCTGTATTCGTATCAAACGCTTCGATCCGACGTGGTGTCTGACAAGAAAAACCTTAGCAAAGAATGAATGCCACTTATTATTTCGTTCAAATTATTCTTCAAAGACAACTTTTCACCAACACACAGGTATTTGTGGGCGAAGGAGAGAGGCCTTTTGTCCCTCCTCTCCTCGCCACCTCGCCACTTCCTCCCATATTTCTCCAGGCAAGCCAATTCTTCGAATCAGTCAGACTCTCCTGGTCTTTTTTTTCCTCTTCTTCATAGTGGCTCCCCCTCCGGAGACCCTCTTTTCTCATCCTATCACAATTTGGTTGTCTCCCGCATCGACGAGGCTGTCTCCGTCTGCCCCTCCGAGGTTCCCCCCGGCGAAGAGGCCTCCGCCTCCGCCTCCCTGGCCGCACTGCTGCTGCGGCACACCCTGTATGGCCTTCTCCTTGATCACCATGGACGCGGCCTCTGACTCCGCGTCGAAGTTCTCCTCCCCGCGGTGGACGTTCTTGACGTGCCTCACGGCGGAGCTCTGCAGTGAGAAGCGCCGCTCGCAGCGCACGCACTTGTAGGGGCGCTGACCGGTGTGGCTCGGCAGGTGGCGCTCCAGCATCCACCGCGCGTGAAAGGGCTTGGCGCAGAACGGGCAGTGGTACAGCGGCTGCTGCTGCGACTGCTGCTGCTGCGACTGCTGCTGGCTGGGCGGCGGCGGAGGGGTCGGAGGGGAGAGGGGAGGCTTCATGTCTCCTATGACGCCTCCGCCTCCGCCCCCGATGCGATTGCCGCTGTGGCTGTGGGCAGAGTCCTCGTCGTCCTCCTCTTCGAGCAGCGAAGTTTCCAGCGGCAACATCTGATTGGATGGAGAAAGGAAGGGCGTTTTTTAGCGGGAGGGTAGCGTGGTTTGTTGCGGTTCTCTTTCTTTCTTTCTCGTGGCTGGCTGCTACGCTTGCACTTTTCCCCTCATTTCTTCTCGGATATTTCAAAAGCAATCTGGACTTCACGCTTTGGAAACGCAAACCACGCTACCTCCACTTGCCCTCCTTTCTCTTTTACACTTTCAGCAAAAGCTATCCAATTGTCAATTCAAGGAAATATAAATGAAGTATAAAAGCTTTTTAATTAAGGGACAGGAGTAGAAGCCGCGTGTGTGCTGCAAGAGAAGAGAAGCTCCGCACTTACCTTGAATCTGCTTGACAATCCCACCATTCCTCGAAAGGCGGCACCGGGGCACGTTTTGAATAAAATGGTAAAAAGATGCAAGGTTCTCTCTCTCTCTTTCGGCTTTTTCTCATTTTTCTGCAGGGCCCTACGCTAAATGTAAGCATTTTCTAGTGCGGTTGGGAAGGGGAACCAAAAATAGTGCCGCTAGCAGCCAGCCACGTGTCGTGTCCGAGAGATAGTTTGATCAAGCAGATTCAAAGGCAAATAGCAAAGACCTCTTTTCTCGAATTTACGGACCCACTTATTCATTTAAAAGAATTATTATTACTTGGACCTCCGCCACGCTCACTTGATAAAACTTCCTCTCTGCGTCGGAATACATGAAGAACAAGCAAGCGAACAGCGATCGGTTTTCTGTCTGGGGAGATAGGGGAGTTTCTCAAAAGGGAAAGTGCGAGCAAGTAACCGTAGCCACCTAAATCAACGAGTACTACACATATGCTTATTGTTCGAGGAGGAGAGCGGGATGAAAACTAGCAATGTTATACGTTTACTGTGTTAGATTACTCGTCCGCGCTCCTCCTCGGCCCTGCCTTTGCTTCTAGAGCTCTTGCAAGAGTACTCACCGATCCAATGTCCTGTCCAGTTCCGTAGTCCTCGTCTCCTTCCGCCTCCCCCGCTCCGGGGGCGGCGTAGTAGTCCTCGTCGTATCCCGCCTCCTCCTGCCCTCCGCCGCCCTGACCCTGGTAGTCAGGATCCGCACGCTGGATGACTGCCGCTCCCCCGGATGGCCCCGGCGCGTCCTGCTGCGCCCCGTGCCACCTCTCCTCCGTCTTGATCCTCTTGGCGGCGCCCTCCACCGCCGACTCCCTCGAGTGCACCACCAGCCGTCGCTTGCTGCCGTCCGCCGTGCGCGGCGGCGGACGGATCTGCGGCATTTGCGGCGCGGCGTCGTCCGCCTCGCCCGTGTCCGTCAGGCCCTTGACCTGGAGTCCCTTGGCGGTGGCCAGCAGCTCCATGAGCTCGGACTCCCTTACGTTGATCTCCCCGCGGTACATATAGGACAGGATGAGCTCGAGGTGCTTGGGGTCCACGTCCTTGAGGTACACGATGGTCTGGGTGAAGGGCGGGGCGCGGCGGGACGCGAACAGTTTGGCGAAGTAGCCGGAGGAGATGGAGAGCACCAGCTTGTGGGCCGAGAAGTACCTGTCCCCGCAGGAGAGGGTCACGTCGGTCAGGAAGTCTCCCCTGCAGAGTTGCTCGGCCGCGTTGAAGAAGAGGTCGTGGTGGTCGTTCCACCGCAGACAGAAGTCGTCCATGGCGCCGCCGGCGCCGCCAGACATGGTGGCGGGCCTAGGGAGGTCACTGGGGGTCTAGATGTGGTCGGACAGCGGCTTGCTGACGTTGTAGACTGGCGAGATGAGGAGGACGTCGACGTGGACGCTCTTGTTGCCGGTGCCAAGCGCCCCAAAATGGCGTCTCCGAGGAAAGCCGGCAAGAAAACGGAGCAAAAGGAGATGGAAAACACCTTGCGTCACGTCACTAACTGCCGAAAAGATGTTTTTGGCATGAAATGAACATAAATAACTTGTAACTGAACCAATATTTGCCGCCATTTAACTTTTGAAAACTCAATGCTAACATTTCTTGCCAAACAAAGAATATTTTTACTGATATCACTACGAAAAGTAAAAAAAGCTGAGGCCTCTTCTGGTCACCTGGTCACCCTGGCTTTTTTGTTTTCCGTGCAAAGAGAGAAGAGAGCGAGAGAGCAGGAGAGGAGAGGAGAGGAGAGGGGGAGAGGAGGAGAGGCCGAAAGGGCGGAAAAAGAGCGAAAGCGGAGGAGGAGGAGGAGGAGGACAGTTCGAGTTTTGCGCGGGAAAGGGAAAAGGAGCATGGGGAGTTATGCTAAGGGGGTCGCCCAAAAGCGGGCATTTATTCTCAGTAGTTTAACACTGCGATAAAATGACAGTTAAAAATTGCGTCGTTCAGAATGTCACTGAACTGGGTACAAGCTTCAAATTCCTAGGTATCGTCCTCCGCCCGCCTCCCCTGAGACGTCTCCCCATGCCGCCTCCGTCTCCCCGTCTTGGCCCCCGACCATCTCCTCCTCCTCGTCTTCCTCCTCCTCGTCCTCCGCCTCCATGTCCAGGTCGTACGCTACGCCCGCCGCCGCCGTGCCGTTTGCCGCGGGCCCCCCGGCTGCGGAAACCCCGGCACCCCCGGCGTCCTGGGACTGCTCTATCCGCTGCAGGCCTCTCTGTGCCAGCTCGTTCTTGGGGTCCAGGTTCAGAGCTGCAAATGGGCAACACAACAAAACGCTTCATTTTCAATCATTCACTTGGACTTCAGCGATCTCCAATCGCACCCAGAGTGTAGTGTTCCATGGCCTTCTCGTCGTCGTGCTTCTTACAGAGCAGGTCCCCCAGCATCTGGTGCAGCCTGCAGGTGCTCTGCATGCTAAGCTGCTTCTGCAGCAGCTCCACGGCCCGGTTGGTACTCCCCTCCTGGTCCAGGATGTCGGACAGCATGTAGACGGCAGGAAGGTAACAAGAGTCCAGGGTCAAAGCTTTCTCCAGAAGACTTTTCGCTCTGGGAAGAAGCGGGTGCAAAATGTGAGGATAATCAGTTGCAGTCGATTAGCAATTAAAACCCTTTACCTGGACATTGAACCCTGTAATGAGTCTTTGGTCAGTACGGAGGCGAAGAGGGCCAGGGCTCGAGGGGAGTTGGAAAGTTGCTTGCAAGCGGTTGCAGCCAGATTGACGGCTTCTCGATGGCGAGACTGCAAGAATGGCCAAATACATACTTATCTCTATATATATAAATATGGCATGTATGTACTGTCTGTCTGTCTGTCTGTCTGTCTGTCTGTCTGTATGTATGTATGTACTAGCTGGTTACGGGCTGCTTCGCACCCGTTGACTGGCCTCGCTCCGCTCGGCCCATTAAAAAAGTATCCAATTTTTTTTAAAA
>JAAUXV010023261.1_pt1 | contig 11644 bp, 13 predicted proteins | sample 7278181 | NCBI WGS metagenome assembly JAAUXV01 (sample SAMN14350114, study PRJNA611818) | marine sediment metagenome | isolation source: surface marine sediment (2.1m) | place: French Polynesia: Moorea | collected 2018-08
AAAAGTAAACCACCCCTGAAACGTCAAAAAATGCAATAAAAATTTTGACATTTTAGGCTGGCGCTTTTTCTTGCGCTTTTTCACGATTTTTGGCGCTTTTTGGGGTCAAAAAATCTGGACACACTGCCTGTGGCCTACGGCCGCAGGTAAAAACTGGCTTCAATGTAATTTAATATTTGGGAAAATTCAGTTCCGGTTTGAACTAATTCGAAAAATGAGGCAGAAGTCCTTGAAGAAATTTTGGAAAAAGCCTCGCCTGAAGGGAGATACTGCTCGTCCGCCCAATCCGTCAGTGCAGTCGCAGCCTGTCATCCGTTCCGAGCCGCCCATACTAACTACCTCGCCTGTTCAATTACCGGCACCAATGCAATCTCCAAAGCCGACGCAGGCACCGCGGGCAGCACCGGTTCAGTCTCCGTCCCCCATCAAGTCTCCTCCTCCGCCAATGTTCTCCCCGTCTCCCATGCGCTCGGGCTCTCCCTTTCGCTCCCCCGTCAGCCTCTCGGGAATACTGGAGATCCCCAGGGCGATACGAGGGAGGCCTCTCCCAGCCAGCGCTTTGGGTGCTGCTCCAATGCGTTCAGCACCACCGCAACCTGCTTCAGGCTCGACGAAGCAGGCCACCACCGGACCACCGGCCCTCTCCGACGTGGGGCCTTTTCCGCCTCCTGTATCGTCTCGGAAGGCGGCGGGGATCCACCTGGCTTCTCGGGCGCCGGTCGCCGGTGGCGGGGCCAGCTCTCGCTCCTCTTCGCCAGAGGAGCACGTTCGCCAGCGGAAGTACGAGTCCGCCATTGGGGCGGAGCCGGCGCAGGAGATGCTGGAGGAGGGGTTCGCTTATCTGGCCGCCGTCATCTCCGACACCCGTCCGATGCTGCCCACGGAGAGAGATTCCCCCAGAACCTTCCAGAGCAAGCGCAACGCCCTCATAAACCGCATCGTGCCCATGAACCTGGTGCCTCTGGCGACGGCCAATGGCCTATTGGTAATGGGCGCCGGGCACACCACGGGGCCGGACGGGGACTGCTACTTTCCGCTGCCGCAGTACCTGCTGTGGACCGGCGCCGTTTCTCTGTCGCTGGTGACAGCCGGAGTCACCGCCAGGCACGTCCTGCGCTGGGTGCTGGCCGACAGGAAGGTGTCCGACGTGGAGAGCTTCATCCTCACCCTCATGGAGTACGTGTGCGACTCGGCAAGCTTGGGCGAGGTGGCCATGCTGCTGATTGGCACCTTCTACATCCTCCCGCACCTGGGCGAGCTCACCACCGATCCGAAAGAAAAGGGGAAGCCCGACTCCAAGTACTGCGAGTACGGCATCGTTATGTTCGCCCTCGTCCTCCTCAGCATGTGCTGGCTATACCTGCTGATCGGGGCAATCTGCTTCCTGTACATCAAGTGCATCGGGCAAGACATGACGGTGGCCATGAAGGCAATGGAGGAAGAGTTCAGGGAGACGCCCATACAGCTGTCCTCGGCCGACCTGGAGTATCTGGTCAGCATGTCGAGAAGAGTGAATCTGATGGAGAGGATGGGGGGTGAAAGAGTCCCCGAAAAGGAGGTGGAAGAAGGAGAGGGAGGCGGAGTTGAAATGGCAGAGAATCCCGATAGTGACGACGAACCGCGACGTACGACTGCTGAATTAAGGAAAAATCGGCGACAACCTGAGTAAGTTTGTGAGTGTGTCTTACCAAAAAGTTCTCAACAAAAACTTTAATCCTTGCAAATCTTTTCGATGAGGTCCACAAGTGGACCGAACTCTTTGTCGTCAACTAGATTAAACTCCTTAACGAAGTAATAGAAATGCTTGAACAGGGTGTTGCTGTGGGCCTCCGCGTTGATGGCTGTTAGCCTGTCGAAGTGATGGATGTACACGTGCACAAAAACACGGAACATTCTCGACAGCATCTTCTGGCAGACCCTTTTGAAGTTCTTTGGAAAATCCGTGTCTGTGCCCTCGGGAAAGATGGTCTCGTCGGATATTTGCCCTTGTACCCAGGAGAAGAGACAGTCGTGGTAGTGACGAGCGGACAGTGCCGTCGGCTTCTGCCGATAGAAAAGAAGAAAGAATTTTTGCGTTTGCTTCCATTTTTAAGCAAGGGTTGTCTTCTCATTTACCTTGTACTCGGCTCCATCCTGCCAGAGATACTCGTACTTTGGTCCTCCTGACATAACGGGGCAGCTCTCCTCCGTACACACCTCCTCCACCGTGCCGTACAACAGTTGCAATCGGTTGAAGAAATCGACGATGTGAACGGCCAGCCAGTCGTTAAAGCTCTCATCGTCGGGCTTCTTGACAGCCTAATTCCATTATGTAAAAATTAATTTTAAGCTTTTCCTCGCACGGTGCCATCAATTCTTGCCTGTTTTAGTGACACTCCGGCCCTGAGCGTTTCCTGCGCTTGCCTGTACAAGTTGTACCTTAACGTCCCCTCGGTGAACTTCTTTTTGCGAAGTGCCGTTGCGTCGCCGCCCCCTTTCATTAAATTACCTAGGAACGAGGCAGCCATGATGTAGTACAAGTTATGCAAACGGTCTGTTTCCCAATGTTGCACGTGAGCTGTTCTTCTTGAAACTTAGTCACATCCTCCTTTCGCTGTAGTACAGTGTGTACGACTTTGCACGTACAGTTTCTCTTTGTCCCATTTCGCCTCACTTATCGCATTTAACTTCGTTTCAACTTCCTTTTAAATACAGACTATACCCTTGACAAAATACCTTTGCAACTCTTTGAGAAAAAATGCCATCCCCAGTTTCCCATCTACTTTTGCACCTCGGTTCCTTACATCATACATCGGCATTGTTTTTCCAGCAAGTGAAAGTCAGATCGCTCGAGGGGGAAACAGAACTTCCTTCCTTCTCTGCCGGGGATCAGCGTCACCTACTCCCTTTCCATCCATTTTCTCTTTCCGATTCTCCTCATCCTCTCCCCACGCCACACTTCCACCCATACCATCATCCTAACTCCATTCTACTGTACAACACGCAGCTATGAGGACGTCCCCTTCGCCGCCCCACTTCTGTCCGCCTCAACCCTAGCTCCCCCTTCTTCTTCTTCCCAACCCGCGTTGTCATGGCGGCGGCGGCTGAGGGGGCTCCCAATAGCCTGGATGTTATTTCAGCGGGGGTCGTGAGTTTGGATAAGGTTGGCTAATCGGGTTTGCTACTGCTGCCAGCCACCGTCGAGATGGTGGTGGTGCGGTGGCTGTCGGTCGTTCTCCTTCTCCACACAAGAGAGGGAGGAAGGATCGAGTGTCCCTCCCCACTCCTTTTCTCACTTGCTGCCTTTTCTTCCATTTCCCGTCTTCCCCTCTCTGCACTTTGCAGCCCACAGCCACCAAGTGTTCCTCCATCTTCCCCCCCCTCCCACATTCTCTCTCCCGCTCCTTCCATCCGCCCGAAAGTGGAGGGCTCTTCTGTGAAGAACAGGATTTAATAATTCTGCTCTCCCGCCTGCGCGGTCGCTCTCTCAACCATCCTCCACCCTTTTTCCATTCCACTCAACCGCCCCTTTCATTTTGCTCCACTCTGTGCTGCCAGCACTCAAGACTAGCACACCAAGCATAGAACGGGGGTAAAAGCCCATCTGCTAGGTCCCCACGCCGCGCTCTTGCCTCGCCTTCCCCGTCTCCCATTGGTTCCCTTTTCTTCCTCTGCGTTCGAAGGGTCCCCCTTTCTCTCAGATAAACGAGGCGGAGCCTCTTTCCTCCCCTCTTCCACCCGACCGAGAGCGGCGGCGATGGCGGAGGAGACGAGCAAAAGGAGGGTTCTCTTCCCCCGCGTGCTTCTTTTCCTCCTCCTCCGTCGCCACCTGAGATCGCGGGCGACGATGATGTTGCCCCCGCGCAAGAAGGGGAGGAGCTCTTTTTTGCTACTTTCCCCATCTGTCGACATATCAGGGAGCGACGCCCCGTTTCCTTCCCTCTTTCCCTTTTCCGTCCGTCCCTCGATCGGTGTGTTGCGTTGCTTCCATCCAACCCCGGCTGCGACTCCGCCTTGCGCCCAGAAAATGTGTTGGGGGATCGCTGTAGGGCGCGCGAGAGGTGGGCAGGAGGAGGGGGCGCACGAGCGGAGATTCTCTCTCTCTCTTTCCCCTCCCCATCTCCATCCCCTGTCCGTTTCCCCCCGCGAACTGAGTTTAGTTTCAATCTAGTTTGCTTGTTGATTTAAGGCTAGGCCTAATTCGTCGTCGCTCCTCCTCCTCCGTCCGTGTTTTCTCAATCGGGTCTCTCTTTTCCCCCTCCCTCTTTTGTGCCAAGTGTAGTGAAAGGAAACATCTCTGAAGGGAAAACTGACTGAGCCAGTCCAAACACACACACAAGACGGGCTACTGCGCGGAGGAGGACTTACTGCTGGGGGGAGTGACTGACGGATCATCGGGGTGGGGCCGGCTGCATGATAGAGTGGCTCCAGGCAGGCCCCCCTCCGCCTTCCCCTCCGCACTGAGAAAACTGGGCCTCCGTTTTGACAATGTGTCCCCAAAACAAGCAAATATAATCCCCAAGGACTAAAAGGGAGAGGGTGTGGAAAAATGCTGAAGTGGAAGAGACTGGAAGAAAAATCAAGAGGGATGTGACGAAGAAAGAGAAAAGGGACCCAAAGAAAGAGAGAAAAAGCTTGAAATTACGTACAAACCAGGTTTCTCGACCAATTTGAAGGGGAGTAATCTCTTCTGATCTATATAGGCACCGGCCTTCGACGCCGGAAACCGCCATCACGTTGGACTTGTCCCACGGCTCCCAGTCCCCGGCCTCCTCCTCGGCGGAAGGAGGCGGGGCAGGAGGGGGACAGACGGATACAAGCGAGCATCTGCTTGGAAGCAGCAACTCTAGCAACAGCAACAACAACAGCGACGCCCACGTCCGAGTAAGCGACGACGGCGGAGCAATGGCGGCGGCAACGGCAGCGGTGTCGTCCTCGCCGCCTTTGGCGGATCATGGCAGCGGCCACCTCTCCTCGTCCGCACTGGAGGATTCTGCTGCAGCGGCTGCAGCGGCATCCTCCGTGGCTAGGATGCACTCGCTGTTCGGCGGAAACGACTCCTACTGGAGGAACGCGTACCCTTCGGCGGCTGCGGCTGCGGCCGCGCTTCCTGCGGGGATCGGCGGCATGGCGGCAAACCTGTCTGGGTCTTACACCGCCTACGACCAGTATTCCGCCATGGGAGGCGCTGCCCGCTACGCCCCCTACTCATCCTACCACTCGGGACACAACCCCCAGAGGGACATGGTCAAGCCGCCCTACTCCTACATCGCCCTGATCGCCATGGCCATACAAAACAGCCCGGAGAAGAAAGCCACCCTCAACGGCATCTACCAGTTCATAATGGAGAGATTCCCCTATTACCGAGACAACAAGCAGGGATGGCAAAATTCGATCAGGCACAATCTCAGCCTCAACGAGTGCTTCGTCAAGGTGCCGAGGGATGATAAGAAGCCCGGGAAAGGCAGCTACTGGTGCCTCGACCCAGACTCCCTTAACATGTTCGAGAACGGCAGCTTCCTGCGCAGGAGGAAGAGGTTTAAGAAGAAGGACGCCATGAAAGAGAAGGAGGAGATGATAAAGAGGGCGCAGGGGGCTGCAGCGGCGGCGGCGGCTGGCGATGTGCTTATGTCTTCTCTCCCTCACCACCACCACCACCAGTATCACCTCGCCGCTGCTCACCACCACCACTCTCATCCCCACCATCCCCACCACTACGCGGCTTCGCAGCACCTCCACCACCTGCACGACCAGCAGCAGCACCCGCCGACGCCGCAGCATCCGCTGATGCAGGACACCAAGCCGACATTGTCAGAAAAGATGAAGCTGGGCCACCACCAGGATTTGGCGGAGGACGGGAAGCTATCTCCGACTTCGGCGGCGGCCCAGGAACTCTCGTCAAAACTGAAAACGGAGCCGATGGATTCCTCGGCCGTGTCGTCCGCCGTTGCCGCCACTGCTGATGCCCTTGGTCTCATTCGGCCGCCGCCCTACCAAGATATCTCCGCCCCAACTGTCGGAGGAGACTCCTCCAGTTCCGCCCCAGCCGTGGACCTGCATAAGAATCCTTCCTCCTCATCTTGCAGTCCGCGTTCGTCCGCCGCCAACGCCAACGTCACCACGTCGGTTCCCTCCGCGTCTACGGTCTGCTCGATTCAGGACAGTCTAGCCAGTCTCACGCCAATTGTCAGCTCTGCTCCCTCCTCGCTGGGGAACCACCAGCAGCAACACCAGCACCATCTCCCACCAACTCCAGCATCGTCGGCTGAGGACCTGCATCAACATCATCAGCACCACCTACACCACCATCAACAGCAGCATCAGCAGGGGCACCTTTCAGATCAAACGGCCGGACACCACGATCTTTCCCCGCCCTCTGATACGGCTGTGAGTACCAACGGCAGCGGTGGTGCCGGGGGAAGAAATTTTTCAGTGGATAGTTTGATGACGGCGGCAGCTCTGACGGCCGCGGCCGCGGCTGGAGGATCCATAAATCCAACCTCAATATCTCCAGCAGCCTCTAGTGCTAGCCGAGAGGGAAGCCCTCAGCAGCAGCCCCAAGTGCATCAACAGCAGCACCATTCGTCATTGCACGGGCACGACGGATTGGGCCCCCACAGCCACCACCTCAACCATCAACACCAGTCCCAACTCATGTCGCACCACCACCACCACTCTTCCTCCTCTCTGGACATGTCATATCGGTCTGCGGCCGCCGCCGCCGCGGCCGCCGCCGCCTGGAACACCTCTGTTGGCGGCGGGAGTCTCTCCCCTGGCTCCCTTTCCCACTACGCCTGCCACTACCAGTCCTCGCCCTCCTCTGCGGCGGCGCCAGTGGAGGACCTCTCCTCCCCCATGGCCGGAGGAGGAGGGCAGGAAGGGGCCATGAACGGGTCCGTCTCTCCACCGGGCGGGGGAGGAGGAGGCAACGCAGGATACCCGAGGTCCTGGTACTCAATGCCGCCGCACCTACCTCCCCCTCTGCCGCCGCCGCCGCCGCCGCCTCAAACCGAGCCTACAATCCTTTCAGAGGAAAACGGCGGTGCGAACGGCGGCCAAAACCACCATAGTCCCAACAACAACAATTTGTCAGACGAGCAGCAGCATCTACACGGGGGATTTTCTGCCGCCGCCAGAGACTTCTTCGGGGACCACAAGTTGGCCGCGGCGACCGCGGACAGCGGCTGCGGCCAGTTCAGAGGAGGCGGGAACAACGGCGGCGGCAACAACCCGACATACAGGGCGTATTCCGCGGCGGTGGCGGCGTTCAGTGGGCAGCAGCAGCAAGATTGTGTCAGTGGAGGCTCAAGTGAAAAGTATTAGCGGCTTTAGGTTTCTATTATTTAAAATATGTTTTGGTGCGAAACAAAGCGGACATAAATGTGTTGTACAATGTTTCATTTGGACACAGAATCCAAAATCAGTAGGAAAACAACATGTTCTTCATCCAAAGACATTTCGCCCTCAGGTGGGAAACAGAGAAAACAGAGAAAAGAAAAGAAGATAATTCTTTAAGGAACAAATCCTTCAGTATTGGAGTCGACTCCAAGAGAAATGAAGAAAACCCACCCATTTTTTACCTACATGCACGAAAAAGAGAGAAACAGACACCAACGATTTTGCTCCAAAATTCCATAATTACACCCTTGAATACCTACATACTCCTACCTACCGTACTTGCGTTGTTGTGAAACGGAATGTTACAAAGACGGTCGATAAATATACACGGAACAAAAAAGAGAGCAATTACCTATGAGAAGCTCTTTTCAGACGCGATCTTTCCATTTTCCTAGCATCATTCCTTGACTCATTAGGCGCTGAGCCAAGCAAGCGTCTGTCGTCTGGGATTTTCTGGAGCTGCAGCTACATGCACACACGGCGAGTGTGTTGGGGGAGGGGGCGCGAACAAATCGTTTAGGGAGGGTCGGCTTTAACCCCCATCCCTCTCCGTCTTGGCCGCCGCCGCGCCGCCGTCTTGGCAGCCACTGTAGTGAGAGAGGAGGAAGAGGAAAGGTCTTTGGGGGTCTGGCAGCTTAGTTCGGAGGTCTGAGAGAGACGAGAGAGCTCCGATCATTAATCTGCCCATTTCGGAGTCACATGTCAACGTCTTCGGCGGAGATCGTGGAAATTGCGATTCTTCAACCGATCGCGGACGGACAAGAAACATTTTAAGGAAATTTTTGTTGAACAGCTTGCAGCTTCAATTCCTCTTCCACTTCCTCCTCCCTAGCTACTGACTCTTTTCCTCCTCCCCCACTACAGCCTCCCCTCATCTTTCCCTCCTTCGTCATCGTAGCACACATTGTTTATATATATTTCACTTCTTCCTCCTCCTCCGTCCGTCCGTCCCCCCCTTTCTTTCGTCAGACTCCGCGGCTCTTGCGCGCAAGGCCATTTCGGTGGCCGGCGACGCTTCGGTGATGCGCCTCCGCCGCCTGCCTGGGCAACAATCTCTCCCGTCTGAAAAGGGAACAGGAAAGAAAGGAAATACTGGAAATAAAAAGCTGCCCGTCTTGCCGTTTCCCCAAAAACTTCGATGCTGTTAATGAGGATGATAAGAAGACAGCTTGGCGACTTCGGCAGCTAGAATTAAGTATTGTACAAATGTACATCTCTGGCGTCATCGCCTGCCTGCCCCCCCCTCCGATTCCGATTCCTGATGCTCCTCTCCATGAAGTTTAAAAGATGGGGTGAGGGTCTATTGCAGCTGACCCTAAAAATAGGAAACTTGTTTCTGGCTGCTTGTACAAAAAAAGAGGAGTTCTCGGGCACTACAGGCAAGTATAGAAAAGGGAGAAATAAGATGGGGAGTAAAAGAGCGGCAGTGGCGGCCGCAGGGAAAAAGAGAAAGGAGAGAGAGGAGAGGAGAGGAGCGGCGACGACGGGCCGTGAAGGAATCGGTCGGAGCGATTCCAGTCTTTTTGGCAACACGTTTCACCCCTCTACCAATGCAGATCGAACCTCCTAATAGCATTTGGTCTTGATTGAGAGTTACTCAATTTCACAGTTGAAACTTGTTAGTCGGTGCTATTTTCTTCTTCGCCCCTCTTGCAGAGGGTAATTGAGGTCTCACCCTTCTTCGGCAGCGGCAACGGAGCGCATCCCTCCCCTCCTCCTCACACGCGGCTCCGATTTCACGGTGGCGCCTCCGGCCCTGTCTTCTCCCTCCCCTCCCCCTCTTTTTCTTGAGGTTTGTGTTGCTTCACTATGAAAACATATTGGGTTCCTGATCAAATAAAAGTGAGACGACGGACGGACGGAAAGGGAAAGGGAAATGCCCCCGAGCCCCTCCTCCCTTCTCGCTCGCCCGCAGGCGGCTTTTCCCACTTCGAAAAGCGGAGGAGGAGGAGCGAGAGATGCATGGATGATCCCCCAACACTTTCACTCCCTCCCTCTTCTCCGAGAATCGTTTTTGTTTATTTACGAATATGACTGAGGATGTGACAGAGTCCGAAGATCTTTGGGGCAAAGACCAAGGAGTGAGTCAGCTTTGAAAGGAAGCCGAAAGAGCCGCCGCCGCCGCCGCCTTTGGGGACACCCCCCAAGGCGCTCCGAGCGGCCGCTCCAATAATATCGCCCAAGGAGGGTCACTCGCCAGATTAGTTTTTCTCCTTCTGGTGGTGCAAAACATCCCGAGGACAAGGATAAGGTATAGGAAGGAGGAAAGGTCGGAGGAGGTAATGAGATATCTTCCTTTTCGCTTTGGAGGGGGTGGATCGAAGGGATAAGTCAGATGAGTTTTCCCTCGATCGTTGGAAAGCAAGGGGGCGGAATCAAAACAAGATCGACGACGCCCGTCCCTACATCTATCCAACCTGCAGGCCAGGGCGGCAAAAGATCATCATCACGAAAAAAGGAGGAGGAAGAAGAAGTCTTCCACAATTAGGCTACGCAGCTCGCACTGAAGCGCAATTAGTGAGGGTGTGTGTGCATGAAGAAGCGATTTGCACCAATTCATTCCCGGCTTCTTCTCCGAATTCCCCTCCCCTCCCCCCTTTTCTTCCCCCCGACCGGCTAAAATATTTGTTCGTCCCCCGCTGGGGGCTCAAACTCGAGATTCCGACTCTTTGCTGCCCGAGCGGGCGGACACCCGGGACTTTTGCCCAAAAAACTACACACACAACTCAAAATATGTTTCGATTTTGTGAGTATACCTATCATAGTACTACAATCATTATTGATGGCATGCCTTACATAAGTGCCATCCACAGCCTGCCTCCTTCCCGTCCACTTAAAAGAAGAGTTTGCAGCTCTAGACTGCCAGAGCAAATGCTCCTCATCTCTTCCTTCCTCCTCCTCCTCCGCCGCCGCCGGGTCTCTCTCATGGGGGCAAGAGGGGAAAGCAGCATTTGCAGCTTGCACACATTTTGAGCGGAGCAACCTCCCCCCCCCCTCGTCACAGTTTACCTCTCAACGCCTTTTGAGACTCGTCTCAGTCTCAGCCCTCTTCTTCTCCCCTCATTCTACGGAGGCGGACGGAGCTGCTGCCCTTCTCCTCAAAACCCGGCCGCTCCAAATTGCTTCTTCTCAACATATGCGGGGGAGGTAGAGGAGCAGTGTAAGGCCGCTCCGCTTCTAATCTGGCGTCGCCGGGGAAAAAGCTTTCACGGCTCCTCTCGGCCAACTTTTAGTGTACAGCAAAACTAAAAGTACGAAAAACATTAATAAATTGTTGCCATTAAATTATAATTTGAAGAAATTGAACTCTTTAAAAGAGTCGTGCACTAGGGGGCGGGCGGAGAAAGTATAGGAACTGTCACACAAATCAATATTTAGCATTCTTTGGTTATTTGTGATTTTCACAATAAAAGATGTATACGCTCTTATTCAACCAACCCTGCATCCTCATTCCCCTCACAATTATAGATTCCATTAAGCTACAGCCCCGCTGATCACACTGATCGAGACTTCATAGGCTCAACAAGACAAACGACATATTTTGAAAGAGTTCCAAAAGCCGAGACGCCTACCTCTCCTCCTCCTTATTCCCCCTTTTTTGTTCCCTAGCAGCAGCTGCATCTTGGGTGGCAAAGAAGACGAAAGAGCTTGGAGAGGAAGTTCCTCCTCGACTCCTCCTGAGGAGAGAAGAAGGCTTGAGAAATTCCCCACGTTCCGCAAATTGACACCCCGCCCCCCTCTTCCTCTTTTTCTTAAGGTCTGCCCTTGGCTCGTGCTAATTTCGCCCCGCCCGCTTTTGTGAGCGGTGGAAGTCTCTCTCTCTCTCAATTTCTTGATGCCGTCACGTCTTTGGCACGTTCAGTATATCAATTCATTTCGCACATGGCACGAGCGGAAAAAAAAGGAGGATAAGAACCGGTTTTGCGGGTTTCTCTCTCCCCATCGGTCGCCGCCAGGACAGGAAGCGATTTCTCAGAAATTCCTCCTGCGGTTTCGAGAGTCAGTCCCTCGAGGCGAAAAATCTTTCAGACACGTGCTGACAATCGCTATTTCGTGCACTACCAGCGAAGACATTTCCCCGCTGAAACTTAATGAACTTGAACGTAAAAAATACCAGTTTCCTAGCACGCGTCGAGGAAAACCATGCTGTGAAAGAGAAGAAGCGTACATAGATGTTTTTCTCGCCTTTTTAACTAACGGGGAACATAAAGCGACCCTAGAAAGCCACCTCGGCACACAAGCCAAGAGTCATGCACGGTTAAGTACG
>JAAUXV010012066.1_pt1 | contig 11643 bp, 14 predicted proteins | sample 7278181 | NCBI WGS metagenome assembly JAAUXV01 (sample SAMN14350114, study PRJNA611818) | marine sediment metagenome | isolation source: surface marine sediment (2.1m) | place: French Polynesia: Moorea | collected 2018-08
CACGGAGGAGGTGGGGGGGGGGGTGTCTCGTCACTCAGGCTCTTCCCTCGACTTTCTCTTCCTCGTTTGCAGTCTGCCGGGTTATGCAATTCTTTCCAATACACGTCTGGTTATATTAACTCGAGGAGGAAGGGGAATCACGACCAAAGGTTCCATCGGCGATTTTTTTTGCAGGGAGAAGGAGGGGCTTTCCAACAGCAAAATTTAATCGCACAGAAAGTTTCCTTAGAAGGAAGGCGGGGCTCTCTATACTTTTTGGGTGTGGGCTGTGAGGGGTTCAAAATATATATTAGCAATGTAGGTGCTTAGCACCGGCCATGACTATCTGGATTCCTATGCCCATTGTGTCAATGTTTTTTTAATAAGGGTTAGGTTAGTATAGTCTTCCGCGGTCGAGGATCCCGTCTAATTATGCCTCTTTAGCTCCGAGGGAGAGCAAAGAACAAAAATTGAAAAGAACTCAGAGAAAAAGTCAAAAAGTCAGTCGCTGTATCATGTTCGCGTACACATAGGGTACATTGTACGTACTCACATAAACGGAGGGAGAAGGAGAAGGGGGGAGGACGAGAGAGAGATCTAGCTTCAAAATTTAATACCCAAGGAGGGGGAAGCAAATAGCCGGAAGTAAGGTGGAGATGGTTGGATCCGAAACAAGGCAAGTCTCAAAATCTCCACGCATGAGCAAAAAAAGGTTTTTAGACGGATAGTAGCGATGAAATAGGAAAGGGGGAAATGCTGTCTTTGCATGTGTTTCTGTTTGGGGATCAGATAGATGTGTTGTCGCATGGTGGGTGCAAAATGAAGCCGTTATTATACAGTAAGTTGATGGAAATGCTCTGGATACGCGTCCAGGAAAGAAGCTCAAATGTTTTTTCTCTTTTCAAAAAGGCATATAAGAAAAGAGCTGGGGAGCCCACCGTACTGTACAGTACAATTTGACTGGGGGATTCTTTTTCGTGTTCCAATTAGTTGGTAGGCATGTGTGCGCTGCATTTTCAGTTTCCTCCGGTGGCTCGACTACTTTTCTTCTTTTTTTTTCACGTGGACCATGGCACTTGAGTATCACTTTACGAAATGGAACATCAATGTCTTCAATTTCCCCCGAAACTAAAAACTAATTCGCGGAATTGCCATAGTGTATATCATCTTTCGCCGCGCCTCTTGCCTAGGTGTTGTTTGTCTTCTTTGATTGCCAGATATATATGCGGAGGGAAGGGTGCTTATTTTCTGGGGGCACACGGGAGGAGGGCGCCATCTATTTAATTCGACTACACGATGTGTCCCCTTGCTCTATAAACACGATAAATGGGGACAGGGGGGGAAAACGGGAGGAAACAACGTTGGGCGAGGATATCTCTCTCACACGCCATCTTCAAACTTTTTTTGGGGGAATCGTTTCTGCACGGTGGTGGTGGTGTCGGTGGTCTGGAGTTTTCTTTCCACGGAATTGTCGATATTCCAGGGCCGGTCGCTTCTTTCCATCAGTCCATCTTCTTTTCACATGTGTTCCACAACACACACACCCCGCCAATCGACGAAATGACAGCTTCACACACTCGCGCATTTCGGTGAGTAGAGCGCGCATGGGTGGGTGCGCATGAGGGAAAAGGAGGGAAGCTATACGAAAGGTAGTAATGGGGGTACGACCGTAAAACTTATTCTTCCCTCTGTTGTACTATTATAACACGCACGATAGGTCGATGCGGCCGCGGCAGCCACTACGAGCTCCAGTTGTCGTTGGACAGCCGCAGCCGCTTCTGCTGCGGCATGACCGAGTCGTAGCCGCCGCCGCCGCCGTCCTGAGGGTGGTGCAGGTGCTGCTGCTGCTGCTGTTGTTCTTGCTGCTGCTGCTGCAGAAGTTGCTGGGCGTGCAACAACTGTTGGTGGTGCTCCGCGGCCGAGGCTGGCAGCGGAGAGGAAGAGAGGCGGGCGGAGGGGTGCACAGGACTGGCGTGGCCTGGAGAACGAAAGCCAAGAAAAAGAAAGAATGGCAACCATTGCTATTGACATTTAATACAATGACCCATCAAGTTCACTTACCCGAACCTATGTGGCCAGGTGAGAGGTGGGGGTTGGGCGGCATGGGCGAGTGGGCGCTGCCGGGCCTGCTGTTGACCTGCTGCTGCTGCTGTTGGACTTGCTGCTGCTGTATCTGCTGCTGCAGCTGGTGTTGCTGCTGATGATGAACGTGGTGCTGCTGGTCTACTGGCCTGGGAGACATTGGCTCCGACTTCACCCTTAGAAGGCTCTGAGGGTCCGAAGGGGAAGGGCCGTCCAGGGAGGTCAGGTTGGACGAGGAAGGGGGAGGGGAGCTGCTAGAGATACTGAGCTGAGGAATTCTGCGATAGAGGAGAGAAAACTTGAGGTAAGAAAAGCGCTCCGTTATGTGCCGAGTTCATACCGGTGTACTGTACTTACACGTGCGACATTCCTGCCGTCACTGAGAGATCATTTCCTGCGGCGCTGGAGCCGCCGATTCCGCCGCCGCCGCCGCCCGCCGCCGCCTGAGAGACGCTGTTGGCCGAGGAGGACGCCGAGGTGACGGCCGCCGCCGCCGCCGCACCGCCCGCCGCCGCCGCGTTCCATTGCTGCTGGAGGCTGCTTAGGTTGAGATCGCCAGCCAGGGAAAACTCCTGGCCGGAAAAGGAGTAGCTGAGAAGGTGGGCCTGCTAGAAAGATGAGTTTCGATTGTAATTAGAATTGCAGGCAAGGGTAAAGAAAAAAATGTTATCTTACGTCTTCGTTCGCCGTCCTTCCCATCCCTCCTTGCCCCGGCTGTGCCGCCCCTCCGCCGCCCGGTATCACCACCCTCAGGTTTGACCTCAGCTGCTGTTGCGCCGCCGCCACAGCCGCCGCCATCGCCTGTTGCTGTTGCTGTTGCTGTGGCTGATGGTGTGGGCTGACCGGCGACGAGAGGCCCTGCTGCTCCTTCTTGGACTGTTGCTGCTGCTGCTGCTGCAGTCCTGGCGACGGAGAGTGGGGCGGCGGACCTGGCAGCGGCGAAGACACCTGGTGGTATCCGTTGTGCTGCTGCTGCTGTTGCGGGGAGGAGGCGATGGGGGAGACGGAAGGGACGGGGTGCCCGCCAGGAACGTCAAGCAGGCTAGAAGAGCATATGAAATTACTGAGGGCGAAAAATATAGAAATTAATTACATATTCCAAAATGTAGTTTTTACACTGTAGGGAACTTTCAAGGAAGCACAGAGGAGGCAGCTTGGATAAGCGCACAAACTATGTAATTTCTTTTGACGCGTACCGAAAAATATATAGTAAAGTTGGAACTCATTACGCCGTCATACAACGTCATGATTCGGCTAATTTCCTATTGCACATCCCAACGGCGTCAGGTTCGCCAGCCAACAAAAAGTGGCATAAAATTTTAATCAAGGACGAGGGCGCCTCCGCCTTTCCGTTCCGACACGAGAAAGGAAGATCGAGAGAGTGAGTCGATTTAAACTTCGATTGGTATCCGATTAGCTGAGGCAGACCAAAAGAAGTTGTGAGAGGGGAGGAAATATGCTGCAATATTCATAGGTAAGCCTAAAGTAAAAGCCCCATGCTTCTAGCCACAGAAGAAAATCCGCGATGTGACATTTCGGGAGAGTATTCTTTTTCGAGAGTTCGATATTTGGCTATTTGCGGACCTGGAAACCGCTTGGCATGAATGCGGATGAATGCAAGCGTATCTGGATTTATTTCCGGTGCAAAATTCTCTTTTTCCTCCTTGCTTTCTTCCTTTTTCCTCTCTCCTGATCAAGACGAGAGTAGTTTGAATATTTTAAGACAGTCTTTCGAGTATCTCCTTTTGCCCCCGTCCTATTCCCAGCCGATAATCCCTCTCTATCCCGTTACAGCCAATGGATACCGCGCGCACGTGATTTCCATGCTTACAGGGAACGCTCGAGCAGAATTGCAGGGTGAAAGCTGTCGTTGAATTGCTGTGTAGCTTAGCAACTTACCCATTTCCCGAGCTGGGCCTTGGACTTCCGGCCGCAGAGCTGTGGTGAGGGCTGGGCAGGTGCAGCAACTGCTGCTGGCCTCCTCCTCCTCCACCGCCAGCGTTGGCCGCGGCCGCTGCGGCGGCTGCAGCGGCTGCAGCGGCGGCCGCCGCGACTGTGGATGTCTGTCCCCCGCCGCCCGCCGACTCCCCGCTAGCGGCAGAGTTGACAGGCACGCTCACAGGCATGCTGGCGAAACCCTGGATCAGCGTCTAAATTAAGAAGCAATAAAATTTACTGTGTGCGAAATAGCCAAGGAGAAGCTTTTTCAAGGATGCAGCCCAGTATTTGACCTTTTAAATACTGTACTACAACCCTCGAAAATAGAATACGGCGCACAGGCTTCGTGCGATTTTATGCTTCAATCCTCTCACCCTGTTTCCCGCTGCGCCCCCTCCCCCTCCGTTGAGCTGGTTCCTCGACATCATGAGCTGGAACTCCTCGTCGATCTTGTTGTACTTGGCCTCCGTCTTGGGCGTCAGCGTGGCCCCGTCCCCGCCCCCTCCTCCGCCCCCGCCGCCGTCCCCCTCCCCGTCGCTCCCGTCAGGGCTGCCCGGAGCGCCGCCCTTGTTCTCCTTCTTGTTCAGGGCCTGGAACAAAAATAAAAACACCCCACGGTTTTTTTTTGAAGTTCTATTTTTTTCCCCGCAGTTTTTATTTCTACGCCGACTCACGTCAATGATGTTCTTGTTTGTGAGCGACTCGTGCGGCTCGTTGTACTCGGTGTACTTGAGGAGGACCTTGTCCATGTCGGTGGAGGCGTACTGGTACAGCTTGTTGGAGGAGCTGAAGATGATGAGGGCGATCTCGCAGTCGCACAGCACCGACAGCTCGTACGCCTTCTTCATCACGCCGAACTTGCGCTTGTTGAACGTGACCTTGATATGCAAAGAAACCGAGCGGGAATCAATATTGAATGCCTGCCTAGATGAGAGAGAGAGAAAAAGGTCCCTCCCGCAAAATCTCTGCCCCCACGGGGTGAGAGGGGCTTCTCGTGTTCTCTCTCTCTTCTTTTCTTTTTCCCCCCCTACAAAGGAATCAAATATCGCGCAAGCCTCATTTGCCATCTAGGGAGGCGCCTTTTCTCTCCCCCGCGCTTCTTTGCCGAGGGCTTAAATTTCGGGGAAGGAAGCTATAAATAAACGGCTCACAGAGAAAGGGGGAGGACTACGCAGTAGTAGTACAGCGGGAGCAGAAAAAGCAAGGATGTGTTGGGGGGGATGAGGGAAAGGGGGACCGCTTTGCAGAAAAGGCTCCAAGGAAACATGAAGAAGAGAAACAGGTGCCTTTCCCATCCACCGCCGGTGGTCTGCCCATTAAGAGGATGAATTATGGGCGTGGGAGGGATGAAAGGAGGCTCGGCTCAGACTTAAGGGGGGGAAAGGTACATAGGCCGGCTTTCTCTCTTTCTTACCTGGCGGTTGCGCTCGTCGGTGATGCGCGAAATCTGTATCTTCTTCCTCCCCATCTTGGCTCCTCCTCCTCCTCCTCCCTCAGCCGGCGACGCCTTCCGCCACCGACGCGAGTCAGCCTTGGGGGGGCCGCCCTTCGTCGCCACCGCCGCGGTCTGGGTTCGCGCCTAGGCACCCTCCCGCCCCCTGCTTCCCAGACGCGAGGCAGAATTCGGAAAAAAAAGTGTCGCAAAGGGGAAAGGGACTTCTTCTTCTGCTTCTTCCTCCCGCCCCCTCACTTTTTGACACACTGCCTCCTCCTTCCTCGCCTAGTCCTCTTCTTCGTCTACGGCGTTTCCACCGACGACGGCTGCCATGGAATCCTTCTGGGAGCTCCCAAATCTAATTTGCCGCGACCCCCCGCCTTGGCCCTTCCTCCTCACTGCGGCGGCCTCTTCTTTGGCTGAGATGTCTTCAAGACGTAAGAGGAGACTCAAGCGGAGAGAAAGGGAGAGCCCTTCTTCTCCCTTTCCCCTTTCTCCCTACCGATCAGGTGATGTAAATCTGCAAATGTAAAGGGGAGAAAGAGAACGATTAGCATCGAGTAGGTATTGCTTCGTACTAGTACACATGAAGTGAATACTTCTGCTCAAAGAATCCACCACATCCATAGCTCGAGTCATTACGGTCGATCACCATGGATCTCCATTAATATGCATTGGCACGAATCCCTTCTTTTCCCCTTCCCAGCCATCGTGATGCAACAACTGTCTAAAAGAAGGAGGAGGGAGGATGTGGTAATCAGATCGATTAAGGAGGAAGCATCGAGAAAACCAACCGACATCTTGCGGGGAAAAGGGGAAAAACAGAAAATAGAATATCATGACGGACAAACTGTACTCATCATTTTCTACCTCTTCCCAGGGTTTTCTACTCGTTCCGTCCATGAAAGAGTGCCTATACATTCCATATTGTCCCCTCAACGAACTGCTCGCACTACCAACAAAACACTCAAGCGAGGGAGAATGAAATATACGACAGCGGCCCTAATTGCGATTTGCAATTTGCAGAGCGAGAGGTAGAAAAAAATGCAGAGTAATCAAGCTTTTACGACAAGGTATACTACAGGAGTACAATGTTTTTTTTGCTGCAGTCCAGTACGTACTGAACGTACAACTTACTTTTCTTGCGCAGAAGCAGGAAACCCGCCAGTAATGGAAGGAAAAGCTTCTCGCTGAGTCGCAAAAACTTTCAAGAGTTTAAATTCTCTTTTCCTGTTATTATCGCCCACGCACAAGCACAGCACCCAGGGGCACACCGTTGTCAGTCTCGCAAGCAGCAAAGCACTACTGCTTGCTTGCTTGCTATCTCGATTTCTCCCCCCCCCTTTCCCCTTGGGTGAGCTTACCGAAAGCACCTCTTCTGCTCACTTGCTTGACTCTCTTTCCCCTCCTTCCCCGTGCGCCCAAAAATCGCTGCTATTGGGGCGGGATCACGGCGCTCTTCCCCCCCTTCGCCCGCATGTCGCCAGTCGCCGTAACTTGCAGGAAAAGAGGAAAAGAAGCTTGCACGCAGGGATGGAGGGGGGGAGGGGGGATGAGTGGGAAGGTGGGGAAAAAAGCTCTGTTGCTCCGGTCGTGGAAAAGAAGGGGGAAAGATTGTTGGGGCGCAGCTGCAGCCAAAGCCGCATTCTGCCTTGATGCTTCTTGTTTTTCCCGGCGCTGAGTTAAAACAGAGTGCCTTCTTTTTTACTGGACTGAAACATGCTAAACAATGCTTTTAGCCAGTACCTCGATTTTCTCTCTTTTTGAGAGGCGGCAAATCCTTTTATTTTATATGGGAAAAGTCTCCGAGCAACAAATGTTGCCAAAAGCCTGCGCCGAACATGGAAGCGGGTGTTTCTGCCTCGTAGTATTTTACGTTTTCCTCCTTGAGGGGCCTCACCTGGCCTCCTGCGGCCTCCACCGAGTGGCCAAGGGGGAGATCGTCACCAAGGACTCCGAGCTCAACTTCCCCTTCCACGTGCAGCTCGCCCTGGAGACGGCCTCGGGCGAGCTCAAGATACGCAGCGGGGGGGTGCTCATATCGCCACTGTGAGAACGAAGCAGAAAGTCCGTCTCCTGATTCGGCGTTTCACCGCGCAGGACCGTCCTGACCTCCGCCCACAACGTGCAAGAGCACTCTTCGTGCGCAATGACGGAGTTGCACTTGGCGACCAGGATCCAGGTGCTCAGCGGGATGTACAGCGTATTCAAGGGAGAAAAAACAAGACAGCAGACCCAGGTTTAAGAGATCTGTGCAACATATTGTCTGGTACTATACAGTATGTGCATTTTGCTCATCTGTCAATACCTTTTCTGCTCCCAAGGGAAGGTGGATACCCCACCCTGAATTTTGCGACGTACACAGGGCGCCGCTCCAACTGATCAAAAGAGGTCTTCCATGATTTTTTAGTCGGTTTCGACCATTACATTACGTTTTTTCTCAGACTACGATATTGCCGTGGGGGTTCTTGCCCGCTCACTGACGTCAAAGTGGGCCTCCCCCCTCATTCACTTACACTACCTGAAGATGTCACAGGAAGGGTTTCTAGAGTCTCTGTATCGGAAGAAAATGCACGTGGTCGGAATGGGATACTGCCTAGAGAACGTCTCTGGTAGGGAAAACAGAAACCAACAAGTACAAGCTAATCGGCTAGACCTCTTCCAACAATTTCAAGCCCCAAGCCCCGTCCGACGGATGGCGACCATGACCCTTGCCCCTCAGCCTTCCTGGGACTACAACCACACCATATCGCTGAACCCAGTCAGTAGCAACAAACCGACCGTCGCCCTAGATGTACAGCGTTAAACAAAAGAGTTTGGCTATTTGTCATCAAGTCATTCAACGAAAGGGCGACAGCGGCGGCGGCGTCGTGACCACGGCCCGGTCCGGCCGCCTGTCCAAGAAGGTGATGTACACCCTCGTCGCCATCATGTCAGCGACGACAGTGGGTGGGGTTTTCGTCAGAAATGTTGAAAAAATGATTTCTGAGCCAATGTTATACTACAATGCTCGCAGACATGGGCCACTGCGAGCACATCCCGGACGAAACGTTTCGCTGGGGCACCAACTACGTCACCTGCGTGGGGGACTTCATCGGTTGGATAAAGAAAGAGGCGAGCGAAGACTTTTTTTGTAATCAAAGTGACCAAACTCATCTACATGTGGGACAAGAGTTTTGCTCTTTAGTCTGGTATCACGCTACGCAGGAGGGAAAGCGCCGCCAGCGAATCTGCAGAGTGGAAAATGAACAAACCATTTGCAGCCATGTGCATCTTCTTTTCGTCCGTTTATTGAATTGCACCATTTCCCTCTAATGCAGAAATCATACCCAGCTCATATGCTTGTGATACTGTTGTTGTTTTGACTGTAGGTCAGTACACCAACAAAACTATAGCTATACTATATGTAGAACAGTAAATAACCTCAAATTTCTTCCTTGTAACTTGCAAAGTGCCGCAAAGTAATTTCAAGAGAAATGAGATCTGCCGCCACCGCCGCTCGAGCTATAGTTGCGGGAGTCTTTCTGATACTGCGATTTTCCTGCTGCCTTGGAGGAAGGGTCATCAAGGGGGAGATCGTGACTAAGAAGTCCCCGGCGAACTTCCCCTTCCACCTGCAGATAGGACCAGTCGCGCGCGGAAGACTCCACAGCATCTGCGGCGGGAGCCTCATCTCCTCAAAGTATGCGAACAAAGTTCTTCATTTCCATCTGTTCCGTGACCCGGACATTGTCAGGACGGCGCTTACCGCGGCCCACTGTGTTCAGAACACCAGCACCTGCCGGATGAAAGAGGAGCTACTCCGGAAGAGGCTCACGGTGGTCAGCGGGATGTTCGACACTTTCCACGAGGACACTACTTTGTCAACTCAGGTAGGTTGAGACTTTGGAAAACATAAAAACTTCGACAAAGATCCTGTCACAGGCCCAGTGGAAGGCACACGACGAATTCTGCCAGCTCTCCAGGACTCCTGATAGACTCAAGAGAGGCAATGGAAATGATCAGAACAGGAAACTCGAAACCCCTGTTTTCTTTTGCAGGATACGACGTCGCCGTCGGGATCCTTGACAAGAGCCTTTCCTCCATGTACGCCTCCCCCGTGGACCACGTCCACTACCTCAAGGTGAGGGATGAGGGATTCTCAGACTCCCTCAAGACGACAACTCTCTACGTGGTAGGGATGGGCAGGTGCTTCAAGGACAAATACGGTGCAGGAGCAGAAAATTTAAAACTGGAAAAACATTTCGCATCTTTGTACGGTATTAGAACCAAGTCCATTGAGGAGAAGAGCCGAAATGCGCCTAGCCGAGGAGCACATGTGGAAGTACCGTCACTGCGTCCCCCTCGCCCCCGCCGACAGGAACAAGCCGACGATACCACTACACGTAAAAATGGTTTTCTCAAAACCTGCCAATGCGCAGCAGTCTCTCTAGCGCCAAAGACAGGGCGACAGCGGCGGCGGAGTGGTGATCGTCAGAGGGCCGGGCGCCTTCAGCCGCCGCTCCGCCCAATACACTCTCTTTGGGATTCTCGTGGCCACCACGATCTGTGAGGCAACATGATTGGCCAAGTGGCCATTGGGGTAAACTATCTTTGCCCAAGATGAGGACAGTTGCAACGTATTTCCTAACCTGACGGAGCAAGACTACAGGCTTGGCATTAGTGACGTCCTGGTCGCGAGGGAGTTTCTGGACTGGATAAAGAATCAGGAACGGAAGAAAAGTCCCACATACCCAGGAAACATATTTTTTTGCCACATTACGCAAAATTGCAGACTGGCATCACGCTTAGGACCAGAGGAGGCGGGTGGTGGGGAGCAAGCTTGGGGAGAAGAATGCCAGCAACGCCTCTACACCTCCCCGGTCTGTTGTTGCCGTCCACAATTGCTTTGCTGAGGACACTGAATGCCTGAGCGCCTGTCTCTTCTTATTGATATGCGTGCGGGGAAGAAAGAGTCGGGACAAAAGCCTTGCCTCCTTTGTGCTTGGCACAGAAGAACAGGGGGCACGTGATAAGGCGCGGGTCAATGAGAGGAACAAGTGTAAAGCAAAAAAGGCATGGAAAGTATATACTGCACGGAAGGGTACAATTAAAGACGGCGAAGCATGTGGAAACATTCGCAACAGACAGAAAACACCTGAACAATATTTCGTGTCGGAAAAAAGGAGGCTCTGGCGTCTCAAATTCCCCAGCAACAATCGTGTCTCAAACAAAAATTAAGATGCTATTCCTTCCTCGACAGTGGAGGGGCCGGGGTCAACATAGGGGGCATCTCCTCTACTCATTGCCCACATCGAGATCCAAGTCTCTTTTACTTGCGCGTGCTAAGCGTACCCTCCTCCAACAATAGTTCTTTCATTTTGGGGCGAATACAAAATTCCCCCTAATTTTGCTCGAACCGGAAGCGTTCGAATCCAGAAAAGGCCCTGCAGATGCATGTAAAAAATGCCGCTTGCAACGTTTCATTTTTATTGGGCAGGTTTGACTGAATTTGCCGCAGCGCATATGCACTTTTTTCTCTTCTGACATGACATTTTGATGCAACTCACGTGTTTGAATTCGCGATAATGCGCATATTTAATCGTCGGTGAATTATTGTTAGGGAAAGCGTCGCCCCAGAATAGACGAATGCACCAGATATAGTACGCACATCCATCCATGATGTATCCAATGGCATGTCCGCCCTATGAAGCCTGCGGCGATCGACGGCAGTTTCCTCCTTTTCCCTTCCCATGTACTATCCTGAAATCCGGGTCTCTAGTTCAGAAAGTCAAAGGAGAAAGAGAGCGAGAGTGAGGCAAAGCCATGAGGACGACGAGGAGGAGAAAGAGATGGGTTCTTCTTCCCCGGCTTTACTTTGGGCTGACGACGACGACGACTCATCTCTTATTCGGATATTCCTCGTCCCTGCCTACACTGCCCGGAGTTCAGTCATTGCTCCAAAGCGACTAAAAACTAAATTTTGGCCAACTAAGCTGTTTAAAATTTAATCTAGGCCAACGGGTATTTCTCGCATCACCCTGTATCGCAAATTCTCGCTTCTCCTCCTCCTTCCCTTGTGCTGCTGTGACAGCTCTAGAAAGCTCATTCCTCCTCCTCCTCCTTTCCGCCCTCCTTGCGCCGGGGGGAGAACAACAGTGACGGGTGCCAAGAAATGCTCGCCCCGTTCTCCTCCCCGGCTCGAGGGGGGCAGAGGTTTAGCTTCAAGC
>JAAUXV010003991.1_pt1 | contig 11638 bp, 11 predicted proteins | sample 7278181 | NCBI WGS metagenome assembly JAAUXV01 (sample SAMN14350114, study PRJNA611818) | marine sediment metagenome | isolation source: surface marine sediment (2.1m) | place: French Polynesia: Moorea | collected 2018-08
GAGAAGAAGACGAAGAGACGAACACTTTTAAAAAAGAAAACCCACCCAAAACAGAGAAAAAAGAAAGGGGAGAAATTCGACTGGCGAGCCAGTGTTCCGCTTTTCGTCCCCCGAGCATACAAAGGGGAAAGCCGAAGTGCAAAAGTGAAAAAAGTGAGAAATTCGATTTTTTCGAGTACTTCTTTTTCCTCCACAGCCTGAAGTGGTACAAGGACGACCGTGAGTTCTACAGCTACGTCCCTCGCATGAACGAGGGCGGCGCCCCCAGGAGGTTCTTCCCAGTCCCAGGGCTCAGCGTGGACGTGAGTATACATAGAAGACAAAATAGACACACAAATACAGCTTTGGTAATCGTTTGTTCTGGCTCGGCGCCATCCCTTTTTGCTCGATCCCTCTCCTCTTTCCCCTATCTTTCCCCCAAGGGAGGGGCTTTTTCGTGGTGGAGAGGTGCTCCCTTCGGACGTGTTTGGGTGAAAGGAGGAGGGAGAGGGAGAGGGGACGAGATGGGGTGATGCGTTACGCCCTACTAACATATGTGGGAAAGAGAGAGAGGCTGTTTCACTTGGGACAACTTGATAGATTTCTATACTGCATTGCATAAAAAATCGTAGAAGAACGAACCCTTTGCCAAGACCCTGACACCTTTACTCACCCTGACACCTTTACTTTTAACTACACTTAAAAAAAGCATCGAATAATTTTGCAAATAAGCACACATTCTTCAATCTGATCAAACTACTCTTCTACAATATTTACCCACGTTTTTCGAAAGCATGTGTTTCGCGTGGTGGGAGGAACATGAAGATGGGCACGCTCTCCCTTCCTTCCGGGACGGGGAAAGGACGGAAGAAGAAGCAAAGAGGAGGAAGGCGTGATCGTCCAACTCCATCTTCCACTCTCCCTCTTTCCATCCCCCCCCCCCTTCATCAAAGCCGGACGTGAGAGACATTTCCACTCTACCCCACTCCCCCCTCTTTCCCATGCACTCCCTCCCCGGGCGAGATACTCCATTTATTATTGACATTCACGGACGGATGTGATGATGCCCCCGCCGTCGACGCGAAACATGCGATCGAGGCGAAGCCCCGCTTCTCTCGCATCCTGTCTCCCTCCCGCCGCGGGAGAATGATGGGGGAGAAATTGGAAGCTCTCTCGTTCAACATCGAGATGGCCGTCTTCAGTCGGGGGAGCAATTAACTTCTTTTTCCTTTCTGGCCTCGGCGCCAGATGAGGCCCTCTCCCTCGCCCCAATTTCGTTGATTCCCTTCCGGCATTTGCCAAATGCTGGGAACTTACAATATTGGGCGAATCCTGCGCCGACGGTAGAAGCACATCGCCACATTTGGTGGGAAGTATCCCTTCTCCGCCGCCCGTGCTTTTAAGCTTCTTCTACATTTTTTCTTATTTCTTCTTTCTTCTTTCCCGGGGGAGTCCAACGGAGGGAGGGAGAAATTACATGACCGCTGCTCCGGCCAAGGCAACATCTTTCATGGCCGAAAGGGAGGGAGAGAAAGAAGCTAGGAAAATATACGGCGGCAGCCACAGTACTACAAGGGCAGGAGAGAGAGAAAGGATCCCGGAATGCGGTTTGCTTATGCACAGGGTGTCCAAAAACATTATTCCTCGCTGCTTCCTTACTCCCTTGGAGCATCAAGTTCCATGCGCACCCTGTACCACCTTCTCATGTCCGTCGGCCCTCCATCCTCCCCCCTTTTGTGTATGAGTATACCCCGCTCCGCCCACTGCGTTTGTTGTCGGTGGCGGTGGCCTCTCTCTCTCTCTCTCTCTCTCTCTCTCTCTCTCTCTCTCTCTCTCTCTCTCTCTCCCTCTCTCCAGTTGGTGGCTGTGGCGACCAGATAAATCTCTTGCGCCCAAGTGAGTTAAGGAGAGGAAAGGGTTGCGGGGCTTTCTTTTCTTTTCCCTACCTCTATTCCTTGGCACACATTCTCATACTCCTCTCATGCATTATGGACAGGGGGAGGTGGAAAGGTCCGTGGAGATATTGGTAAATATGGGCAGGGAGGAAAAAAGAGTTCTTTTCTTCTTCTTTTGCAGGAAGAGACCGCGGACGACCGCCAGGTCGTTGTCCGCAACGCCTCCCTTATGACCTCTGGAGAGTTCCGCTGCCAGGTTTCGGGGGAGGGGCCTCTATTCGCCACGGTCACCACGTCCAAGATGCTCAGGGTCGCTGGTAAACTGGGTTCTTTTTACTTTCGTCTCCTATGCTATGCTATGCTATTATACTTTTTTGTCTTTATCAACAGTGGTCCCCGAGCTCCCTCCCCAGGTGAGCCGCCTCCCGGCCTCCTTCTCCCCGGGCGACTGGCTCCACCTGAACTGCACCTCCGGCCGCTCCAACCCCGGCGCCAGGCTCACCTGGATCGTCAACGGGAAGGAGGCCGGCGACGAGATGCTGAGGAAGTTTCCTTCGGTCGACCATGGAGGGGGGTTCAAGACCTCCATACTCGGGCTGCAGTTCTGGCTGCGGAGGGGACACTTTGCTCAGGTGAACTACGATTCCTAAAAAAATATAACAACGCTTTACTTTACTCGATCTTTGTGTCAAATCATAGGACGGCAAGCTCCGCGTCAAATGTCGGGCGCGCATCGCCGACGTTTACTTCAGCGAGTCTCTCCTCCACGTCGTAGGGAGGGTGCACGGGGAACAAGCCAACAGCAGGGAGGAGGTGAAATTGAAGCACTCATAATTGGCACACAAATAAATCACATGATTATCATTCACATTTTACGTACATTTTTAAAAGGAGGACGCTTACGGACGCGAGGCCACGGGCGTGGACGCCTCCGACCGTGTGATGCACGCCACCGCGTCGGCGCAAAGACATTTCACCAGCTTAAACATTCTAATTTTGAGCTTCGTCCTCCTGCTGTTGCCGAAACAGTCTTTTCCTTCGTGACAACACTGTTGTGTTTCAAGCTACAACGTTATTTGACACCGTTTTAATGTGCGATTGCGTATATACTGGGTTGAGTTTCAAATTTAGCAATCCCTTCTTAAAAAAGAAATATCCCCTAAATTAATGAAATATATTCGTTGAAATCGGACAGAGCTTTTTGCGTACATACAAGGAGGAGATAGTGTACTTTTATTCTTTCAAACCAATGCCCTCACTATCGACATCGTCGGCCAATGACGACATATTAAGTAGGACGATTATTACGCATTGCGGTTTACGAAGACAACATAATGATACAACAATGCATTCAGCAATCAGTTGAGCTTGTTGCTTGCCTACTTCAGTCACATCGGGCAAACTCTGTCACCATGGGCGCCATCGGCGCTCGGATCCCATTTTTGACGCTTTTGGTTATAACTCTGGCAAAATTATCCACCGGAAATGACGGGAGGAAGAACGTTCTCTTCATTGGTAAGGAATAATTTTAACAAGAAGGAGATCTTATTATTATGGGGGGGAATTGAACAGTCGTTGACGATCTCCGAGCCGACATCGGAGCCTTCAAGGGCTCCAACCTTCCTTACCTGTCTGTGGACAATGTGCACACTCCCAACATGGACGCGCTGGCGGAGGAGAGCGCGGTGTTCGAGAAGAATTACGCCAGCGTTGCACTCTGCGGCCCGAGCAGAACGGCATTCTTGACCAGCAGGTACGTTGATTTGACAAACAATTAATTTAGAATCAAAACTGTTTAAAAAAAATCGAGGCGCCCCGGCACCACCCGCGCGTACGACAACGTGCACCACTTCCGCGCCACCTCCGGCAACCCCGACATGGTCACCCTCCCGGAGCACTTCAAGCGGAGCGGCTACAGGACCTTCGACATCGGGAAGGTCTTCAACAACAACGAGAGGACGGAAGATCCGCAGTCGTGGACGGAGCTCTCATTCAAGGGATACGACTATTACAAGTGGGTCGGGTCTAGGAATGGGTTTGTTGAGTTCTTGTTGCTTCTCGTGTTTATGTCACTTTAGTCGCTGCTGGTGCTGTTGTTGCAACTTTTCTCATATTGTTGCTATTGTTTCACTAACCAATTGCATTGCACCCGATGTCGCAATGGAAAAAAAAATATTTTACTAGGGAGCACTGGAACAACTTGATCCAGCCGGTTGGTCCCGCTCAGGAGAAGTGGCAGCCGACGATCGACCAGCAGCTGGCGGACCACGCAATAGAGGCGCTGAGGGAGCTGAGCGAAACTGGGGATAGGTTCTTCATGGGGCTCGGGTTCAGGGAGCCTCACTCGCCCTATACATTCCCGGAAAAGTACTTGAAGGTGCGATCATTTCGCTTTTTTTTCCTTGTTGCAAAATGGAGAATATTATTGATTTCATAGCTGTATCCATTGGACGAAATTCACCCCCCGTCCGCCCCCCACGCCCCCGCCGGGATGCCCGCGGTGGCCTGGCACGATTACTCCAACTCGCTCGGGGCATTCAGTGACGTCCATAAAAACGACGCCACCGGCGAATTGGGGAGGATCAACTTCACCTTCCCAGACAATTTCGCCCTTGAAGCGAGGCGCGGGTACTACGCTTCTGTCTCTCACGTCGACCACCAGCTGGGGAGGGTGCTGCGGGAGCTGGAGAGGCTGGGGATGGCGGGGGACACCATTGTTTCATTCATAGGTAGAGTAAAAATATTAATTGTTTTTTTAAAAAAATGTATGGGACGAAAGTTGCATGAGATTATCATTTGTTTCCGTTTTCTCCAGGTGACCACGGCTACCACCTGGGCGAGCAGTCAGAGTGGGAGAAGAACACCAACTTCGAAGCCGGCCTCCATTGCCCAATGATGATCAAGATCCCAGGACAGACCACAGGGGGATCCCTGCGGATAGACAGGTTCACTGAGCTGGTCGATCTGGCCCCTTCCCTGGTGAGGGCCGCAGGACTTCCAAGAATGCCGCCTTGCCCCGAGGAGAGGTCGGCCGAGGTTGACTTTTGCACGGAGGGGTCCGATCTGATGGAGTTGTTGGGAGATCCCAACGGCGCAAAATGGAAGAATGGCAAGGACATTTTAGTGGGGGGAAATGTAGCTATTTTATTTCCGTATGCAGCCGTTTTTTCCCAGCACCATCGGCCTGTTGACGACGCCTTCATGGAGGGAGACCCAGACACATATACGGAGTTCAAGAGGATGGGGTTCACCGTCAGGACGTGGCGATTCCGGTACACGGAGTGGCCGAAATACGACTTCAGGTAAGAGACGAGACAAATAATGTTGCTAAAGCACTTTCGATATACTGTACATCCTTTCTCAGGCACACTCACCAGGCCGATTGGAGCGGCGAGGTACCAAAGAAAGTCCGCTCAGAATGAGTAAAAACTGAAACCTTTCAATCCTGAACAATATTCCTTACCAGGTCTTCCCTGAACTGTACGACTTGGGGTTGGACCCTGACAGCACCGTTAACTTAGCCGGGGTGGAAGAGTACTCCGAGATACAACTTGAATTGAGACAGATGCTGAGGAGTGGTTGGAGGGCGGAACTGAACTGATAAGGCAAAGTTAGGCGAAATATTTTTATTACCGTAACTTTGTGTAGGGCAGCAATGTTATGCTCAATAATTATACAACTGTCATAAAGCCATAATAATAAATATGTACTCTGAACTCTTCGTGTATCGCGGTAAAGTGGAAGAGGAAGGGGGAAACGAAGGATCATGCTTGTTAGTATCACAGGCCACGGGTACGTCAATGGGAGGGTGGGGAATACAGCAAAGAGGGCATAGCGCGCGAAGGTAAGGCATAATCATAATTTGTGTCTTGGAAAAACATTTCCGCGTTCGTTGTTGTACCAAAAGGGAAGATAGGGGTTTTTTTGTCTTGACAATTTTGTGCGAATAGTACGGTGGCAAATGGGGATCTCAGTTCAAGAATTCGAGTGGTTTCTTTTTTCTTCACATCGACTTGACGATGTTCTTGAGAAGGTCGAACTCCGACTCGGCGTCCGTGGCCCAGCTGTAGAAGTTTTTGAGCTTCTGGATCCCCTTAGCGTGCTGGGGGAAGTTCTTCTCCAGCTGCTTGAACGCGAAGCCGATTACCTTGTTGGTTTTCCTGAGAAGGAATAAGAGTCTACTGTTAGCAAAACAAAATGGAGAAGGGTATTTCTAAGGACTGTTTGGAAAAGAGACGTTCACAGACTTAATTTTGTTTACAAAAACGAACATGATGTTAAAATATAGTAGCATTCTGCCCTATCCCAAATGTCGAGAAAAAGACTCACACAAAACGACCAACAGCGTCATAACGTTCCACGGGTCGATACCTCTGACCGTATCATTCTGTTGCCGATCAAAAGAACTTCTTGGTGTATTTTGAGAACATCGACATGATTAGATCGGGATCCGCGTCCAAGATGAGCTTGGGGCCGAGCTTGCCACCGCCGCCTCTGTTCGTGGTGTGAGAAGAAGTTGGTTTCTCGATTTCGGTCGAAAAAAAAGCAATCGAGTAAGGGGTTGGCAGGCAATTTTCTAACTAAGCAAACACAAAGGGAAGATGCATGCATTAGGGTTTTTTTCGGTGGTATTCACACAACAAAAATGGGTGCATGCAAATTAGAAGCTGGGTTGGATTTGAAAGCATTCTGGCGATAATAGTTCTACACTCGATTTGACTCACTTTTTCCTCCTGTACGGATCTCCCCCGCCGCCGCCACCACCACCTCCGTATGGATCTCCCCCTCCTCCGTAGGGCTGCTGCGGTGGCGGCCCCCCGCCGCCAATGTTCAGTCCCTGCATCCCCTGGTTGAAGTCGTACCCTCCTCCTCCCCCACCCCCGGCGGGGAGCGGCTGCTGCGCCCCTCCGTCCATCGCGTCAGTCACCTGCTGCGCCCCTCCGTGCTCAGAGCTGCCCCAGCGCTTCTCGATAAACAGCCTGAGCATGAAGTCCCCCTCCTCGCCGTACTCGAAGGTGGAGGGCACGACGCAGTAGCGGCCCTGGGGCAGCAGCAGCCGCTTGCTGACCTCCCTCAGGTTGATGAAGGTGTCGGTGCGGTCGATCGAGTTGTTCCTGCGCATGAACTGCTCGGTGAGCTGTCGGTCCTGCAGGTCGCACTTGTAGATCTTGAATCCGATGGCGTGCTCAGACTTTCGCTTCCTCTGGCGCTGCATGAGGGAGACGATGACCGGGCAGAGCTCCTCGTCATCGTAAGGGTCGGGGTCGCTTAGATTGATGAAGAACTGCGGGTTCATCGCGTAGGATCCTGGGGGAATTGCATTGGATCATTAGAACATCAAGTTAATAGCATACAGATTCATATACGAATTGTAAAAACGACCATCAACAGGTCACCTCTCAAATACAGTAGTTTTTTAATGTGCGACTATTGAGCCCGATGACAAAATCAGTAAACTCACTCAGGCCATTGTTTCCGCACCCTCCTGCGGTGGACCCCCTTCGCCAGCTGCCGTAGAAGTGGAATACCTCGAACTTCTTCATGTCGTCCGACACCTCCACCGCGTCCGGGCTCAGGTGGCACAGCTCCAGCTCGCCAAAGTAGCGCAGGAAGTCCCTGAAGGACATGTAGAACTCGCCGTCGTCGCCGTAGGTGAGCCCGAGCTCCTGCCGCATGTGCGAGGGGATGGCCTGCCAGTTGCGGTCGCCGTCGCTCCACTCGCCGCGCCACTCGCGGTGGTTGCCGTGAGGGTTGCGGATGCGGACCAGCGGGATGCCGCCGCGGACGCGAGGGCTGCGGATCTCCACTACCTGTTTCCAGAAAAAAGTACTAAAATCGAAGAAATAACTTCATCACACCAGAATTATACCTTGGTGATGGTGTAGGCGTGTCTGCTCTGCAAGCCCATTCTTTGGGCCTCAGATACCCTGGTATTCTGTAGTGAATAACGGGAAGAAAAAAGAAATATTTTCCGAGGGTGGAAATAGTTGATAATTTTTCTCACGTTGAGAGCGCATCCCATGAAGGCTCCCCTAGCGTCAGCCCTGGACATGATGTAGAAGAGCCTCTCGGGAGACATCTTGGTTCTTTGAAGGTCAATCAGCTCAGGGATCCCGCCAGTGAAGTCAACTGCGGCCTCAATGGTCAGTCCCCCCTCCAGAGCCTTGTAGGAGCCATGCAGCTTGGCATAGGCCTTCTCCAGCAGGGCTGACCAGAACTCATTCTTCTCCACTGAGCGTACATAGATGAGCTTCCCATTCCTCGTGGGCAGGCGGTCATCGATGACAACTTCCACCCACTCGCCAAAACGCCAGAACCTGAACTTGAAGATGCCCACGTGATCCGGGCCAAACCCCTGGTGTGGCGGCACAACACGCTCAAAGCACCGCTTGTTCTCGGCCAAGTTGGCCAAGGCAGCCAGGAACCAGCAGTTGCCGATCTCGCCCTGGTTGATGTCAAATCGGTCAAGGCCGCCCACAAACATTTGCGGGTTGCGGCAGATCTCCTGCAGAAAACAAAAATTGTCTGTAATTTCCCGACATTTTCATAAGGAAATGAAAAAACCTTACGTTTGGCCTAAGCCACTCGATTCCCGAGGCTGAGATCCCCCCTCCGCCGAAGTAGGTGAAAATGGACTGGGTACTGGAGTTAGAGTCGACGAGGAGGCTATTGGAGGCGGGGAAGGCCTGGTCCTGGAAGAGGCGCCCACTCGACTGCGAGCTTCTCTTCAGGCTCTCGTAGTCCTGGAATAATTCAAGAATACTCTTAGCTGGATATAGGAACTTTTGGCATTTTGTTATTTCCTTGTCCCAGAGGAATTTGATGATCACAAATAGCAGAAATTTATTGGTATTTTGAATAAGGATGAAGCTCTTGCAGCTGGAAAGATTAAAAAACCGGGGACCTGTCTCGCACTCTTTTACCTGATCGCTTAGGAAATTTTTCACTTTCGACACCTGACGAGAATAAAACGAGTTAATCTTTTCCCGCTCTTTTTTCTCTCACCTGGTCTTTGAACCTCTTGACCTGGCTCTCGTTGAAGATGTTCCTCATGGGTTGGCCAGGGGCGGGGAAAGACGGGAACTGGCCGCCGCCGCCCATTGAATACCCGGGTCCTCCTCCTCCTCCTCCGGGGTAGCCCGGTGCGGCCGGGGGAACGTAGGGCGCGGCGTCAGGCTGCGGAGGTGGATACCCGCCGCCGCCGCCAGCGTCGCCGCCCATGCCGGGGATGCCGGGGATGTAGGACGAGAGGCCGGTGCGGTTCAGAGCGTCAAGACCTGCACACAAGCAAAAATTACTATTCAGCGTATGTTTCTTTCAATTGTCATAGGCAATATTACGAAGTCCTACACTAAATTGTCATCTCATGTGCAGCATACTGTCCTATTTACAGTAGTACAATGGGTTAAGCGAGAAGTGAAGGCTGAAAGGATTATAAAAAAAGTTCATATGTAACGTAAAACTACAGTACCTGCCCGTACCAATTGGCGGGTGAAACCACCGATACCATTGGCGAAGGTTAGAATAAAGCTAGTGAGGTGAAGGAAGAAGCTGTGGCGGTGATGTTTGTTAAGGCGCATGCAACGGATCGTGCAAAAAAAGCTATCTACTAGCTAACCTTTATCGAGCGCTTTCGTCACCCCCTTGTACTTGTCCAGCAGCTTGCCATGCCCCTGATTCAAATTAGCCCTGTCCGCACTGGCGGGAACTTCGGGGTTCAGGTTCTGATCTGTGGGGGGCGCGGGAGGGTAAGGAGGGTATCCAGGGGCCGCCGAGTTCTGGTTCCCTGCGGGCGGCGCCGGCGGATAGCCGGGACCGCCAGGTCCAGTAGCTGCCGGCGGGTAACCTGGACCAGTGCCCGCGGCAGCCGGCGGGTAGCCTGGACCAGTGCCCGCGGCAGCCGGCGGGTATCCCGTACCTGGAGCTGGAGGGTATCCCGAAAAAGATGCCGCCTGCGGTGGATATCCACCTCCGGCCGGAGGGTATCCGGTGGGGACCCCGGCGAAGCTTGCTGCCGGTGCGGGAGGGTATCCAGGAGCCGCTGGCTGCGAGGGGTACCCGCCGGGTTGATGGTATCCAGAGGACGGCGGGTAGCCCGTTGCGGCCGGCGGGCCTCCTCCTCCCGGAGGCGGTGGGTAGCCTCCGCCACCTAATGTATTCAAACAAAACATTTTTGAACATGGTGTTACGAGTTACGACATTGACACGTCAAAACGTGAGTTGTTGCGAGGTCATGCAGCATCAGAAACATGTCATACGCTCAAATTGAAAATGATGAGTGAGAAAAGAGAGAGATAACAGAACGAGAGTACGAAGCCAAAATGTCTTGTAACAACGCCTCACCTTGAGGAGGGTATCCGCCGAAGCCGCCTTCCATCGACATGTTTGGCACGTATGGCTGAGGGGAGGAAAGATTTTTTTTGCACACATGAACATGTCAAAAGGGGGGGAACTTGTATTTTTTTGCACACATGAACATGTCAAAAGGGGGGAAACTTGTTTTGTTTCCTTGCGTTGATCCATACCTGATCTCCTCCGCCCATGGAGGGATTGTATGGACTCTGTCTGTCGTATGGCGCCTGAGAAGCGCCGTAGTCCACGCTGGCCCCGGCCGCCATGGAGTCGGACTGCGCCTTGATCTTGTCCTCGTCCGGCCAGGGGAAGCTGGCGGCGTCGGCGGCGCTCGGGTACGGGAGGGCACACATGATGGCGCTTGATGGCGTTCTTGTTCTTGTCAGTAGGAGAGGGCACGAGCTACCGACCCTTGTTCTTGTCCTTCTTTGCCGGTCTTTGACCGCAAAGGCTTTTTCCTGGAAGGTGAAAGTTTCCTCCTTTCTTTGCCCCACAGGAAATCCAATCTGACTGTTGCCTAAACAATTGCCGCTCAAAGCCCAAAGGAGGACAAGGAGGAGACTGTCGGCGGGCGAGGCACACGGACACGCACCGTACACGGCTTTCTCTTACGCCCAATTTTTAAAAGGAAATGGGCGGCTGTTTCAGTCCTGGCAATCTTGCTTGCCTCCTTCCGTGGAATCTGTTGTTGGGATCCGCGAACGCTCTTTGAGTCTTGCTTTCCACGCAGCGGCCTCTCTCCACACTAATATTCACGCTGACGAGAGAAAAGGTGGCGAAGAGAGATAACGAGGTCGGAGGACGGTCGGAGGAAGGCAGAACAAAAGAGGAAGGATGAATCACGGAGAAGGGGATTTTTGCGGGTGTTTTATCCGCGTGACGTCAAGGTTGCGCCGGCAGGAGGGCAGAGAAGGGATTCTTCCTCCATTCCCTCCACCTGAGCGCTGAGCCCCGCCGCCAATGGTCTTCTTTCTCCTTCCACTTGTGCTTCTTTTGGCAATGCCCCCTCCCACACACTCTCTGCCGTGCCCTTGCCCTGCGCGCTCGGCCGAGGCAGCAAATTCGAGAGAGGAGCGGGAAAACCCCTCGAGATTCCTCCTCCGACTTCCACGTCCTCCTCCGAGATGTTCAAGACGGGCAACAAGGAATGGACCGTCCCGTCCGCCTAGCGGGCCGCAGCCGCAGCACACCTGGCCGCCGCCGCCATCAAGGATTGGCCCGAAATGTCAAACTCCAAATCTTTCCGTGTTTTCTTTGGTCCCCTTCTCCGTCCAAGAAAGGAGCGCGCAACCGACGAAAGAATCGGCTGAGGAAACCTACAGTCCTACACTAAACTAAACAGTCCCTCCGGCCCAAGGAGGCCTCTGTCCTCTCTTGAGTCTTTGCCTTTATCCCGGATGAGTCATTCATAC
>JAAUXV010012190.1_pt1 | contig 11629 bp, 7 predicted proteins | sample 7278181 | NCBI WGS metagenome assembly JAAUXV01 (sample SAMN14350114, study PRJNA611818) | marine sediment metagenome | isolation source: surface marine sediment (2.1m) | place: French Polynesia: Moorea | collected 2018-08
AAGGAGTAAGGAGCCTTTCTTCAGACTCCCTTCTTCCTTTCTCCTCTGAAGCCTCCAAAACCGCGGACGAAAAATAGACGGATGGAGGGATGAAGGAAGGAGAAGGAAGAATCACGACAGAAAAGGAGAGAAGAGAAGGAAAGAGCTTCCTACAAGGTTAAATTTGTCGATATCCTTCTTCTAGTCATGGAAGGGGAGAAAGAAAGGCTCCCTGCGTCGAAAACTCTCACTCTTTCTCTCTATATAGCTATAGTGCGGGGGAGAAAGGAAAAAATGTTTCCAAGAAGAGATAGGAAACCCCGCGCCAGAAAAGGAGGAAAGATATTATCTTCTCTTGACTGTCCTTGCTCTTGTCAGTAGTGCCGTGACCTCTGCTGTGTGGTAGTTCCTCGTACTACTACAAGAAAAGAAGGAGGGAGGGGAAAAGTAACTATCCGGGTGCGACATGCTCTTTCCCCTCCGTCCCTTCAAGTTTAATTGCGAGGAATGAGATTGGACAGGTGTTGGACACCCGCTTTTCTCCCATTGCTCCACTGCCTAGTCAATTGCTAGAAAAAGAGGTGTACTAGCGAGGCGGGCGACGCGAGGAGGTGATATTGGGGTAAATGGGGGCCTGTCGGCCGGAATTCTACTTGCCCGTGTGTGCGTAATAGATCCGGGGGGGAATTGTGGATCTGCGCAGGATATTTGGAAGAAGCGGAGCCTGCGACTATCAAACCCCCCATTTCCAAGAATTGAAATGAGAAAAAACGGCGCACTCAGCTCGGAGGGAAAAGGCGACCTGACTTCTTTCGAGAGGGTCTGGGTAGTATGCATTACATTTCGTGGGGAGGGGGAGAAAGGGGGAGGGAGGGGGTAGAGGGGTTGAAGTGACTTCTCTCCGCCTAGGAAAGAGACAGCCTCCTCCTCCGTCCGCCTCTCATGTCATCGGTCCACTTGGCAGCCGCGCGGCGGGCGGCGGGCGGCGGGCGGCGGCGGGTCGAGCCGCGGTGATGGGCCTGCCAGCCGCCACCGGGGCCGAAATGGGTGAGGCAATGAGTGGGGTCTCAGAGTCGAGTTGAGTTAGAAAAGGGGGGAGAAGGAGCATTGTCCACGGGGTAAGAAGGAGGAGGCAACAACATCAACAGGGTGGGGGAACGAAAAAAGTAGCAGATGGGGAACTGCAGGGTGAGTAGGGGAGCCGAGTGTAGCAAGCACATTGTACTGTAGAGAAAATGAGGCAGGAGGAATTAGAGGGAGGATCGAGCGCAAGGAAAAGCAGGGAAAAAGAGAGTTCTCTCTCTTTCTCTCGGAGAAATTCAACCCAAGCCCCGTTTCCTCCATTTTCCCTTGCTTCTTTTTCGTTCGCGTGTGCCTTTCTTGCTTGAGTTTTGGGCCGCGGCCTCCCTCCCCCTAATGCATTCCGGGTTTTGTTTGCCAGGAGAGAAGAGGAGAAATAATCCCATTTCGCGGAGGAGGAGAAGTGAGGGGGGACGGAGGAAAGGGCGAAATGGGGGGAGGAGGGGAAAGCGGATATTTGGGAAATCAGGAAATCGCCGAGAAGCAAAAAGTCGTCGGCAGCGGTCGCGGTCGTTCACGGTGGGCAGCAGAAATTGAAATGTGGAGAATCAAAACAGCCTCGATCCGGCGACCGCCCCTCCCCTCCCCGCCTGCACGACTTATGTACGTATGTACAGCACTGCCTCAAAGATTCTTCCCGCCCGTCAAAAAAAGAACGAAACGAAATCGCTTCGTTATGAAACGTTCCCAACTCCAACCCCGCTCATTTCCTAAATTTTCCAGGAAGCAGGCCTCCATTCAAAATGAGGATGGAGGAGGAGGAAGTTAAGGAAATTCGAGGAGGGGCATAATTGGCTGGTGCAAAAGTGATTTGAGCGGCGAGAATAGTTTGCAATGAGCCCGCACAGTTGCACTTTAAGGAATGTGTTTCGTAGTCAGCCTGTACAACTGTGATGTGTGGCTTTCTCCGTTACAGTCTCTACGTGAAACCATACGTACGTCGATAAGTGCAAGAGGTCGCAGCTGACTGACATTGCAGCTGCGGTCGATAAATGTTCCTCCTCCCATTCCTCACGGAATCATACTGCATTGTCCCATGCAATGTTTTGACCAAGCTATTGAAGCATTTGCACACCATTAAAATTAGCTGAAACTCACCAGTTGGCAGAACCCAACAGCAATGTTGGCCAGGTATGACGAGTGTACGTAGTACCGCCGCCTCAGCCGGGTCGAGAAATGAATGGGTGTGGGTCTGAAGGAGGGGGGGGAGTTGTTCGTCGTTGTCTCCAATAGGCGACAAAAGATCGTCCCGATTGAGCGGGCTGGCACCACACCAGCAGCACCAGCAGCACCTGCCACTACAGCTACTACCACTACGGCGGAGACGGCGTCGGCGATTCCCGTCAATCGCCGCCCTCGATTCACACGAGTAAGGTTTTTCCGCTGAGGAGACTGAATGGAAAATCGGCGGCGGGGCCTCGCCTCACTACTCCTCTTTTTTCTTTAGTTTTTCTTCCCCTTTTATCCTCCTCCCCCGTCCGTCGTCCTCTGTCCCCGTCTTGTTGTGAGGTTTTGCAGCTCGAAAGTTTGTGGGGGGAGAGGGAAGGAAGGAGGGCGAGAGGTCTTCGTTTGCAGCAAAGAGTGTTTCTTCCTCCTCCTCCTCCTCTCGTCCTTCTCCTCCCTTTCTACTGCGGGTTAGACTAAGACTACCGCCGCCGCCGACACTCGGAAAGGGAGAGAAAAGGGCGATCCTCCTCCTCCGCTCCCTCCCTGAACAGGCGCTGACTGTACACGGGGATCGAAGGCGGCGGCTCCTCTTCCTCCTCCTGTTCTTCGCGAAGTACCCCGTCTTGTTCTTCTTCTTCTTGCTGCTGTCGCTGCGGCCTCTGCCACTGAGCACAAGGCCGAGGAGGAGGAGGAGGACGGAGGGAGGAGTTGGGAGTGGCTGCACACTCGCATGGGACGGCAGAGAAAGCAAGGGAAGGAGGAGGACGAGCTTTCTTTTTACTTGGTAGGGAGGAAGAGAAAGCCGGGAGGTGGAGGCGCGGGAATTGTGACGGGTCCGAAACGGAGGAGGAGGAAGAAGAAGAGGAGAAAAAAGTGACGAAATCAACGACAACAATGCAAATGGGAGAGAGGAAAAGAGCGGAGCGAAATGAAGATTTCTTGCAGCATTTCGCATTTCCTTTCCACACGGCAATGAGGAAAATAGTCAAGAACGCTTTGGTGTTTGCCACAACGACACAATCGAGAAAGATACAGTTCCTTTACATTTTTCCTTTTCCAATTTTTTGGCTACAACAGTGGTAGGCCTCAACCTTGAACGTGAGATGTCGCATCGCAACCATCAATTTGTTTAACAAATAGCAGACCATACCTAATACCCACTCCCCAACAATATTGTTCAGTAATAAAAGGCTACATGTGCATCGGGGCTATTTTTGCTTCTACTATTTCCCCCTCATTTCTCATCGCGCAGCCGCGACCTCGGAGCAAGTCCTGCTACGAAAAAAGATGGGGAGGCACGGGCACAGCCACCACTGGAAATAAAATATCAGACGAGGACTGGCGCAGCCAATGGAGGGACCTTCCTTCTTGCTTCAAAACCTGCCGTCAAAATGCTGCCAGCTACCCATCCCCTCCCCCCTTCTTCTTGAGAACGTGACCTGCCTTTTCTTCCCCTCCCTCCCAATTCCTTCCCAATTCCGCCTTTTTTGCGAAATAGGGGGAGGCTTCTTCCTCCCTCATTCCACAATTGGTGCCTCCCGCCCTCCTTGAACTGCAGTCGACCGACCCTTCCTCATTTGCACCCCCAGCATGAGCCAGCACAAGAAGAGTCGGTCTCTTTCGGTCTTTCGGTCGGTGGGCCGGGCGGGGTCTCCCCCTGCCGTCGGTCGGTCGGTCGGTCGGTGGCGCGTGCCCACTGTCCCTTAGAGAGAGAGGAGGGGGCTTCGGAAGAATGCAGCAAGCCAAAACCCCCTTTCAACCCTCTCTTTCTGCTCCGCTTCCTTTTGCCGCCGCCGAAGCCGTCCCAAAGACTTTTCTCCCTCTTGGTCCGCCCTCCCTTTCTTCCTCGATCCCAAACCGTACTTTCCTCTTCCTCCCTCCCTCCCTTACCACCCCCCGTCCTCCTCCTCAGTGTGCACGTATTGATCGGATGGTTGAGTCGGGGGAGGAGAAAGCTCTTCTGCCCGCTCTCCTTTCTGCTATGCCGAGGCAGGGGAAGGAGGGGATGGTTGGGCGCCTTAGCCTACTTCTCTTTCGTTCCATGCCAGCAATTCTGGAGGAGGGAGTGAGGAGGGCCCTTTCGACCGACGACGACGTCACACGAGGGGAGGGAAGGAGGAAGGAAGGGACGAATCAGATCTGGAAGAGGAGGAGTGGGAAAGGCGCCTCTGGGAAGAGTGGAGGGAGGAGACGGGGGCGGCCTTGTTGGAGGAGGAGAGAGAGCTGCTTCATCCTTTTCTGGTTCCTTCTCTCTCTTCTCCCTCCCTCTCTCGTGCTTCTTAGTCAACGTCGCCCCCTTCTCCCCTTCCGTCCCGTCCGTCTCTATCCTCAGCCTCAGTCAGTGACTGCCTGCAGGCGGGGGCGGAGGAGGAAAGGCGCTTGAAAGAATAAAGAGGAGCCTCAGAGGACACGAGACCCCTTAAAAGGAAAGGAAGAAAGGAACGTCGTCGTCGGATATAAAAGAGTGAAACGTACGACTTTGCCAAAGAAAACATCTCTATTCAATAACGAAAAGGGTGAGCTAAAATCTATACCTGCAGCTGCAGATCCGTTCCGTTTGGTGTTGGGAGGTGGAAGCTCAACTTTTGGCAGAAACTGAACGGGAAAAATCAATCTTCTTTTCCGATACAAATTAGTAGAGCATCCCTTTTCCACCGCTCACCAATTATGGCCCGTGATTTTTTGTGGTGGACCTTCTGACCTTTTTCGGTCTTGTACGAGGGCCTCTATACTTATTTACACTCATGCGGATAGGAGAGAAACAGTTTGGGCTGATAAGGAGGCGAAACGGAATGTAAAACAAGGGTACGAGTAGCTCGTAGGTAGTGACGGCTGTGGGCCATGGGAAAAAGATATTTTACATATCAGCGGCTGTACTTGCGCAGGGCCTTATGCCTCCTTGCATTCCCCTTCGTACACAAGGTCCAGTTGTTTGAACACAAGTGCAGCGGAATAGTCAAAAACAGATCCTTTTCCTCTCCTTGACAGTGCACCAAAAGGTGTACTGGTGCCCGTAAGTAGGCTTGTTGAGTAAAACGAGATACGCCCTCTTCTCCTTATCTTTCCCTTTGCCCTTCAACTGTGGGACTATGTACAACGAACGGACGGAGGGCCCTCGTTTTTTGTCGACACTTGTAGAGCTGCCCACCCACTCAGTCGGTTCGTTGCCGTTAGAGTTTATTGCCGTGCGCCAATCGGATCCCGGAAAAGGAAAATAATTTCCTCTTTCTCTTCCTTCTTTTGCATTTCAGGCTGGTTCTCAGACGGAAGCGGAAGAGGCACAACTTGTTCGGCTTCCCACCATACCACACAAAGGATATATTGTCCGGCGACGAAGAAAGGATCGACAACGCAAAAAGAATATTCGTTGGAACAATTTCTCCAGCAGCGAGGAAAAAAGAACCCTTTTCTATTGAGAACCACCCCGCACCAGCATAAAGAGCACAGCAACCATGGCTTTCCTACCGGGCTTGAAGAAGCAGTTCAACAAGGCTAATCAGTTCATGACAGAGCGCATCACCGGGGCGGAGGGAACCAACCTGGACAATGACTTTCATGACATGGAGAAGAGGACGGATCTCCTCAATGAGATGATTGAGGACATCGAGATCAAGACGAAAGAGTACCTGCAGCCCAACCCCACAGTAAGGGCCAAGATGGCGGCGGTTAAGGGCATCTCCAAGCTGTCTGGGCAGGCCAAGGCATCCACCTACCCACAGCCAGAGGGGACGTTGGGAGAGGCAATGTGTCTCCATGGGAGGAAGATGGAGCAGTATGGCGAGTACACAGTGCTAGGGACGGCTCTGAATGAGGCTGGGGAGAGCATGAAGCAGATTGCAGATCTGAAGTACGCGCTGGATGACCATGTCAAGCAAAATTTCCTGGAGCCCCTGCACCACACCCAGAAGAAAGACATCACAGAGGTGCTCCACCACCGCAAGAAGCTCCAGGGAAGGAAATTGGATTTTGATTGTAAAAAGAGAACAGGGGCAAGGGATGAGGAGCTCCGGGCAGCAGAGGAAAAGTTTGCAGAGTCCTTCCAGATGGCCCAGTTGGGCATGCACAACCTGATGAATGACAACGGCGTGGAACACATCTCTGAGCTGTGCCAGTTCACGGAGGCTGTGCTGGAGTACCACCGCAACTGCACCAGCATCCTCCAGGCCCTCACAGAGACACTTCAGGACAAGATGAACGAGGCAGCCACCAGGGACAGACCGGACTTCCGCCCCAAAACGCTAGAAGACCTGGGAATCGCAAAGTGCAGCAACGGCGGCTCTTCCGGTAGCTATTTGAACGCTGGCTCCGGCCGTGGCGGACAGTCGTCCGTCTCTCCCGGCGCTTCCCCCGCCACCACCCCGCTGCACGCCAAGTCCTGGGACTCTGTTGCCCCGCAGGCCCCTCCCAGGCCGGGCAACTCCCCCGCATCCAGCCCCATGCGCAACAGGCAGCCCTCCTGCCGGGCGCTCTACGACTTCGCGGCCGAGAACCCAACAGAGCTCTCCTTCAAGGAAGGGGACGTCATCATGCTCAAGGAGCAGATCGACGATAACTGGTACAACGGATCCGTCGGAGGAAAGAGCGGCTTCTTCCCAACAAACTATGTACAGATCATCGTGCCGCTACCCTAGAAAAAGCGGATCCGGCAGTTGGAAAACATGAGAAAATGGAAAAGACAGACGGACGGACGGACGGACTAGCTACATGAAAAAACCCTATATGATCCAACGCTCCTTTTTCAATGTTTCGGGACACCACACCCAAAATTACGTCGTATGTTGTTAACCTTCGTCTTCAGGAAAAACCGAGAAAGAAAGAGCTATTTCTCTCTCCTGCTTGCTGCTCGAGATTCTTCCCCGCGAAAAATACTACGAGCCACACGCAGTTACACCCCAGTATGTATCATTGGTGGCCTTGCAAACCCCCCATGAATATGTCGCTCGCTTTTTAAGCTTTTATCATCCATCTTGCTCCTATGGAACTTCGTACCTTAAACCTTGATCCTTACTCGTTTTCTCCCGACTTTTATCATCTATTAACATACCATTCAACAGTTCCACGATCCTTGTTGCTATTGAGTTGTAGTACAGACGGAATAAATTCGTTGGGCAAATGCTAATCACTAGCGAATTGACGAATGATTTATTTTTAAAGGGCATTATTTGAATATTTCCCCCCGGCGTTTGGCCGAATTTTCATACGTCAAAGTGAATCATGGGCCAGTTGGACAAATTTTGAATGCAATGAAGTGGGTCTCTCAACTGCGCTAGCAAAGAATATGGCGGATACAAAATTCGAGAAAACTCCTACGACTACCTCGTCGATGCCCCTGTCCGCCAGGAAGCGGGACCACCACCACCAACAGCAGCAGCCGTCGCCGCCGTCCTGCGAGTGCGACTCTGGGAAGCTCAAGGAGGTGCTGGACTTCGGGATCGTTCTGGCCGCCATCTACGGCGCCTTCAACCTGTTCCGGTTCGTCTCCGACCGCGTGCTGGCCTCACCGCAGCTCCTGGCCTGCCTCATCGCCTGGCTGGTGTACCGCTTCCCCACCACCGCCAGGGAGGCGGCGCAGTGGACGTCCGTGGCTAAAGCGGGGGCGGCAGGGGCCATGACCTACCTCTTCCTGTCCCCAAGGCTTCTCCTGGCTCTTCGCGGCAACGTCTCCGTGGACGCCGCCTTGGCCCAGATGGGGCAGTGGATCGCAGCCGTCGCCGCGGCCACGGAGGAGGAGAACGGCACCAGCATCGGGAGTGATTCTTTTCTTCCCGTCGTGACATCTGCACTATCGGGAAGAGCCACTTCCTCTCTCGCCTCAATCTCGACTGAAACGGACTTTCCACTGGCCCCTATCACCACAGCGCCCGAGGCGGATCCACAGCCTGTCTCGATGGCTTCCGATTTTGCTTCCCCCGCTTCCGCCGTCGATCAAAACGCCGCCGCCGCCGCAACAGCCGGGGCCCTCCTCCTCCTGCCGGCCTGGGCGGTCTCGCTCGTGGGGGTAGGAAGTTTCGGCACCACCGTCTACTTGCTAGCGGAAAACTTTCTTCGGGTATGAGTTGGGGATTCTGCGGCGGAGGCGGCGGTGCCGGTAGCTGCGGAACTCTTATTACATCCGTCTTTGCAGTCTCCCTTCAGCCATCTTTTCATTATTTCCCTGGAAATCGCCGAGCAGACGGGTTTATGAGAAAAGCGTCCATTTATTGGAATTGGGTTTGTCTATACAGTTTACAGGTCATATAAGTTGCGATGACATCGAGATGTGAGATAATTAAGTCTCCCCAGCAGAGCAATAGCAGTGCAGGCAGGGGGTATAGTCAAGAGGACACCTCTATACGTAGTGCGTACGAAGAGAGAGAGAGGAAATTTTATTACTTTGTGTTGCCGCCTGCCGGGTGGACCTCGGCAGACCTTCACAGCCTAGTGGAACAAGTTTTCTTTTCATGGCGGTGCATTTTGCAGGTAATCAAGCGGCAAGGAGAGTACCAAAGTTTCCTCCCGCCGCGTGAAGCCATAAATCGCGACTATCCCCCTTCAAAAAAGAAAAGTTTAAAGTTCCACTTGCACAACTTTGATTAAATTGCCGACAGGGAGCTATAGCTAAAGCTTTGTACAAAATCGGTTGGCCAGCAGGGACAGGAGCGCCATCGCGGCGAAAAGTGGTAGTCCCGGCCTGCTGACGCAAGTTCCCTCCGACATTATCATGATGTTGTGCGGCGAGGAGGAGCCGTGTTTGGACCTGGCATCCCCGCCGCCTCCAGCCTCCCCAAAGTCTCCCTCCTCCTCCTTGTCCGTCCCCGGCTTCACCACCACCAGCGAGGTGAGTGGCGTCACAAACTCGTACTTTAGCGATAGGAACAGCGCCCTCTCCAGGTTGTTGCATATGACGATGTCCTGGTCGCCCACCTCGTCCATCACCTCCTCCATTATGTCTCCGACATCGTCGCCATCCTCATAGTAGTACTCTTCTTCTTCCTCCTCTTGTCCGTTGCCTACGTCATCGCCCGTCTCCCATCCGCCTCCTCCAGACCCTTCTTCTTCCCCCTCCTCGTGGAGGCCGGTCGAGTAGTCTTCGTCGTCTCCCGGGAGGGAGTAATCGTCTTCCCCTTCCCTCGTCACCCGAGGAGAAACAGCCCTCCTCCTCCTCCGTCTCTTGGGCGCATCCTTTTCCCCTTGTCCTTGGACGGCTCCCGAATGCGGCATCGCCTCCGCCCCTCCTCCTCCTCCTTCCGTCGTCGGGGGGCAGGAATTCATTTCTCCCTTCGCCACTCTCTCCAGGAGGTCCTTGATCGTCAAGTAGGCCCACAGGCGCTCGAGAAAGTTTTCCCGGGAAGCCTGGAACGAAAAGACGGGAAAGAGGAAAAGAACGGAGAGAACAAAGTTCACGGCGGGCGTCCCCTCGAAAAACCCAAAGGGAAGAAAAGGATCCAATTTCTGAGTGGTGCTCCCTTTCCTACTTTCGTTGCCCCCGACAGCAAGATCGGGAAAACCGGGAAAATTATCGGAACATAAAAGTTAATCCGGCGCTGCCGGCTCCCGTATTTCACCGCCGAACGAACGAACGAAAGTTGAGTGTTTCCTTCGAGCCCCAACCAGCCAGCTCGGATCGATAAAAATATCGAGCCGGCATTTGATATCGTAAAGAAACAGAAAATCCCCTCTTTTGTCTGAAGGAGGTGCTTTTGTATCTTTCTGTGCTTCCCAAGCTTGTTCAGAATGCTTGTCCAGTGTATTATATTGCCTACCCGCACCCTCGGCGACATTCCAGCCGCGGTCGCCGCGGCCGCCGCCGCCGCGGGCGAGTAGGAAGCCTCTGCTTCGTCCCTTTGTGGTACGTCAAAGATGGTCTCTGTGATGCTCTGCGGGTAGAACTCGGCAGCCTGCAGGGTTCAAAGAGAGGAAGAAGCTGTGGAATTACTGTAGAAGGCTATGTATAAGTCGACCGCGCGGAATAGAGATGGAAGGGGAGTACCTACATGAAGTGTGGTAGAAGTATTAAACAGTAAACTTCAATAAGCGGAGATGAATGAGCCAGGGTTGAACCAACTTTCTCTGCCTTATGCGCCGCGTATCTCCATCCTCATTGCCCTGCTTTGCAGAGAGGAAATTAGTTTCCGGCCGGGAAGGATTACGTATTAGAGCGTGGGGGAGAGAGGAGAGAAAAGAGGGGAAAGAGACACAGCGAGAGGCCCCTCCTCTGCACTGTTGGGTCGCCCTTGAAGGGGGATCCTTTTACTGCACCCCTTCCTCCTCCTCCTCCTCCGTCTTAAAAGTCGAGGAGGGAGCTAAAAAAGGCTGCGGAGGAGGAGAAAACGGAATAAGAGAAAGGGACCGAAGGGGAATTGGAGGCTCGTCCTTTCGCCGCTAACACCATTCTTTTTGCTACGCAGTTACGAAAGCCTCCAATAGCAGTGCCCTAACCCGCCCATTAGCAAAGTGGCCAACAGCCCCTCCCTGCTCGTCGACGCCACATCCTTCCCCGGCCCCAACCACACGGCGGTCACTGTAGCAACAACATCCCATCCTACGCCGCAGTCCGCTTTCACGCCAGGATCATTCTTTTTACCTCGACCGCAGAGAAGGGAAGGAGCAGAGGGAGAAAAAGATCGTAGAGGCAATTACGGGAAAAGGCCTCTTTTTCCCCCAGACCCGAAAAAATCATCCCGAGTTTGATCGTAAAGCTGGTAGCAGTACGCATGGTACTCGCCTGCTGCACCCCCTGGACCCTGTACGGCGCCCCGCTGGCCTGAACTGCCAGGATCTCGTAGTGAACCGTCTCCCGCGAAAGGTCGGTGGCGGAGGGAGATGACATCATCTCGTGACGCGGGCCTGTGGTGGTGCGGCCGGCGACCACCATCTCGCTGCCCTGAAAATTGATCGGGGTTTATATTTGATTATTCCGTTTGTGTGTTACGAGATTGGTGACGCAAGCTTTGCTGCATGGCATGCATTGTTGCACTGCATGCATGAGTCGTACGTATATACGTGTATCGAAAAAGAGGGGGGTAAAGGTGGTCGGAAGTGAGGCGGCAATTATGGGTCTTTTCTCCTTTCCTAATTCGCTCTCCTTACCTGGTAGTACGTGTGGAAGTTTGTCGACGTGAGCGATCGCGTTGAGACCTCCCTCAGATCGGACGGGTAAACGAACTCCACGTCACGAAGGATGGGGCTGCTCACCTGAAGAAACAAGAAAAGAAAGAAAAGGTAAAAGTAGCTCTGATGGGGAGAAAAGCCGACGACGAGGGAGACAGGGACATTTTTCGCCGCCGAAATCTCTGGGGAGACGGCGACGGCGGAAGGATGGACGAGAGAGGAAGAGAAAAAAAAGTTGGAAGTTGGCCTCCTCTGCTGGTTCTTTCGCGAGGATCGACCGAGGCGGAAAGCTGTAGCGACTCTCTCTCTCTCT
>JAAUXV010096415.1_pt1 | contig 11623 bp, 14 predicted proteins | sample 7278181 | NCBI WGS metagenome assembly JAAUXV01 (sample SAMN14350114, study PRJNA611818) | marine sediment metagenome | isolation source: surface marine sediment (2.1m) | place: French Polynesia: Moorea | collected 2018-08
GGGAGCTGCAAGAGAAGAAGACGGAGACGACGACGACGATTTGGCGAGGATATGACGACGACGTTTTGCAGTGGGAGGAAAAGGGAGGGTAGAATTCTCTCCTTTATTCCCTCCCTCCTCTTCCAATGGAGATGAGATCTGGGTAGACACTCGACAAAGGGTTAGCACGAAGAGGCATGTCACATCAGTTGAATTGGCTAAGTCGGAAGCGCACAAAATCCCTTAGACCAGTTCTGCTGGATTGGTGAATCCCTTCCCTGGATTTCATTTCAAGAATGACAGTCATGGATGGAAGGAGGAGGAGGAGAAAGACACTTGAAAAGGAGAAATGGCAGAGGAGGAGACGGAGGGGGAATGAAATCTCTCCTCGTCTCCCTCCTTTCCTCCCCCACCAATTTTTCGCAAGTTAGCAGAATCTCCCGGAATTGGAGGACATAAATTTGTCAGATAGGATCTATCTCTTTCTCCGTTTTCTCTTCCTCCTTTTTCTACGTTTTGGAAGAGGGAGGAGACAGTCTCAGTCAGTCGCAGCGAACCCCGCTCTCTCAGACCTCCTTTATTGGACCCAGCCAACCCCGTTCTCTTCTCTCTCTCTCGCACATAAAGCCTTTATTGCAAAACCATGCAACCAACTTCTCTCTCCGAGGGGGAAACGACGGCGGTAGAGAAGAGGGGGAGATTCCGAAAATTGCCACTTTCTCGTTTGCTGCCTCTCCTCTCAAATGGCCCTTCTGAAAGTGTCTCTACTGGTCGAGATTTCATAAAGTTGGCATCGACTGAAATATCTCTATGCTGGAGGTCTACGTAAGGAGTTCATTAAAAAACCATATTACAGTACTTAAAAGTTGTGAAAAGTCGGTATTCGGTATGTTTGTCATCAATGACGAGGTACATTTCAAGAAATCTTCCCAGGTCGTTGGCAAAGGGAGGACGGCATGAAGGGGGCTCGAGGCTGGGCGGGAGAAGAGAGAGGAGGGGGAGTGGGAGGTCTTTTCGGAACTTCACAAGTCAACTGCCTCTTTTCGGGAAGAGGAGAAGGAGGGAGCGGGGCTTCCAACTCCTTTGGGAGGGAAGAGAGTGACCAACGTTCGAAGGCCCAAAGCTACTTGAAATGGTTCTTCATTTTCGTTTGATCACACATCATAGTTCTTTTTTATGGCAATGAGAGAGTCACATAATGTTACAAATTGTTGAAACCGACTCAGTCTCTCCGTCCCAACTTTCTTCGTCGAGAAAATGGTGAAGGGGCTAGATAAGGAGGAAAGTCGGGGGGGATGTGGCCGCTTGCGCCGTGAATGGCCCTCTTCCCCCTCGCTCGCCCCCCCTTTCTTGCTCCCCATTCCAGCTTCTGCGTAACGGGTATACTTTGGGAAACTGTCATGTGCGTCGGGGAGAAGTTTGGAGGGAGGGAGGCAAGACAGTCAACTGAAAATGATGACAAAGGACTCACTTTTCTACTTAAGAAGCACGAAAACCTTAAATCTCAATATTAGCACATGGACTAAACAAGATTCTCCCCCTCTTGACCATACGAAAAATATTTCATTCATCCCCCTTAAACCATGCTGCAAGGCTGTAAAATAAGGCTCCTTCCCTATTTTTCTTTCTCCGGATCCGCCCCCCTCTTTCTCTCGAAATCCCCCTCTAATAAGAAACGAATAGGGAATGGGATTGCGAGAAGGGAGAGAGAAAGGAAGAAACTGTTACACAGTCCATTTAGTTTGTCGTTACGGGGACTTGGATCCCCCCTCCCCCTCTTGGCCCAAAAGGCGTTTGCAGCAGTAGCAACAACAGCGGCGACGGCAATGGAAATTGGGGGGATCTCGCTTCTTCGCCCGCCTCCCTTAGCAGGACAAAATGCGGGCAAATCCGATTTGTAAATCTAGTCCCGTGGAAAATTAGCATAGTAGGCGGGCGGGGAGGATGGAGGCGTGGGGACACACACAACACACTCACATCCCCAACCAGTCACAACAATAATGAGAATCCCTCCCTTTTCCCTCCTTCCGTTTTTCTCTCAGCTCTGCAGTCCTCCCCCTCCCGCTCCTCCTCCTCCTCCTCGCTTATTCCCCCGAGGATGCGAATGGAGTCTTCGTCTCTTCCCACCGAGAGAATTGGAGACGGTAACCCCCTAGGAAGAGAAGGAGAAAAGAGAAACGGCACAAGATTCACCAAAAGTGGAATGTCGGGGAGAAAAACGAGCAGGTGTTTACCTATGCCCACTAGTTTTATATTTTTCGTTTGTACGTATGGTTTGAGAAACTTGCCAACTATCATACCTTCTCTGAGTGTTTCTCTTCCTTCCCCTTCCGTAATGGCATTGTGTAATTCGAACCTCCGCCCCTCGTCTCCTCTCCCTCTGTCCCCAATTCGCTTCTCTCCCTTCCTCCCGGTTCAGTCACAGATGGCGATGGCGATTAAGTTATTCCCCCCCTACGATCGAAACATTACAAGATTCGCCAAGATTTGCGCAGAAAAATAGACAAGCCAACAATTAGTTTAGAACGGCCCCATCAACTGGCCCAATCTAAGAATATTTGTCGAATTTCCCACCCGATAGCGCCCCCGTTTCTCTTTCTCTCTCCAGAGACAACTCCTCCACATGCATTCCCTCACCTACTTCTTTTCCCTTTCCTTCTTCGGCCACCGGTGGATTCGTTTCCCCCCTCCTCCTCCCTCGCTCCGCGAGAGATTGCCACATCTATCATCCTGCCTCCAAAAGAGTGGGAGGGAGGAGGTGGTATCGGTCTCACTTCCTCCTCCTCCTCCCCCCATCGGCGGTAAGTGACTTCCCCCCCTACTCCTCCTCCCCAATATATCCCTTCTTCGCTGCCGGCTGTCTCGTTAGTGGGATGGGAGGGAAAGAGGGGGGAGTGGAAAAAGGTGGTGCGGTGCTACCGGCGACCAAGCCTGCGCCTCACACTCCCACTCCAGAATTGGAAAAAAGAACAGTAACGGATGGAAGAAGAAAAAGAGAAGCACTGATTTCATTTCTTAGAAAAAACAAAGTACGCGTACCTGTTTTTTTCCAGGAGACAGCATTCCTCGCCATGTTTTTTCGGCATTCGAAGAAAAAGAAAGCTATGGGTGGCACACCTTCTCTTTTTCTGAGGAGATACCACAAACAGATCCTGCCACTGCCACTACTACAGTCCGTCTGACCCCCTGTGCTGAGGAGAGGGAGAAGATGGTGGCTGTGTGAGGGCCGCTGTCTTCGTCTGACAGAAGGAGGGAGGGGGGAGAGGGAACCCTGTGATTATCAGCGGCGGAGATCGATGTCGAAATTTGTTCCCTGACACAGTTATCGATCTCAGGAATTCACTTTTGCCTCTTTGTGGCCCCCGGGAGATTTTTCCACCTCTCTGTCCCTCCTCACCTCTCCCTCTGTTTCTCCTTCGTCTATTGTGCAAAGGCGTGGATATTGAGCAAGAAAATGTTTTCGTCTTTAAACAGGCCTTCATTTTTTAAAGAAAAGTCTGGTCATTCAGGTTTTTTTTTCAATCTTGCCGCGCACGAGATCGTTATCAGCGGAATTGGAAGCATTATTGCCGGAGAAAGATCGAGGCTAAGGGAGCACGCCGCTTGCAGCCCTTTAAAAACCCATCTTTTCTGCCCCCTTCTTCCCCCCCTTTTCCTTTTAACATTTCTGCCCCTCCTCCTTCCCCCTTCCAGTCAATCTGTCGAAAGTGAGGCGGAGGAAGTGTGCCGGCCGCCGGGAGAGGAAAAAATTCTTTTTCTCTTCGTGATCTGTGGAAGGAAAAAGGAAAGGAAGTAAACCTTCGTTTCAAAAGATACATCTGCTTTGGAGGAATGTCCTCAACAGAAAGAAAGAGGGAAAATTGATATTCTTAATCATCATCGGCGCTCCCTGCCGTGACAGTTCAGCGCTATTAGTCCTTTGGAAATCAAGACAATGAAAAGGAATAATCGTCTAAGCCAACGAAGAATTCTCTCTGTCTGTTTCTAGTTTTTGTCTCCGAAATTTGATTCTTTCTTCTTTTCTGGGACTTTGAGGCTTTGCAGCGGCCTTTTCCAAAAGGGGATGCAGAAGGCGGAGACAGTTGACAAGAGCCCGGAAAAAGGAGATGCCTTGGAGTCTGAATTTCACCACAGCTATTGAAACTACAACCTTTTCCCTCAACCACGAGGGGAAAATATAAATGACTGCCATTTTTGAAATTTGAGCTGAAGCACTCATTCGGCGAATTTGTGAGGATTGTCCATATAGAATTGTGACGCGCGGGCGACAGGGAATTTCAATTCCTTCTCTCCTCTTCTCTCGACCGCCGGCCGAAATTGGCCTCTTCCCTCCATTATCGTGTCACGAAAATCACCGTCATTTTGCCGCCGCCGCTTCTGACTGTCGAGGCTCTTCCCCCTCTCTCCTCCCGCCCGTCAAATTCGCACCATTATCATATTAGAGCAAGAAAGACCGGGGGAAGTTTTGAGTCGACTTCATGCGATGTCGAATATTTTTAGGGCTTTTAAATATGTCTCACTCGAATACTCATACGTAGAAAGATACGGAAATAATTACTCATGGGGTACTACTGTACACGCCCACGGTAGAAAGGAACTCAAACTTTCTAACGCTTCAAAAATAAGAAAATATCGATAGCCACCAGTCTTGGTCGAATTGCGCAAAAAGAGACCCGCTGTCACTTCGGATCGGCGGCCTCCCTCTCTCTTCTCTTTCCTTTCGATTTCCGTCCAATCTGTCTGTCTGTCCCATTAGGGGTTGGATCAAGACCTGGACCGGTCCTCGTCCCCCCTCCGCCTTCGCCGCCCCTCCACCCCTCAAGGCGCCGCCGCCGCCGCCAGGAGTGAGGGGGAGAAGGGGAGGAAGCGGCTACCTGTGACAGGTAGACGACGGAGTGCGGCGGTCCTCGGCCGGCCGGTCGGTCGGTGGTGCCATGTCGCCATTAATTTGTGATGATCTGGAAGGAAATTTGTCTGCTCCCCCCTCCTCCGGTGGTCGAGAGGAGTGGGATTCACCGCTACCCCGTACTGTTTTACGTGAAGAAAGTGCGAAATGTTGTTTTGTCGGTAATTTTGTGTACTGCTCTACGGAGAAATTGATTTTTCGAGGGGGAATAGGTCAGGAGTGGAAGGAAATGGGCGTGTAAGGGAAAAAGAAAATTTCTGTCCCTTCCTCGTCCGCTGCGGTCATAAATTCCGTTCGCAGCGGGCCTCCTCCTCCTCTTCGGGAAAAATAGGCTCTTCTCCATCTGCTATGCTCTTTTCACGCACTTGGTTTCCCTTACCAGTGAAAGACGGAAAGTTGAAAAAGAGACGTAACTTATGCGTTCATAGGATAAATAGGGAGGAGGGGGTCACCCCAAGAGTGCCCACAAAGGAATTGGTTTGGAGAGGAGTTCGCCCATTCTTCTTTCCTCCTTTTTTCGTGGGAGCTGGACCACACGCAACAAAACTCCTGTTGGGCCAACAATCCGATTGCGGTGTGTGGGGAGCATATTCATCTTGTTCTCCCTCCCCCCTCCTTTGTTGAATGTGTTTTTTGAAAGAGATTCTCCCTCTAAGAGTTTGTTGTTGTGACGAGTTTATGACCTCTTCCGACACCACCAGCCTGAGAGAGGATCGCGGCGGAAAGGAGTAAAAACCTCCACCGGGGTGTGACTGCTGCGACGGCCGCGGAGGTGGCAAAAAAGGAGCGATAAGGGATTCACCACCTTAATTGTTGATGGAAAGGGGAGCTCCCCAGAGTTTGCATGTACGGTATTAAAAAGCACGAAATTTCGCGCAACCACATTTGGCCAAATCCAAACCATTTTTCTTCCTCCCCCTCGTTTTCTTTTTCCATGGGTGTCTTTCGGTGGCGGTGGCGGTGTCCCTCGCTCCCTCCCTCCCCTCCTTCGTGATTGGGTGACACCGCGAAGGAAGAAAGAAAGAGAGGAGAGATCCCACCCAAGGAATAAGGGAGGAGGAGAGAAAAGGATTCCTCCTCCTCCTCCTTCTCCGCGGCCACAAAAGACGACGAATATTTGGGAGGGAGCCAACGAGCGGAGGAGGAGGAGGAGGAGGTGTTGTTATCAGCGATCCTTTCAGCCCGGATCTTGGCATCTGTGACACCATTTGTCTGCTGCAGGGCCGCGCTGCGTGCGTACGTAGGAAAGGCGGCGGGTATTGTGCGCCAACCTATTGGGGTATGACTTCGGGGGTCGGTTTGGCGACGCCATGCAGTACCCTTGTAAGGAGGACCACACACGCTACCACGAGCGGGCTTATAAAAAATAAGTAGAGGGGCGGAGGAGGAGACCTCATTTGGCCGCCATCGTTCACAAATCATGTATGAAAAGGAAGGCCACAGAGGGGCGAGAAATGGAAGGAGGAGGATCCAGATTAAGAAGTAGGGGACGCGCCATTCATGCATGGTTTTAAAAAAATCAACTTGAGTTTCGAAAGTTCTCTGAAAACTGTAGCGTACTCCACAGTACAATAAAAAGTGATTTTCATTGATTCGACATTACTGATTTGAACCCAAACCCCTCTCTACGAAGTCAAAGCTGTCAAGAGGCTTTTTGCCTTTCCCCCAAGTCATTGCTTCAGGAGGGCCGGGAGGGGTGCTTTTAGTCACGGGTCTTTAGCGCATTCAAGTAAGCAAAGAGCGACGTCACAACAAACATTGGCCGCTGAATGGTTGAAAAGCGTCCTGCACTTCTGTGGGTGGCGCCGTGGCGCCCAAAGGGAAAGTAGCTAGAAATTTTCAAAAAAAAGTCGACATTGTCAATTCAGATCGAAAACGTTCCATCACGCCCTCGACGATCCTCCTCCATCTGATCGGTATATGGTTGTTATGAGAGAGAAAAATCCCCGCAGCTCCTCTCATCCCCATTACCGCTCATTCAATCACCCACAAAGGGCCATGCAACCACCTAGGCAATGGGAGGGCCGGTATAGGAAATTCGAATCCAGCCCAGTCACCGTCCCACTCCTCCTCCAACTCGGTTCCATTTGCCAACTTCTATCACTTCCCCACTTCTCCCTTTTTGGATGGGGTGTCTCTTCTCTGGAAAAAGCACGCATTGAGATGTACGTAGTGGTAGGGGGGGAGAAGTAAGGGGAGAGAGTTCTCCTCTATATAAGAATTGTGAAACCAGGTCTGTCTTTTTGTAGTGGCGCCGGTTGATAAATGATAAATTGTCAGCTCCCATATAAGAGCGCCAAATACCAAATCTGACATTGAGAGGGCTGGGGGCAATCCCCAAAGCAGTCTTTCTCAACAGAACGAAGAGCACGTGCGTGGATCTGTGGAGCATTGTGCACTAAAATCCTGTCATTTCCATGCGCAAAGCCAAGAACGATAGTAGGAAATATTCACCTTTTGCCCCCTCATACAGAGTCAAAAAAGGAACCAACTGCAACACCTCTTGGTCCGACCAACCTGGATCGATGTCGGTCGGACTGCCAGAGTGACAAATCGACGCCGTAATTACCCGGAAAGCCACACCTGATATTTCAGTCCTCGTGTTGTAAGGAGAAGCAGTATAACCCGAGTTGGGCGAGGGCGGGGCCAAACGGGACCGCCCGCCTCTGACGCCCGCCTTACAGAACGTAGAGTTAGAGAAGTCTAATTAATTGCAGTTTGCCCCCCCTACATACATAAAAGTACTGTTCAAGTAAGGTGCATGCACGGAATTGGGGTCGACAGCACGTCACGCGATTTTCTTAGGGATAGAGAAAGGGATAAAAAATACTCTTATTGTTTTACTCTGGATAAAATATGTATCGTTAGATGAAACAAGGCAATTGTCACACCATGCAGACAATTCCTGCTCCCACCTCGTAGTGCGCAATCAGCAGTTCTTTATTTTCGTTTTTTCTCCCTCCCGCCGTCTTACTTGATTTGTGCGACTACGTTTTGGGGCGACGAAACCAGGCGCTCCTCGCTTTTGTGCGAAGGCCAGAGACGCTCATTCGGACTTATTTATGGGCAGCACTTATGCTGCCTCTTCGATTGTCGCCGCAGCGCTCCGCTCGCCGCTCACAAATGGCACCCCTACCCGAAAAAAGGGTAGCGCTGTGTTCCCGCTTCATGAAAATTTCGAGCCTTTTTAGAAACATTCTCCGACAACCTCTTACAATGTTCGTCAGTAATGGTTCGTTACTTTATCAAAAGATGAAAAAAAGATTAGACGAAATGTGGAATAGAAACTTAACTTTGTCAAATCTCATACTCTGCTCTCTTTTTGGTGGAATGGGCTGCAGCTTGCTTGTGCTGGAGAACGAGAAAAAGAGTATGTCGAGTTGGGGCGGGGGGAAGAGAGGGAGGGAGAGAATGGTTTCGACATCTATCAACTTAATGGGACGCTTCTCACACTTGGCCGGCGAGGGACCCCGCCCGTCCCATCGCCGCCGCAATCGGACCGGGCGACGGACGGTAAAAGGCCGCGCAACGTTCATCCGTTCACGCCCCAACACTTATGCTCAATTGTGGCAGGGTTGCCAGATCTGGCAATGCAATTTATCATATGTGTTCTTGCTCACCTGAGCAAATTAGCTTGTGCAACAAAGCTTGGCGCTGCAGCTTTGTGGTACCAGCAGCATGCCATAATTAAAAAAGCCCCACCAAAAATGTGGCATCCGTGCCGTCCCCGTCGCGGGTGTCCGCGTTCGAGAGGGCAAAAGGGGACGACGGAGGAGAGGAAGGGAGATGATTATGATCATCATTCCGTTGAGATGTGAGTCCCTCGTCGGTCGGGCAGGAAAGAGAGGAGGGAGATGAAAAAAGTGTCGGTGCTGCAGCCGAGGAGGGCGGCGGCGGAAGCATCATCATTTTCCACGGTGTTTATGTCACACGGGAGGAGGAGGAGAGATCAAAACACTCCATCTCTACTACAGTCCACCTCCACCTCCACCTACCGCGCTGTCTCCTGTTTCAAAACACTCGGTTGTTCGGTGGCAGGAGAGTTTTTCCCCTCGCGGCACGTGGCGAAAAAAGGGGGAGGAGGAGGAAGAGGAGGAGGCGGGTGACTGTTTTGCCTAAACACAAAGGGTCTCACATGACAATGGGGCTTGTTGGGGGAAAGAGAGGGAAGACCAGATTAAGCTCGCTGATTAGACTGACTGGGAGTAAATAAGGCGGAAAGATTATCTTTTGCTCTCTTGCGACGCCGACGCCGCCGGAATATCGACGTGGAGGAAGACCAACCGCAGAGAAAAAGAGGGTCTTCTTTTTTGTGCGTTATCACCCTCCCCGATACTTCCATTTTCCCCTCTCCTCAGTGTGCGGTAATTCAATTTTCTTCTCTCCTTTTCCAATCGTTCGTTCGCCGAGCTCGCTCCTTCTCCAAACCTAATCACTGTGATCAAGTGCCTCCCGCTCCTTCGACGTTCGGTTTACCTCCAACAAGATTCTTCAGGGTTTGGATTCGAGCATCTCCTAATGCAAAGGAGATGACGGATCGCGACTGCGGAAAAGGGAAGCGAGAGCCCAAAAACCTTGGCACCCTTCGATCTCCATTTTTCTCCTCCCTCCGAAATTTTGGCCTATGCAAGAGTAAAAACAATCGATCCCGCTTCTCATCGGATATCGAAAGTTTCCCCAATTCTTCCAGCAAGATTCGTCCTCCCGCTTCTTAGAGGCGGAAAGGCGGAGAAGTAAGAACCGATCGACGCACAAATTACTAGTTCTTTTCCAATCCATCTCACCACGCAAAGCGTAACTTTGGGCAAACAGTTCGAAATTTGCAAATCACAATGACGTTTCTCAACGGAAAATGCATTCTTCCAACAACAAATTTTGATTCTTTGTTTCTCAGCCAATGACTGCAAAGTTGGCGAAAGCGCAGCCATGACGACCTCTTTGGCTCTCTAATGCCCCTTCCCCATGCCAAGTGTTTTTTCGCAGCTACCACCCCCCCAAACCCATCGGGGGCATGGAAGAAAGGAGGAGGAGGAGGAGACAACCCTCCGCGCTTCCCCCGATAATATTTCATGATTTATCGCCCAAATCTATCAACCGGGGCGGTCGACGTCGGTCGAGTAGTAGGCAATAAATCTGGCAGCTACACACACTCCTCTCGCGCGGTGGGCGGGGAAACAGGGGGAGAAAAGGAAGCCGCTCTCCTCCTCCACAAAGTGAAAACGGTGGCGGCGGCAAGGAGGATGGAAGCCTCTTCTATAACCTTTCCCCCTCCTTTCCGCCCTCTGATTAGGTGGCTTTTCCCCTTCCCCTTTTTACCACCAGACTTGTGTGGTAGAGTAGTTTTGGAATGGTTGGAGGAGAGAGGGGGAAAGAGAAGAGAGAAGAAGATCTCATCTCTGTACTGATGCCACCAAGCATGGTCGAGCGACCACCGGAGGGAAAAAAAGTCCCATTGTCTCTCGTTTCCAGCAACGTAAGACTGGGTGCCTATCAGTGTCCAAGAAAGAACCTTGACAAGGCGCGGAATTCACCACCAACTCCAGTTCTATATCTGAAACAGCACCGTCCGGTACAAACAGGTCCTTGCAACAGAGACCCCAATGTTGGAACTTGTTTGTGCCCGAGTTTGTCCAATTCCGTACCGTCTGGTCTCAAGCAAGATCCTAGCACGTGCCCCGACCAAAAATCGGTTAGTCTTACGCGGGTGCCATAAGACGCCCGCCTCGTCCTCCGCCGCGAAGGTGGTCCTCCTCCCGTCACTGCCCCCAACCGCCCGACAACCAACCCTAATTAGCCTAAAACCTCATTCCTTCCTTATCGGGTCGCAGCATCATAAAGGAGAGAGGAGGAGGGAAACAGTTGTGAAGCCGAGAGGAGGGGAACGGGCAATAAACCACCAAAGACGAAAAAAGAAAAAGAAAAAGGGGTTCGCCCGTTCTTGAACCCAAAAGGTTCTGAAAACAACTCTTGAAGGAGAAGGGGGGCGTAAATTGCACTCCCTGTCAGGCACAACGTCATAAACCGAAGGAGACTTTTTGAGGCTGCTTCGCTCAAGTTTTGGAGCGCCTCCTCCTATATCGTCGGTTCAGCACGCTTCTCTTCTTCTTCTTCTTCACCCTTCTTCCATGCCATATCCGCTGCTGGCGCCTCCCTTTACCTCTCTCGAAAACAGTCCAAAACTTTCCTCTTCCTTCTCGATTGGTTCTGCCTTCGCCTCTCGTGTGTGCCTTATCTTTATATTTGGGGAAGAGTGGTGGTAGGGACCCCGTGGGGTTCTTTCTTTCTTTTTTTGGCGAGGAGGTGTCTGGTCAGGCTATCCTGGTGGGGCGGAATTCGCCCTGACTGAGTAATCGTCGCTAAAGAACACTCGCTTTTTATATAAAATGGGCGGATTCCGTACCGTTTCCTGGGCTCGTGCTAGGTTACTTGAGCGTGCATCAGGTCGAGAAAAGAGAAGAATCCTTTTGTCACAAAACAGTGCGGACCACACAGACAGCAAGTGCATCACCCCAAGAAAAGAAAAGATAGAAAAGAGATCTTTCCTTTTCCCCCTTCTACAGTCCAGACTTTTGGCGGCGCCAGGGGCACTCCAAAAAGGAAGAAAAGAAAGAAAAGGGTGGGGAAGAAGGATAATAAAAGGGGCTGCTTGCTCACTTTGGGGGAGCAAGGTCAAGAAAAGTCAGTCTGGCGTAAGATGGCCCGAATTAGTAACAGTCACGTACGGGAACCGTACGTACC
>JAAUXV010135234.1_pt1 | contig 11617 bp, 8 predicted proteins | sample 7278181 | NCBI WGS metagenome assembly JAAUXV01 (sample SAMN14350114, study PRJNA611818) | marine sediment metagenome | isolation source: surface marine sediment (2.1m) | place: French Polynesia: Moorea | collected 2018-08
ACCAAGAAAAGATTGCAAAGGAAAATCGAGAAAAATCTGTCCTCAATAATACTTTATGGTGCTTGGATTTTGTACCCTTGAAAATGACTTTTTTTTGTTGTATTTGTTGTAAACTGCTGCTGAGCTTTAACAAATCGATTTGTCAGGCCGAGAATTTTCAGTAGTGCGGTTAGCAACAAGACGTAAATAATGCCTCTCCCCCACCCCCCGGCCCAAGGAGGAAGCAGGCCAGGGCGGGTAAACAAATTGTGGCCTTTCAAGAGCATGTTACACGCTTTCTTTATCCCGTCCTAGTAACAAGAAATCGCTTGTCAAGAACACTGTTCTGCCCCCCCCCCCCTAGGGAGAATACAAGCACGACAACAAAAGGGAACAAAAATGCTCGTTAGCAAAGACCTAATTTTCCCTTCCACGGATAAGAAAACAAACAAATGTTTTGAATTCCTTCCCCTCAGGTCCGCCGCTTCCGCATGGAGACCAAGGCCGCCAAGACCTTGGGCATCATCGTGGGCTGCTTCATCTGCTGCTGGTTCCCCTTCTTCACCTCGTACCTGATCAGGGCATTCTGCCAGGACGGCATCCCGGGAATCCTCTTCGCGGTCATATTCTGGCTAGGATACTGCAACTCCGCCATAAACCCCTTCATTTACGCCATGTTCTCAAGGTAAGGGGGCCACGCACACACTTCAATTTCCAGAAATTCGCGTATTATTTTTTTCTTCGGCAAAAAACGGGCGTACAAAAACGTTTTGTTACCTTTGTTAAACAAACTTTCGTTAGTTGACACATCTTTGTTTCCCCTTTTGTTTTTGTGTGGAAAGCAACGACCCCTCCGCGACCGCCTTTGTCATTCTGCGGCGTCGATATGCATTAGCGCGCCTTGTAGCACAAAACGAAGAGAGAAAGCAGCGTCGGCGGCCCGCCGCCCTCATCATTATATCCACCACACTCACTCTCCTTTCCCTCCAGAATCGATGTTATTGGGGTTTTCGTCGTCGGTGGCATATTGTATCTGCCGAGAGGAGAGGAAGGAGGATATGATGATGATGCCTTGAAATATGCATCAGGAGACCTTTTTCTCACTCTTCCTCTCTCCCATACAATGTTGTGAAACAAAGAATAAAGTGCATTTGTATCGGGGCTCTTTGCATAAGTTTTGCGCGAAGCGAAACATGTTCACGTAAGCACAAAAGATGCCGGATAAAGAAGAGCAAAAGAAGCAACTTTTTGCCTGCTTGGTATTTGGCAAATCTATATCTCGAAATCGATACCAAGACAGAAGAAGTACGCTGCTATCCCCCCGGCCCTCCCTTCTTCTGCCCTTTTCCCCACCTTTCCTACATACCAGGAACGCGCGAATCCTAAAATATATACAGCATCATTTCCCACATCTTCCGTATATTTTTTATCCGATGCTGCGAGGCTGTCGGGTCTTATAATAGACTTGAAGGGACAGACATTTTGCTTTTACTTTTTTTAAAAAAACACATCTGCGAAACTGGCTCTATTATTTTTTGTGTCCCAAAATTTTCTTTCTCCGCGGGCATTGACCAAACTCCGTTCTCTTCCAACACAGGGACTTCCGCAACGCCTTCAAGAAGATCCTCTGCCGCTTCCTGTGCAGGCGTGAGCACCAGCCCTACGGCCACGTAGGAGCCCTGGCCAGGATGGGGCTGCCGTTCGCGCCTCAGACGGTCGCGCTGGCAGGAGGGTTGGGAGACAGGTGGGATAATAATATTTCAAAGATTTTTTCGATTAAAAATGAAACGTAAAGTGTGTGTTTTTCATCAGAAAGGTCTAAAAACTTTTTAAAAACCTACAGTACTACGGGGGGAAACATAATTTGAACGGTTCTTGATTTTTTGTTTGTGATTTGAATCAACAGGGTCTTTCTTTTAAAATATTTTTTGAAAACAAGATTTTTTTCCCCGCAAAGGACATCATAACACAAAAACACCCATTTCTTTTCCATTTCTTTCTTCACCACGACAACAGTACCGGCTGAATAAAACAGACAGAAAAGAGAAAAAGAAAAGAACGCACAAGAGGAGAGGTAAAGTTGGTGGTTTTCGGTGAACAGAAGAACAAAACACTGTTGCTAATTAATCACATGAATGGAGAGAAGCTTTTTTGAAACATGCACAGCAGTTAACAAAGAGTGGTATTATACAGTACATACGTTTTTTGTTGGTTTTTCTCGCTGCCGGAGAAGGGGAAGAATCATACTGGAATTCCCCCGAAGGCAGCAGCATTTTTGTTAATTATTTTCCGAACCTCACCGCAGTACCGCCATGCACATATATTAACGACTAAAAAATGAAGAAATTATTGGTTTTTTTCCGGAGATCGGTATTTAGTGTGCTATAGTCGTGTAAAATATTAGAAAGAGTGCACTGTTATCTGTTTCCCTTTAATGTAATTGATTTTAATTTTACAGGTTCCCCGTGGGCGGCCTCCCCCAGCCCATGCAGCCCCCGCCGCTGCCCTCAGCCTCAGGAGTCACAGGAGACAACAATTCAACATCAAGCTCCACCAGGACCAACAGAAAAAACAGCCTTTACCCGTAAAAGATGCTGCGAAGAAAAAGGAAAGCATTGTTAAGAAGGAAAAGAAAGGTGATCCTCTTCAACCTTTTCAAGACGAAGAAGAGGGTATTATATCCACTCTCACTTACAACCAGAGAAGAGGAGAGGAGAGGATGAAAAGGGAAGAAATTTCCGCTTTGTCAGCTCTGAAAAGAGGAGGAGGGAAACGAAAGTGTGCGCGAGGTGTCTGGTGTCCGGGGGAGGGGAAGGGAAAAGGGGGGTCTGGGATGGGCCTGGCCTCACGGTTGGGCGGGCGAGGAGGCGGAAAATAAAGGGTCAGATCTCCGAAGAAGGGGGAAAAGGAGAAAGATGAGGGAAAAAGAAAACCGAGTTACAGCGTGGAGAGCAGAAGGTGTGTTCGTCGGTTCCATCTTGAGGCGCCGTCGCTAGAGAGATGATTCGCGAGGCGGAGGAGGAGGAAAAAGTTTCTCTTTCCTCCTACAACACCAACCCCCCCACATCCTTCGCTTCCTTCTTCTCCTCATCCCAGCGGAGGAGGAGGAGGCGCCGGCGGTCCCGTATAAGTCTAAAACCAAGGCTTGCTCCCCCCCTTCCCCGCCTCTTAAGAGACGGAGGAGGAGGGAAAATCCGACCGAAGGAAAGAGGAAGAAGACAAAAAAAGGATGAGGAAGAAGACGAAGAAGACGGCAGCTGGGAAAGAGAGGAAAAAGAAAAAGAAACCGAGGGAACCGGCAGTGTGTGTTGGTGCCTCCTCCTCTCTTTTTTTGCCCTCCGCGACAGATGGATTGTGGGAAAAACGAAGAAGAAAGAAGAAAAAGGCCACTTGGTACATGCAAAAAAATGGAAAGGCCGCAAGAGCCAACAAAAGGCCCTAATGTCGATTCTGAAAAGGAAGAAGAGAAAAAGGTTGGATTGATATGATTGAATCGTCGTCCGCGATACCTTCCACTTCGTATGACGGATGCCGTCCTCGTCCTCTGTCCTCGTCGACCTCCGAAGGCGACCTCCGACCGTGCAAAACCTAACTGGAGGTTCTCGTGCTGCTTGGAGGGGGACGGAAATAGAAGTCCGCAAAAAAAGAGTTGGTTTCGTGACCTGGAGGAGAAGGAGAAAGACCCTCCTCCCCTAATTACAGATGTGGGATGGATATACGTATACGGAGGAGAAACTTCGCAGAGTTTCACACACAGAGAGACAAAAAAGAGGAGGAGGAGGCCCTGGAAATAGGCCGAGATTCTTTACGGGAAAAGGGCCTGGAATAGGGTTCTGCTTCTTCTGCTGCCCCCGCTGCAGAAAAGAGGAGGTGCCACCACATATCTCATACTGGGAAGAAGGAAGGAAGGAAGGAAGGGGGGAAACCCCATCTTCTCAAACTCCCTTCTTCCTCCTTGGGCATAAAAATCGGAGGAAGGCCCTGAGAAAATTGTGCAGAGAGAAAAAGAAGAAGAAGGAAAGAAGAAAAGAGAACAAAGTTTTTCGGGTATCAGAACTGAAGAGGCGGGGAAGGAAGGATAAAGGGGGAAAAGATGGAAGTTTTGTTCTTTCTCCTCATTGCCTTTGGCTCCTGCCGGCGGGATGGCTGCGGCGGCAGGCTGCTATGCCACTGCACAAGGCCAAGAAACCAAACCACCAAGGGAAAAAAAGAACCCCCTCCATCATTTCGCTTCACTTCCACACCCTCCTCCCTTTTCCCACGATCTCTTTCGGGAAAACAACACACGCACACAAGGCGAAGAGAAGAAAAAGAGGAGGTTTTGATTCCCCCATCTTCGCGATCCCAAGGAATTTGGAGCGGGAGAAGAGAGAGAAGGAAGACGAGAAAAGTACAGCGTGGGTCGTCGTCTTGGTCCCCTTGTTCTCCTCCTCCTCCCTATTGTCTCCTCTTCTTCTCCCTACCTCGCATCGCAACGAAAGAAAAGGAAGAAGAGAGATCCCCTCCGAAGGAGAAGAAGAAGAAGAAGAGAAGAGGGGACGTGGAAACGCACTGCACCAAAGGAAAGAAAGAGGAAGGAGAAAAGGTATCTCTCCACCTCCTCCCATATCTGAGAACATTCTCTCTTTTTAAAAACTACCTTTTTCCCCCGGTCGAAAAAGAGCAGCAGAGGTCACACAAGCGCACGAGGAGGAGGATCGGGGGAGGATGAGAAGATCTGACTTTTATACCATTGTTTCCCGGATCCCCCGACCAAAGATGTCCATTACCTGAGGAAAAGAAGAAGGGAGGAGGGCAAGACCTTCCTCCCCCTCCCCTATTATATGTGAGGAAGCCTCACATCGGCTGTCTCTCGCCGCTCGTCTCTTCTCTTTCATCCCAATTGTCTGAGGAGGAGGAGGAGAGGCAAGTCCGTGGGGAGGGAGGGAGAGAGGAAGGGAGGAATCAAGATTGACGGAGGTTAATTCCATATAGAAAACGAGGAGGGGAAAGGAGGTGGATGCATTTCCCTTTTTTTTCGCCGCTGTACGTACATACAACGTATGCGCGTGTACTCGAGGTATACAACGTATGTAGTACGAGCAACATCTTTGCTTACGAAAGGGAGACACAAACAGCGAGATAGAAAAGAGAGAGAGAGAGAGGATGCGCTTTCTTCAATTAGGGGGGAGGGCGATGAAACCGAGGCGGGGATGCGCGACAAGAAAAAGAAAGAACACGTACATATCCATTTCGAGGGACGAGAAAAAAAATATTCATTCCCGTATAAAGAGACACGAAAAAGACTCTAAAAAGTGGGGGAAAGAAGAAGGTGGGGGGTGTCAAAAAGAGCACAACTGTAACTACTGCAAAAGAAGGAAAAAACGGAATCAAAAATAGAGAGAGACAAAGTTCCTGAAGTGTATTAAGAAAAAAAACAGATTATAAAAAGTCAATGTTGTCAAAGGAAAGGGGGGTATATAAAACCGATATATTGTGTACATATTTTGCCCCCACCGCCACCGCCGCCGAAGATCGAATGAACAGAAATAGAGTTTTTTACACCTGTGGTTTTGTTATCGATGTCTGCCCCTCCCCCCCTTCCACAGTATAATTACATTTCGGCGGCGGCCGCGCAAAGCAGTGATCATACATTCGACTAAAGAACGACCTATAGATCCCCCTATTCCCCCAAACGAGCATAGGAATTGAATAGATATTTTTGTGACGACTATATGCTTCGGTGTGAATAAAGGAGAACACACTATGATGTCCATGCCATGCTTTCGAATTTCTATTTCTGGACTTTGTAAAGGCTGGTATTGGCAGTGCTGTACTGTAGTTTCACTGGTTTTATTTTTACCGCACTGTATTGTCTTCCGAAACTGGAGGATGTGACACAAGATGTTGATTGTTGAAATATCGGGATATGGAAACGCGACGAAGCACGATCCGGAATTTGGTATGCAATACTGTATTGTGCACACGTACAGTACATGTTGTACACTGTCGTAAAGTACCCACGTGTGCGAAAGGCCTCGCCGCGCAGGCAATCTTTATTCAGCAATTTTCTTTTACGTAGGTTGTTTTGCATCATATCTTACCACCGGTATTTCGTTGCCTACAATGTATTTTTGCGGGTATTTTTGGACAGCTCACAAGTTTCTCGCAACGTCTAAGTGGATCGTGATTGCCTTGCAAATAAAAGACCTCACTGTCTCCTCACGTCATATCGATCGTGTGGAAAGAGGGAGAGATGGGCAGAAAAGTAACGTACGTATCTTATTTGGCATCGCCCAGCATTTAAAGAGCATTGCAAGCCCCCAATCAATATCATTCCAGTTTCAATTTTCGCTATGACCGTACGGACTACAGCGATTCTCGCCATTGCTTTGGCCGTCAGCTTCACGGGTATTTTTTTCTACACAACATAATATTTCCCACATATCATATGTTTGTCATAGCTTCGCAGGATCCTCCAGCTTGCTATGATGAGGGAGAATGTACCAGGTAGCCTCAAGAAAAAAAATACTCATTTAATAGTTTTCTCGAACTTTTTAATGGCGCACGCTACCAGAAAGCAAACAAGTTTACATGGTAAACAGTGGTCTAAATATTTTTGTTCGCAGGTCCTTAGAGCTTGACGACTATGACGCCAGAGACGTCCTAGAGTGCAGGGATATCTGCCAGGAGAACCCCGCTTGCGAAGTGAGTTCGTATCACAAGAGGGTAAAACCATCACTTTCCACACTTCGGCAGTTGCTCGGCAACTGTATTTGGACGAACCAAACACTGTTGTGGACTATATTCTATATTGCTATATTCTATATCCACGCACCTTCGCAGCCATACAGCAAAGATGTACTGACACGAATGACGAATTCCAAAACCTCTTTTCAGTACTTCACCTACTTCGAGGAACAGGAGTCGTGCCTGGCCTTTGCCAACTGTGAGGACTTCTCCCAAGGGACATGCGCTGGCCAAGAGGCTTGCTTCTCTGGCAGCAGAGACTGCGGAGGTGAAATTCCTACTTCGTACGCTATCATTGCAAACTGTTCGATTGGAAGAAATATGACATATGCTTACAAAAACACTTCAGTTGTTGTTTTGTAAAATGCGAAGCAAGTTTCCAAAGTGAAAATGGACAATTTCGAGCACTTTTGTTATGAAAAATGATCCTGGCAATTGTGAAAACCACAACTGCTCGCAGGGAAACGTGCTTTTACCGACAAATTAAGCACATTTTTTTGCACAATGAGCTTTCCCGTTCTTTTCAACCTGTTTTTTTTCTTTAGACCTCGTATGCTGGGAGCTAGGAGGCTGCGATGGCACTATCATTGATGAGGTCCGCCTGGGAAGGGACACTGAATGTCAGGTAAGTAAGGGTGGAAATGGAACAGCTTTGCTCTACAATAGATGTATTATCTATCAAACAAGTGTGACATATAATCATCAACGATGCAAAGGACTAATTTTGCTACGATTTACAGTTGACATGAAACAAAAGTACATACCCATGTTCTTTTTTCTGACAGGAATACTGCCGAGAGAATGAAGACTGCTTGTGGTTCACATATGTCGCGGAGGACAGCATGTGTCAAATTCTGCAGGTAAGAGAATTGCCAGACAGCGTATTGGGAAAGTTGCCTGAGGACTGACGCGTCTTTGTCGCCACACATGGCAGGATTGTCCGGTGTACCTGCCAGAGGAGGAGGGCTGTACCTCATGCATCAGTGGGCAACGACAGTGCACCCCTCGCAGAGGTGTAAACATATCGTATGCATAGCCATATTTAGGATAAAAAATTAACATTGTTCACAGCAAAATAGTTTTTGCGTGGTACACGTATAAGCAGCATTATTTGTCACAAAAATCTGCCCTTGTCGTCAAAACCTCTTTCCCTGGAAAACTTTTCATGATTTTTTTCCAGATTATGAGAAAGTCCTAGTTGTTGCCGGCTACAGTTCAGGCTACATAAACGACGTGGAGGTGCTCGACCTCAGCAAACAGTCAAGCAATTGTGACGTCCTCCCGGACTATCCCATAGCATTGGAACTTATGACAGGTGCTCTGCTGGAGGGAGGGAGCATGGTCAAAGTTTGTGGGGGATGGGACCTTGAAGATACATACACCTCATGCTACGATCTCAATGCCGGATCAGGAGCCTGGCGGGAAGCTGAGCCAATGATGCAGGAGAGATATAATCATGCATCTTCTGTTGTTGGAGACAAATGGTTCATCACCGGTGGATATGTGAGCAATTTCTTTTTTTAAAAATACACTTTTCTAAAAAATTCTTTCAAAAAATTAGAAGCTCACTCATTATCTTCAGATTGCAAAAAATACAGATAAAACGGGGTCTTCAAAAATTTGTTCCAACAAAGGGTTTTAGGGGCTTCAGTTGGAAAACTAAAAATGCAACACTTATTTCTTGAATGTTTCATCTATACAGTATTCAAAGAGAATAGAATGTTAGCATCTGGTACAGGTGGGTTTCACACCTTTACAAAAAAAATCCCTTTTATGTATATCACCTAAAAAAATTGATTCAGTACTTGAACTCACCGCAAAAACGTGTTATGATGTACAGTACAATCTCATCTCCCCTTGCATATTGTTAGGATGGATCAGCAATACTGAGCTCAACTGAGGTATGGGACGGGACCTCTTTCACACCGGGACCGGAGCTGCCCTTCTCCATGGATGGACACTGCCAGATCACCCTCAACTCGACACACATATTCTTTGCCGACATAGAGAGCACTTTGCAGACGTTTCTCTTCTCGATTGAAGATGGCACCTGGACATCATTGCCAGAGCTAAGCAGAACATACTAGTGAGAAAAACTTTCTTGTTCGAATTGCATCGTTGAATACTTGGGAAGCAAAATAGCAAGAAATAATGGTCATCAGAATAATATGCAGTAAAAGTATTTAGTGCCATAGTATAGAAATGATTCTTACAAATTGTTACATCTCTTTAAAAAATCAACCATGTTTCAAAAACATATTGAAAATGTATTGATTATAAGTATTTTTTATTTAATTTATATTATGGTTACAGTAATGGTGCCTGTGGTTTGGCAAAGAGTGAGGACCAGGGATGGCAGTTGGTGGTTGCATCAAACGGATTCGTTGAGATATTTTATATGAACTCCCCAGAGTGGTGGAGGCCAGGTATGAGGCACATGCACAAGGTTGCAGACTTGTAGGAGTGGACCCTAAAGAATACTCTCACATAAGGTCCCGCGGGAAATTTTGGACAAGAGTTGGTGGCTGTTCAGCTTGAGACAACATTTCTGCTTGTTGGAGGATACAACAGTGATGTTGGGTACTTTGACACAGTGGTGAAGTATGACCCGGACACACCATCATTTGAGGACTCTTCAAAAGTAAGCATAGAATGACATTACATATTCTAAATAATATTATAAGAATATGGAGTTTTTTTCCAGCTGGAGGTCCCAAGAACTTCTCCCGTGGCTGTTGCATTGCCAGATGACTTTGTCAGCTGCGAGGAATAGTCGAAAGCAGACCTCTTTATAGTCTTCCTTAATTCATCCCTCGTCGGATGAGAAAAAATAAATATTTAAGGTGCATTTACAAAAAAAAAAATGTTTTCAAAAAGCATAATTATACGAGCAATTTGAGAAATAAAACATCATCTTACCTTTAAAAAGCACAAGCGCAAAATATGAACCTAAAATCTTTATTTCTCTTCTCGGAAGCATTCTGTGCTGTGGTAACGATGAGAAATGATAATTTTCCAGCTAGAAGTCCCGTGTTGTCCGGTTTCCCGATGACTTTGCCAACTGTGAGGAATATTGAAAAGCTCAAAACCTGTCGTTTCCTTGAAAGGCTGTGACTTCACTGCTCCCTGTTAACCTAATCAGACGTTCGGCCAAAATATCTAAAGTGAAAGTGTTTTTTTTAAAAAAAACAGGGTTTACAAAAAAGCAAAAAAACCATGGTAATCGAAATAAAGTAACTTGTCTTAAAAATACAACAGTGAGACATAGGCCTAGAATCTTTCTTTCTCTTCCGAGAAGCAAGAGAGGATATGGCAATCGCTCATAAAAAACAAAACAAAATCACATCAAGTCGTTTTTTATTCACTTTAAAATAACCTGTGCAAAATATTAAATTTCCAGTACTTTAGCGATATTTAATTACTTTATGTTAGGATCTTGAGGTGGAAGAATAAGAAAGTCACTTTCTCAAATTGTTCCAACTTTCAAGGAGTAACATAGTCCATCTAACCTTCCCGAGGAATTCGTACCTTTCTCCATCAAAAACCCGTATAATAGACCGCGTACGCGCAACTCATGCACCTATGATCCGAATTCCTAGCAATCATTGAGCGTACCAAATAAGCAGGCTGGGATTTGACCGCAGACTCTGACATTTTGTGTAGCAAAAATATTTTTTCAATTTTCATTCTAACAAGTTTCCTTTTTCCCCTTCATTTCCACCTTTTTTTCTCTTCTCTCCAGGCACGGTCGGTCGGTCCCTCCTCGCCCTCCTCTTCTTAATCAATGCCTTCATGTGTGAGAGTGCGTTCTTATGCAGCGCCTGGAGACAGGATGAAGGATCAACACGGGAGGATGGTACACACAGCAAACAGCCGTGTACGTGTGTCAGGATCGCTCGTCCGCCTATTTCGCCAGTGTGCGTGCTTGTACCGTACTTATAAACCGGTATGCTGCTAGGTAGAGGAATGCCCTCAACTCAACGATGGTTTCAATCTCTCTTTCACCAAGGGAAACAAAAGTTTTTTTGGAGACCCACTCGGTGTATTGACATTTCAAAAGAAAAAAGAAGTAAGATAAATTGGAAAGGACTGCAAATCGCCAAATACTTTTCCCCATTGTTTTTTCCATCTTCCAGAAAACTGTCAGACGGAATTGTCCAGAACTTCGTTGGGGCATCTTTCACGCTCTTGTCTACGGAAAGACTTTGTCAAATCCCTCCTATATCCTAAAAACTGTGTAGGTGTGGTGCCCTCCCCCGACGTGGACAACCACGACTAATATAAGGCCGATGTCACCTGCAGCCAAGGGATACGACGAGGGACGACGTCGGTTGGAGGCGCCAACACACATTTTCCATTAACACCTTCCTACAGAAAGTACACAGGCAGGAGAAGAAAAACGTGCGCAGCGTGGACGCCTCCGAAAAAAAGGGGTGGAAGAAAAGACCGCGGGGGGGAGGAGAGGTGCGCTCCCTTGGGAGGTCATTCCGGCTGTCACAACGGGTTTCTCCTTTCTTCCTTCTGGGTTTTACGTACTTTCGCGGCGGTGCTGGAAGGAGGGAGGGATGGATGCAGTCTCAGATATAAAGAAAGTCTCGATTTTCTCAAAGTTTTGATTTTTATATTTGTGCTTGCTCGTTTCTTTCGTTCCACATTAAAATTTTTACGGCAATATAAAAAGATGGCCCTAAAATATTATGGGGAATCTTTCTCGCCCCATGACCCAACTGCAGCAGCCCATGATTAGTTGGCAGCGCGAGCGAGCGAGCGAACCCCAATTCGCCTCCAACCCCACAACGCCCTTTGCCAGATCCATGATAGGACGGTGAAAGATGCCAACGAAAGGTTAGGAGAGGAGAGGGGGCGAACAAATCAGTCGGGCCCCCGCCCGACCCCTACTCTCTCTCTC
>JAAUXV010165003.1_pt1 | contig 11616 bp, 12 predicted proteins | sample 7278181 | NCBI WGS metagenome assembly JAAUXV01 (sample SAMN14350114, study PRJNA611818) | marine sediment metagenome | isolation source: surface marine sediment (2.1m) | place: French Polynesia: Moorea | collected 2018-08
AAACGATTTTGCAATTTTTTGCAATTTTGCGGTTTTTTGACTTTTTGACCCGCCAAATGACCTCAAAATTCAAATTTGACCTTATCCGCCCAACATAATTTGGGGGTGCCCGATCTTTTTTTATTTTATAATTTTTTGTGTGTGATCACTCCTTCTACCTCAAAAATGACTTTTAAAATATAATTTTTAACTTTTTTCCTTTTTGACTCCAGTAAAACTTTGCCAAACTATCAAAACTTTCTCAAATCCCGCCGCAGACCTTTTGAACAGAGTCTGTTCTTGTTAAAGTTCGAAGAAGTTCAAAGTTTTTGCCAAAATTCAGAGTTTTTTTTGCAAAAAAAAGTTTAAGTTAGGTTTGGTTTTGTAACGGTTCGGTTCGGTTCCAGGTTCGAGCTTCGAGGTTGAAATTTCGGTTCGGCTCGAGCTCGGTATATGGAAGCTCGGTTCAAATCGAGTTCGAAAAAAAAGTTGTTTGGACCCACCCACCCCTAGTCGGCTCGGGGACTCAGCGGGGCTGAGCGGCGGGGGTTAGCGCCCACTTTGTTGTGAAACCGAAAAGTGGCGAGGTTGCGTGCCAAACAAAACGCAACTTTTTGCCAAGGGAAAGAGATGAGTGAGTTAACTCATAAAGAAACGGTTCCTTTATGGTCAACTACACGACATGCAGAAGGGCAAAACTGAAACAAAAAGAAATTATTTCAATTTTGTCGGTGACATAAAAAACTTTTATGTGAGTCCGAAAAAAAGATCCAACGCATCAGAGTTACAGCAGGTATGAAACTAATCACGAGGGGTTTTCTTGAAAGAGGTTTCAACGCAACCTCTTGCCTGGTACGTTGGGCACTGGAATAAAGATTTTTAAATAGCTTAGGGATGGAACCGAGCATCTTTTTCTCAAACTCGAACCAACTCGAACTTTCAACGAACGAGTTGAGTTTTCACCATCGACCTCGAACCGAACCGAACCAAATTTTCCAGCTTTTCAAAAAATACCGAATTTTTTTTAAAAAAAAAATTTGCAGGATTTTTTTATATTTTTTTCTTTAAAAAATAAGAGAAACACTTTAAAAATCTTTCTAAAAGCTGGACATGTCCTGCTCAAAAAATCGGGCTCAAACTTTAAACTTCTTTGCTCTTCCGAAAACCCGGTACGAAAATTCGAGTTTACAAAATCGAACTAACCCAAACCCTAAAAGCTAAAACAGCTGAATTAAACCATTTCCGTTTCCGTTCTTTCCCTTTTTGGATCAGCGGAGGACTAAAGTGTTAGTCATCATTTGCCCTCGAAAATCCGGACCAAGGGCGTCCATCAGAGGCTTAAAACGCTTTCCCCGGCGTCCCGGCGGACCCGGGGTGGGGGTGGGGGTGGGTGGGGTGGTGTGCACGACCCGGTCGCCGTTGATACCCGCCGAGAGGGTCCAGTGCCCATCGGGATCTCCTAAAGACCGGTCAACAAGACAAAGGCCCTTGACGTCTCCCTTTGGCCCGGTGGCGAACAGTGTCCGGAGGCCGGGGAAACCCCGAGGGAACAAAGGTAAGTAATGAAAGTAGAGGCAAAGCCTTTCCTTGGTGTTAACTCAGGTCAGATCATGTTTGATTATCTCCGGTAAAGGATAAGGTTAACTCTGTTTTATAGCATGACTTCTATCCCCCAGAAACAACTAGACTGGCAGCTTCAAAAGTTGTGTGACTCGAACACGCCGGTAGTTCGTTTTCGTAACTATACATGTTTCTGGTTCGTTTTCAGGTCGTGGTCTATCGGCCTAGGAAGAGAAAGGTCGTGGTCTAAAAGGTGAGAGTTTACCTTGTTTTACATTCCCATAAAGGAACCGAACACCAAGAGGGACAGCTGTGAGCTGATTTGGCGTGGGAAAAACGATATTTTTTTTTAAAAAAAAACATTTTCGGACAAACATTCTTGGCGAGACTATTTTGTAAAAATAGACTCTGAAATTCCCCTTCAAAACGTAGTCTTGCTTCAAAACTAGCTTATTTAGGCCAAAATCAACAAAAATTTTAACCGTTAACCAAATCTGAAACCCCTTAACCGTTAATTAACGGTACGGTCAACCATTAACTATTCCGGACCCTAATCTGAAAAATAAGAGTTGGGAATGTGGTGGAATTTTAGCCTTTCGGATAACCTGACATTTATTAGGTGGTCAACTGGTTCGATAACCGTTGATATTGAAAAGAGTTGATCGTATTTCAGATGGACCACAGGTACATAAAGCTGTGCAGTGTGCCCTTCGGGGTAACGGAGGCCGAGGTGCAGCGGTTTCTCCGGGAAGAGCTCAACACGTCAGTGGCAGAGAGCGACGTAAAGATCTACCACCAGAGGCTCCACCCAGGCCGGAGGCACGGATGGCTGGCGGTAGCCGTCCCCGCCCTCTACCTATCCGACCTCATCTACAAGATAAATGGGACGGGCGGGACGGGCAAATACTTCAAGGCAAAGAAGGGCAACCCGAGGTGGATCACGGCCACAGAAATCTGTGAGTAATATGAAATTTTAAGTATCCGAACAGTTCCCTCACCCACATTACGTCTGGAGGCAGTTCTAGAGATGGCTTTCAACCTACTTTTTGCGAACTCGAGTCGAACCAAACTTCCAAAAGTCAAACTCAATTCGAGTCAAACTTCAGGGGTCGAACTCCATTTCCCAGGTCAAATTTTAGAGCGATTGAGTTCGATTGAAGTATCTACTACTTTTTTTAAAAAAAACAATTTTATTCTTTGCAGCGGCAATAAGAAACAATTTTATTCTTTTTTTTTAGACTCGGACGAGATTGCCTATTGGGAGGCAAACGAAGAACAGATCAAGCAACTCCTGAGGGAAGCCGAGGACTATGAGAACTCGGGAGGACCTTCTGGCGGGGAGCCCATCGAATATTTCGTGTCTGCGCAGAACCTCAACCCAACCACAAGAACCCCACACGTCGCGGCCCTGTTGAGGGCCGATGTGGTCCACAGGAAGGACCGCTTCACCGTCTTGGCAGGCTACGCGTGCCAGGCCGCGGCGACGCTGGCCCTCACCAAGGACTACTGCTGGCTGAACGGCCGCAACGTGAAGGTCTCGCCTTCGGTCAAGTTGGAGTGGGTCCACGCTGCCGGTGACGCGCAACTCACGGTCCCCCTTCGGGACCCTCCACCAGGCCCAGAAAAGGGCGCCTTCGGACCGTTCGAGCCTGATCCCAACAGGCCTCTCGTGCAAGGTGAGAATCTTCTACCAGACACTTTTTTGTCGACAAAAAGAACAAGGTCACAAATGCATATCTTGTGTCTTTCTTTACAGGATATCAGGAGCCCAAACCCGCCCCCGCCCCCGCAGAACCTGTCGCCTATGCCCAGCCAGGGGAACAGCCAGGGGAACAGCCAGGGGACCAGCCAGGGGACCAGCCAGGGGACCAGCCAGGGGACCAGCCAGGGGACCAGCCTGGGGAACAGCCAGGGGACCAGCCAGGGGACCAGCCTGGGGAACAGCCTGGGGGCGAAGCAAAAAAGTCCCCCCGTCTAGTCGATCCGAGCGTGGTCGTGGTCTCGCCCCCGGGGCAACCAAAGGAGGTCGTGGTCTTGCCCCCGGGGCAACCAAAGGAGGTCGTGGTCTTGCCCCCGGGGCAACCAGAGGAGGTCGTGGTCTTGCCCCCGGGGCAACCAGAGGAGGTCGTGGTCTCGCCCCCGGGGCAACCAGAGGAGGTCGTGGTCTTGCCGGAAAGAGCCCCCCAAGTGAGGATTCCGCCTCCTCCTACCGGTCCGCCCTCGGCAAGCAGGCAAGCAGGTAGGCCACCTCCACCACCCAACGCAACGGGGAGGGGCAGAGCAGGGCGTGGCTCAAGCGTATCACCATCTCCGCCGATCCCAAGGCCAGGGAGAGAAACGGGGGCGGTACCAAAGGCAAAAGTGGAAAAGCGGCAAGCAGACGTAGGAGATTCCCCCCCAGCTCATCAGCAGCAACACGGCCAGGCAGTCCAAGTTCTCGTCCAGGTTCTCCCTGCCCCCCAGCAGCAGCCGGAGCAAAACATCAAGATCATCCCTCCGCCTAGCCCGGGTCAGCAGCCGGGAGACCAAGTCGAGGTCATTCCGCCAGCGCCGCTGCAGAAAAAGGATCCGAGCGAGGGGGAGGGCGCCGAGGAACCAGGCTCGGGGCAGGTCGTCGTCGAGGAGGGCGCTGCCGCGCAAGAACAGCCACAGGGGGGGGCCGCGGCACTACAGCCGTACGACCAGAAAATCAGTCCAGAAGAAGCTCAGAGAGATGCCGGTAAATATAACAAAAAAAAAAAATTATTGCTTGCCACGTAGATCAAATACTCTTTCCTTTAGTGAGGAAACGTCAGGCGACAATTGAGGAGCTGAGGACCATCAAGAAACTTGGTCAGGTCCTCACCGACGCTTACTGCGACAGCACCAGGCTCTTCATGTGCACGGGGGCGAATGACACCTACCTTATGCTGCACCTTAGGAGGACCTGGCCGGAATTCTGGGCAAGGGGTCTCCAGTTGATCACCGCATCCCACACGGACCCCAGCGTCTGGAAGGACAGAGTGAGTCTGGAGTTTTCGTTCGACTTTTGCATCTAATTCTCTTCGTCACATGGAACAAATGAAATTTATCATTATTTTTACCCACCCTTACCGTCACTCAAATTCCCAACACTAGACTCGGTTCCGCAAAGATTTAGCTGAACAACTCCCCGTTTATCTAATTTCAAGCTGAGGCTGAATGAGTCAATTATATTATTTCTGTACTTGTCTAGGCGCCCATCCAGGAGAGGGGCGTCGTTAGGTCAATCGGCCTCGACCCTAGAAGCGCCACACACTGGTGTCCAGAGGTTCGACAGGACTTCCGTAGATGGCTGATGTCCTGCAAGGCCGTGGGCGTCATCGGCATCGATGCTAGGAAATCCACCGACATCCAAAAGCAGAAAAGGGCCTTCGAAGAACAGGTCAAGCTGTCGGCCATGGATGACAAGACCATCATCATCACCATGCAGAACAGCGAGTTCATGCCCCACGTCAACGCGTACAAGATAGCTTCGGACATCATTTGCATTCAGGTAGCAACTTACTTTTAGCTTTTTGCCTCCGCGCTAACCCCAAACTAACGGGTGGCGCAGCTCAATCGATCCAATTTCAGAATGTTAAAAAGGAACCACTAAACATTGGTTTTTTTGCGCTAAAAAGGTAAAAAAAAATTTGCGTCTGCCCTTCCCGCGCATAAAAATGGCGTACGCCGGCGTAAAAAGCCCGACTTCTTCTCCTTCGCCCTGAACACGATCGGCGGCGGCGGGTATGCGCCAAGAAAAAAGCCTGTATACCCCAGAATTGCCTGGCGATTTTTTGCGATACTTAAAGGGACCTGTTCATGTCTTTATTTGTTTTTTTTTGCAAAATTAATCGCGCGCCCTTTCCCAAGGACGTCAAGAACCCCATCAGCAACTTCGGGAGCTGTAAATTGACCTTGAAGACCCCAATCTGCCAAATACTTTGCATGAACTCTCAAAAGAGTCTCGCAAAAAAAGTTCTTAAAATATATATTTTTCGAAAATGCACTAGGTTTTTTTCTATGAATTTTTATACACCCGCCATTTTACTGGATCGATTGAGCTGCGCCACCCATCGAATTCACGTAGAAGTTTGCTCCTTTTGTTTGTTTGTTTTTGGTAATGCGACTTACGAAAAAGAAGACATATTATAAATGATAGTAATATTTTCCTCCAAAGGCAAACTACAGGGACGGCCGCATCGTTGTTTTGGATCCAAGGCGCCCGGACAAATCACTTCTCCAATTCCTGTCCATCCACCCCCGATCAATGGTAGCGTTTTCTCCGGCCATCACATTCGACACTGCCGCCCGAGACCTGGTAGCCCAAATCCCTGCCGACCGATACTTGGTTGCATCGTGTGCTCCGCACGTGCAAGCGAAAGAAGGCCCGGTGAGTTTGACGCCTTAATGGTTCACTTCTTTGTTCCTATTTTTTTAGTGGCCGATCTCTATAGTACCCATAAAGCTGGCAAACCCAACCCGACCCTAGGCTCGAACTTTAAAGCTTGACCCGATTATTTTCTTCCAGATGCGCAAAACGCCAGGACTCGTGGCCCACGTGGTGGCAGCCGCGGCTGAGATACGGGGCGTTTCTCCGAGCCAGGTCGTGGAGGAGACATTCCGGAACTACGTCGAGGTCTTCAAACTCGACCCCGAACAGCTCAAGGACGAGTTCGAGTGGAAGGACGTCGGGGTCGAGGGAATCGACTTCGTAGAGGACGGCATGGACATCCTGAGGGGAAAACAGTACCATCCGCTTGAGGTGGTCCCGGAGAAGGAGAAGGCCCTACAGCTGAGCGAGCGCCTGCGAAAGTCCCTCGAACAGCAACAGAGGATGAAAGAGAAGTTCAAGTCCTCCGCCGCCGCCGTGAGGAAGGAGATCGAGGCCGCCTCCGCCGCGGAGAAGGCGGACATGAAAAGGAGACTTGAAGCTGCGCTTGCAGAGAAGGCCGACCTCCAGAAGAAGCTCGATTCAAAATCAAAGGACGTCAAGGATCACATCGACTGGATAAGGACGGTGGAGAAGGAGAAAACTGCTCTGGAGGAAGAGCTAAACAGGCAGAAGGAGGGGAAAGAGTTGGCAATTCTCGCAGCCGACGAGCTCACGAGGCAAATGCAAGACATGAAGGCACAATTCGAAAAGATCAAGGGCTTCGACGATGAAAGGAAGAACTATGAAGACCAGCTGCTATCCTCCGAGAAGACTATCCAAGACCTAAAGCTGGAGCTGGAGGTGACCAAGGAGGCCCTCGAAAAGAAAAAGGACATGCTGCGAAGGATGGTAGATGAATGAACAAAACGTGAGCAGGTCGTCGTATGACGTACTAACGAAGTAGGTCGTGGTCTTAAAAGAAAAAGCAGGAGTAGGTCGTGGTTTTTTTCTTTTTAAAAAAAAGAAAAGGTAGCAGTAGGTCGTGGTCTTAGGAAAAAACGTTTTGAGTTGGTCGTGGTTTCATAAAAAAAGGAAATTTGTGTGAAGTAAATTCAGGAAGAAAAAAAACGGTTGGGAGGTCGTGGTCTTTAGAGTAAAAGGAAACATATTCGAAGAAACTTCAGGAAGATGAGTAAATCGTGGTCTAGAAAAAAGATGAGGAAAAAATACGTGGTCTAGTAAAAAACCCTTTGTCGTGGTCTGTAATCTGTATACAGAGGGGAAAAATGCCTTTCGCTCATGAAAGAATGCATCCTACTTGTGTTCGTGTTTTTCAAATCTTGAATATGAAAGGTAATGTCAAACTGTCGGTATGTGTCTCCTCCCTTCCATTTAACAGCAATAAAGAATATTTTCCTGAAGTTCGCACTAGAAACAGGAGGGGAATCAAATCGCCGTTAGGTACGCACGTTATCAATCATTTTTTTTTTAGATATATGGCCGGACACGCAGGTAGGAGTCGGAGCTGGGTTCGGAGCTCGAAAAGCTAGCTTGTTCGATGCCTATTCATTATATTTCTGTAAAAGGCGCTGGACCTGGACAAACGAATATGAATATTTTACTACCGGCGCTGGCAAACTACCAATATGCATGAAATTGGTACAATTTGAGTGCATCATTATTTTCTAACGGGTGGCTAAAATGAATCGATCCAGCCCAAACCAGGCGCATATTGACGCATACCAGCGCAAACGAGCACAAGTTCAGAGCGGGCGGAGGGCACGGCACTGAAGTAGCTCAGGTAGTCCGACGCTTTGTCCCGGACTCCCGGCGTCAGTCGTCCTCGGAGACGCAGTTCAGCAGCTTGTTGAGCTCCTCGCCGTTACGGCTGGCGCCGGTGACGATCCTGGCCTTCTAGTTGTCCCTGGCGGCGTTGCGCGGCCCAAAAACCGGCCGCTGTTGTTGTTCTTGCTTCCGACGGAACTGCCGCCACCGCACCGCCGCGGGCTGGGCGACTACGTCGTAGTCGGGCAAAAACACGGCCTCGAAGACGCCGACCTCGGGCTCTTTGACGCTGGCGTACGCCACAAATTTGCGCCAGGCAAGCCGCAAGTGTCTTTTTGGCGTCAGTCAAAACCAAAAGTCAAATCAAATCAAAACCAAAAAGAACAGTTCGATTTCGAAGATTTGTTTATTTTTTGACACAAAAAACAGAGGTTTAGTGGGTCTTTTTAATACATTCCGAAATTGGATCGGTTCGGTTTAGCTACAAATATTATTTTTTTTTGTAGATTTTAGATTTTCAGTGTCTTGAAAAAAATATATATATCAAAAACCAAAGTAGTCCCCCAAAGCAAGAAATCTTGGTTCTTAAAATTTTTTTGTACATTTTTAATGACATTTCACTGAAAATCATTGATTTTTTTTTTCTTTTTGAGGGAGGGGGTAAATAAATAAAATTTTCGGGGTGTGTGTGGTGTGTGTTGGGGTGGGGTGGGGGGTGTTATGGGTATATTGTAGAATCATATGGGGCCGCCCATGGATGGATGGGACCCAGTCGAGCTGCACCTGCTGCTGTTGTTGTTTCCGAAATAATTTGGTTTCAGTGCGTCGCTTGTTTTGGCGGAAAAGAGAGAATGAGGGAGCTGATTGGTCCTTTTCTTCTTTTCCACCTTTTTGCTCCTAGCCCCAACCCAACGCGGAAAAGGGTTAATGAGGGAGCTGATTCGTCTTTCTTTCCTTTTGCGCCGAACCCCAACCCATCGCATGTATAAAAACCACGAAACCACCAAAGAACGGCGTTCAGTTTCCCAGGGAACAATCAAGGGACAATATCTCTTTGCACCGCTACCTCTACTACTTATCTTGTTCCGAATAGAAAAAGAAGGATGGCACCCATCTCGTCCTCGTCCTCGCCCACCTACGAATTCATTGACCAGTGCAACCCAGGGGGGTTCAACATCATCCTGGCGGCGGCGGCACTCCGCTTCCTGGCGGCCCTCAGGGTGTCTGGAATCTTGGACGGATACCCCAAGAGGGCGTCGCAGCTGAGGGACAGTGAGGACGACTTGGAGGTGATGGTGGCGCTGGAGCGATCTGGGTGGGAGGTGAGTTGAAGCTGTCATTGGCATTGTTAATCATTCTTCTCGATGGTTTTTTTTCCCTATTGAAATGTCAATCAATTAAAGGAAACTATTTTCAGTACCCGAAAAATCCTTTTCTTTTTTTTTCAGAATCCAGACTGCCCGACAGCCTCGGCTCCCATCACCAGGGCGGCACTGAACGTCTTCCAGATCCTGACATACTCCCTCGGCGACCCCGTGCAGGCGGGACATCCCATCTTTAGATTTGACGCCCGGAGGGCGCCCCACATCATGATGGAACTCAGCCAGGAGGTCAGAGCTAAGAACGGGAGCATGGAGGGGTGCAGCCAGATTGTCAAAGACTTTGCAGAATATTCTTTCGATGTCATTTCCGTGATTCAGCCCAACCCAAGAGATGTGCTCTTCACAGTGATGCGAGATCTGGCACTGGACGTTTTCCAGTTCACGGAGAACACCTTCGCCAGATGCGGCAGGGAATGATAAAGTCCACCCGACAATGGGAAAGAAAGAAATATAGGCGCAATTGCGGAAGTGGAAGCGTTTTCTTTAAAACGGATTGCTCGGATTATTATTACATGTCTGGTTTTTCAAAAAGCGGTTTGTACCGCCAACCGCTTATATATTTGTGGCCCAAATTAATCAACAATTTGTTCTGCTACTTCAGTACATATAGCTCGAAACTTAACAATCCAATCTGCCCAAAAACGTCTAAAAACGCACACAAATCCAAACACTTCCATACCAATGGAGTGGGAGAGGAGAACAATTAACATAGACAGACATGGACAGCTACAACAACAGAGCCGGCGGGATTGCAATTGCTGATGAAGGAGGAGGCAGCGGTTCAAGTTTCTTCCTTATTCTCATTCCGTTTATTGAATTGTTGAATTGCGATGACTGATAAATTCTTTTCAGCTTTACAATTACTGGTGGTTTTTTTCCCGTTACTACTTCCTACAATCGACGAGATAGTTTGGGGCGTAGGGGAGTCGGCAGAGACAGAGATCCTTTCCCTCGCAGCCCTTACAAACAGACGCCCAGGAAGCAAATGCCCTGCTCAGATTTTCTTTGAGAACAAAGAGGTGGCGGGACATGAAGTCCTTGTTGTGGGAGAGGGAGAGGGACAGGATGGCAGGAGTTAGATCTCCCTGAAGTCTCTGTAGAGGTGCGGGAAACCTGCAGTCTTTTTTCTTTACCAAGTGGGACCTCCCTCCGCTGATTCTTTTTACACGCCCAAGAACAGCCAAGTGGGGGAAGTCGAACAGGAATCCTTCCCGCAAGGCCTCGATAAGAAATTCCAGCCCTGCCCTGGCCACGGCGTGATGCCACCCACCCTCCGGACACATCCTGTCGATGATCCTTGGATCGCAGTCTACAATGGTCTCCAGAAAGGCAATCTCTTCCTCGATGTTCTTTCTCGTCTGCTTGTTGGGCAGCAAGTCGTTGGAGACGAGGAGACCGAGGAGAGTCAGCACGGTGCTCAGGAGGCCAGACGGGTAGTTGCTGACGGTGCACTCTCCCCTGGCAAGGATGTCGGCGACCCTGAGGATAAAAAGAAGGAATATTATCTTAATATCACGTATGGTGCTCTTTCTGCGGGAAAAAATTGTAGCAGGGAATTAAAAAAGGGGGGAAAATTGGGGGTGGGGGGTGGGGGTGGGGGTGTTACTACGGCAGTTAAGTGATTTTCGAAAACTTACGCAGTGTGGTTGTTGCAGGCGCTGGGAAGCATCATGTTCGTGCTCTCTCTCCTCTCTATCTCAAATCTCAAGGAACAAGACAACTCCGAGAAGTCCACCTTCCTGTATATGAAGATATGATCGATAGATATGATCCACAGCGCTGTTTTTTTCTAGTTGTTTTTCCCTTTCTTTCCTTTTTTTGCTCCTTCCGGTTTGTATATGAAGATATGATCCACAGCATCCACAGCGCTGTTTTTATCTAGTTGTTTTTCCTTTCCTTTCCTTTTTTTGCTCCTTCCGGTTCATAGAATTGTTGTCCCCTCCCACGCGGAGCACCACGCCACGCCACGCCACGCCACGCCACGCCACGCCACGCCACGCCACGGAGAACAAACTGTCCTTAAGCTCCCTCCAATCTTGCTTCCAAAGGAGAGCTGGGAGGCTTCTCCGAAGATCATCTATTATGCACATCATAATCCAGTCCTCCAAACTGATCGGACCGGAAGGAAAAATAAAAGTGTCGCTATTGTGTTTGTTTGATCTGCAGCTACACTAGGTGACTATGTTGCTCCCAGGGAAGGGCTTGGAGGCTTATTGGAAGTTGCTTGGAAGTTCATCTATTTGGCGCAATAATAACAGGCCCTTCTGTTGCACAGGAAGAGTTGGCAGAAGTGCCCCTACTAAATTTACTTGATGCCAGTATCATTCACTTGGGAATAATGCCCCTACTACAAGATTCTAAGGTCCCAAAGGAAGGGTAGGGCGTTTATTTGAAGGGACATTCTTTATTTGTTCCGATGGTATATCAGTAGTCGATAAACACGAAAATTGAAAAATTAGCACAAGGTCAATGTACAGCGATTAAGACAATACAATTGTTACATCTCTCTCTCTCTCTCTCTCTCTCTCTCTCTCT
>JAAUXV010002246.1_pt1 | contig 11599 bp, 12 predicted proteins | sample 7278181 | NCBI WGS metagenome assembly JAAUXV01 (sample SAMN14350114, study PRJNA611818) | marine sediment metagenome | isolation source: surface marine sediment (2.1m) | place: French Polynesia: Moorea | collected 2018-08
AAAATTTAGAAAAATAAATGAAATTTTACTACATAAAATCCTCAAAAAGTCAAAATGCGCCACTTTTTTTGTTTCTCGCGCATTGCGCGAGTTTGAAAAATCAATGCGCGAGAGGAGGTCAAAATGCGCCACTTTCGCGCAAAATCACAACATCTAGCCACACTGACTCGCTCGCACATAGCTGGCTGCGCCTGCGCACGCTGCCAGTCCTGGTTCTCTCTCTCTCTCTCTCTCTCTCTTTGGGAGTCGAGCGCTGAGCGCGTCTCGGGCTGGTCCTTATTCCATTCCTAGGGCGGGGAGGAGGCACAAGCTGAAAAAAAAGAGTCAGAAGGAGACAGAGTGCCCAGGTTACTTAAAAAAACTTTTTTTCATAAGGTAAAAGAAAAAAAGGCTTGAAAACTTTTTTGACACCTGGTTAAGTCAGAGTGGGAAAGTACTACATATTCCTCCTTACTTATAAAGAAAACCCCTATTTTTCAGAAACACATGTAACTTCCTTCCGTTCCAATTAGGCCACTTTTAAACGTTTTGCAACAAAATGTATTGTAACTTTTGGGCTAGGCTAAAGGTTTTCAAAAAAATTGTAAAATTATATTTTTGCCTGTTTTGTTATTTTTAATCGTAATATATTTACTTTTCCCGATGCAGTAGCAACATTTCTGGGAGAGAATCTATTTTTAAAGAATTAATTTTACACTACTTTTACACATTTTGCAAGCAGAGAAATAATTACTATTAAGGCGGACTTTTATCTTTATTATCGAGACCTTTAAACTCCCGCTCCCCCCTCCCACTTTTCTTTATGTTCCCAGAACCCCAGTTTGGCAGCTCTGCTTCATTTGCAAAAAGCCAAAAGCCGGACGGGGACGAAAGAAAGGCGAAAAAGCAAAAATCGGCGAAAATTCCCGCGAAGTGTTCCGTCCGCAGCATCCTCCCCCCCCTCCCCGTGTTGTGCCTGGACGGCTTCGTGAACGGGAACCTCTACAGGGGCGTCGGCTCATACAATCGGGCCTGGAGGTGAGGCACCTTTTGCAAGAAATCGTGTTTGGGTTTGCAGCGACCGAAAGCGTGGTTGGGGAGGGGGTGCGGCATCATAAAGTACGAACGGACACAAGCTTCGAGTTCGTCATTTTGAGCACATTTTTTCATGCTCTTCGTTTTACTTATCGACGTTTGATGGGTAGGTTTCCCCATGTACGTTAGAAGCTCAATCCTGTGTAACTTCATCGCGCTCTTGGTTCTCGGTTCTTCTTTGTGTCTCAGTCTTTGTAATTTGAACATGATCTTGTGCTCTTCCAGGGATGTCCTCTGACCCGCCCGCTCCGCCCTTCGCCATGGAGTTCCTGTTCAAGGACCGCGGCAGGGGCAAGCGCCAGGTCAAGCCCAAGTCCAACCTGGACCTGCTGGAGGCCCAGATCATCGCCGGCGCGGACAGCGACGAGAGCGACGAGGACTTCAAGGTGGGCGACGAGAAAGACAAGGGCAGCGACGCAGACGAGGACAGCGACGCCTCCTCAGCCTCATCCAAAGACTCTGACGACGACGACGGGTCTGGAGAGGACGAGGAAGAGGAAGAGGAAGAGGAAGGGGATGACGCGGAGGAGGACGAGGACGAGCTGTCCATGCTCAAGAAGGATCTGAGCACTGAGGAGCTCCTCCGACTGGCGCAGCAAAAGATCAAGGACGGCGAGAAGACAAAGAAGGAGGTGAAGGTGTGCGGTTGCTGCCTGGGCCACACGAGCAGCGACGCCAACGAGATCGTCGAGTGCGACGGCTGCGGGATCTCTGTGCACGAGGGCTGCTACGGGGTGCCCAACGAGGCCGCCGCGACCGCCGCCGAAAAGGAGAACGAGGACGCCGCCTCCGAGGTCTCGGCCGCCTCCACCGAGCCCTGGTTCTGCGAGCCGTGCCGCGCAGGCATCCCCGGCGGCGACCCGCCCCCCTGCGAGCTGTGCCCTCTCCTCGGCGGCATCTACAAGCAGACTGACGTCGGGCGGTGGGTCCACCTGGTGTGCGCCCTCTACGTGCCCGGGGTGGCCTTCGGTGACCCGGAGCGCCTCACCTCCGTCACCGTCTTCGAGATGAACTACTCCTCTTGGGGGCGGAGGGCCTGCTCGCTCTGCCAGGACTCCAGGATGGCCAAGACGGGCGTCTGCGTGCAGTGCGACGCAGGGCTGTGCAAGAGCTACTTCCACGCGCTGTGCGCACAGGCAAACGGGCTGCTTACGGAACCGAGCTTCTATGCCGATGCAGAGTCCGACCCGTACCTCGCCCACTGCAAAGTGAGAAGAAAACTTTTAGAAAGGTGATTTTTTTCCCGGATTGTTACAATACCGATCCTTTTGCTTAGGTCCATACTGACAAGGCTGTGGTAAAGAAGCGCAAGCAGAGCTTTGCTTCCCACCTGGCCCAGGCCAAGAGAAGGCTCGAGGTGGCCAGGCTCAGGAGGAAGCTGTGCGAGGAGGGAGACCCGTCGTCCGTGGCCGCCGGTGATAGGTGAGGGGAGGGCTTCTGGTTTTCTCTGAATTTTCGATCAGTAATTTCAGTTTGGGGAATCATATCTTGCTTCTTTCTTTTTCAGGGCGAACGGGGTGAAGGAAGAGCCGAAGGAGGAGGTGGCGGAGAGCGAGGCCCAGAGGATCCTGCGCAAGCTCCGAAAGTCCCAGTCCCTGTACGCCAAAGAGCGCTCCCGTCGCGGGGAATGCTGGGTGCCCACGCAGCGGATCCCGCGCGCGCTCACCACCTCCTCTTCCGCGATAAGGAAGCTGGAGCACATGGGGGAGATCAAGGGGGTGAGCGTGCGGAGGCAGCGGCTGGAGGAACGCCAGGCCATCTCAGTCATGGAGGCCAAGAGGCGGTGGCACGTCCCGCCGGCATTCTCTGTGGACTTTGTCTCGTACTACCACGACCGCTCTGCCAGGATCGAGGAGCTTAGGCGAAGGCTGTCGGAGCAGGTCCGGAGGGACGGGCAGCTCAAGGGGCAGGAGGTGAGGGCCAGGCCGGGATTCGACCTCGCTACCAGGAGGTGTGCGGATGCGAAGGACACCAACGCCGAGCTGAGGAAGAAGGTGGAGGCCTTCCGGGGCGCGATGGACAAGCTCAGGCCAGGGAAGCCGCTTCCACCTTGTCCGGCTATGAGGCCGATCTTCCGGCCCTTCGACATCGTCACCCCCAACGTCAAGGCCCGGGCCACGGTCTGGTCCTCCTCCACCGTCGTCGGGGGATCCTCCAAGGCGTCCTCTTCCTCAACCATCGCTGCTGCTGCTGGTAGCCGGTCCTCTCTGCTGGCCTCCTCTTCCCCCTTGGAGGACTCCCCGCTGGTCTCTTTGCGAAGCTGCGGCATCTGCAAGAAAACCCGCGAGCAGCACCTGATGGCCCGATGCGACACCTGCCGTCTCCACTACCACCTAGGGTGTCTCACGCCGCCCCTCACCAGGATGCCCAAGAAGTCCAAGCTGTACGGATGGCAGTGCTCAGAGTGCGACCGGAGCTCGGGAGACGAGGACGAAAAGTCCGCCGCTAGGGACCCGGAGGCGCCGAGGAAGAAGCGGCAGGCGGCCGCCAGGGCTCTCCTAGCGTCAAGGTAGGCTTCAGACACAATTTTATTCCGCTTAAATTGGAATTTGACCTCAATGACTTTCCTTTAAATTGCAATTGAACGTAATTTAAATCCTCATTTGCGAATTTTTCCCCAGGCACAACAGCGACGCTGAGGAGGAGGTCTGGGAGCCGGTGCCCACCTTCTTGTCCTCTGAAGAGAGCAAGAGCGGCGTAGTTCAGAGTCAGCCACTGCAGAATAACAAACAGAAGAAGAAGGGAACTTCCAAGACTAGCAAGAGCTCGACGTCGTCCTCTCCGGCCTCCTTCCATTCGGCGGTGTCATCTCAGTCTGGGGCCACCTCTTCCGCTGCAGTCAGAAACGGGCAAACGAATCACTCGGATAACAAGGAGGAGGCCACCCGCGAATCACTGATCGCGCTGGCTTCAGCCAAGGAGGAGAAGAAGAGGAGGAAGAAGGCGGAGAAGGAAGCGCGGAGGGCGGAGAAGAGGAGGAGGAAGGAGGAGCGGAGGAGGAGGAGGGAGGCCGAGGCAGCCGCCAGGAGGGAGGAGGAGGGGGAGGACGACTCGGAAGAGGACGAAGAAGAGGACGAGGAGTCTCCAAACGAGTGCGAGATCATAGAAACAGAGGACGGACAGGTAAAAAAAGGAATTCATCATGACATTTCAGATTATAATTTGTCTGGGTTTTTTACGATTTCCAGTGCATCGTCAACATCAAGCCCAAGAAGCCCATCAAGCTCAAGATCAAGACGCCCGCGGCAGCCAACGAGGAGGAGGAGGAGGAGGAGGATGCCCCGGCGTCGACCAACGGCGTCGGCAGCAACGGCCACGGGAACAGCGGTGGAGGCGGCGGCAAGAGGCAGCTGGAGGAGGCCGAAGGCGCTTCCTCTGAGACGGAGGATCCCCCCAGCGCCAAGAAGGCCCGTCGCAGCGACACCCGTACCTCCTGCGACGTCTGCGGCACCGCGGGCGACAACGGCAACCTGGTGAGGTGCGACGAGTGCAGGAAGTGCTTCCACTTCTGGTGCCTCAGCCCGCCCGTCAAGAAGAGCCCAAAGGTGGCCGGCTACGGATGGCAGTGCACCGAGTGCTCCCCCAGCGACGTCGACTCTGACTGGCATTTGGACTAAAGTCTCTCTCCACACACACACATGACATAACCACACGCTTATGACCTATTTTGTCAGATCAAAAGAACCATTGTAGCTGTTTCCCCACCCCCATTACTCGCAAATTCATCTCCCGAGGCTTTCTCTTGCTTCGGGACACAATCACATTTTGGATTTAGGGGACTGAGAAAGAGAAAATATTCGCGAGCGGACAAATACTGTGATGAAAAGAAAGATAGTGCATATTCATTTTGTGCATTCCTAGTGCCCCCCCCCCCAAAAAAAAAACACCCAAGAAGGAAAGTTGCTGTGGAAGTGGACGACTTGTCTACGAAATCTTTTTTATACTACACTCCAATCCCTTTCCCAAGCCAGCCCTCTTATAGTAAAGAAATTGTTGGATTATTCCGTACCTATTGTAGCCCAGTGCCACCACGGAAGATCATTGACATGGTGTTTTGTGGCGCCCGCCCAACAATTAAACCCGTTTTAAAACTTGAAAACTATGCGTCCGCTCTTTAATTGTTGTTCGTTATCATATGATAGTTTATTTTTTCTTGTCGGGTCTGGTATTTCTCGTCCTATAATTTCAATAGTTCTTGTCTCATCACTGCTTTTTCAGTACAGTAGGCAGAGATCTTTTTGGTGCTGCAACACGCAATTTCTTCTTCTTCATATAATAATCTTCATTTTTTTCCGCAAGCTTACTTAAACCATATCATATCTTTATTCAATATGACAACGACGGACATTCATTGCACTAGAATAACGGGAAGCTGGGGTGAGGAGGGGGATGGAATGCTCAATTCATAATAGTAGAAAAGTGGGAATCTTTCCTTCTTTGCTCACTAGTGGAATTACATATGGCGTGAAGTGAGAGAGGAAAACCGGGACATGGAAACTTAGTCCTCTTGACAAAGTGATGCTTCCGATCAGACTGACCGGTATATTGCAGACAAAAATTAGAGTGAACACTTCTTTGCTGTTTTGTTTTCAACGAGCAAAGGCCGGCGAGATGGGGAACTCCGGCCAGTAGTTGATGTGGTACCTGTAGGTGGATCCCTCGAAAAGCCTGTCGAGCCACATCTGTAGCCCGTCCAGCAGCTGGTCCTCGAAGATGGGCAGGTGGTCGGGCGAGTCCATCATGCCCGGGTTGAGACCGGGTTTGGCCTGCTCGATGTCCGTCTCGGAGTTGGAGCCGTCCTCCTCCATGTCAGAGTCGAAGCCCATGAAGGCGCCTTGGAGAAAAAAGAAAGTTTATGAACGCCCAATATTTCAAAACTGTGATTGAACACTACCTGCTACAGATCCGTTGTTGGCCGTGTAGATCCTCTTCCTGCTTCCCTCTGGGTGCTTGGCGTGGTACATGCAGAAGTACCTTCGGTGGCCGTTAAGGGAGAGCACGGTGCCGATGCAGTTCTTCGGGTTGATGTTGATGTCCCTCGGCTCCGGCAGCGTCAGGTTCAAGATTTTCTTGTACCAGGCGAGGCCTAAGAAAAGTTTTGAGGTTTAAGAAACGCCAAAAGGATAGCTGGACTCTTAATAAACTCGCCCTTCTCAATGAATAGGAAGCCGAACATAAGCGTCTTGTTCCTCCTGTACGGCCAGGCCATCTTGTAGAACTTTGGCACGAGCTTGTCTTTGCTCTCCCGGTCGACGATGAGAACGATGGTCCTGCACCCGGGCTTCAAAAGACGGACCATCCCGTTGTAGGTCTCCGCCCTCAGCTCGTGGATCTTGAGCTCCGGGACAACCTTGCCCTTCTTGTCTACCTTCATCCCCTTGGCGCCGAGCTTCCTCTGGACGGACTCCTCCTCCCTCTGCACCAGGTAGTTCATCACGTAGCTAGAAAGAAGAATAAATGTATCGAAAAATTACATAAAAATACAATTACGTAATGTAATTGTGAGTTTGTGACGTGTTATTTTCTCACCCTCCTGCCATGATGAGCCCTACGGTGACGACGAGGCTGACGGCGGGTAGTATCTCGTCCTTGGTGACGCTCTCCCTGATCATCTCCATGGTGTCCATCATCTTGATGGCGATGCGGGCGAAGACGGACTGGGCGTGCTCGTCGAACAGCTCCCGGATCTCGGCCTCGTACGGCAGCACCTCGTTGGCGGACATGAGCCGCTGCAGGGTGCGCCGGAGCTCCTCCTCAGAGGCGTTGCCGCTCTTCTCATCATCCTTTGGTTCCCACCTGTTGTGCAACCACTCCAGCTGGATCTTGTTCTCGCGCTGCCGCCACAGGATGGCGATCCTCAGCGCTGGGTCAGCCCCGGGCAGCTCGCCCCCTCCTCCGCTCTCCTCCACCTCCGCCCCTTCGTCTTCGGAAGTGGCCGCCACCAAACTGCCCACGAACTCGGCTTGCTTCTCTGCCAGCACATAGGTGAAGCGGACCCTCTCCGGGCTGAACTTGTACTCCCGCAGAAAGTCCCTGAGGGCCTGTCGGTGCGGGTCGTGCGCGGGCTCGTCCCGGGTGATGAGGGTGACGCAGAGGCGGCGGCGGGAGCGGGAGGCCTCGGGCGGGCAGAGAGCGTCCAGAACGGACTGGCTTGAGAGGCGGGGTAGCTGCAGGAACTGGTGGGCCTCCAGCACTTCAGCCATGGTGGACACGCTCAGGTCCTTCATGCTCACAGAGGCAACTGCAAAAGAGAGGAAAGTTGAGCTTGATACCAACCATTTCATTTGCGCGGGATAACAAAATATACCTGGGGAGGATGTGTCCTCTTGGAAGAGCAGCAGAGTGTCCGTTTGCCCCGCCGTAGGCACGGAAAACTCCTTAACCAATCTGCAAAGGGAAGAAAAATAAACAATGAGAAATCATAAAAGACATCAAAAGTCATCAGTCAAGGCACGCGTCTATTGACCTATGGTAAAGTAAATGTGATGTCTTCAACTCTTGAACATGCTGCCATACAAAACTAGACTGGGAAAAGAAACTTATTTTCATTGAATTCTGGAGAATTTGTGTGTGTGTCTGGCTGAGGACGGAATGTAGACATTGTCAGGTTGGCCTGATCAGGTGGAAGAGCTTTGCTGGAGCCGTGATCGGCGCTGGCAAAGTTTGGAACTAGCAGAGTTGGGCTGATCATTCCGTAGGCATTAGTCTTGGTCCTCCCGGAGTTCGAATCCCCCCCGGAAGCGCTGGATGCCAAAGACAAGCGGGACAGGCTGGCATTGCAGAGAGGCTGCTCGTGCCAAAGGTGCCTATTTTCCAACCCACTTCGCCTTGGCGTCACCGGCGTTCCAGACAGCTCTAACTGTTTCAGGACTTTGGGCGATCGGGGTGAATCCAACTTCATAGATATGTCTTTGGTTTTATCCTCATCTTTTCCTAGATTTTGTCCGCTACTTCTATTGTACAGAGAGCTCCTGGACTTGACGGTAGCAAATCTTTTTGGCGTGAGTTTCGTCTTAAGTCTACTAAGGGACTCGATGTGAATGTCGTCCAGATTCTTTGCCTTTCGGAGCCTCTTGGTGTAACTCTTTACAATAACGAGGAGAACGGCGTTGACCGCAAAGAGGGCGAGGTAGAGGACCAGGTGCTTGAACGGCCTCCCCGATAGCAGCATCCCTAGGGAAATTTCCTTGCTAGAGATCCACACGCCCAAGACCCACGTGAAGTAGATGGAGATGAGGACGAGGAGGAAGAGCAAGAGGACGGAGTGGTACCACAGCCAGGGCGTGATCAGCTGCACCTTGTGGGAGTGGGTCCCGATGAGCATGGGGATGGACACCAGCAGCTGAACGAGCGAGGTAACGAACCAGGCCACCTCCAGGCTTTTGCTCTGCTCCGGTAGGTCGTAGTCCAGGAAAAAACTGTTCCACCATTCCAATTTCTTCGATATAATGAAAAGAAAGTGCAGGACGAGAGACAGGTACGCCGCTAGAAGGACAAATCCGCGGTACACAGATATGGAGACAGGAAAAGCTTCCATTTTGAGATTTACTGCTGTTTCCAAAAAAAAACAAATCTGAAACAAGCTTATAAGCTTGAAGAAGAGAATTCAAACTCAAATCCGAAGCAGCTAATTGAAAAAACGTATGTGGGGAACTGAGCTGCGACAAAAATCAACACTACCTTTTCCCACGGCATTCTCTGCCGTCCTATCATGAGAGGCTCAGGCTACCCAGTGGTGCCCATAGACCAAAAATAATTGAAGATTGTTTGTCCCATGATTCAGTGCTCTTCAATGACAGCCTCTCTCTAGCCTATGTATCGTGCAAATCCTACAATATTTCTACAAGACCAAGAAGGGAGAGTTGGGGGCATACATGGACAGCCCCATATGATTCCATATGACACCACACATACACCCCAGGGCAAAATCTTACCCCGCACACACTGGGTCAAAATCATAACCACCCCCCCTCCCCCACACAAAGCCAACGTCCGACAAGGACTCCTCAAACCGGAAAAGCTTATTGACCCCCTAACCCCCAAACAGGAAAAAAAATAATGCAATTTCGGGGAAAAACAACAAAATGTTCCTTAAAATAACTCAAACATTGACCCTTTTTGTTGTAAAATTTTGACCCCTGTCCCCTGTCCCTAAGACTCTGAAAAATTACCTCTTCCCCAAGACTTCAAAATGCTCAACCCCCTACTTTTTTTTAACTTGACCACCTATGTACAAAACTGTTCAAAAACTCACTTCTTGGTGTCCTTGTTTTGCACCCTCACGAAGCCGACGGCAACCCGGTGCCTGAATCGGAACGCCGTCGTGAGGACTCTCATGCGGACGAGGTCAGTCTGCGCGAGAGAAAAGGCAACAATTGTTGTTTTACAAGTCATTCAGTTTCCCCCAAACATACTACTTACATGTCCGAAATACAGCGCCCGTACCCTGTTGTCCTTCCACCCTTCTAGGAACTGCTTAGCATTGGAGTCGTCCACAAACTCGACCATCTTGTAAGGGAACTTGCGCCTGCAAAAAGACAAATCCAAAAGTAAATAAGACAGTTCGCGATCATAAAAGCTCCTTCAAACTCACCGCACAAACTCCAGCATCTTGATCATTGAGAACTGCGGGTCCTTGTAGTGCGAGACCTTCCCGTCTATGAGCATGACCATGTGCGGGAGCTCCTTTGCGCCCACCTTCCTGGCGAGCTCCCTCTCGTGCTCCGTGTGCACGGCGGCCACACCGAAGCCGACCGGCTCGAGCTCCTCCGTGAGACGGGCCCAGATCGGCTCCACCCTCAGGCAGGAGAAGCACCAGTCAGAGTAGAAGAGGATCAGGTAGGGCTGCTTGGCGCTGTTCGGCAAGATGTTGTTCCAGTACGCCTGAAAAGCAAAAAAACACATTTAAATATTTTGAATTATTTTTAATGTTTTCAAAACTTTCTAAAGGAGAGAAAGCAGTGAAATTACTGCAGTAGGCATACCTTGGACGTGATGCTTTGCTTGTGGTACAAGCGGTGCTCTTGGTTCCCCTCGCCAGAGCCACCAAAATTAAATCTGTAGAAAGACATTTAGGGGTTTCAGAGATTTGTATAAAAAATCTCCTCAGGTATCACCTGAACCTTCCACCCCCGCCTCCCCCTCCGCCACCGAAGAAGTCGTCAAAGAAGGACTCGAATGGGTCTCCTCCTGGGTTGAACCGGCCGTACTGCGCGTAGTCGTGTCGCTGACGGAAGTTGGGGGTGTCCTCAGTGATGCCCTGGATGGGGAAACGATTGAATTTAATATTAACAGCATTTTTTTGGGCTGCTTTGTTATAGAAACGAAAGCGAAATTGAATTTTCAAATATTTTTTTTGTCCCATCTTGTGGGAAACAAAAATCAAGCTCAAAAATGCAGATATCCTTCCTCTACCTTGTTATCGTAGTTCCTCCTCCTCTCCGGGTCGCTGAGCAGCTCGTATGCCTTGGTGATCTCAATGAATCTCTCCTCTGCGCCCGGGTCGGAGTTCTTGTCCGGGTGCCATTCCCTGGCCATGGCCTTGTACGCCTTGCGGATCTCCTGGGCGGTGGCGCGGCGGTGAACGCCAAGCACCTTGTACGGCTCGAACCGGCCCGCGGCGGAGACGAAATCCGCCAGGAGCATCACTACTAGCAGCAACGCGGCCGCTCTCGTCGTAGTCTTTGTCCTCATTTTTATCACTGTTTATGCTATCATTAGTTCACATTGGCAACACCGACTGCTTCTTGACCACCCCCACGACGACCCCGCCCTGCTGCTTGACTATGAGCTGGTAGCCCCTCCTCTCCACCACCACCACCGGCCGCTCCCCCTCCTGATTCTCCGCCTTCTCTCCCTTGGCCGCCAGCCGGGCCAGGGAGGCCACCAGCGGGGCACTCACGCCGGGGGGGAGATCCCCCTCAACTGTACGTGGCGAAGGAAACGCTTTGAGAGCCGAGCCGAGATACCACTTTTACTTCGTTTCGATTTCACCTGCCAGGGGGAGGCCGTCGCCGTCGGCGCAGATCGAGGCTACGAGGGTGGACTGCCCGCCGTCAGAAAGGTCGCCGTCAAGCTCGTGCCTGGAGAAATACTATTTCCATTAGAGAAACTTGTGCCTAGGTTTTTTAATGCACCAATGATTTAAAATGACTTTTCAAATCAAATGTGATGATTTTGCCTCCTTTTGACTTGAGTATTCATCAGTTCCGACCTCTACTTTTAGGCGACCGTCTTTGCCTCTTCACTACAACTTTCCACTACTTTCAGCTATCCCAAGAAACTGCCTGAGCTCTCTCCCCTCGACCTTTCTCCCCCTCTTTCCCAGTGGCCCTACCGCGGGTATCGATTTCTCGCTGGAGAAAGCTCTCTCTTCCTCCAAGCACTCCCACCAAAGGAGGAAAGGGAGCAAAGGGACCAGAATGCCGCGAAAATACAGTATACCGTAAGAGGAGGCCTCCAAAAGGGAACAGGCCTGAAATGAATTATTTAGTATTGAACATGTGATCTTAAAATTTCAGCATTG
>JAAUXV010187115.1_pt1 | contig 11580 bp, 14 predicted proteins | sample 7278181 | NCBI WGS metagenome assembly JAAUXV01 (sample SAMN14350114, study PRJNA611818) | marine sediment metagenome | isolation source: surface marine sediment (2.1m) | place: French Polynesia: Moorea | collected 2018-08
CTGGTTTGGGTCTATGGTCAGTGGTTGGGGTGTCGTTCGTCGGAATGGCATATTGTCGTCGTTACATCGCGTATGAAGAGGAATGTCTGGTCGACTAAAAACGAGAATATCTAAACAACAAGGCTCAAGGCTCATAATAACGAAACATACGGTACATTACAGCAGCATGCGCCGGACAGTTCTCCGCGGCTCAAAACACGAAACACACAGCAAGCAAATGGATATATATGAAAGGGAGGGAGGGGCGGAGGAAAATTAGATGAAAGGTAGCAAAAAGAATTAGAAATACTTGCTACTCACAACATGCAAGATAGATTATGGGCAATCTGATAGTTTGGCAGACGCTCTTGAACGATGTCGGGAAAAAGAATAATGCCCGCTGTTGGATGCATACTACAACCGCTTTCTCCTCTTAACTTGAACCACCTCAACCCATCATCATCCTCCGCGTTCGTTCGTTGCTCGCCTCCGCAGATGTTGATGATGCGCGCCCGGAAGCGTTTCAAGAACGCCCTGAAGCCGTACGACGTCAAGGACGTGATCGAGCAGTACTCGGCCGGGCACTCCGACCTCATCCTCAAGGTCAAGCACCTGCAGCTGAGGTGCGTCCACTCGGTCTCCCTGCCCTCGTGTGGGAAGGGCCCAAAAGCGGAAATAGTAGCCCGACATCAAAAGCACTCAAAAGAAGCAACGGAATTGGCATCGCTAAAAAAGGCGAAAAATCGCAAGTTTGCCCTGATTTTACTTTGTACCTCAGAGTCCCCCGCTCTGTTTCCGCTTTTTGGGTTCCTTCCTTGAGGTGGCCTTTCAACCGAGGAAGCAGTGACGTTGGAATGGCAGCACTCAAGCACCCACCCTTTGACTGCTAAGGACAGTCCACCACAAAATATCTCACTCACCTTCCCCCTCAAATTGGACAATATCGATAGCACTGAGAGGGTTTTTTGGGGTCATCAATACGGTACTCCTACAAAACGAGCACATTGCAGTAAACACAAAACGTGTAGGAAAACAGTAGGTGAAGGCGAGACATACCATACTTTAGGTGTAAATAGTACCTTGGTACAGGTGCAGCGACCCGAAAAAGATATCAAGTACATGGAGCACACATCACAAACCAGGGGTCAAACTTTTCAAATGGTACTAACTGCTCGAGGCGGAATGTTACATCTACGTATACAAAAAGCCAAAGATTTTATATATGTCACCATAACAGAGCTCATATCTTGTCGGAGCCACTCCGTAACTATTGAACTCAGCACACGAACAAGCGAACACTTTGCCTTTGAAGAGTTAAGACTAAGTAACAGGTACACACACAAAATCGGAAAAGGAGAGGTTCACGAACAACACACTATCTCACAGTACATGTTCATGATACCAAGCATACTAGATTTGACAAGAGAAAGGGTATATTTTGACAAAAGTTTGAAGCATAACCTGAGGAAGACAGCCCGTGATTGTTCGTCCTGTCTTGATGCTCAAATATGCAACAGGTACACAGGATATAAGTGATAATCGAGCTATGTGGGAACCAGCGATAGAAGGCATGGCTTGTCAACTTCGTCTTCCGCCGTCCGTCCCCTACACTAAAAGAGAAAGGCATCGACACGCGACTCTTTGCAGCTCAAGTACATGGCGGCGCGGAGGAGGTTCAAAGAGGCCCTCAAGCCCTACGACGTCAAGGATGTCATCGAGTCCTACTCCGCCGGCCACGCTGACCTCGTCAGCAAAGTCAGGGGCCTGCAACAGAGGTGCTGCCGCCGCTTCCACTGCCAATTGAAGATCTCTGGCAGCTTGAATTGTCTTCTCCCGCTCTTTTTTGCACGATAACTGCATTCAAAACGAATGATTCTTTCCATGTAAAAGAAATTCTGAGAAAGCATGCAAATACCGTAGTTCTAGTCTTTTCTTGAAAGCCAATTTTTGCTTATTTTTCTAAATAGGGTAATTTTTCGTAAAGTTTTTGTTTTTTCAACCGATCCTCAAGTTTTGTCTTGCATGAGTAGTCGCATTGAAAATCCTGGCCTGTCCGACAGTATCTACTTTCCCCTTCTACACAAAGCAGTTGTACAGTAGTTGTTGAAGGTAGCAGTGCCTCAAATACAAAAACACACGTAGGTACATCTCGCCAACTTAATTCAAAGTAACATAGGATTGCTCCTTTTTTTGTGACGTCCGAATTTTTGGCGACTTTAAGAACAGCTTATTGCATATTAGTAGTTCGACAAATACTCTAGTCCCCACAGTTGCCCCTATTGCTACATACAAAACATTCACAGTACCCAAAGCACCATCCCATCTGTGTTTTGCTTGCATGACAATGCTGCTTTAAGTGAGAGCAAGCTTCTTGTGAGTAGCCTACATTAAGTGCATGATACACCATTAATTCCGTCTTGTTTTCCGCTCTTACGGTGTCGTGAACAGTGTAAACATATTTTTTAGCATGCCTGAACTTTTTCCACATAGCATGCTGTTAAATGTGCCATGGTTATTGAATGTGTGTCCCCATCCCCTTAAAAGTCATGTCTCGATCCAATGACGATTTATTTTCTCATCGCACCAGGCTGGACCAGATCCTGGGGAGGCAGGGCTCCAAGGCAAAGGACGTCTACGAGTCCAAGCTCAGCCTGGCGTCGAGGATCGTCAAGACTGAAAGACAAGTCAGGAGTACAACTCTGAAGTGTCGATATTTTTTTCAATTCCTATTTTCTCTGGCAGGTGGACGACATTGAGGAGAAGCTTGAGCGCCTGCTGACCCTGTACGAGGAGGACCGCAAGCGCTTCTCCATGCTTCCCTTCGCCTCCCCGCACTGCCCGCCCTGCACTCCGCTCGCCTCCTCCCCCAGCCCGCCGGCATTCTTCCACGGGCAGCAGCAGCATCACCACCACCACCATCAGCAGCAGCAGATGGCTGCGGCGGCCGCTGCTGCCCAGCAGCAGCAACAACACCAACAACTTCCCATCAACGTGGTATGGAAAACTAAAATATTTTGTTTTTTCCCTTGAGCAAAGAGGCCTTGAGGCCTTGGAAATCTGCTGCACAAAAGAAAGTATTATGGATGACAAACGGTCGCCGCCCCTTCTACCCAGTTTTCTCTCGCGGTTTTCCCTCCTCGTTAGCGCCTTCCTACCCCTATGCTGTACAAGAGAAACGAATGACCTCAATAAAAAAGCGCCCGTTTGGGCGTTGGGCCTACTCTCCTATTTCAGTCTCAAAACGCACCGAAGGTATAAGATTTATAAGTTACTTTCTTCCAGGGCGTCATGCCGTACGCTGCCCCTCCTCTACCGGCGGGAATGGGCGTGCCCCAGCCCGGTCCCGGCCCGCACCCCGCCGGAGCCGTCCTTCCTCCCTCCGGCCCCGGGGCAAGACAGCCGAGGTCCATCTTGGTGCAGGACTCCTCGCAGGGTTCGGACCCGTCCTCGCCCACCTGCGGGAGCGGGTCCGTGCCCACGGTGGCCGGCTCCGCGGCGGCGGCGGTAGGAGGGGCGCCGAACCAGTACACGGCGCAGCAGCAGTCGGGGGTGGTGCACGGGAGCAGGGACAGCTTCAGCAGTGTGCAGGTACGAAAAAAGTTTGTGATAAATTTAGGACAACAGCGTTAGTTGATTTAACAATTGAATTGTAGAGCAACAGTTAATGTATTGTTCTTTAACGAAGCGTCCACATGTTTTTATACGTGTTGACTTTTTTCCCATTAATGTACCGTAGAAGGTTATATTTCATCTTTACTGAAAAAATATACCGGCACATAGTAGTGCGCATGAAATAACTTAATACTTTGCATTCCGTCGACTTGTAGGGCGTCCTTCCTGGCTGTGGGTCGGCCCTGGTTGGCGGAGGCTTGGGAGGGGCGGCGGGAGCTCCTTCCGCCGCCGGGAGAGGAAAGAGGCCCATGATCAAGAAGAGGGTCACCCTGAGGTGAGTGACAGCGATGTCTTTTCTATTTTCCCGACGGTGCTACTGTTGGACGTTTGCCGAGGTAACTTGGTTGAACCATATAGCGGCTGGTGGCTGAATGTTGTGAAAATCACCTTTCCCCTTGATAAATTTACCGGTGCTCTGTACTGTTTTGTTCACTTGTATTTGATTCATCAGTGCAAACCGAATTATTATACATACAGTATGTGTGTGAGAGAGACAAAACTATGCAGGAAACGGTTTCTCCCACCCTTTCCACCATGCAACACGAATAGTGCCATTAAAAAGTACTACGGTATTATGTCTAAAGCTGCCTATTAAAGGAACAGAGAATATGACCTAACATTGGGCACAATTCCACGCCAGCAAGCTAAAAAAATACCTGCATAGATACGAAACATCCCAGCACTACATGCAACCATACGGTATGGCTCCCCAAAAGAAAGACCGCCCAGAAACTCGTGAAACCTGCCGCACTCAAATCGTTCACCACACCCACAGCAAAAAGAACCCTTCCGTTTCTATCCCATTGTCCTCCTCTCCTGGCACAACCCTCAACCACCGAAAACAACAGCAGCCGACGCGGCCTCAAAGACCCCCCTCCCATCATAATTAGCAACAGCAGCCCCAGCGAGGAAGTGGACTTTACCTCCCCGCCGACGGCCGGCTCTGACTCTGGGGCCCCCGCCGCCGCCGCCACCGCCGCCGCCGCGCCGATCGCCGAGCCGGAAGAAGCAGAGGACGACAACGGAGACGGAGGCGAAGAAAACAAGAGGTTCTAGATTTATTTTGCGCTCTTCCTACGACCTCCTCTACTTGTACGAACAAACATTTTCATACGTCAGCTCCTGTTTCCGTTCTCACTTCCGTAACTCTTTTCCAGACTTAATGTACGTACACAGCTCTGCATCCTAGATAATACCTACTTTTACGCACATTCCTTCCTTCCCCCCTTCTCTTCAAGTTGCCTGTTGCTTTTCAAGATCCTTACTTTCCCATAGTAGTACAGTACAGCCGTCTTTCTTCCAGGCCCTACCCGCAGAGCCCTTTACTAGAGAACTTCGTGCCCTGCCCTACCTTGTTGTTTCCCTCCTTCTCCTCCTCTCCCGCTATCCCTGTGTGTGCAGATGTCTTCTTTCCTCCCTTTCCTCTGGAAAAAATCGAGGAAAAAGAGCAGCAAGCCAGCCAGATAACGGCCCTTGGGAGAAGATGAAGAGAAAGCAGGAAGCTGGCATGCGAACCACACTCACAAACTTAGAGGAGAGATGGAAGTTCTGATGGATAGTATATTTTTATGGCTATCGCAGCTTTTTTCAGTAGATTGCCAAACTAGGCAAACGTTTTTGATCAAGCTGCAACAAAAAAGGCGCTTTCCTTTTTTGTGTTCGATTTTTGGAAACAACCACACTCAAAAGCGAAAAAAAAGAAAACTTTTGCACACCTCCCCAGTCCCCAACAGTACAACAGAAAACAACGTATAGCACATGCACTGCAGTTCAGCTCATGCAGAGCACAATGTTGCTCACCTGAAAAAAAGGGAGAGATTCTGTTGCCCTCCTCCCCCTCCAGTACCAACCTCTCCGTCTCTTCTGGGCAGACAGGTATCCATCAATTTCCGACTACTCTACCCCCACCTTCCCTCCCTCCTTCTCCTGCCAACCCAGCAACCACATTTGCATAAGGCCCACTTCACCCACTCTCGAGTCTCAACAGACCCTTCCCCCAGCTCTACTTGCTCACGTACCCATACTATGTCGGTATAAAGTATAAAGCAGCACACCCACCTGCTCAAAGCACGCACGCACACAAAACATATTCCACAGGCATATTCATAAGTGCGACCTTTCCGCCCGGCGGCAACCGCAACTGTATATACATTGTACGGTACACAGGCTTGGATCCCAGCACTCCAAGGGTCCCCAGCCTCCCCCGCATCAAAGTCTCGTTGGTTTAATTTTTGGAGCGCATAGTATCGAAGCCCTGATGAGTTTGTGTGGACATCGTCAGAGGACATTTACCTTAGCGCCAAACAGTTCTTCTCTCTCTCCCTTTTTTTGTCCCGCCCCTTCAGGGCTTCCGAACTCTTCGTCATTCTTCCCTTGGGAATAGATTTCGCATGTCTTTAGTGATCTGTAATGCTACTAACAAGCCAACCCAGTTTCTCAGCCTTCTCGCCAAAACAACCTGTAGGAAAGTAACCTTCTGACCGTCCTCCCTTCTGCTCGCAGCTCAATCCCCGCCGAGTACATGCAGCACCGCCGAACCCCCATCGAGGAGGAGGTGGAAGCCTCGGCCTCTTCCGTGGGCGCCATCGTCTCCGCCGCCGCCGCCGCCTCCAACCACGGCGGCCACCCGCCGCAGCCGCCCAATGCGCAGCCGCCGCCGCCGCCGCCCACCTCAGAGTCCGTCCACTCCTCCGTCTCCTCCATGGTGCCGCCCTCCGTCAGGATCGAGGGGTGCACCCCGCCCTCAGATTCCAGCGTCGACGGAGAGATGTACAAATGTGAGTTGCGTACATTCTCACTTGAGTTTTCTTTTCTCCCCTACCCCTCCATTATATCCGAGGGGTTCAATTGGGCGGATTGGCATTTCCTTGGCTTATGGCACTAGTGTCACGTACGAAGAGCGCTTTTCCTCTAGAATGCCCCCAAATGAAGGTTTTAAGTGGTGTTAAAGAGTCTTCAAGGAAATGTCAAACCGAATTTTTCATTATTTCCATTTTACCTTTTCCCACCGATGTTATGTTTTGTGAAAGAAGCAGCACAAGGGAATATGACTCCACTAAAACATGTTTTGAAGGGGAAATGGAACAATTGGGTTCCACAATTAGTACACTGCCAAAAAGGGCTACTTGTGGCTGGCCTATACAGGGATTTATATAGCAAATACTCACCTCGAACAATCGATACGGGCTTCAAGCCCGAGGCAAAAGACGCATTTTTTTTAAAAAAAATCCACAGTCACTTTTAGTCACTTGCCGTACATTTTCTTATTGAGATCAGCACTTCCCCTACTCTTCGTTGCGTGCATTTGATCTATCTCCATCTCTTCTTTTTCATAGCTGACGTGTCTCTAAACGTATAGCCTGACAAGGTAAAAAAATCTGTCCCACTATTGGTTGCACCAGTTTCCCGCAATTCCCTTATCTGAGAGTGCTTTTTTGCACAGCTACGCGACCAATTTTTTTTGTCTAATAGCTAATGCTGTCAAGACATCCACCATCAGGAACAACAGATATTAGTTTTGTTTTCATCCTTCCGAGACTGTTCCCTACCTCTTGTTTGGCTCTGTTAACTAATCTCCCTCGTACTACATACATTGTAGCATCGCAGCACTTCTACTCACTTTATACGAGACCCGCGCAGTGGCAGTTCTCATCTTGTTCTGTGTTAAACGATACGCTAACTTTCTCCTGTAAAAATTACCTCCTGACCACTGCTTCCTCTCTTTCCCTGGGCTTGCAGTCGTCGGCCGCGGCTCCATCGACTCCACCCTCGAGTTCCGCGCATCCGACTTTGACCTGGTGAGGAGGATGGTCACTTAGCGCCAGGTTTAGCACTGTGACTCCCTTTTATTGATGAGAAATGCTTTCCATTTGCAGGGTAGCTACGACGACGGCGAAGACGACTACTACTACACGGGTGAGGCGGAGGAGCACGAGGACGAGCAGGAGGAGCAGGTAGGATGATGAGCCACTCAATTCTCCTCATTGCGCATTCAGACGTGTCTTCTTGGGATCCCAGCAGGAGGAGACATCCGCGCTGGTCCGCCGCAGCGGCTCCGTCGGAGGCGGGGGAAGGGCCAAAACTGAGATCGTGATCGCCCCGTCGGCCCTGGACGGAGGCGGAGGAGCAGCGGCGGCGCACCAACAGCACCATCCAGTGAGTACATATGTTAATGTTATGAGGCTCATGTGTACTTGCATGTATGCTAAACATATATGTGGGGGGAAATGTGGGGGGAAAGTGTTGAAGTAAAAAACAGAAACGAAACTGTGTGTTCATGAAGAATATCTACCATAAATTGGCGGCATATCCCCCCCCCCCCGTTCTTATCGGAAAATCCTGCAAGCAGGCCTCTCGTCGCTACTCCATCCCCCGCGTGATCGTGGAGGAGACTGGCGGCGACGGCGGAGTGGGGACGGCCACCGTCCTGGTTAACGCCGCCTCCTCTTCCTCTTCCTCCTCCAACGGCGGCGGCGGCGGCGGCGGCGGCGGAGGCCACAGGCAGCAGTCTGCCGTGCGGAGAACCACCAGCTCACCGGCTCCCAGGTTTTTAATACCCAATACAATTATTTAAACACCAGAATGTTCTTTCAGACAGCTAGCATTTTTTATGCTTCTCTCCTCCAGCTTGTCAAACTACCTGAAAGGCATCCCCTAAAAAGACGACCGAGCCCTCCTCGCGGACTACATACACCCATCGAACGTCGGGAAAGAATGGAACATTCCACAGAAGAGAAGAAGACTGGCGATACTCCCCCACATCCTCCTTCCAGCGCCAGAATCGCGCGACATCGACTCAATCAAAGCAGGAGGAAAAGACAACGAAAATCAACCGAGTGTTTTATACAAATCTTCCAAGAAAAAAGAGTAAGAGCGAGAACATACCTAGAAAGAAGGGGTTGCCATATCGTGGTTGGGTTACGTACCACTCTAGACTAAACACATGAACATACCTTTTGCGCTTTCCAGTACGATATGAAGTACGTTTAGTGTAGAGAAGTAAAAAAAAGTCATCGGAAAAAAGACAGAATTGGAAGGATTTTCACGTTTAGTGCAACATTTGACTGTGAGGCTCAACCGTTGAAAAGTCGCTGGAAAAAGATAAATAGAATACAGTTGACATGGTGCGTGTGTGGATATCAATGTACGTGTGAAGAAAAAACAAGTACCGGAAAGAGGTATCAAGACCAGTCCATCCTTCCCCGACAGAAAAATCTACTCAGGAAATAATTGCTTGCATTCGAAATCAAAGAGGAAAGAACATTAATATACATAGTTAAGTATACCTATATAGCCAGAACGCGACAGCCTCCACTCTCCGGACCGAAATTGCAAAGCGAGAATCGTGAGAAAAAATAGTCCATCTGAAATGAGTCTTGAATATTGCAGAATTATACAGAAAGTCGATCAATGCGCCTCTGAGAGATTGTCGTCTCAAGTGTCTTTTTATTTTCAATATTCTTATGCTTGCTCGGGTGCTTGATGCTGCGCGCTACATACACTGCACTACACGGTACTATATTATTACAAAAAGGTGATTTTTTAGCTTTCAATGAAAAACTGCAGGATGTTTTTCTACTTACGAATACCGTTGCACAACTTTTACAGTATTTTTTGTCATGTGCACTTGGTAGAAAACACAACTTACTCGCGGAGGTATTTCACGCATAAGAATTATTCGTAAGGGGGTCACGACACTTTTTCCGACCGAAGAAATTATCATGGGATGGGGTGACGAAGGGATTTTTTTCTTTCTTTGGCTTAATCAAAAGACTGCGCGCTCAAACTTTTTAAAATGAGTCCTTGTAAACCTTCTTCACTCATCGGCGGGCAACTACTGTGCATTCTTCCTTCAACAAGACATCGCGGATTCACTGAAATGAGGGGAAGCACTGTACGTGTACACATATCCAGTCCTTTTTCTGGAACCATCTTCCCTGTTTGTCTGTCTGTCTCTCTGGTATCACTGCTGCTGGCACTTGACTAGCTGATGATGTTATTACACATTTGTAGATAGAATAAACGCGGTTGTATCTCCTCGGGCGGGCTACCTTAAAAAGCCTACATGGTCTCTCGGTCTCTCAGCAGCAGCTATTTTCGTGCTTCGTTAATGCGAACTCTTTTGCAACTTTTTTTCTGGGACACTTTCAATTCTTTCACACGGCGGTCTTCCTAGCGTTGCCCACGGCGACGTAGTCAGGAACGTACCTGTGCATGTTGTCCACACTCTGGGGGATGGAGGGTTCGCGGTTTTAGTTAATGGCGAGTATGTGAGAGAATTTACTCAGTAGCTTTGTACAAGTGGCATACCTGGGCGCTGAGGATTGAGTTGCTGTTTCCTGTCCCTCCCATCCCCGCCGCCATGGCCGCGTTGGAGTCCTCCGAGTGCGGGGGAGAGGGCTCGCCGGCGGAGGAGAGGACGGTGGTGCTGGCCGTGTTGTTGCTGTGGCGGTCGCCGACAGAGAGTGGGCCCAGCATGGAGGCGTCCGGATGCTGCTGCTGCTGCTGCTGCTGCTGCTGCTGCCTGGCCTTCTCCCTCTGCCCGCGCTTCTTCATGCTGCCGTAGTTTGAGGTTACCGGGAACTGGAGCTCAGCGTAGAGCATCCTTCACAAACGGGAATAGGAATAATGGTTAAAAAACTATCTCATTTCGATTCTTGAAAGTTGAAAGTTGAAGTTGGCGGCATTTAATTCCGTTTTGTCTGCCTGCCCACACCTGGTTGCCGGGTCTGAGGCGCGCTGGAATCCGGAGGCGGAAGGGTCGTGGTTGAGAACTTCTCCGGCGACCCCTCCGCCGCTGGGGGAGGTGGAGCGGGCGCGGGGCTGGGTGTTGACCATGGAGGCGGAGGAGCCGCCGTACAGGGAGTGGAGCTGCTGCTGGGAGCCGCCGCCTGATAAAAAGCATGTGGAAATGAGGAAAGAAAGTTACACTTTTGTCTTCTCCCCTTTCCTTACCCGGGTTGAGGAGCGAGTGGTGGTGGTAGCCGGGGATGTAGACCTGGTAGGCGGGGTTCTCGGGCCACAACTGTGAAATGAAACGCAGGATTAGACATCACACGTAATTGAAATCGTTTCTCGATACCAAAAGCAAAAGGTTAGTCCCATGGGTAGTATGATTCAAGATGCGAATACGTACTGTTTTTTTTCGCGATTTGTACTATGTCGGCGTGGGGATTGGGGAGAAGGGCGAGTTGTTCCGACGAAGACGAGGTGATGTTGAGCCCGCGACGCTTGTGAGTTAGAGCTGAAGTGTGCATGTGCCAAGATCGAGAGTGTGAGGGTGGAGTGGAGAGGGAGACGAAAGAAAACAGAGTTAGAGAAAGGTTTTCAAACTGTTCCCAATGTCCAGAGTTAATAAACAGACTGTGCGCTTGATTAAAAAGATCGGGAAAAGATATCCCAGTGCACTGCAGCCTAAGAGAAATCACCCATTCGTAGGAAGAAGAAGAGAGAGCACAACAAAGTGGCAAGGAAACCTTGAAGCCCGTACTTTTTGTTTTTCGAGAAATTCGACGTCGTCGGTTGCATTGCTAGTGCGTGCTGCAAGAAGGTGTTGAGGTGCGGACTGGGCCATCAGATCAGACGCAGGTGGAGGGGGCGAGCTGCCTCCTAAGCTGCCCCTGGTGCTGTGTCACGACGCGTCCGTTGCTGCTGCTGCTGCTGCTGCTGCTGCTCACCTTGTCGCCGACGAGGGAGTCCCCATTGTGGTCGGTGACGTGGTACATGCCGTCCGGGGGGAGGGGAAGGGCGCCCCCGGTACCGTTGGTGTTGGCGTAGTGCGGCCCGCCGCCGTTGCCGTTGCCGTTCATGCCCTGGTGGTGGATGGATGCTCCGCGCTGGGCGGCGGCCGCCGCGGCGATGGCGGCCTTCTCAGCGTCCACAGAGCGGTCGGGGCTAGTGTCATAGAGGAAATAAGTGACGTTGACGAAA
>JAAUXV010118302.1_pt1 | contig 11572 bp, 9 predicted proteins | sample 7278181 | NCBI WGS metagenome assembly JAAUXV01 (sample SAMN14350114, study PRJNA611818) | marine sediment metagenome | isolation source: surface marine sediment (2.1m) | place: French Polynesia: Moorea | collected 2018-08
CTCTACATACTGTACTTTAGGGCAGAAAACGCGATAAGAGGAGAGGAGGATATTTGGCCGGCGGCTCTGGAGGAGGGGGAAAAGAGGCAATCGAGACTTTTTTATTTTCGGACGGCGCTTGCTCGCTGGGTCGGTTGGACCAACCAGTTCTTGGCATGCATGGCAAAAGGCCCCTCATAAAAAGCATGACTGCAGTCCGCAGTCGCCAAGGGGGGAGGGGCCTTTAGGGGCCCCACCCAACCCAACTCGAGTCTGGACCTCTTCCTCGGTTCCGCCGCCGCCGCCGCCATCCAGGAAAGAGAAAATTAGCTGGGCCTAAAGGCCCTTTTTCCCCCGGCCTGGAACCGGCCGCCACAGGCTGATGGTATCGCCCCCCCTGGAACGGAGCCGGCGAGCACACGCGATCAAGAAACTATTTTCCGCCGCACAAATGGGAGCAACATTTTCATTTTGGTCTGGAGAAAAAAAGAGGCCGCCGGTCGGTCGGTAAGTTGTTGGGGCGAAAACGACGAATGGAATTTCACGGGACCGCTGCCAGGACGACTTCGGTTCTAGACTGACCCCCCGGTCGGGGGGAAAGTATCTTTCTACGTCAGAGGGGCCGAAACAGTTACGGAACCCGTCTCAGGAATGCATTCATAGTCCGCCCATGTCACCACGGTCAATTCAAAAAGATCCGTCTCTGCCGCAAGGAGGAGACTGTCCTCTGGAAAAAGAACTCCTGGGGCTGTCGAAGGGAGTCGCTTGGCAACAAGATTTCGGTAGACGCGGAGGAGCTGAAAAGGGAAAATAAGGACGAGAAGGAAAGCGCTATGCATGAGTCTCCCGAGTGAGTGTTGCTGGACCCCGGTCTGGGATGCCCCGGAATCCGAGGAGAGGAAGGGAAAGGCCAGGAAGGAAATGAAGGCACTAAAAGAGGGATGAGTCTGCAGCCGAAGGAAGAACAACAACAGTTTCCGGATAAAAACGGGAGCAGGAAAACAACCTGCCTCTCTGTTCCTCCGTGCGATGTGGGAAGTGGAAAGTCGTTCCGCGCCCCCGATTTTCGCTCTAGTCTCGTGTTTCTTTGTCCCGTTTTTCGCCGGAAGCCAGATTTTTTGTGGCGGATTGAGCGCCTGTCCTTGTCCACTGCCAACTTTTTTTTATTGGGCTCTGGTTCATATTTCTTTTTCACTCCATGACGAACTCCTGCTTCTTTCCCTCGAGAGTGATGGTGATCGTCAGTGCCCTGAGGAAATAACACTAACGTGAAACTAGAAATCCTACGGGAAAAATACAGGTATATAAGATTATACCTCGCGTCTTCCTTTGGCCTGGCCACCTCGATGTTCCCCCTTAGCTCCTGGCCCTCCGCCACCCTGACCTTCTCCCTCAGGTAGAAGACGGTCTGCTTCCAGTGTGTGGGCTCCGCCTCGGGGGCGGTGCTCAAGACCACCCTCTCCTCCTCCAGGGCGAACGTGCAGTCAAAGTACCCCGCCAGCGAGGTCAGCTCGGCGTCTCTCGAGGCCACAAGCTTGAACGGGGAGGAGAACTCCGTGTCCTCCCTCGAGCAGGTCTCAAGGTCCAGGTGGTGGATGACGGCGGCGGAAGTGGCCAGGGTGGAGGGAGGGACGAGCTCGACCACCGCCTCTTTCAATACTGCGATGAAAACAATCGGATTTTTTTTTTTAAAAAAAAAGTTTCAAATGGGAATTTTCATGTCTCACCTGGTCCCCTCATGCAGCTCATCTTGAATCCGTAGACGTCGTCCCAAAAGTCCACGTACTCCTTGTACCTCTCCTTATCGTCCAGCCCCGCTAGGAACATCCTGCACCTGTTGGGCAGGACCCTCCCCCCAGCGGCCAGGTGTCGGTCCCTGGCGTGGATCACAGAGTCCAGCATGCCCTCGTACAGGAGGAAGTAGCCCATCCACTCTGATACTATGGCGTCGAACTTGACCCCGTCCAGCCCTAGGTCCTCTAGGCGGCCCTTGCGGAGCACGATGGAGGAGTCCAAGCCGTTCTCGGAGCGGATGTCGTGGGCCTACACAAGATTTGCGCAGTCATTTCTAGTAGGGCTCGGAATTTAACATAATTTTGGCCATTCGGCTAACCGGTTAATTTTAGGGGGCGTTAAACGGTTAATTAACCGTTAATTTCGGTAAAAAAATTGGATCTTCAATTTTTCCAAAAGCCAGGTTTATTGCATTTTTATTACCAAATATTTTGGCGGTTAAGAGAAAAAAATTATCTTGGAAAAAAAATCTTAAAGTTATGGAACAAAAAAAAATCCGTTTTTGAAAATATACATTGTTAACGTTGAAATTGAACATTCAAAGAAAGTGCAAAATGCTGGAATTTTCAACAATTATTGGCCAAAAAAGGCTTAAACAGTTAACCGTTAATTCAAATTTTAACCGTTTTAACCGTTTGGGACTTTTGTTCAGTTAACTTTCGGTAACCGTTAACCATTCCGACCCCTAATTTCTATTAACTTCGATATACGGATATACACAAAAAGGAAAATAACTCCCGAGATTCTTCTTCGTCATGTTGTTTAGTGTAATTTATTCGTTTCTTCAACCGTTTGTTTGAAAGACAAATTCATTACTAACTACTACCTTGGTCGAGTGTAAAAATCCATCGTACAACGCCAAACTGCGCAATGGGACATGCACAGGTAAAAATGTACGGCGACCAGCGAAGAAAATTGTAAATGCAGCTTCATGAGTAAAATCGCTTTCCGTGTCCTAAGTATGGTCAGTGGAGATGCTTCTTTTTCCTATGCCGGTCCCCTCACGTCCACCGCGTGATTCCTTGGGCCACCGTGGTGCATCTTCTTCACCTTCGCCGGCGTCTCATTCTCCGAGGAGTTCCCCTCGCCCTCCGTCCGGTCAGCCTTGTCGTCGCTGCCTCCTCCGGCCTTGTCTGAGACTCCCTCGTCGAAAGGAGGAGTTGCCGCGGAGTTGCGGAGGCGCAGGCTGGACATCTCCCGCTCCACCTGATCGACTTCCTCCGCCTCCACTTCAGATTCATCCTTGTCTTCCTCCTCCTCCTCTCCGTCCGAGTCAAGCACAAAAACCTCCTCCTCGTCCCACAGGAGCTCCCCCTCCTCCCCGCCGCTCTCCGAAGAGTAGGACGAGAGCGCAGACAAACGTGTCACCGAGGAAGACGACGACGACGAAGAGGATGCCCTGACCACCGCCGCCAACCTCGCCGCCGCCCTCTCTCGCTCCAGCCTCATCTCCGTGATGGAAGTCTCCAGCGCCAGGAGGTGGTCCAGCGGCGACGGCCAGTCCGGAGGCGGGTCCGACACCTCCCACGGCTCGTACTCCATAGGGGCCGGGGGAGCGGAGGGCGAGGGAGGGGCGGAGTCATCGCCGTCAGAGTCCAACTCCTGGGCCCCCTCTGCCAGATCCACGGTGGAGGCTGGGCTGGGCGGATAGGAGTACTCCGAGTCGGAGGAAGAGTCGTCGTCGCCGCTTCCGCCGTTGTGGCCGTGGCCATTGAGATAGTAGTGGACATAGTGCGCGTAGTCGTGGGAGGACATGGCGACGGCGGGCTCGACAAAGGAATGCTTATCGCTGGCCAAACTCAGCGGTTTTGTTGTACCGGTAGTCAGCTACGGAAGCTTTTTTTGTTCGCTTACGAAAGAGAGCACGCAGCATTTCCACGAGCACCCAGAATCATCGAAACTCGTAGTACCCTTCCAGAAAATCCGACGCTGCGAAAGCATCTTATGATATTCGTTCCACTCACCTGCTCTATGATGCTGGACATGTCCACCGCGGTGACCTCCTTGGCCCCAGCCCGAGCGCAGAACATGCTGAGTATCCCTGTTCCGCAGCCGAGGTCAAGTACGCGCCTGCCCCTGATGGCGGTGGCGGCGTTTCGCTCGATGGCTCGCCGGTAGGAGAGAGTGCGGGGGCGGTCAGAGAGCATCTCGTGGTGGATGCCAAAGTGGGCGTAGCTGCGGGCGTAGCCCTGTGGAGAAGAGAGGTAGAAGGAGTGATTAAATTCCCTAAAGAATAAGGATAATTTGTATTTGCACATGTACGGCAACATAAGTGGGCGTAGGGAGGGGGAACCCCCTGACGGTCGAAAATTTGAAATTGTGATTGCAAACTCGCAAAAACGAGGCTAGACAATATTTTTTTTTTAAAAAAACAAGGTTTCTTGCTTGCCAATTAGCAAAAACCCACAAATTTTCGGCCAGGACAATTTATTCGTTTTTTGCCTCCCCCTGACGATGTTTTCCAGAACACCCCAACCCCCCCTAAAGCCCGACCACGCCCACGTATGACATGTAAACATTTAGTCAGTCCAAGGGAGGTCCTCTATACTTGAATTACCTGGTCCTCGCTCTCCGTCCTGGCCTCCGAGACGGTCTTCTTTCCTTGTCCCTCTTCCTCGGCGTCCCCTGAGACGCTCCTGTGCATGGCCTCCCTCATGGTAGCCAGGGCGGAGAGGGCCTCCTCCAGCGCGCTCTCCTTCTCCCGCACGGCCAGGCGAAGCTGGGACAGCTCCCGTTGGACCTCGCCGAGGTCGACGCCGCCCTCCCCTCCGCCTTCACCAGCAGCGGCGGCAGCACCCGCTGCTTCGCCTTCTCCGTCATCGTCGCCCTCCAGATCGAGCATGAGGAGAGGGTCGTCCTCGATCACCTTGCAAGTAGAAGGACAGACCATGATGCGAAATGACTTTTCCAAAAGAATGTGAGATAAGGTTCTCTACCTTAAAATTAACATTGAATGAGGCATTCTAGGACGAATAATCTTCGTATTGTAATGCACGAACAATCCCAAGCCCAAACCCTCAAAGGAGGAAACAGCGCATCCTCACCGGCTTCATGAACCTGTCGTCCCTCCAGGCCTCGTCCGACTCCGCCGCCATGACGGCCCTGGGACCGGCCTGACACCCCTCCGCGCTGCGTAGGTAGTTGACCAGCCTGATGACGCCGAAGCAGTCCAGCCTCAAACGACGGCACAGGGCCGACAGGTCGAACCCTTGCTTGTCCCTGGCATCCTGCAGACAGGCGGAGGCGGAGGGGAAGCGCACCTCGCTGGAGGCGAACAGCCCCAGGGTGCCCTGATCCCCGCCCAGGAAGAGATCCTCCTCGTCCTCAGGGAAGTCATCGTCGGAGGAAGAAGAGTAATCGGCGGCGGCGGCCATGGCAAAGAGGATGTACACGGACAAGAGGTGGAAGACAAAACACCCGTACGAAACACCGTACACGTGTTGAACGCTTGGTCGGCGTGCGGCGGGGCAAGAGGCGGCGCCGAAGAGAAGAGGCAAAAACAGCTGAGAGAAAAACACGGGAGTTGGCGCGTGCGCAGACAGAGAGGCAGGCACGCGGAAAACGAACCTCGAACCAGCTCAGCGGCGAATTCCGTTCCTCTACACCGCGCAATATTAAATTAATTATTTTACGTTCAACATTTGAGGAGGACAAAACTTGGGGGTGGATTTCTAATCGTTTAAGTACAGTACAGTATATCACTCGTAGGCATATACTTTATATATTTGTTCAGCAGCAACTTTATCCCAACATTACATTACAACATCGATCAAGTCGTTCAAAAATCATCCAGCAGCTTCATTTTTTTGGGGAAACTTCTCATTCACCAGGGTCCCAGCATCAGGCAGGGCCATGGAGGCTTTGGTGGCTCTGTGCAAGGGATTATTCTCGCGCACGATAGGTGGGACAAGTCCTTTTTTGGCTGCCTGATTGTAGGTCATTCCGTGCTTGATGCGCTCATGGTTTGCCAGGCTGCCAGAGTCGTCATAGGCCATTGTGCAACCTTCATAGCGGCATTGCAGGTGGCGAGACTTAATGTGGACATTGTGTATGTGACGGCGTAGTTTGTTCTTGTCGATAAACCTGAGGAGAAAATATAAAGTCTTATGCTTTGTCCAAAGCCTTAAATTAAAAGATCAAAAAGTGGCAAAAAATGTTCACAAAGAAAAATTTGCTTCTAGCATTGGTTACATTCATGTAAAAAAATGTTGCAATGTACTTTTTTCCAAATATCTTACCTGGCATCGCAAAGGTGGCAGGCTGCCCTGTGCTGGTCCTTTGGCACATGCTCTCTCCGGAAGTGAGTGCTTAGAGTGTTCCTACTCTTGAATACCTTCCCACAGACCTTGCAGGGTAGTTCTGGTCGCTCCGAGTGCATTCGCTTGATGTGCCCTGGGAGCAACGCAAAGTACTCTCCACAAAATGGACAGGTACCACATCTAAGGTAAGGGCTTCTTTCTGGCTGAGCTGTCTTTTTTGGTTTGTCTTTGAGGCGCTCCTTGTGAAAATTGCCCATATGATCTATCAAGCGGTCTTCACCACTCAGGACAGCTCCACAGACCTCACATGTTGATGGCTGATGGCACTTCCTGTAGTGCTTCTCTACACCGGACTGCACAAAAAAATACATTGAAATTAAATTAGTGGAAACAAAGGACATATAATGATATTTAAAGATTCTGTACAGAGTTTGTACCATGGACTCATAGATGACGACACCTACCTAGCTTGCCTACCTAGGAGCGCATCACATGATGCTAGCTAAACAATTTGAGACAAGAAAGCTTGAAGGGGTCCAAAATTGCCAAGATGAGCTACAAACATAGTTATTTTTTATTTCACAGTACCAATAATTAAATCACATTGCAACTTTTACAATTAATGAAATCAAGTATCATCTGTATCATCCAGTGACTTCATTCTTCTGAGGAAACTTTTCATTCACAAGAGTCCCAGAATCAGGTAGTGCCATGTAGGCTTTGGTGGCATTATGGAGAGGATTTTTTTCGCGCACAATGGGTGGAACAAGTCCTTTTCTGGCTGCCTGATTGTAGGTCATTCCGTGCTTGATGCGCTCATGGTTTGCCAGGCTGCCAGAGTCATCATAGGCCATTGTGCAACCTTCATAGCGGCATTGCAGGTGGCGGGACTTTATGTGGACATTGTGCATGTGACGGCGCAGCTTGGCCTTGTCGATGAACCTAGAAAAGGTATGAAAATGGTATATTGTTTTGCAAAAAAGAAAAAGAAGATAAGTAGGTAAAATGAACTATTCCTTGATTTTACTTGCGGAACGCAGGTAAAAATGTGAGAGTTGTTGTTACTGTTGTCTAGGAGGGGGGAGGACTAGTTTCAGATACCAATATGATAATCTATTGTCCCACCTAAAACCCATATTTTCTTTGGGGTTAGATCCCTTCATCTTGCATTGAGTTTGCACCCCGGCTTCATTACTTCATCACTTCAGGGTGAGATCCTTAAAATCCTTTTCTACTAGAACAAGTTGGTTTTCTACTGTACCGGTACTGTATTTTGACCTAATAAATTCATCTTGGGGTAGGATCCTGTTGGTCTCTCTGCATACTGATGTCTATTCAGCAGGTCTTTGAACAAAGTCTGTTCTTGTTTTTTTTACACTTTTGGGCAGGGGAAGAACTCAAAAAAGTTTAGGTGGGAAAAAGTAAAGAATTTGCATAGCATTTGACTGTCCATGAATTCATAGTAGAGCATGGTTCACTTTTTCTTCAACAATGTTCTTACCTGGCATCACAGAGGTGGCAGGCTGCCCGGTGCTGCTCTTTTGGCACATGTTCTCTCCGGAAGTGTTCCCTTAGAGTGTTGTTGCTCTTGAACACTTTCCCACAGACAGAGCAGGGCAGGTCTGGCCTCTCTGAGTGCATTCGCTTCATGTGTCCTGGCAGGCATTGGAAGTGCTCTCCACATATTGAACAAGTCCCACCTCTAAGGTAGGGGCTTTTTTCCTGCTGGGCTATCTTCTTTGGCTTGCCTTTGAAGTATTCTGGGTGAAAATTGCCCATGTGATCAATCAGACGGTCCTCACCAGTCAGCACAGACCCACAGACCTCACATGTTGATGGCTTATGTTGTCTTCTGAAATGCCTCTCTACACCGATCTACATTTTTTTGGGAAGAAATGCATTGGATTAACAAGAGCAAAAACAGAAAGGGCAAATAAGACACATTGCTAATTTGAAGGAACTTTACTTTGATATTGAGCTCTAATTTATTTTTCTGAACTGTTTACACATGTTACACATCTGGTTTTTCTAGAACAAGTACAACATATGTAAGTATGATAATTGGTCAACATTATAAATCCAGTCATGGAGCCTCCATTTTATCTTTTGACAATGATGCAGCTGCTTCTCCAGTGACGTTTTCCCTTGCCATCAGCAAGCTGGCTTTGGTAGCTGTATTGAATGGTAGTTTTTCTCTCACAATGGGTGGTACAAGTCCTTTTTTAGCTGCCTGGGGATAAGTCATCCCATGCTTGATGCGTTCATGGTTGCTACGGCTTCCTGTATCATCATATGCCATTGTGCATCCTTCATAACGACACTGCAAGTGGCGAGACTTAATGTGCACATTGTGCAGGTGGCGGCGCAGTCTATCATTGTCGATGAACCTGGAAAAAAATGTGATACTGTATGTCTGCAACTTTTGCAAGAGGAATCCTGCATTAAGAGTATTAAAGATACTTTAAGAAATTACTTCACTGAAAGCTTTAAAATATTTTTTACCTGGCATCACACAGATGGCAGGCTGCTCTGAGTTGCTCCTTTGGCATGTGATGGTTCCGGAAGTGACACCGCAATGAATTATTGCTCTTGAAAATCTTTCCACAGACAGAACATGGACGGTCAGGTCGCTCTGAATGCATCCGCTTAATGTGCCTTGACAGCTCATCAAAGTGCTCTCCACAGTGAGGGCAGGTGCCATGATGGACTTTCCTTTTCCTCTTCTTGACTCTCGTAGCCTTGGTCAGCTCCTCCTCTTCCTCCACTACATGCTCCTTATGGAAGGAGTTCATGTGGTCACGGAGGCGGTGGCGGCCAGTCAAGATGGCACCACAGTGCTCACACGTTGTTGGGTGGTGAAGATTCTTCATGTGCAGGTCAATCCCGCACTAGCCATTTTATAAAAAGTGAAGTGATTTATTCAATTTACCGGTACGCACGATTCAAAGCAAGAAATTTCTATTGTGTTAAAAGAAACTTTGGTGAAAGACCAGTGACGGGAAAATGCAAGAAAAGTTTTGTAGCAAGTATATCCCGGTAGGCAGACAAGAATCCCCTGAAATCGAAACAACTTCGACAGTTCCAGGAGCTGAAGGCTTCGCCGAAAAAATAAAAATAAAGTGGATGTCCAAAGTAACGATATGTAGCTGAAATAAGTGTTTTTGAGAATACCTTTCGTCCCACCATGGAGCAGTAGTCGCACTTGAAGAAGCCCTTCATGTGGACCAGCTGCACGTGGAAGATCTTAGCGGACTTTGTCTTCCACGTCACCGGGCAGTCGCACTGGAAGCTCTCGAAGAAGTGCTTCTTCTTGTGGTTGTTGAACCTAAACCTGTCCTGGCTGGTGTTCATGGGGAAGACGACGCCGCACGTCGGGCAGACCTTCTCCCGCACGATGTCCTTGCGCTTGCTGCCGTCCGGGTCCTTCTCCAGGAACTCCATGACGATGTCGTGCTGCACGGCCAGCGGCTGGACGTCGAGGTACACCTGGACAATCTTGTCGCAGCGGTCGATGTACTGGTCAGCCATGCGCTGTAGCCAGACGTGGAAGAGGCACTCCACCAAGCGGTACGCCTCCTTCTTCATATTTGCTCCTTCCCTCGGGACTTGGTACTCGTACCCTAGGACCTCGCCAGACTCTGGCACCACCAGCACGAGGACGGTCTCGGCCTCCTCCGGCGGCATCTGGCAGTCAACAGTCAGCACTATGTTCCCGCCGACAACCCCGTCCAGCTTGGGTTTGGGCTCCCCTCTTCTGACGACGGCTGCCACGTCCTCCTTCTCCAGCACCTCCTTGAGCTGCTCGGTGGTGTGCGTGGCCCAGTCGTTCCTAAGGTGGCTCTTGGCCCTAACCCCGAAGAGGCGCTTCCCACGCAAGCCCATCTTTGCCTGGATGAGGTGGTGGTGGTGAGCGTCGGCCTGGGAGAAGCCGAAAACGGCCCTCAGGCACTTCCAGTAGGCCTCGTACTGACTGAACCGCTCCGACTCGTGCAGCTGCCCCTCGGTGCTCCAAATCAGCGGTACCCCCGTCAGCCGACCGTCCTCTGTGCCGCGCCTGACGCCCAAGAAGGCGGCGAAGGCAGCGCTCGCGGGGACGTGACGGGTCTTGTTGAAGGGCTCCTCGGAGACGTCCACCTCCAGGGTGCCGCCGACGCCGCCGGGCTTCAACTTGGACTCTATCTCCTCCACCTTGGCAGACAGAAATTGAGCAGGCGCCGCGCTCTTTATCGGGGCTTTCTTGGCGGGGACTCCTTCGTCTCCGCCAGCCTTCTTCCTCTTCGTGGCCCTGGCCCTCCTCGCTGCCGGCTTCCTCTTCTTCACCTCGACTGGTTCGGGGTCAGACTTGAGCTCCTCGGGATCGTATTCATAGTCGTAATCATGATCTTCCACTTCCACCTTGGGCAGGAACTCCTCTTCTTCCCTCGGTTCTTCCTCCTCTCCCTCTGCCAGTCCCTCCTCCTCATGATCCTTCTCCGGCGGAACATCCACCCTCTCGTACTCCACCGCCACCGCCTCCAAGGCGGGCTTCTGGTCCTCTTGGACGCCGATCCGAAGTGCCTGGACCAGATCGGCGTGTGGCATCAGGTCCTCCTCTCCCAGGTCTCCCCCGGCCTCCATCTTGCCGTACACCGTGTCCAGGAAGGCCACCACGCTCTGAGCGTCAAAGTCTGGCAGGTGCAGCACGGCATCCTCGCCGCCGGAGTCCGGCGCGGACCCGAGGGCCCGGCCCAGGAACCCGGAGAGCGCGGCCAGGACCACGCCCTGGCACCGCACGGCTTCCCTGTCGACGCCGCACACCAGGCCGACGTCGCAGAACTGCCCGGAGCGGAAGAACTGTGCGGCCAGGCGCAGGTAGGGAAACCTGCCCGCGGGGTCGTCGGCGGGGGCGGCCAGGCGGATGGGCGCGTGGAGATAGGCCGGGCCCTGGGGGACCTCCGCGCGGGCCCGATTCGAGCGCATTTTCTTCCGCTCTGAGAACCGCAGGCGCTTCTTGGGGCCCATGGTGGACGAATGAAGCGACCTCGAAGAGGTCGAGGTCAACCTCAAACTCGGGAGGTCAAGCGCGAGACCCCCGCCGAGGGGACCCGAAAAGCGAAATGGATTTTTCGTTTTCCTTTTCCCCGTTTGCTTGCTTTCCTTTGGTCTGAACTCTGAACTGGACAGCGAAAACGCAAGGCATGAAAAGAGGAAGGGAAAACCTCGATTACCAAACCTTATCCCGGGTATCCCGGGGAGGTGCACAGGCACTGCACTTTTCCAGGCTGCGTCAAACGACTGTAATTGCGCCGAAAAAAGTAAGACGACCTACCGAATTATAGTCAACACATGATGACAAACAATTAATTATAGAGATGTGATGTCACAAATGTTATGTATTTCATCTGAGGTGGACTCCAAACTGTTTGACGAGCGCCCCTCCCAAGATGTCTAAGTGTAGCCTCCACGCCATCGCGGGATTCAGCGAGAAGCGAAAGGAGCGGTAGCCGATGCGCACTGTCATGCTGAGGGCCGGCGACGGCTCCTCCCTGCGGTATCCCTCC
>JAAUXV010096779.1_pt1 | contig 11568 bp, 14 predicted proteins | sample 7278181 | NCBI WGS metagenome assembly JAAUXV01 (sample SAMN14350114, study PRJNA611818) | marine sediment metagenome | isolation source: surface marine sediment (2.1m) | place: French Polynesia: Moorea | collected 2018-08
CGCCGCTCCACTCCGCCGCTGCGCTACGACATATCCTTCGCCAGGCAAGTAAACCAGGAAGAAGGAGGAGAAAACCGCCACCGCCAGCCAAGGCACCCCCACATCACCCTGCTGGCCTTAGGCCCTTCTGTTCCCCCCTACGTTATCCTGGTGAGAGAAAGAGAGAATAAAGTAGTCTATGCGACAGAGACACTATAGAATCATGTCCCTGTCCTCCTGGTCCCAGACCTCCCAGGCCATGTTCCCCACGCCGTCCCGCCGCCTGGTCCGGTCCAAGTCCGGGCTCCGCATCGTGTCCCAGCACGAGAGGGGGGACATCCCCTGGCGGCTGGAGGAGCCACACTGGGTCAGGGACGAGGAGTGCGAGCAGTGCATTGTGTGCAATGCAAAGTTCGATTTCATCAAGAGGAGGGTAAGCATAACACGAGAGAAAACTCCCACTTTTTCAGGGAATCGATTTTTTCTTCTTTGCTCGCTTTTCGGCACGTTGGAAGTGTAGCAATTTTGTTAGCAAAAGGGGGAACAAAGAAAGGTCATGTAGTTGAGGAATTTGGCAAAAAGCATCCGGTTTCATGCGAAGAAAAAAAGGATGGGGTGCCTGTCGTATGTAAGCTTTTGCTCTTTCATACTATAACGACGGCTCTCATTTACAACAGGCATGTAGACAAAAAAATCGATACATTTATTATTCCCCCTCCTTTTCTCTCCAGCACCACTGTCGGCGCTGCGGCAAGATCTTCTGCGGCAAGTGCTGCCACTCCAAGGTGCAGTTCCACCGCATGGGCTTCGTCGACCCGGTCCGCCTATGCGAAAAGTGCGCACAGGTCACAAAGAGGGAGAAGGAATTCTTCGACGAGAAGTTGAAGGTGCTCTTCGCAGGTGAGGGATATGACATCGTCGCTTCCACATAAATTTATGAAGTAACGACAAGAAGAAGAACGAGAAGATGAACAAGAAGAAGAAGAGGACCTACTACCACAACAACTCTAACTGATATGGTACATGACCTGTCAAAGGCCTCGCTGCTTGCATCGTACCAACACAGAGTACAAACATTTCAGGCGCCCCCTTCCACATCCGCTCCTCCGTGACTATCGCCCCCGACTCCCACCTGTACTCCGTTCGCCTGTCCCCGGACGAGCGCAACCTCCTTTTCGAGGCGCACGACTGCGCTGACGGCGGCGGCGGGGAGGACATCGCCCCGGTCGACCTCACCCGCATTGTGGACGTCTCCTCCGGCGAGGAGGCCTCCGACACCGACGTCCTCTCGCTGCGGCACAGGGAGACCGCGACGGACGAGACGCAGCTCTGGCTGGAGAGCCCAAAGGAGCCCAGCAGAAAGCCATCAGTGCTCTGGATCGACGCGTTCAAGAAGGTGATTTCCCCATCTTATTTAATAGCAAACTGCGGTAACGGTATTTATTCTTTGGCCATGGCAGGGAATGCTGATGGTGTTCGAATCTCGTTCAATCTGCCGTGACTCCAGCCCCAACGAAGACGGAGGTGGAGAAGGAGAGCACGCAGCGGGTGATGGCGCCAACGGCGAGGAGGAAGGGAACTCCCAGCCTCAGACGCCCTCCTGAAGAAACATTGTGAAGGAGAATCTTTGCCTCTACCAAGGAATGAAATGTTGGCAATACGGTTTGCACTTTGCACCCTGAGTCTTCCAAGGATTTAACTAAAACGGAAAGAACGTCATTCAGAACTTGCCAGACCCTCTAGAAGCCACGAAAGAGCCTTTGAAAGACAAAAATTCATTCATTCATCCGGATTGGCTTTCGCAGGTGCCTTTGTCTCAAATCTGTGATGGGATGGGAAAACTAATTTATACCATGAAGGGTTCATAGCTCTATTAGATCCTACCAAATTCAGAAAGAATACGAGGGGACCATGACTTATTGGATCACTGTATAAACAAACCTCTTTTGTAACTAATTAGAAAGATAACACCGTGGGACCAACTTGAAATAAATGAAATAAATATGGAAACAGACCAAATTTGTAAATGGTGTTTTTTTCTTTGAAGTTTGATAATATTCAGCAACAACACGAATGGTAATTGTAGAGAAAGTAGGTTTTGCTAACTCTTTGTCCTTTTTCTAGACACTTCCTCTATCACGTGTGACTTTTCCTGTTCTGTCGACGGCACTTTGCCGGCATCATCGACGCAACTTTGCTTCGTCTTATCGCCCTTCACGGGTTTTTTCTTGTCCCCTTCCTTCTCTGCGTTGTCCCTGGCAGCCTCCCTCAGCATCCTCCTCTCGCTCTCCGGCATTGGCAGCGCCTGCAGCTCGTCCAGCTCCTTCAGCAGGTGCTCGTGTTCGGTCCCCTCCAGCAGCTTGGCGTCAATGTAGTCCACACCGCGGATGTCCAAGTTGGGAAAGACCTCCAGGAGCATGATGCAAAGGAGTTGGATGTCTTTGACGTGCTCCATGTCGTACAGCACCAGGGTCTTGAGCCGCTTTAACCGCCAGAGGCACTCCAGCCCGCTCCAATCCACCCCCGGGCAGCCGGAGAGGTCGAGGTACTCCAGCGAGTCCTTGTACTCGCCCGTGATCCTATCCAGGCACCAGGAGTCGATGTGCGGGGAGTAGCTCAGGTCCAGATACTTGAGGAAGACCAGGTTACGCAAGTTCTGGAACCCCTCGTAGACAAGCTCAGACTCCGCGGCGTCCACCGCCTCCACGTACCAGCCCGGCTGGTAGACCGAGGGCAGCCTCGCCGTCCTCTTCTCGTCCAGCTCGGTCCAGTGGTCGTGACCCTTGAAGCGCACGCGGCAGTTGCGGAAGAGCAGGAACTGGGCAGCCGCCAGGTCGGGCCCCAGAGCCTGCACGCGCTCGCGCAGGAAGATCTGCGCCCGCACCAGGGCCTGGTAGCGCGAGGCCAGCTGCTGGTCCTTGAAGTAGGCCGGGTCGGTGGAGGCGAGGCGAGGCTTGCGCAGCCACTGGTAGACGGAGGGCCGGTTCCAGGTGATCCAGGGCCCAGGGGACTGGCCCAGGGTGGAGGCCTCGTCCAGGATCCTCTGCGGCGCGTACGTGTAGGGGGCCTTCTCCTGCAGGTTCTTTCCCGGCTCCGTCCACTTGATGAGCCTGCTCTCCTCGGCCTTCCTCTTCCTGGCGGCCTTCTCCTCCTCCGTGTCGTGGCCCCACTCGCCCCACAGCGAGGCACGGGGCACCTGCTGCACCTGGTCCTGCTGCAGGGGACGCAGCAGGGGCCGGGGGGAACGACGCAGGACGAGGGACCACATGGCAAAGGCCACGGGACACACGGACGGGGAGTTCGGCACCAAGTTCAAGACGAGGCTGCTTTTGTTTTGGTACACTTTGCAGGCTGCAGCTGCAACAGCAGCAGCTGATTTTGTAAAGTTGGCAGAAAATGTATTTTTTATAACTGTCACAAGATTACTGATTACATCAAAAAAAGAAAAAACGAAAAATAGTGTTTCAATCTACATCTTGGACGACTCAAGTAAGTTTAGCTTTTTTCGTGCAGATCCAGATCAGAAAATCGACATTCTGTCAACTCTGTTCGACAGCTTCCAAAAGCCAAAGTGCAATGCAAACTGTGCAATAACTGCTGCAATTTGCAAACAGCAATCAGCTTTTTCGGACGAAGTCGGGGACTCGGGGTCGGGGTTCCAGTCGAACTTGTCCCTGATCCCCCTTACAGTGTTCGGTTCTAACGTCTTCGGCTCGCTCCTTCCCGTTCTCCCCGATGGAGACGGCCACGCCCTACCAGAAGTCCTCGGAGGTGCTGAACACCCCTGTGCCCCCCGCCCCCGTCCCGCCCGCCCCTCCGCCCTCGGGATTCGACATCTGGTACCAGGTGTTCCTCTGGTGCCTGTGCTCCTCCATCTTCCTGTACGCCCTGGCCTCGGCCATCGCGTTCTTCACGCTCAGGAAGCACAAGTTTGGCAGGTAGGAAGCAGAGGCCACCGTCACTATTCTTTGGATAACTTTGCTTTTTTTCCCGCCAGGTTCTATTCCCTGATGATCCTGTTCATGGGCTTCGTTCTCCCCCTGACGCTGGGTGCGCTGAGCTCGGCCTCTGTGGCCTTCGTGTACAAGACCTCCAGCTTCGGCATGCAGACCTCTCACGCCATCATGTGGGGCGTCGGGCAGACAGTCATTCACGCCTTCTTCGGAGTCACCAGGATTCTGGCTACGCTGTGAAAGGATTCCGCTATCTAAAGGGCCTGAACTAAAGCGAAAAAGACGGCGGGTAACCAAACCTGAGAGTCGATCCGCCATAGAAGCCTTGCCACTCTGGGCGAAGTCAGCGAGTCAGAGTCACTAGTTTGGAATGTGGCGTATTATGAAAGGTCCGCACACGCCACGAAAAGTATTTCTGTACCTGGTACATAAGAGCATTTTTCAAGCAGAGGCAAATTAAAACATAGAGGTAACACATTAAAGCCCGAAGATATTATTGAAAAATATAGTATATTGTTGAAAAATACTGCGATAAGACAAGTGTTTCCGAATCATCTCCCCTCCTCCGCCTCCTCCTTGACCATCTCCCTGGCCTGGTGGAAGGCGGCGAGGAGCGAGCCCAGCTGTATCTTCTCGCTGGCGCCGCCCATGAGACGCTGCTCCAGGTCCGCCATCTTGATGAGCAGGTGCATCTTGACCCGCTGCGGCAGCTCCAGCATGTGCACGAACTTGTGCACCTCCGTCAGGACATCGAGCAGGGAAAGGCCCTTGAGGGTCTTGAGCGTGAGGATGTTCTTGTAGGCGACGGAGAAGGGATCGTTGAGCATCCAGTTGACGATGTCCTCCACGTCCCGCCTGAGAGGGTGCCCCACACAGGAGTAAACGTTGTCCTCGTTCACCACGTCGTAGGCCATGGCGGAACTCTGAAAGAGGTGTATTGTCTTGGGAAATACACTAAGTCAGTTGTTGCGTTAGTACCTGAAGAATGTTGAGCACTTTTCTCATGTCTCCCTGCGAGAGCGACAAGAGGGCCTGGCGCCCGTCCTCGGTGATGTCCACCTGCTCCTGCTGGCAGACAAAGTCCAGCCTGGGCACGATCTGCGCGGGCTTGAGGGGCCCGAATCGGAACCTGGTGCACCTGCTCTGCAGGGCCGGGATGATCTTGGACAGGTAGTTGCAGATGATGCAGAATCGCACGTTGTCGGTGAAGCGCTCGATGATGCGCCTGAGGGCGTTCTGCGCGTCGGTGGTCATGGCGTCGGCCTCGTCCAGGATGACCAGCTTAAAGCCCGAGTTGAAGATGGTGCGGGTGGAGGCGAAGTTGAGGATGGGCCCGCGCACCACGCCGATGCCGCGGTCGTCCGACGCGTTCAGCTCCAGCACCATCGAGTTGAAGGCCTTGGTCGGGTACAGCTCCCGCGCGCACGCCAGGATGGTGGAGGTCTTGCCGGTGCCGGGCGGGCCGTAGAAGAGCAGGTGGGGCAGCTTGTCCTCGCGCATGAACCTCCGTATGGTGCCGATGATGTCCTCGTGCGCGATCAGGCCCTCCAGGTCGGGCGGGCGGTACTTTTCCACCCAGGGCAGGTTGGCGGACTGCTTCGTGTCCTCGGGCATCGCGGACGGACGGGGGGACGCCTCGCAATCGCAGGCAAGGACAAGGACTTTTTGCAAATGCAATTTGCAAATGAAATGAAAATTTTAATGAAGAAAGTTCAGAAATGAAAAACCTCCCGCCAAGCAGTTCCCAGTTGTTTGTTGTCTTCTTCTGCAGCTGTTTTTCGCCTGTTTCAGCTGTTTCTGCCTTTTGGGGGAAAGAAATGGAAGAAGGAGAAGGAGAAGCTGTTTGGGGGAAGCTGCGCAACGAGGAAGACATCTTACTCTACTCGCAATTTCGCAAAAAGCCACTTTGATTTTGCGACTCCGGGTGCGTGAGTCCGGGTCCGGGCGTCTGCCGAGGTCGCCCTCCGGGTCTCCCCGTGCGCCATGCCGGGCTTCAGCGCCAGCGCCCTCAGGGGCCTCACGGGGGTGTGGAGGCAGGCCAACAGGGCCGCGATCGCCTCAAGGGTGAGTCCGTCGACCGTCTTTGAAGGCCAATTTCGGGTCACCGGGTCTCCTTATTTCCCCTTATAGTCCTCCCCCCTGCTGAGGTTCAACTCCAGCCCCGCCGCGTCCGCCGCCGAGAGCTCCGGGCCGCCCTCCACGCAGGTGTCCGTCCTTGACAACGGCATCCGCGTGGCCACCGAGGACACCGGGTGCCCCACCTCCACCGTCGGGCTGTGGATAGACACGGGATCGAGGTACGAGACGGCGGCCAACAATGGCGTCGCGCACTTCCTCGAGCACATGGCGTTCAAGGGCACCAACAAGCGCTCCCAGACGGCCCTGGAGCTGGAGGTGGAGAACATGGGCGCCCACCTGAACGCGTACACCTCCCGCGAGCAGACGGTCTTCTACGCGAAGTGCCTGAGCTCTGACGTGCCGGCCGCCGTGGAGATCCTCTCGGACATCCTGCAGGACTCTAAGTTCGGCGAGCAGGAGATCGAGCGCGAGCGCGGCGTCATCCTGCGCGAGATGCAAGAGGTGGAGATGAACCTGCAGGAGGTGGTGTTCGACCACCTGCACGCCGTCGCCTACCAGGGCACCCCGCTCGGCAGGACCATCCTGGGGCCCACCAAGAACATCAAGTCCATCACCAGGGACGACCTGGTGCACTACATCAAGACGCACTACAAGGGGCCGCGCATGGTCATGGCCGGCGCCGGCGGGGTCGACCACGACGAGCTGTGCAAGCTCACCAACCAGCACTTTGGCAAGATCGGCAACACCTACGACAACGAGATCCCGCTCGACCTGCCCTGCCGCTACACAGGTGTGCTTGAAAAAAGTTTCACTGAATTAGTAGATTAGGAATTACAGAAATTATAAATCTATTTGTTTTTTAGGTTCGGATGTTCGCGTCCGCGACGACTCCATGCCGTTCGCCCACGTCGCCATCGCGGTGGAGGGCTGCGGGTGGACCAACCCTGACAACATCCCCCTCATGGTGGCCAACACCCTCATCGGCTCCTGGGACAGGTCCATGGGCGGAGGAGTCCACAACGCTAGCAACCTGGCCAAGTACTGCGCAAAGGAGAACTTCTGCACCTCCTTCCAGTCCTTCAACACCTGCTACAAGGTAGGGCATTAACATAAAAGATTTTCCCCCTTTATACTTATTTTACTTTTTTCTTAGGACACCGGCCTATGGGGAATCTACTTCGTGACTGACAAGATGAACCAGGAGAACATGCTGTTCAACATCCAGCAGGAGTGGATGCGCATGTGCACCTCCGTCAGCGACTTCGAGGTGGAGCGCGCCAAGAACCTCCTCCGCACCAACATGCTCCTTCAGCTGGACGGGACCACCCCTATCTGCGAGGACATCGGCAGGCAGATGCTCTGCTACGGCAGGAGGATCCCGCAGGCCGAGCTCGAGGCCAGGATTGAGGTGGGCATGCAGCACACGGTTTCCCGAAGGGGAAAATAGAAATGCTTATTTGTTTTGAAAATAATTATTCCCTTTTTCTCCCCAGGCGGTGGACGCTGCCCTCGTCAAGGATGTCTGCTTCCGCTACATCTACGACAAGTGCCCCGTGGTGGCCGCCGTAGGGCCGGTCGAAAACCTGCTTGACTACAACAGGATCAGGTACGGGGTTCTTATTTATCCAGATTGGCATAATACTTACGCCTCGTTCTTCTTCCTTCAAGGTCCAATATGTACTGGCTGAGAGTCTGAGGAGACAGCCGACATCTTTTGGAAGTGTGAATGTGTGAACGGAAACTTCTTGTAAAAAATACTACAAAATGAGAAACGGATCTAAAATAAATCTTCCCTTGTTAATTTGTGCCCATCCAATGCGAGCGATACTTTCTTAGCGCTGAAACTAAGCGGATGTCCAGTTTGAGGTTGAGTTTTTAAAGTGACTGCCAAGTGCCACGCATGGATAGCTGTATTTCACTACTTGGTACGACATGAATATTATGTACTGAATATCTTTAAAGGATTTAGCGTACTGTATCTCAGGTAGGTCCGTCTCCTTCTCCTCCACTGACCCTGGATTTAGCTGAGAGTACCGGTACTGTAAAACTTGTGCAAGTAGTAATGTACGTAGTATATAAAGTTGGATTCATATTTGTCAGGCGTGATATTTCAATGAGTGAGTAAGCTCATTGTGGCTTATCCCCTAATTGACGCCAAGTCTTTTAATTTCTGACGCCCAAAAATTCTCTCTCCCTTTTGAATGGTCCGCCTTTTCGCCCCCCTGGAAGAGAGCGAGGAGAGCAGCTGAGCGGACGTCAAAAAAGTCAGAGGACTAATTTTCTCAAAGACGAAGTGCCCAAAGTGTTGCCGAGGAGCCCGAGGAGGAGGACTTCCACGCGTTGGCCTCCGAGGACAACTTCCCGGAGAACACTCTCGTGGACAACAGCAGCGGTCAAATTTGGCGCCTGGAAAGAGGATCCTTGCGTGTGGGTCTTCCTCAATCCTCTCTAGAGAGCCTCTCTGCGGTCTCCCCCCCCTCCCCTCAGGCAGTAGGCAGTCGGGGCCCCTTGGCTGGAGAGAGGCTTTCTCTGTCCTCGGCCTCCTCGCTCTGTATCTGTACAACGACGCTTTCTCCCGCCGGTGCTCCGTCCCGGTCCGGCAGTCCTTCCATCCGGGTGCCCTGCCTGTCCGTCCTGCGGGGGAGGCCCTCCATCGACCGTGCCGCCCCCTCTCCCCTCCTTGGGTCATGTGAGGGTCCTCTCCGCCGCCCCAGCCTATCCAGGCCAGCATTGCGGAAGAGGAGACTGAGGCTGAGGGGACTCCTGCCAGGGGAACAGCAAACGACGGCAGGATAATTTAGCATCGCATTCATTCCCCCGCAGAGCGGAGTTCCGGGGTCCATGCCTCTCAAGTCTTTTGCCTGAGGGGCTCCCCGGACTCCCTTCTCCTCCGCCACCATGGCCAACACCTCCGGCCTGGTGGTGCCCATGGTGATGTGGGGCCGCCAGCCGCCCTCGCACTGCATCACCGTGCTGTACCTGCTGCGCGACCAGCGGACCCTGGTGACTGGCGGCAGCGACGGCCAGGTGGTCCTGTGGGAGGTGGACGCCTCGCGCCCGCCCGGCCAGCAGTGGGACGTGACGCCGCGCCACATGCTGGTGGGCCACACGGCGCCAGTGCGGTGCGTGGCCAAGGCCTCCTCCGGACAGGACTGCCACCATGTCGTCACAAGCTCGGAGAACGGGGAGATGTTCACCTGGGACACGGTGGACGGGCGGGCGGTGGAGGCCAGGAGATACTCGGCCCACGTGCATACCTCCATCCAGGCCTACCGCACCCCGGACTCCTCCGTCGTCAAGCTCTTCTGCTGCGGCTTCTACGAGGAGATCGTGGTGATGGAGCCCTTCTCGCTGGAGATCCTCTTCCAGCTCTCTTCCCGCATGAGCCCGGACTGGGTCTCCAGCTTCCACGTGCTGCGCCCGCGCAACCGCAACGACGACGTCGTCCTCGCCCTCACCACCACCGGCACCGTCAAGGTCTGGACGCTGACCGGCGAGGAGGGCTCCCCCGGAGGGCCCGACCTCCAGCAGAGCCCAGTCTATGAGAACGAGAGCAAGCAGATCCGCTGCCTCAACGCCATTTCCATGACCTGCTGCGTCTATAACATGCGCACCGTGCTGGTCGTCTGCTCCACCTACTGGAACATCTACGACGCGGGAGACTTCACCTGCCTGCTAACTGTTGAGTGCCGCAGGGGGGAGCGCTGGGTCGGAGGGGAGTTCATCTCTGCGGAGCGAGTCTGTGCCTGGAGCGACGACGGACACGCATACCTTTACAAGCTGCCCACCAACTGCATAGTGGAGAGCAAGGACTTCCACAACAAGTCCAAGGTGGCGGCGGGCGGGTCGAGGGGACTCCTCTTCTGCCGGCTGACCACCGCGGTGGAGCGGCCCCTCAAGTGCCCGCCCTCCTTCAAGTACCTCATCTTCTCCAAGGAGGGAAAGTGGATGAAGTATCTCATGCGGGGCGACTGCGACGGGCGCCTCACCATCTGGAAGATCCCCGACACCCCCGAGTGCGCCTCCATGCAATTGAAGCACGAGCAGACGGGGCAGAGCGAGGCGCTAAAGCCGCAGCTGGTGTGCGGGATTGAGGACAAGTGGCAATCGCTGCGGCCGTCGCCGGTGGGAGTCCTCAACCAGGTAAGATCTTCGTTGGTGTCTGGGAAACGTGTGCAGTAGTTGCAGAACTGACAATTTTAATTGGATATACCCCTAGCTAAATCCCGAGCCAGAGGAGAGCGGCGACGAGGACCTCTCCGTTGCGCTGACTGCCACCATCTTCCTGCCCATGCAGTGCCGCCTGGTGTGCGGGCGAGAGGACGGCTCCATCGTCATGGTCCCCGCCACCCAGACTATCATGCTCCACCTGCTGGCGGGGAAGCACCAGAGATACACCAACTGGCCGCAGCACCAGGTTCTACTGGGACACAGCGGACGCGTCAACTGCCTGCTATACCCCAACAACGAGCACCCGAGATATGACGTTGCGCATCTGGTGAGATCTACCAAAAGCATTTCGGAGAACATGTTAAAATAATTTTGAACTTTCCTCAGGTTTCCGGCTCTGCCGACTTCACCGTCTGCCTGTGGGACATCTACACTGGCACCCTGCTCCACCGCTTCGGCTCTCACGCCGGCGAGGTGTGCAGCCTGTACGTTCCCCCTCCCAGCTGCAGCCCGCGCGTCCAGCACTGCGTCTGCAGCGTGGCCAGCGACAACTCTGTGGCCCTTCTCTCGCTCAAGGAGCGGCGCTGCGTCATGCTGGCCTCGCGGCACCTCTTCCCGGTGGAGACCATCAAGTGGCGCCCGCTTGACGACTTCCTCATCGTGGGGTGCGCCGACGGCACCACTTACGTCTGGCAGATGGAGACTGGCCACCTCGACCGCGTCGTCTACGGGTCCGCCGCCGAGGAGATCCTGTCCGCCTGCGACGAGCACGCCACCATCAACCTGAGCGAAAACGTCGGATCCAACCCGGCTCTCCACTTCTTCCGCGGTCTGCGCCACCGCAACCTGGCTGCCATTAAGCTGGCCACCCAGTCTGGCATCCAGGCCATCCAGGGCAAGGCCGGGCCAGTCGACCAGATCCGGGACAAGAACCGCGCCTACCCGCTGGTCATCAACGGCTTCCGCTCCAACCGGAAAGACGCCGAGGGCCACATCCTCTTCTTCGACGTGGAGGCGCTGATCGTGCAGCTGCTGGCTGAGGAGTACGGGGCCATGACCCCAAACACCATGGAGGCGCAGGGATTCACCAACCAGAGGGAGTACGAGAAGGTGTGGGCGCTGACCAAGGCCGGGTCGCCGGATACGGCCAGGAAGATCACGGGCTTCCTCAACAAGGTCAAGGACAGAGCGGACGAGAAGATAACCTCTATGGCGAACACTGGCTCGCCGGAGACGCAGCGGCGGCTGACAGGATTCGTGGCCAAGGTGAAGGAAGGCGCGGAGAAGGCCAAGGAGGAGATTGAGAAAGCCAAGACAGAGATAGAGAAGCGTGCGGGTGCGCTAGACGACCAGGCCAACGGAGGGGACGACAAGGACTCCTCGTCCG
>JAAUXV010009886.1_pt1 | contig 11565 bp, 15 predicted proteins | sample 7278181 | NCBI WGS metagenome assembly JAAUXV01 (sample SAMN14350114, study PRJNA611818) | marine sediment metagenome | isolation source: surface marine sediment (2.1m) | place: French Polynesia: Moorea | collected 2018-08
CTCCTGTTGGCACTCCTGGTCGTTGACCTTGCCGCTCGGCTGAATGCGGGTGCATAAGCACACGTCGTCGGCCTGCCAGCCCTGGAAGAGGTGAAAGTTTGTGTATAGCGCAATTAAGGATGTGCAGAGTATCTTGACGTATCCAACTGCCAAAGAAACGAAAAACACACACAAAATAGAGGAGGGCGTACATTGTTGACGTGGTCGCTGTTGGCCACGGTGGCGGCCTCCCCGTCTGCCCACTGGAAGTACTGGCGGCAGGTCGCCTCGCTGGTGCAGGTGCCGAACTTGTAGTTGTACAGCCCGATCCACATCTCGTCCGTCGCCGTGCCTGAAAAGGGAAGGAGTCGTCATTATATAGCCTCGATTGTGCCTCGGGGATCTACTTGCCTCTGTACTGCTTGACGATGTCAAAGTCCGCCTGCGTCTTGAACATGGCCAGCCTTGCCCCTACGGCCTCGCAGGTTCGGGCGGCGCTGAAGAAGTCCGCCTGCTCCGCGCTCGTCGTGTACAGGCGGTAATACTTGTCGCCCTTCACCTCGTAGCCGGTCAGCGAAGGGGTGCCTGGATGGTGGGTATTCAATTTTTGTTTGGTTGCTGCTTGCATCCTTGAATTAAATCACGTTGATTTTCTATTTTCTCTTTGCCGCCTGTACTCTTATGGAAATATAACTTTCGCTGCTGCCCTTTTCTATTAAAATCATCATTACAATATGTTGTTGTTGTTGTTGTTGTTGTTGCTCCTGTTGTTGTTGTTGCTGCTGCTGCTCCTGTTATTGTTGTTGTTGTTGCTGCTGCTGCCCCCGCCGCTGCCCCGCCGCTGCTGAGGTGTTCTTACAAGTCGGAGCTGCCGGAGCGGCCTCCTGGTTTGCGTCGCTCTCCTCCTGCCCGCACTGGCAGAAGAAGGCCGCCAGGTTTCCCGGCCCGCACTCCCTCCCGTCGCACCACCCGTTGGCCTGGCAGAGGACGCACAGGCCGCCGTCCGCGAACAGGCTCAGGTCGGCAGGGAGCGCACCCGCCGAGAAGGCCAGAGAAGGGTAGCCGCTCCACGCCAGAAGGCCGGCGTCGCACTCGGTGCCCTAATTTCATTCCGCATATATACTGAAACAATGAAATCACCAGGAAAAATGTCTCTGGCTCACGTAGCACTCGTTGTCGTTCGGGTTCGTCAAGGCGGACCAAGCTCTTCTCGCTGCAAGTGTTACACGATGTTGTTACTATTTAATTATTTTGTCCTAAACGACGTGTTGCACCCACTTCCGACGACGGCCCACTCTGCCGCCGTGTTCCAGGTGGCCAGCTTGGTCCCCGCCGGGCACGACACCGACGCCACGTCCCAAGTCACCGTCGTTGAGTCGTAGTAGTATATCTACGTTTTTGCAATCATTGTCTTAGTGGGGGGGGGGCTAAGCTGGGTCGCGTATTTTTTTGTTTTTAAGTGTGATTTTTTGTCTTTGCCTTTTCTCCTGCTGCGCCCGCATTGATGGTGATCTCCTCGTCCACCCCTGTGCCGGTGGGGCAACCGGGGAGGCTGCCGTGAGTCCTGGCGAACAACAGCAGGGAGGGGAGGAGCGAAAGGGCTGAAAAAATATGAAACCGTGCAGTTCTGCACATCATGGAGCAACAAAAGCAGGAAATGCAATTTCTGCAAAATGAGGACTTACGTATGTGGTTCATTTTTTTTACCCCGTGTGCTCCCGGTCCCAAGAGCCAAGACCGAATGAACAATTGATCACGTGCTGCGATGTAGAGTTTGATGCGCCTCTCTATCTTTGCTGGTCATCAACTCTGTTGCACAAGCGCAAAACTCGACAGAACCAAGTGCATGCATGATTTATAAACCAAAGGTCGTAAAAAAAAGTCGAGGGGTGGGGCGCTACTTTCTTTTTCGTCACAAGACCTACCGCATTGCGACCTCAAGAAAGACCGAACAAGAGTCTGGCCAATTACTCATCATTCACGTGCGCGCGTATAGACGTATAATTTTAATTTTCCCAGCATGGACAGTGTCTTTCGAAACAGCATAATACATGGGCCATTGGGCATCGTGCTTGACTAATGAGGGGATTGCTCGCATGATGGGTGCCTTGTACTCAACCTGCCTAATGTTATTTCCTCACTCTGTCACGCAAGTTCTTGTCGTCCTGTGAAAAAGGAGCAAAAAATTCTCATGATTGCACATTGCAACTGCGTACAGCACAAAACCACGGAATATGCCCCAAAAGCACTGCTCGCCCTATTTTTGTCACTCGGAAATTAAATTGCCGTTCGTTTGACCTGCCTTTCTCGACTTAACATAATAGGAATACGATGCTTTTTCATTTTGGGAAAATGTAGTGGATGAGACGAAACATTAGTTTTTCTCGTCGTTTTTCTTTGCTTCAAGCGCAGTAAGTCAGGCAGTATTTTGGGCTGCACAATTGGACAAGGTGCATTAGTAGTAAGACATATTGCCCTTCCGTGTAATTGATCTACCCTAAGTGCGGGCTTCTGCCAGCCAAGGGGCCCCTTACGAAAAGGTCTTTCGACATAATGATGCCGCTCTTAATTTTACAACTCACTCTTGTTTCCGTTTCTTGGCCTTTTGCCTCATTTCATTGTCAGCACCGCATGATATGTTAGAAACCCCGTTCACTTTATTTCGAATTTCGCGCGCCGCCGCATGGAACAGAGGGGGGGAAGAAAATACACATCACTGATCACAAAAAAAAACTTGAACGGGAACGGGAAGGAAAGAAGCCTGAGGGTGTTGACCGTTGACGGCGGCCACGATGTCTTCCGAGTCTACCGTGTCCTCGTCCTCTGGCGACGGCACCTGGTACCAGCAGGTCATCAAGGAGGAGCGCCAGGTGTCAGCAGGAGTGGCAGGAGTGGCAGGTGAGCAGGAAGACAGCACCCAGAGCAGCGCGGGAGGAGATGTCATCGTGGAGGACAAGAGGGAGGAGAAGGTCCAGGAGGCCGACGACGGACAGACCGGCCAGGTGTCAGCCGCACCTGCTGGGGCAGGAGCAACCTGTCGGCAGATCATCATCTGCTGCACGGGAAGCGCAGAGTGCCTCGACAGGATCGTGCGGGCGGCGCGGAATATAGTTGCAGGTTATGATGGACAGGCGCAGATCGCCGTTACTCAGGTCCCCACGGAGGATGCCCCCCGCCCCCCTTCTCCCACCGAGGCCTCCACCGCCTCCTCCTCCTCGTCCGTGCCCGCCTCCGCCTCCGCGAACCCCAAGACGTCCACCCCGGTCGACCCCTCCGCCCCGTCTCATCCTTCAGAGGCCTTCCGAGAACCGCCTGTATCCTCCTCCTTCAAGAAGGTGACCAAGCTGGACCAGGTGAACCTTTCCTCCTCCTCGGTCCCCGTGTGCGTGTCCCACGTGGTGCACCAGGGCGAGTTCTACGTTCAGCGGCGCGCCGACGCCGTCCACATCAACGCCATGTCGGAGCGGCTGAGGCGCCACGGGGAGAGCGCCCAGCTCCCGCCGCTGAGGAGGGCGCCGGAGGAGGGGGAGTTCCTGATGGCCAGGTACTCGGCGGACGGGTGCTGGTACAGGTGCAGGGTGGTCAGGGTGAAGAAGGAGGGCGTCGAGGTGCAATACGTCGACTACGGGAACAGGTGCGAGGCTGCCAAATTTAGTTTTAGCCACAGCCAGAGTCTCTAATGAGCTGAATTCTTTTTGTGTTTCTACAGGGAAATAATTGTTCGCTCTAGCGACCTGAAGCCCCTGCCCGAGTCCCTGTCCAAGCAGCACGCCTTCGCTGTGGAGTGCGGGCTGGGCCACCTCAAGCCATCCAGCGACGCGCTGTGGAAGGGCGAGGCCAGGGCCATATTCGCCAAGCTCTTCGCACAGGAGGGCGCGACCTATCTGCTCAGGCCGCTCGGAAGGGACGAGTCCTCGGGCGCGATTCACGCCGACATTGCGCTGCCAGCCTCGACGGATCTCGTGGAGGCGGACGAGCCTGTGAGCGCGTCAGACATGCTCGCGTTCTTCGGTGAGAGAGCCGTTTAATTTCAAAGTTTATCGCTTGCCTAATAAAAAAAGCGTTCCATGAAGGCTTTGTGGACGGGCAAGTGTCCTCTCCCTGCGGCGGCCTGCGGAAGAGAGACCTGACCAAGTGCACCATGCTGTCGACTGCCAAGACCTACTCCGTCACCGTCTGCTTCGCACTGGATCCCGGACACTTCTACGTGCACTTCACCGAACAGAAGGCCCGACTGGAAGAGCTGCAAGAGGCCATAGAAAAGTTTTACTCTGACGTGAGTCTTCCAAAGATTCCAATTATTTCGGAAAACACACAAAAACCTTGATCCACAGAAGTGGCATCTTTTGAGGCACGGTCCCGTCTTCGAGGGGATGTTGGTGATGGCAGTCTCTCCGGAGGACAAGAGGAGGTGCCGAGCGAGGGTCCTCAAGGTGGAGGGTCCGAGCAAGATCACGGTGCACCTGGTGGACTACGGCAAAACCTTGGTTGTCAACTGGCCCATGGTCTTCAAGCTCGCCGATCGGTTCCTTGACGTCCCAGAAATGGTGATTAAATTCAAATTATTTTTTGTTTGAAATGTTTGGAAATGAGCAGTTGTCTCAATTTTGGCTGCCAAATTTACAGGCTCACCTTTGCTCATTGGCCTTGAGGCCCCGCAAGACGAAGACGGGCTCCGAGTGGAGGCAAGACGTCGTGGAATACTTCACCGTCCTTACCGGCGAGGGGAGGGTGCTGGACATGCGACTGCTGCCCGACACGGTCGGAAAACAATCCGCGAAGTCGGTGGTGGAGCTGTCAAACTCCAATTGCGACAGGACCGTCAACGAGGCCATGGAGATCCGCATAGAGCAGAGGGGAGGCGGCAGGCCACCTCCGCCACCTTCCCAGTCCGTCACGGCTAGGAGGCTGAACACTTCCGTTGCCTCTCCCAAGGAAGACAGCCGGAATGGTAGCAGCGCCAACTCCGCCAAGATGATCAAGTTCTACATCACCCACGCTGAGTCCCCGTCCGAGATCTGGGCCCGCCCGGAGGTGATCGACCGGGCCTGGCTGGAGTTCAGCCGGAAGATGGACGAGGCGCTGTCGGCCGAGAAGAAGAAGAGCGAGGTGGGCCGGATGCCAAAGAAGGAAATCGTCCCCGGCAAGGCTGTGGTGGTGGAGGTCGGGCTCGGCCACCACTACAGGGCGGTCGTCCTCAAAGAGGCGGAGGAAGGAGGAGGGTATCAGGTCCGTCTGGTGGACAGGGGCGAGGTGAGGACGGTGCCGGCGGAGGGCGTCTGGTGCCTCCCTGACGGGCTGGCGCGGAGGAGGGCATTCTGCCACTGCGTCAAGCTGCACAACGTGAGGCCCCTCGGCACCGCCGACGGAAATTGGTCCGCGTCGGCCAGGGAGGCTCTGCAGGACGTGCTCAGGAAGCTGCCGCACGTCTTCTTGTCCATAGAGGTGAGGTCACTGATCAACACTTTCTTTACTATGAATCTGCACATTTGTTGTCCCGTTAGGCAAAGCCTGTTGAAGAGGACGGGTTGACCAAGCTGCCGGTGATGCTGTACTTTGAGGAGGACCGTACCGCGGACGCCTTCGGGGCGACGTGCATAGAGCGGACGGACGTGGCGTCGGTGCTCAAGGAGAAGGGGCTCCTCCTCCATGACGGGCAGAAGAAAGGCATTGACAAATGGACGGTAAGGGAGGGGTGATTGTATAACAACGTCTGTTGTGAGTCTACCTATACCAAATATGAATTTTATTTTATAAGTGGTGGAGTCAATAAATTATTGCAAGCTCTTCCCTGGAATCCATCTCTTTGCGGGTGTTCATATTTTCAAAAGCATATTCTCCCCCTCCGCAGGGCGACTCCATGGGCCCTTTCCTCGACTGCGGCCTTCTGGAGGAGGGCGACCGAAGGGCGGAGGCGGAGGCCGCTTCGAATGTGACCTCAAAGTCGTCGCCGCGAAGCAGAAAGAAGAGCAGCGGACCAGGCTCCGAACCTGCGCCTTCCTCCACCAACTCGGACCTGACCCTGCCACCCGCCGGCGCCTCCTGGCCCCCGCCCGTCCTCCCCGACCCGCTCTCCTCCTTCTCCGGCACCGTCTCGTACATCGACGACGAGGCCCAGCTCTACGTCCAGACGGGGCCCCAGTCGGAGGCGGTGAGGCGCGTCGACGCGGAGCTGAGGGAGGCCTACTCGGGGGAGCGCGGCGCGAGGCAGAAGAGCCTGCTGGACGCCTACTGGAGGGCGGGGGAGGTGTGCGTGGCGAAGTACCCGGGGGCGGAGGACGGGTGGCACCGCGGGCTGGTCACGGCGGTGGGGGAGACGGTGGTCAAGTCGGAGGTGGTTGGGCAGGGGGTGGAGGTGCTCTTCGTAGACTACGGGGAGAGGAAGGTGCTATGTCCGACCAAGGGGGAGCTGTACAAGGCCGTGCCCAGGCACTTGCTGGACGTGCCCATCCAGGTGAGGACAGGACAAGAAGGAATGGTGGTGAATCGTGAATACAATTTTACTTCCATCCAGGTCCTCCGTTGCAAGCTGGACAACGTGGTCCCGATTGGCGGCTCTTACCCAAAGACTTTCCTGGACGACTTCCACCCCAAGATCGTTGACCGCGCCGTGCAGGTGGAGGTCAAGCGGGCAAAGGACGCCGACTGCTTCCCGCTCCCGGTCTTCCTCCACTACAGGGACGGGGAGAGGAGGAACCTGGCCAGGGTGTGGACGGAGCTAGGGTGGGTTGGACGGTGTTTTACGACGGGGAGAAACAATATAATAGCACGATTGTTTTTTTTTGCAGGATATGTCGCAAGATCAACTCTAGGAAGGAGTGGTACGACGTGGAGGCAACCGTGAGGCAGGAGAAGGTGGCGTTCGGGATACAGCCACGGAAATCTCAGCAGCATTCTTGAACAAACAGTCAACGCTGCTTTTGTCAGACAGGAAGAAAAGCAAGAAATCTCTATACTGCATTTTAGGGAACCCCTTTAACGACGTCTTAATTATGTATCTTAGGGTTTCCCAAAAAGACTTTTTCGCCGCGGCGATGTCATTGCCTGGAAAAGGTGCTGTGAGTGACTTGACGAAAAGCTTGTTTTTAATGAAAGCACGTCAGGGAGGACTAATAATAATCTTGGAAGAATTGACGTGAACTAGAAAGACCCTACCTAATTTCTAATTTGGAAAAGGAAGAATGAATCGTAGGCGTGTAGAGAGAGGTTCTTTTTTATCTTCATGCCCATACCCGGGCAATGCATCTATTAAGACCAGTCGGGGGAGATGACAGATTCTTGTTCTTGCTCTTTTTTTGTTTCTTGGAAGAAAATAGGAACGGCAACGACGTCGCAATTTTATAATATTATTCTTCAACTTCTTGTTCTTTATGTACACATATCACGATGGAGGATAATGAGAAATCCAATTCATAGTGCACGCACGAACCGTTGTTGCTGCTGCTGCTGTTGCTGCTGCGGATGTTGTTTGTTGACGACGTCTAGGCTAAACATTAGCTCAAGTCCCTATCTTCCAAGAAACGATACTCAAACGTGAATCCCTCTTTCCTCCTCTGACCCCACTTCTCGAAATCGAAATAAATGTAGGTGCCCTGGAAAAAGATAAGGACAGGGAATTAGAACGATCCTGCCGAGAACTCGAGAGTCTAATCCTTACCTGCTCGAACTCGTCGTTGATGATCTTAGGCTCCTCGTGCCGCTGGAACCACATCATGTACTTTGTGTGGAACCTCCACGACTGCTTCTTGAGCGCCTTGGCCGCCAGGTACTGCGCCTTCGTCCCCTCCATGTAGTAGAAGATGAAGAAGAGCGTCTCGGTGGACAGCCGCTGGAAGAACTCTAGCGAGTCCGACCCGGGCGGCGGGAGCTGCGGGTAGTAGGGCGGCGTGGGGCACGGGTTCCGCGGCAGGTACGGCCGAAGCCGCTCAGAGTCCGACGGGTGGGGCATGTGCTGAAATGCGGCCTCCAGCATCTTGTACTGGAAGCAGGTCTCCTTGTTGAGCGGCACCGGGCCGAGCGGGGCCACCCCCAGCAGCGGCGGGATGTGCGCCTCGCCCGTCGTCGCAGTCATCGCCCCCGCCGCGGCGGCCGCGGCCGCCGCCGTGACGGCGGACACCACCGAGGACGAAGACACCGCGGCGTTGGACGCAGACGTGGGGGTCACCCTGGTGACGACTCCGGCCGCCGCGGACTGACTCGCGCCGCCGCTTCCCGGGGTGACGCCGGCCTGCGCGGACTGCAGGGCAGCACCAGAGGTCGGGACCTGACCGTCCTTCAGTAGTAAACCTAGGAGGGGTAGAAGTGCCACATGAGCAAACGAACGAGAAATCCAGACACGGACAGTGGAGGTGGTGCCAATGCCTCACCCGTTGCCATTCCAAGAGGTCCGCCGGGAGCCAGCGCCGCCGACGCAGAAGACCTGCTGTCCGGCAAGTGCTGCTGCTGCAGCTGCTGCGTGGACAGCGCCTCCTGCGCCATCGACTTGAGGCTGGGCAGCCCGTCCGGACCCGGTGAGGAGGCCGCTCCCCTGCCCGCCGCCGCCGCCGCGCCTCCTCCTATCAGATTGTTGAAGTTGCTCGGGCCGTTGTTGCCCGCCGTCGCCGCGGAGGAGGGCGCGCCGACCGAAGAGGCCGCAGAGGACGACACGACGCTGCTTGCGCCGCCGCCGACCACCGTGAGCGGAGAGGAGCTTCCTCTCTTCATCATGCCAAGCTCTGACAGGGATACATGGCCTGGAGAGAAAGAGTAAAAAAATGTACAACGCTCACCCAAAGATGCCAAAATACTTTCATACCGTTCACTTGTTGGACGGCCGCCGCAAAGTTTGGCTGGTGAGTGCCCGCCGCAGGGGCAGACTGGGCAATTGACTGGTTCGAGGCCGCCGCGGTCGCCGCCGCCACTGAAGACGACGACGAGGAGGTAGCAGCGTGGTTGCTGCCCACCCCGGCGGGGCCCGAGCTTGGCGACGAGTTGTTGGGCGTCGCGGACGAGTTGGACGCTGCCGCCGCGGCCGCCGCGGTGTTGAGGGCGAGCTTGGCGGGGTTCACCCCCCTCGCTCCCGCCACCCCCGCCCCGGGACCCGGCTGCTGAGATGAGGAGGAGCCGGGGGGGTGGGGCTGGTGGGACGAAGAAGAGGAGGACAAATGCTGGCTGTTGCTGGCGGCCGTCGCTGCTGCTACTGCTGCCGACGACGACGACGATGGTGCCGCGGTCGAGGCGGAGGCAGAGATCGTTGGGTGGTGGTGGTGGTGGTTGCTGTTGTTGTTGGTCGCGCCGCCACCGGCGGAGGAGGCCGTCGCTGTTGCTGTGCTGGAGGTGGATTGGGAGGAGGAGGCCGCAGTCGTTGAGTGGTGTTGTTGGTGGTGATGGTGCTTTGGTGCCGAAGAGGAAGAGGAGATGGACGACGACGCGGCTGCCGCCGACGACGACGAGCCGTGTTTCGATGTCACAGACTGCAAAGAACATTCGGCAATTACACTGGAGTCCAACCAGACTTCTCCGAAACCGATAAACACAAACCTTTGCCTCTTCACTCGATGACTTGTGCCTCCTCTTGGAGTCGTTATCAGTGGAATGATTGTGCGGGTACGGGACCGGCGAGTTGGCAGAGTTGGTGGACATCGTCTCGGACGTCTCAGAGACGGAGTTGGTGTTGTGGTCGTTGGCGCCAGGCGCCGCTCCGCCCTTGTCCCGGAAGTTCTAAACGGCGGATATTAACAAAAAGTTATTTTTAGACACATTGCTCGCATTGGCTAGGAGTGAAAAGACAACTCACGTTCGACACGTCGAGCAACATCTCTTCCAGGCCCTCAATATCATCGTAGATCATCTCGTTCTCCGCAAAATCAGGTTCCTGACAATTCTCAATATAATACTCGACATCCTCCCTGATGTCTTTTATCTGCAAAAATGAGAAAAAGAAAAATTCGTGAAACAAAGCACATCGCTCGCTCGATCATTCCGTTTCCGTACCTGGTTTATTTTGACGGTCTCATTGTCGAGCATTCTCAGCAGGGTCTCCAGCTTTTGTACGTGGTCTCGGTGCTTGGCCAGGTGGGCGTTGAACTCCTCGATGGCGTCCTCGTTGCCTCCCCCGCCGCCGCCGCCCTTCCTCTTCTTCTTGGAGGCTCCGCCGAGGGTCTCGATCTCGGCCTCGAACTGGTCCATCTGGATGTTGAGCTTCTCCAGGCAGTCGTTGAGCCACTGCGCCACCTCGCAGCGCTCCTTCTCCGCCGGGTCCAGCTTGGTACCCGACGTGAGCCCCTCCTTGGAGTACGCCTTGGTCTTGGTCTCGCGCTCCACCACCTTGAATCTCTCCATTTGCTAAGGAGGGAAAGTAACAAATGAGACATTATTGCAGGTGAAATGTGCTTTCAGTACGTGCATGTCTTGTCCCATATAATCTTCATCTACATTACAGCGCTTCCCCGCCCCCTTGTGCTATAGCAGCGCTGTCTGACAAGTGTGCGCCGTTATCGCTGCCTAGCTCCCCTGTGCATTGACGCTTCTGCGTCGCGGAAGAAAAGGGGGAAGAGGCCCGAACCAAGGCGAGCGAGGACATGCGGGAAAATGGGCGATTCCGAGCTCCCCTTTTTACCTGTTCGATGAGCTTTCTCTTCTCGAAGAGGACGGTCTTGTCGTTGATGGAGGCGGAGGCGATCCATGTCTTGATCTGGTCTCTGAGCCGCTGCAGCTTCTTGATCTCCTTCTTGAGGTCCTCCTCGTACTTCTCCTTCTGGTTGGCGTTGGACGCATTGTGCACCTTCTGCCAGGTCTCCTCAAACTTCTCCACGCCCTCAGTCACCTTCTTCAGGCAACGGTCGATCTCCGCTGAAAAAGACAGGGGCACAGTCAGCATAAACGAATCCACTTCTCAAACAAGCTTCTGCTCACCTTGTAACTTTCTGTTGGCTGCCATGGCCGGCGGGTGTTGTCGTCCGCGACCCCGAGGGACCTCCGGGCTCCGGGGTCCTCCGGGACGTCGGGACGGTGGCGGCGGGCGCTACTGTGTGTGTCGGCGGCGGCCGGCGGCGGCTACCTCCGACTCCTCCGGGGCTCTCGGGGCTCTCGCCGCGCTCCTCCGGCGGGTGGCGCGGAGGGGGCGGGGGCGGGGCCTCGGGGCTGGCGCCGGGCGACCCGGGGATCGGGGTCGCGGCGGCGGCGGCGGGGGTCGTGCGCGGCGGCCGCGACGGCTTCCGGCGCGGCGCGGGGTTCCTTCACTCTCGCGTCTCTGTCCAGCCCCGTTGTCGGCTGGCACATGGCTTGCTGGCTGGGCTCGGGCGGGGGCGACGGGCGCGGCCTCCGTCCGGGTGGTTCCGTCGGGGCGCCTCCGGGTGCGGGTTCCAGAGTCCGGGCGCCGATCCGTCCTTCTTTCTGCGAGTTGTTCAGCTTCTCTTTCCTTTTCTTTTTCTTCTTTTTCAGTCGAAAAGCGAAGAAGAGAAAAGAGAGAAGAGAAGAGGAGTGGAGCTATTGCGCTGCCTGATCGCTCTTTTCATGCTGCTGCTGCAAGGAGGGAATAGGCAGGAACAAGCTGAAATTGCCACACAACTTGGGCGGAAAAGGCAGAGCGGGTCACAAACGACACCA
>JAAUXV010229754.1_pt1 | contig 11565 bp, 11 predicted proteins | sample 7278181 | NCBI WGS metagenome assembly JAAUXV01 (sample SAMN14350114, study PRJNA611818) | marine sediment metagenome | isolation source: surface marine sediment (2.1m) | place: French Polynesia: Moorea | collected 2018-08
AGGGAGCAACAGCGTTATTCTCATTCACACCCCGTTCATCTAAAAAGGGCGCGCATTTAAAAGAGCGCGTCCTTTCTGAAAGCTGAGAAGGGGCACGCCCTTGTGTAATGTTCATCTATAAATTATGTCAGAAGAAAAGCGCACGCTCTTTTTAAGCTCGTAGACCTTTTCTTGACATTTGTGCAGCAGCTATTCTGACTCGTGTATGTAATGAAGGGGGTCTCCCTAACCAATCGCACATAACACCACACAACCGCACTGGAAACGAATAGCCATTACTACCAAAAAAATCCGCTAGATGTCGCCCTATGCTAAAAAAGGGAGAGAAAGCCTGCTCCTCGACCAAGGGGAACTCTCCCCCCCTCCCCCCCTAGATCTACCCCCACCGCCCGCCTGCACCCCATCCTCCCTCTCAGGTGGGGGGGGGAGGGGTTCTTGCTAAAAACCGAGCCTACAAAACTTAAGGTTATTTAACGTAATGTGATGTGATGTGATTGTTTGTGGCTTACGTAAACCCGATATGATTTCTATCTTTTCTTCTTTAGAGTTCGAGTTTTTCCTCCAGTTTCAATTTATTTAATAAACCGAGTTCGAGTTAGCCACATGTGCTAGCCACATGTGCTGTGACAGACCTTTGAAGACACCATTTTTTAGCTTTGTGCTGTCGCTAAGAAATACTTATACGAAAAAATATCTACAAAAATGGTGCATATCTGCAAAATGAAGGAACTGTGCTCTGGAGATACTGATCTTGCAATGACAGACAGACGCAAGGCTTGGAAGCCACAATTTTATGACCATGTCATCTGGTGGTATTTGAAATACAGATGTATTTGAAATACCAGGCTTTATTTTATAACATTATGAAATAAAACCCTGTATTTCAAATACTGAAGTACTTCAAATACCACCAGATGATTTGGTCATTAGTTTTAGCCCCTTGTACTCTCGCTAAAAAATAGTCCGGTCAGAAAAAACCAGTCAGACAGTCACAGGACAGACCTTGGAAGCAGCATTTGGAAGGCATTATTTTAGCTTTGCTTGCTCTCGCTATCTACAAAAATGGACAACCGTGAGAATTACGACCCTGATGAAACGGAAAGGAAACGTAACGAATTGGAGAGGTATAGTGCCATCTATAGTGCCAGCTAAAATTAGTCAACTGCAAATTATGGATTATTTAGGTTAGAAAACGAATTGCGAGAACTTGATGAAGAAAACGAAAGACTGCAAGCAATCCTCGACGAATTGAAAGAGCGGAAAAGGAAGGCATTGGAACGAAAGAACAAGTGGAGGAGGAGGATTGATAAACTCTAAGAAGAAATGAGTTGTTAATTTACAAGAAAATCTAGATGAAATTTGTTTTGATTGAATCATTGAATTTCATTTTTTAGACATTTTTAGACAGCTTATACATTACACAATTTTGACACTATTTTCATATTTTGATCTTCAAAATATATCTTCAAAATATATCTTCAAAAATATCTACAAAACTTTCAAATTGGCTATTACATGTGCTAAAAACTCCAAAGGTAAAAGGTAGTGTTTTAGTGTTTTAAGGATTAGACATGTTTAATGCATGTATTAAACCTAGAATTCACTGCTGTTTTCACATGATTTAACATAAAATAAAGACAATTTGAAAGTTATCATCTGGAAATATATAGCTACGAATTCGAAATTGTTGAGTTAAAGGACTTTCATTGTGATAATTATGCAGGTCAATTAAAACATAATTACAAATTGGCTCATTAGGAATATTAGCATGCCTTAAAAGGTATAAGCACTTTTTCAAAATGTTTGGATTCTCTGCAAATACAGATCTACCTAAATGTAAAACTGAACTTTGATCACCAAAAGATCCGACATATATTATATAATTAACATTTCTTCTAATGCTCAGCGCAAATCTACTGTGTAAAAATGCATTTTGCGCAGAAATTATGATTGAAATTTTTGCTTTTCGACTGCCATGAACAAAAAGATTATAATAATCAGAGCTTTCTGTCAGTTCCTTGTACTGGTCCTCTATAATCAGGAGAGTCGAGGAGGTCGGATTTTCAAACTCCAGATCCAATTCTGGCAAAGTTTCCATAATTATCAAGTCCGGAACGATGGCTTCGAGATTTTCCAGTTCTTCCCGCAATAAATGAACCGAATTTTTCCTGAAAAGCAGTTTTCTAATCAAGAGCATCTTTTGAGTTATTTTTTGTACCTGCACGAAAAGATGATTTTGTCAAAGGGTTCCATGAACATTGAGGCACGATGCAATAAAATTCGCCGAATAATCGAAGACTTGCCACTTCCGGTGCTACCTACGATCTGCGTAAGCAAAAGCAATTTTGATTCTTAAGCCTTAAAAGTAGGGACCTATATTTGTATACCAGCAGACGACAGGGATTTTGGAAGCGTAAAAATGATTCATCCGTCTCAAAGATGTGTTCGTGGACAAGAGGATTAATCTCCTGTGTGGAAGAATCCATTTTCCAGTTTTTTTTTCAGGCGCAACACTCTTTTCTCGTTAACTTCACAATCCGGACTAAAGAAAGTGTTGAGAAACTCGAGAAGTTCTTGATCGAAGTTGTAAAACCTGTAAACCTAAAAAAACACACATGTTAATGTTGGAGCCATTTGCTCTTAAATTTTCATACTATAAAATAAACTGCGAAGAGGCCACAAGAGCTTGAGTCTTTGCTTTGAAGCCTTGTCACGTTGTATACTGCCTTGCTGCAGTAGGAGAACTTTGAGCTCCAAAAGTCAAAATCGCAGCCTAAACTGTCAAAAATTTCTAAGTATTCATTGTTCCGATTGAACACTGTTATCCAATGTTTGCCAGGTGATTCACTGCTTGATGTATTGATGACTACAAAATTATTTTTACGAATTCTTGGTATGGAATCACTGCAAGTTATTGCTTGCAGAGCCTCACTGCACTGTGTAATGTTGCTTAACAAAGCACTTAGTTCGTAACCATATCCTTTCATGTCCACTTATTGGGCCGGGTTTGGTCCCAATTGCACAAGAAAAAACCACCTCTTTGGCAATTTTTTGTCTTCTTTATTGCTGAATAAAGGTGCTTGAAAATGCTGAGGAATGTCTTTTTCTGGCTTGTTCAAGAAAGCTCTCATAGCTTTGTTTGATATTAGCTGTGTGGCTGACAAATCTTTTAATGTCTTGGCCCATTTTTGAATTCCGGGAATTTCCTCTCGAGAAATTGGATAAAATGTGCTTTTTACCAGATCAACGATGTTTGAGCCTTGTACAATCGCTCCAGATAATTTCACCAGGCCTTGAGAAGTCCAAGATACCTGCAAAATACAATAATAAATGAAGTTTAGAAGGTAAAAGACGTTATTTTGGGAAAGGAAATTGCTAGCAATCATTTTTCTAAATTCTTTACCAATCCATTTTTCTAAATTCATTGCTGAAATCAAATTTAGAACCATTTGAATTCAGTTTATGTCAAGCATTCAAAGTGAACGTAAGTAAAAAAGTCAACCAAATTCTTTTTGAATATTGCCCTACAAAAGTCAACTTAAAGCCAAAGCGGGGAAGCAAAGGATTATCTTGCAATACTTCAAGGCTGGAAATACCATTTGGATCCCATTCAGATTTCCAAGGGAATAAGAAGGAGAGGACCTATGGAAAGAACAAGTAAAGAAGTAAGATTTCTCAGCCTTTAATCCTCAGAAACCCCGCAATAAATTTTGCAATAAAAAAAGATTGTAAGAACCCCTTTAAAATTAATCTATATTTTGTCAGAGGCTAAAATGCTTCTTGCTTTTTAGTAGTCACTTTTTACGCAGGCCGCCATTTGTGTTTTAAAAGTCTGGCTAAGATGGTTTTAAATAGTCACTTTTGCGTGACACTATAACCATGTCAATTGTGTAGTAAACGTTCAGTGGCTAAAATACTTTTAAGTAGTCACTTTTGATGCACGATAATATAACGCCAATTGTAGTAAAGGTTGGTGCTAACAAGCATTTAAATGGTCACATTTAACACAGGCTGCCATTTGTGTTTTAAAAGTCTCGCAACGCCGCTTTTGCATGACACTATAACCGTTGACATGGTTAGAGTGTCAATGCAAAAGTGGCTGCTACCTAAAAACCCATGTTAGCGAGACTTTTAAAGCACAAATGGCAGTCTGCGTTAAAAGTGACCACTTATATGCATTTTAGGCACCGACCTTTACCACAATTGGCGAGCCTATAGTGTCATGCATCAAAAGTGACTATTTAAAAGCATTTAAGCCACTGAATGTTTACTGCACAGTTGACATGGTGTAATAAATGTTCAGTGGCTTTTAAATAGCACTTTTGATGCATGATATTATAAGGACGCCAATTGTTGTAAAGGTCGGTGCCTAACATGCATTTAAGTGGTCACTTTTAACGCAGGCTGCCATTTGTGTTTTTAAACTCTCGCTAACATGGTTTAAGTAGTCACTTTTGCGTGACACTGTAAGCATGTCAACTGGCTAAAATGCTTTTAAGCAGTCACTTTTGATGCCTTTTCTATAAGTTGGTGATGTTCTGCGCCTGAGGCGGAATACGCACTTTCAATAATATGCCAGTTTTGACAGCCTACTTTCCCGTGCTGGCTTAGGGCATCTTGGGAAAGGTGGATTGTTCGTGGCACCACCACTAGAAGATTGCCTTTCTGGGCTAACGGGCTCTTCTACCCGAGCTGGAACAGGTCGTACCGACTTACAGCTTATCGGCAGCAGTGTGGCTGACTGCCAGGCACTGACCTGACATGTATGTAAAGGTAGAGAGATACTTTTAATGCACGATTGGCCGTCTTGTAAAATCCCTCCCAAATAAAAATGAATTTGGTTGACAATGTTGTAATAAAGAAAAAAAAAAAAAAGATGCCAGAAGAACAACAACAACAGCAGCAACCCAACCCCCAACCCGACCCCCAACCCGACCCCCAACCCGACCCTCAACCCGAACCCTTTGAAGAGGTCCGGGGCCGGAACATGCGGGTTGCCCTCGACAGGATGTACCCGGAGGGCAGGCAAGCCAGGGGCAGCGGGGAAATTCAAATTGTGCGATTTGTTCGCTGGGCCCCTTACCCAGACGAAAATCCAGACAACCTCCCCCCCCCCCCCCGAAAATCAAGCCGAAAATGAAGCTGAAAATCAAACCGAAAATGAAGCTCAGAGTCAAGCTCAAAATCAAACTCAAAATTGAGCTTCTAGTATCGGGTTCTTTTACTATGAACATGTTTTTCAACCTATGGGTGATATTTGCAGTTTGTTTTTGAAATCTGATTGGGGACAGATTTGAAATGACCAAAAGCTTACAGAAAATTGCTATTTAGAATGAATTTTCCGTAAGCTTTTGGTCATTTCAAATCTGTCCCCCAATCAGATTTTGAAAACAAACTGCAGATATCACCCACAGGTCGAAAAACATGTTCATAGTAAAAGAACCCGATAATAGCCAGAATAAAAAAAAATATGTGAAGAAGAATCCCCCCACATAAATAAAAAATATATATATGTCAGAATTAAAAATAATAAAATATATATTTGTCAGAATAAAAATTAATAAAATACAGAATGCACAAATTTAGAATAACCAAAAAAATGTGAAAACGAAAATGCACACAATTTACAAAAACAAAAAATGTGAAAACGAAAATGCACACAATTTACAACGACCAAAAAAAATGTGAAAACGAAAATGCACACATTTACAAAAACCAAAAAAAATGTGAAAACGAAAATGCACACAATTTACAAAAACCAAAATATGTGATAAAGAAATTGCACACTGCTGCACATAATTAAAGAGACTTCTGAAAAAAAATATGTGAAAATGCAAATACATAAATTTTAAGAAGCCTGAAAAAGTCACCTTTACTGGATGCTGGCGTAAGAGATGCAAGAGTCGCAAAGCCCTGGACTTGTATTTTTTCCTGATCGTTTGCAAAATGGCTTCATCGGCTAGGGGCAGATCTTCATCTTGACGAGTTCCGGCTCCTACTGCTACGTAAGAATCCCCTGCAATTGGCTTTGGTAAAACTTGCGGTTTCTGAACTAATCTTTCACTAACAATCTGTGATATTTGGTTTATTAAACTACTTGAAGGATTGCTAGAAACAGACACAATTCCAGATCCAGAAAGAGATGCTCCTTGATATGAGGTCGTTTCAGGTTTAGAAATATCCTGTTTTTCGAAAAGTTTGCTTTCTTGTTCAATTTTCTTGAGGCGTCGAAACTCTGACAGACTGAAAAAAGTGTAAAGTCATCTAAGAACTACACTTTCCTGCAAAAACTTACTTTAAAAGTATTTTCATAACAACGTCGCCCTTACTTTCCATTTTCTTCTTCGTTGAAAAGGCTACAAAGAAATATTTAAAAGGAGCTCCAGTTAACAGAAAAAATCTGTTACCTGAAGAATAATTGCGGAAAGGAGCCTGAGAGTTTCAATAAAATTTCAAGCTGAACTTCTCTGTCATCACGAACTAGCTCTGCTGCCTTTCTTGGTGAAGCAAAGCGCTTCTCCAAAAGCTGCGCTCGCTTCCTTTTGTGCAAAATTTTATAATTGCTCCTTTTTATCGGTATGAGCCCTCTAGCTATTTTGTGAATAATTAAGCACAGAAGTCGTAGTTGAGCATCAGAACTTCCATTTAAAATTGATTCTGCTAGCTCTTGCTTTCCGTTCGTTTGGTAAAGATTGCCTAAATATTCCACTTGCTAAAAGAAACAAATCGTTAAAAATTTATTTTCACTTTGGAATACAGTTAAAACATTACTTCAAGCATAAGCTCCCTGAGCTTTGCGTTGGAAATCTGCAAAAATTAATTATGTAAGCTTTTTATAATAGACAAGCAACGAAAACTCGACATCCTTTATGACTTCATCTGTTGATTCTTCCCTTAAGGAAAAAGTCAAACGATCTGTGTTTGAAATTTCAAAAAAGCATGGAACAGGATTGTTAACAAGCTCACGTTGCCCTACTTTGTTATGCAAAAATACTTTCATTAAAGGGACTGGCTTTCTTTCAACCCTTCCGGTGCAATTTCCTTCAAAATGTTGAACTAAATCGGAACAAATATAAGCAAATCTAGAAATGCTTTTTTTATATGTCAGTGAAACTGATGCAATGCAAAATTCATATATGCCAGCCAGTTGGCGGACATGGTCATTTTCAAGTACTGTTGCGAAAGCCTGGCTTTCAGCTTCGTCATATTTCACTAAAATTGCTGAGCTAACGCTACTTGCCATGGCTCTTTAATTTAGGTTTTAAAAATGTTTTTTTCTGGCAGCCACCGATCATACGAAGAATTGTAGTAAAGGTACCGAACCAAATATTCCGTTTCCTTTCCCGACTTGCGTTTTTTCTGAAAAAGGCCAATATTACATTGAATAAAATGATACTTTACAATTCAAAGATTTACCAACAACTTTTCAATGGCTATGGTGTGTCCTTTTTTCAATTGCACAGGCCGCAGTTGATGCTCGTAATAGTAGCCAGGAACCTGTGAATTAATATTAAAAAAAACTTTAGAAAACTCATTAAATAATTTACTTTCTAAAAATACCTTGTTAAATTTTAGTGTCGACAGGCCAAACAAAGGAATCCTCCCTCGATTAAATAGTACTTTGGACACAATGTAGATGGAGCCTCGCTGCAAAATGAAATGTGTCTCCAGTCTCAAGTCCAAAAAGTAACTAGCTTGAATCGCCTAGCTTTCGTGGGGCCCCTTTACTGGACAATGGTTGCTCCCCATTGCTTTCCCGCCTCGCTTCGTTGCTAAGTCTACTATGTATTTGGCCCGAGAAAAGAAAGCCATTCCAAATTTGTGTTGCCTTGCTCTGCTGTGCAATAGCCAAAAATCCTGTGCAGTCCTATGCATTCTGTTGCACATGCATGCAGTTACATGCAGTTACTCCTAATTTCAGAGGGGAAGGGACATTGTTTGCCAAGTCTAGTCCAGGCTTTCCCAGGAAGGAAATGTGCTATGCTCATTCGACTTTCAAGGCTTTGCATGGGGTGAATGGCAGAAAGAGGAATCGGTCCTTCCAAAATGCCCTTGCATTGGGCAAGTGAAGCATGTATGCCCGAACCAGACACGGCTTGACATGTCATTTACCTTTGCTGCATAGCCTTTGTAGAACGTTTTCTTTGGGTGATCTACATACACTGGCTTTGAAAGTCCGAATTTCTTTTTAGAGTGGTCGGAGAAGTAGGCCTCCCGCAAGGCTGACATCTCGTCTAAAGTATTTGGCTGTTCCCATGGCTTTCCGATCCGCTTTAATGCACCTCTCAAGACCTCATCAGCAGCGGGACCACATTCCCTGATAAAAGCCGGTGTCAAAAAGCCAAGGGCTTCCAAGGGCATATTATTCATCCCCTAAAATAAATGCTTTACTAAACATCCGGTTTTATGGAATTTAAAGTATACCTTGACAATACTTGGTATCCAATCTGGCCAGTTCCGAACTTGGTTGTGTCTCAAGGCCAAATAAAGCCTTCGTTTCAAGATTTTGATCTTAAAAAATTAACATGCAAATGCTTTATTCTACATTTAGAAAAAAAGCTGCTAAGTCTACCTGATTTTCAACCAAAGCTGCCTTTCCACGTGTGGAAGTAGGCCGAAAATATATTCCGACGTTTTGAAAATATTCAAGGTTTCCTAAAAATTCGGAACCGGAATCCCCAACGAGGTTGTAGGGTTTTGTCTGCAAGTCTTCAAATATTTTTTCGAACCCTTTTCTGACGATTGGGCTGGACTTTCCTCTTAAGCAAGCCACTGCGGTGTATCGACTTGCAACGTCAATGGTGATTAAGAAAGAATTTAATTTTTTCCAAGCTTCCATAAAACCTACAAGAAATGTTAGCCTTTTGAACAACCAAATCAAAATTAAAACTTTGATACCTAAATCGCAGAGCCATGTTACATCAACACCACCAGCACTGTAGCTCCGAACTTCTTTTCGGCTTTGAGAATGAGCAGCGGTTTGGTAACTTGCATACTGGTTCATTGCCTTTATTATTAGATCGAGAGGCAAATAACGCTTGTGTTCGATTAACATCACTGACTGAAATGATTTTGATCCTAAAGAAATTTTTTTAGTAACTTACTTAAAGAAGGTTTCAAAAGAGTGATTACCTGCAAATGCAGCACTGCATATTTCTGGGTTTGTCCAATACTTTTTTATGTACTTAATCAGTTTGCGTTCCTTCTCTTTCGTCAGCACTTGACGTTTCCTTCCCATTCTTCTGCTGCTTAAATTTTAGCTTTAATGAGAAATCTAATGCACTTAAATGCAAGTAAGAAGCCAAAAATGGACCATGGTCTTTCAAGTAGCAAAAAAAGCTAAGCTTATCTTCTTCTGATTCAAAACTGCTTTCTCGAAGAAAGCATTTTATTATGTCCATATTCCCCTTGCACAGTTCTTTCTTGAAGTCGGAAATGTCGCAAAATTTTTGGGCTTGTTCATGGAAAAAGTCGTGTAATTGACTGTAGTTTAAAAAGCCACACGGGGTTATAAAGAGAAAGACCTTCCTTATGTTCTGCAGCAGAAAGACAGCGTCTCGGAGATTGTGAGCTTCAACCACTGGAACTTCTTCACAATTCAATATCTGGAAAAGCTTTGCATCTGTGGAATTTGCAAACTTTCCTTTCACTTTTTTCACAGCAGAAAGCACAAACGAGTCAAAGTTCTCATTATGTTTAAAAAAATTAAGGGCTTTCTCCAGACAAAGTGTCAAGTTCAACAATTCTTCACCGTAGGTAAATTCGACACACTTTTTTCTATCGAATGATTTTTGCGATACTGACAATTCTCCTAGAACCAAGGCAAAGCTGTAACTAGCAATCACTGCTCGAACTCCCTTGCTTGTTTCATAAAGCAAACAGTGTTTGGCAAAACGAAGCTCAAATTCCATTATTTTTTCTGACTTTTTGTCTTAGCTGCTACGTTGGCTTCGTATTGTTTACAAAAAAAATCAATATTGCAGAGCTACCAGATTTCTTCCGGAAATATTTTAAAATTAAGGCGTTAAACCGAAATATTTGCTTGTTTAAAGTTAGAATGGTGCGAAAACTTTTTCTAAAATGGTAATAATGAAACGGGTCAATATAATTAGGGCAAAATAAATTGGACAAAACACTCTGTCACGAACTCAAGAACTTAAAGCTTTTTAACATTTAAAGCAAGAACATGGGCTATGTGTATGTATCTTAAACATTTTAAATTCTTTTTTAAAAGTAAAAGCAAATTAAGCCACAACGAATGTGGTTATATTAAAAACTTGTCCTAAAAGCTACCCTGATTTCCGTTTCCTCCAAACATTTCTTCTCAAATTTCTTTAACGTCGGTAAGATCTTGTAATTTTTTTTTTTTAATTTTGGCTCTTAACTAAGGAAGAAAGTTAAGAAGAAACTTCTGAAAAGCAAAATTAAATCTTAGAGAAAAAATTGTGCGAAAGATAATAATTGATAACTGTGAGTTAAGCCTGTGAATAGTGAAATAATACCTACCTTTTGCCAATTTCAGTTAAATCCGATTTCATCGCCGGCCAAAAATGGTTCGAGCTCCAACGAAGGTAAGATTGCAACCTGAAATAAAAAAAAAAGTTCATTAGTAAAGTAGGGAATCAAGGGGGGTTCGGAAACCCCCCTTGAGCCCCTAAATTAGGGAATCAAGGGGGGTTCGGAAACCCCCCTTGAGCCCCTAAAATTGGGAAATCAAGGGAGGTTCGGAAACCTCCCTTGAGCCCCCAAAATCCCCTTGAACCCCTAAATTAGAGACTCAAGGAGGATTCGCAAATCCTCCTTGAGCCTCTAAAAACTTACCTTTTTTCAGAAGAACGTCGCGGACCCAACCTGCGTGCCCCGAGGGCCAAATTATTTCTTGAAGCGTTGCCGAAAAGAGGGCCTCCGCCGCTACAAGACGTGCCACAACCCGAGTACGGACTGCGACCCGAGGGTTATTTGTCCGGGTGCCTGTCCACCAATGAAGCAGTCGACGAAGCCCTGCAAAATACGCCACGTTTGCGAATAGGTACCTACCTGAAAAAGAATTAGGGGGTCAGATTGGATCTTAAGATCCAATTTGACTCCCAAAAAGTTAGTGGATCAAATTGGATCCAAAGATCCAATTTGATTCACTAAAAATACTTACCTTTGTATACTTACCTGTTTCAGGAGCGTCGAGATTATTCCGCAGGGGAAAAAATGCCCATCCTCGACCAGCAGATGCGCCTGGTGGGATATACCAGTTCGGCCGATGCACCGCTATTCGTTTACCGACCCATCAACGACAGTGGTACTGCCTGGGACCGCAATTGGGCCAGCTTTGCCATCGGTGGATCGATTTTTGCAGTGGTCGGGTTCCTTGGAGCCGCGGCATGCTACATCTGGAAAGAAAAAGTAAGAATTAAAATTAGGGAATCAAGTGGGGTTCGTAAACCCCACTTGAGCCCCTAAAATAGGAGGGCAAACAAGATCCGCAGATCTTGTTTGCACCCCTAAAATACTTACCTCTTTTCAGTGTTGTCCTAAAAACGCGGGACGTGGTGCAGCCGGCCCTCCGAAAGA
>JAAUXV010196898.1_pt1 | contig 11560 bp, 15 predicted proteins | sample 7278181 | NCBI WGS metagenome assembly JAAUXV01 (sample SAMN14350114, study PRJNA611818) | marine sediment metagenome | isolation source: surface marine sediment (2.1m) | place: French Polynesia: Moorea | collected 2018-08
ACCCAGGCCTCCCCCGCATCCTACACAACCTGCTTCAATTGCAACAACAACCTGCCCACCTCAAACTCCTACACCGTGTCCAAGCCCAGCAGCTCCTACAACGTCGTTTCTTCGCCGTCGAGGCCCACCAACTCCTACACCACCCCAAACGTGGTATCCAGACCAAGCAGCAGCTACTCCCAGCCCAACGTCGTGGTCTCCAGGCCAGGCAGCAGCTACACATCTCCAAACAACAACGTCGCCTCGAGGCCCAGTAGCAGCTACTCCCGTCCCAACAACATCGTGTCCAGGCCCAGCAGCAGCTACAGCGGCAACAACGTTGTCTCTCGTCCGAGTAGCAGCAGCAGCAGCTACTCCCCGCCCTCCAGCAACGTAATCTCCAAGCCGGGCCCCACCTACACCAAGCCCGTGTCCTCCTCCCGCCCCAGCAGCAGCTACTCTACCCCAAACAAGGTCATTTCCAAGCCCAGCACCTCCTACGGGTCTTCGTCCTCTTCCCGCCCCGGCAACACCTACACGGTGACGAGCAACAGCGCGGGCAACAGCTACTCCAGCGGAGGAGTCTCTTCCGGAAACTTCGTGCCCAACAGACCTCCGAGGCAGACGGGGGACGGGAGGCAGAAGCAGAGGGACCTGGACGCGATGAAGGGCGCCTGGCACAACTACATGGTGAAGCTGCGCGCGTACAAGAGGAAGTACAACGAGGACGAGGCCTTCAGACGGTTCAAGAAGGAGGTTGCGGCGGCGGCCAGCAGGCAGAGGAGGAGGTCTCCGCCGACGTCGCTGGCAGACGCAATAGACAAGGTATTCCACGAGGTGCAGGCCCCAAAGCTGGTGGACGAGGTGGACCACAGAGGGAGGGTGGTGACGGCGGGGGGAGCCGAACACCAAGATCTCAGATCGGGACACTCCAACATATACACGGTCAGGGACACGACCGAGGTGTACGAGGATGATGAGGACGAAGAGGAAGACATTGGCAACGAGATTGTAACTTCATTCGAAGTTGAGGATGAGGAGGGAGGGGGAGACCAGCAATTCTACTACGAAGAGGTTGCCCCACAGAGCCTGCAGAGCCTAAGCGGAATACGAACAGTCCCGCTAGGATCTTCCTCCTCCTCTTCGTCCCTCCTTCCTACCCCCTCCCCCATCGTGGTTGGCAAGGGCCTCCCCCCTCCCCCCGGCTCCGACCCCGTCGCCTCCTCCCTCGCAAACTACCCGAGGGAGATTGAGGAATTCCTAGCCTCCGCTACTCCAGCTTCTACTCCAAACCCATTCACCCTGGCGGGAATATCATGGGATTCACCGGTAAGACGCCAGGAAAAGAGCTATTAGTCGATGCCTGTTTCAAACTGTTGAATTCCAGAGCCCTGACGGCCCGGCGCAGTACCTCCAGCGTCGCCCTAAGCGCTTCCACCGCATCCTGAAGGAGGTGAAGGAGGAGGGGAACGCCAACGGGGTGGAGATATCCGAGGTGGGGCTGCCCTTCGACGCTGCAGACGGGGAGGCGGTCTCGAAGTACAGGAACATTCTCACGCCAACTCTGGGGTACGGGGGAAAGAGGGAGGGGAGGAGGTAGTTACAAACAAGCAGAAAAGCAGAAAAAGGACTGCAGTCGTTTCGAGCAATATGAAAAGCTGAAAAATATTAATAATCGTAGTACCTGCGACACAAAACGACAGAGACGAAATTTAGATAGTAAGAGTAACAAAAGTGCGGGGATTATTTGAAGAGAGAAGAACGGTGGGGAAAAGAAAGTAAGAAATAGTGTTGGTGACAAAGAGTGTATCGAAAAAGAATAACAGAAGGATAGTCGCCGTTGTTGTTTTCCAGTTTTGTACCGTACACCTTACCAGAATCTAGTCGGCGTTAAAATCACCACCGGTATCGAAAAAGTATCGCATATCCTTAAATTATTCTACTGTTGTATTGTGTGTTGTATATTCTTTGTTTTTATCGGACGCAACTGCCGTCGTTGAGAGAGAGGCTGCATTAAACTGAAACCGAATAAGTTCACAATCAAGAGATGACAACGGCTGACGATTCAATTATTCCGACTAACATCGACAATCGTTTTTTGACGGGACTTTTGACACTCCACTAGATTCACTTTTTCGTGTGCGTGGCAAGAACGATTACACAGGCACTCGGTCGTTGTACGCGGGCAAAGCTCTCATAGGTGCATACTACATCATCACCGAGCTCTTCGATGCCTTCGTCAATCGTGACTAAATATTTTTTTTCATTGCAGATTCCGTTTTCTGAAGATTTCCGAGATTACATGGCGCTTCTGCTACAGGAGTGGTTTCTTCATTATTTCACAGGTCTTTGTATGCGTTCTTCAGCGGGACTCCCTTGAGCGAAGGGTAGTCAAAGTTCTCTGTAAGGTCCTTGTCCCGGTAGAATGCCACCAGCTTCTGGATGGACTCGAAGCTCCTGGCGCCGCTGAACGAGTAGAAGAAGGACGGCTCTCCCGCTCCGGTCCCGTCTTCCATTTGGTGTTCGTCCCTGATGATGGCCATGGCCTTGACTCCGCGAGGCTGCTCGGGGGTCTTCAGCATCAAGGCGTACTGTGGGGGGTGATGTGAAATGTTGATTTAGTCATCCATGATAGTTGAAACAGTGGCGTTTTTTCGGTTTGTTTGTCGAACGAGTAAAAAAATCTTCATTCTGCCCCTACTGTTGTTTGTAGCAAAACAAACATTCCTACTGTATTATTCTTTTTACTGCAATTGTCGTTCTCTCATCCCCTTATTTCCCGTGTACCCCTCACCTGCCCGTTTGCCCTTTGCCTGACTAGGAACGTGCCCACGGGGAGCGCCTCCAGCCTGTCGCAAGCCACCCTTCCCGACAGCGGCCCTGCGAACCAGGACTGAGACTCGAGCGGCGCCTCCTCCATCTCTCGCTTGAGGGTGAGCTGCATCTCCTGCACTTGGCGGGGCAACTTGCTGGCGCTGTTGCCGTTGTTGTTGGCGGCGTTTGGCGCCGCCAGGGACAAGGTTGAGTTGCTTCTCTCGAGCGTCTCCGCCATGGCTGTGGGGAGCGCAACGCTATCCACCTTCCTCAGAGGTCCGCCTCCGCCGAAGCCTCCCCCGCCCACCATCACCCCTCCTCCCACTGGCGATCCCACCGTCGGCGCACCCGGCTGCACCTCTATGCACGGGCAGTCGCCGATGCACGCCTTGTGTAGGTTTGCCTGGCACCTCAGGCAGCGATACCCCTGGAAGAACGAGCCCTTGAGCGTCTTCCCGCACTGGAAGCACTCCGCCGGCTTCTCCCCCAGGAATGTGGTCATCTGCAGGACGTGTCCCTGCTGCGCGTTCTCGCTGGGGGCGACGTTGTCCATGGCGGTGAGGATGGCGGCGAACCAGGCCTCGCGCTCCTGCACCGTCTTGGTCAGGAGGGTGATGGGCGGGCGGCGAGAGTCGGAGCGGCGAAAGAGGCGCACGCTGAACACCTCGGGGTCCGGGGCCTCCGCCTCGGGCGGGGAGGGGGGGATCGGTTCCAGGAAGTAGTCCTTCACTCTGAAATCATGGGAGGGATTTAAACGTTAGCTGTTTTGTTCCTAAAGTGCTAGGACAAAAAGGCTGCAATTTTGTACGTTCTGTATGTAGAGACTGTATTTTCTAGTTCAGCCACGGAAGGATTTGACCAATTAGCGCTTATGCTGCTGCTGCTTCTTCTTCTGCTGCTGCTGCAACTGTAGCTGCAGTTGCTGCTTCTGCTTCTGCTTCTGCTGCTGCTGTTGCAACAACAACAACAACAACAGCTGCAACAACAACAGCTGCAACAACAACAGCAGAAACAGAAGTAACAGGCCGTCGAAGTAGCAGCCTAGCAGTTGCTGCTTCCGTTGCTTGCTGCAACCAAAACAGCAACCCGACGAAACTTTTCAAAAAATAATTTACTTGGCATAAGCTCAGCTCGAAATCAAGATTTAAAAATGTGATTTCAAAATGGGGGAAAGTTTGATTTTGCGCTGAGCTTGAGCTGAGCTTGCTCTGAGCTCTCCAGGCAAGCTCAAGCTTCAATGCCGACAGCCCCTTCACATAGTCCACCACCATACTCAGCACACAATCAAATGTTTCGTAGGGAATAGCTCCTGACATTCTGCTTCTGTTATTGAAAGCTGCTGCAGTTCATTTTTCCCTCTCAATTGCATTTGACGCTCGGCGGTGTCCAGCTATTGACTTAACATTTTCTCTTGTCATGCCTTCTACGTAGCGTAGTATCGTGTTATACGGTCTTGCTAATTGTTTTCAAGGTGACGAGCGGCTGGGAGAAAAAATGACGAGAAGGAAAAGGAAATCGTCCCCATAACCCACCATGAAGGATGGCAATCAACGATAATGGGGCTTGTACTTGAAAAAAGAAAGAAAATCCTCCCTCACCTGGCGGCCTCCCTGAAGCGATATCTGTGCTGCAGCCACCTTGGCTTGTGGCAAAGGACGATGACCATGTCGAAGAGGAAGGCGTAATCCGCCGCCTTGCCCCGGTCGGTGTACACGGTGACGTCCCCAGCCTTTCGCAGCCGCCCAAAGTCCGTCAGCCGGGAGTCCCCCGGCAGCTGCATCAGCTTGATGGTCTGCCCGACGTTCTCCACCAGCCTGACGTCGGCCGCGTCCGACTGGAGCTGCCGCTCGCATTCCTCGCACTCGCGCTTCTGCTCATTCACCTCCATACCCACGCGGAGCATCTCATCACATGCCTGAATAATTTTGAAAATAACTTAGCAAGCAAAGGTTGGAGAACAATTAATAAATGAATCTGCTTGCCTTTGATATGTTCAGGTGATCTGAATAGTCTGATGGTGTGTGCTTCAGGATCTCCTTCAGCAACAGGTGGTATTTTAGGAACCTCTGGAAGGGGATGACGAGGTGGCTGGAGAGCGGGAAGGTGGAAGGTTTGGCCCTGGTCTGACACTCGAAGACCTGCTTCCTGAGCTGCGCGTTCGCCGCCTGTGCCCTCTCCAGCACGTCCATGGCCACCGGGAGGTTGACGCAGTATGCGCCGTACAGCTCAGCCATTCTGTCCATGTGAGCGAGGAAGACGGCGCCAACGTCCGCGCGCTTCTGCTTCAGCCCGAATAGTACGTCGCTGTGGAGGGAGACCAGCTCGTCCAGCCGGAAGAAGATGACTGCGCTCTGGGAGGGGGTCATGGCGCCGGAAGCGAAGAGGCTCTCACGGAAGACGTCCCGGACCATGATGAGGTTCTCCAGGTACTTGTCCTCCGTCTCCAGCAGCTCCTGCATGGGCGCCGCCCGCTTGGACTTGCGCCCGAAGGAGATGTCGAGGGGCAGCCGCGACTGCTTGGGCGGGAAGATGGTCTGGTAAATGTCCTCGTAGTGTGACTCATCCAGCGGCAAGCTGGTGTTGATCATGGTGTTGCCGCCGCCACCACCTCCTCCTCCCCCGGAATAGATAGCACTTCGACTGAAAGAGTCATAGAGATACTCCGTCTCCGCCTCGCCGTACAGTCTGTTCAGGACCTCGTAGTCCCTCTGCTCCTGTTTCAGCTTCTTGGCCAGCTGCTTCTCCTTCTTGGGGAAACCGGGGACCCCGGATCGCCTGGCCTTGGGGCTGTGCGATAGGGCGGACAGCGTCTCCAGCACCTTTCCCACGTCGCGGCACTGATACAGCTCCTCCGGCTGGAAAAAATACTGCCCAGTGTCCAGGTGGAAGCTGGCGACGGTGGCGTGCAGGAAGAGGAAGATGTTGTGCCGGCACAAAAAGTCAGATACGCTTCTGCCCACATCCGGCTCTGGGGAGTCGAGCAGCACCCTTGTCATCTCCACCGACTCCTGGTCGAGCAGATGCGCCAGCTGGCAGAGCACCACGCCGTCCCTCAGCAGCGCCACCAGGTCGGTCAACTTGGCTGCCTTGGTAGAGCGCAGCGGATCCCCCTCGGGGACAAGGCCGAGGCGGTCCAGCCACTCAGCGCACTCTCGCCACAGTTCCATGATGAACGGCAGTAACAACCACAACAGCACAAGAAGAAAATCTTTTTGTCGCTGCTGTTGTTGCAGATAGCAACGACGCCACTTATGCAAATATTTTTTCTATCTCTCGGTCGCGACACGTCACCGTGAATAGATCATTTCCTGTCCCTCTATTTGCCGGAGGATTTCTTTTCGTCTCTTTTCTTTCCTCCCCTTCGGCGGTGTCCTCCCGTTCCTTCTTCGCCCCATTTACTCGAGGGAGGATCGAGCGGCGGAAGCTGGAGGAGGCGGAGAGTGGCAAGATCCTCGCTACTCCGGCTGCTGCGATTTTACGGTGGAGAAGGGAACTCCGCCGCGGCCCACCGCTACTGCATCCTGTCACATTGACATTCGCGGGTGCAAGCAAGCCAGCGACGACATTCCGCAGCCAATCTTCCTCCTCCTCCTCTTCCTCCCCTCTTCCTTCTCCGCCGTCACCTTCGACGGCGTCGTCGCCACGTCGTTCGTCGTCTCGTCGGTTGCGGCTGCGGCTGCTATTAACTCTGGCGGCGGGTCATAGGGCGCAGACACAGAGCTGCGGTGGGAGGAAAAGTTTTTCGCTGCGTGAGTGAGCGGTGGGTGGATGGGTGATGTCGGGGAGCGGAGTTTCCTCCCTCTTTTGCACACTCACACACTCATCCCTCCTCCGATCGCACATACGCCTCCGCCCTCCTCCAGAAGCCAGGACAGGAGGAGGAGGAGGAGGAGGAGACTGCAGCAAAGGTGGAGCCCCGACGGACGGACGGACAGAGCGGGAAGGTGAGGAAGAATGAAGCAACCAGTGGATGGCGGCGGCCGACTTCCCCCTTACCTCAAACTCCACTCGCTGCGAAAAGCAGAGCGGCAAGCTGAAAGCAGCAGCGAAAGGTGGATGATGAGAGAACAGGTTGCTCCGCCCGTCGTTGAAATTCCTCCTCCGGGGCAGGTGGAGGTGGGGGAGGATAGAGGTACGAAGTGCGGGGGGTCTATTTTCTTCCACTCTGCCGCTGCACTTGGGAGTTGGGACGCGTGGAATTGGCTCATTCACCTGTGCTACAACTACGTGCAGAAGCGCGTTTGACAGGGATCGGGTGAATGCAGGAGCGGGAAAGAGGGTTTATTACCTGAGAGGCGCGTACCTATGAATAGGCTCTCCACCCCTTCTCCTCGATGCATTCTGCTACGCAACAACGTGAACTTCAAGCTATGCAAGCAGAGGAAAGAAAGCACCCATTGTTAACAATTCCAAGTCTCACTGGGATAGAAAACCCTGATGGTTCACAATTTAAACATCAGCACATTGGCAAAGAAACCCTCATGTTTCTTTTCGGTGACATTTGCAATAGATCGTTGATTCTTTCCAGTTGGTGGAGTCTTCGCTGTCGTCGTGCAACACCGTCATCAGATCGGTGGCGAACAAGTCTTCCTCTACCACCTCTGGGAAGGATATTGTGCGAGATGTAGTCACCGTGGAGGCTCTGTCGGACGTCGCCCTCCACTTGGTTTTCACCTCCCTCGTACCCAGGGGAGAGTTGGTCTCTAAGAACCACTTGGACGGGCGAGTTGCGCCGGCCGCATCAGAGGCCAACGACAAGTAGAACTTGCCTGCCGGCTTTTTCCGCTTTTTGTCCCTGTTTTTGAGCCATGGCGCCAGGTACGCGTACCGCCTCATGTAAAGAGAGAGTACCCTGAGCTTGTCCCTCAGGTAGTACTTGGTCCACTTGAGCTCGGTGCATATCTTCCTCACCATGGCGTCCTCCGCGCAGAACACCAACACGAAGGCGATGGCCATCGAGAGAAAGACCCCGGCCAGGCTACCGGTCATGATGTCGAGGAGCATCGGTTGCGTGTGCTTCATGTAGGTGATCTCTCCCACGATGAGCTCTTTCCCGTCGCCCAGCGTGAAGTTGACGGCTATCTTGAAAAATGTCTGGTGTGGATCTCCGGTGATGCTGGCTAGGCTCTCCGCGTCTTCGTATCGGTAAAAATCTGCATGCCAAACCATACTAGACGACGGAGCTGTCCCATCATAATCACCAGTGAATCCACCACCGGAACAAAGATTGAATGTGGATACAATAAAAATAGTTGCAGAATTTATCAACAACTACAATAATTTCCCATCCAAAAAATAAAAAAAAGAAACTTTTTAAACTCGTTCGTTGATCCTGATGCTTTTTGCTTACTGTAAGTTATCTGAGACATCTTTCATTTTTGTTCCACCAGGCTAGGATTTGTTTAAAACTATTAGGAACTTTTTCCGTTCCTTTCGGTACCAATTTTTCCCCCATCGGCAAAAAGCGACCTAACAAAGAACATGCAAAACTGGAGCTTTTGGGAGCCTAGTCAATTTTGAGCTGCAGCCAATTGCTTGTTAAAACCAACTTTTTGGAAAGCCACCAGAAATGAAGCTGCTACATCAGTATGTCGTCGAACAGATTTTTTTTCTCTGTTCCCTTAATCGTGACACTGACACGTACTAAACTGTTCACTTAAGTAAGCGTTTTTCTTTTCGCACTAGTTCACATTTCTCAATGACACATTAAATTTATTTTGTTGGGTTCGTGTCTCACTAAACACGTTCTACGTCTGCTCCTAATTTTGATGCATCATACCTCGGGTTTCCCCCAAAAGGAAAATTCTGAAGAATATTTAACATGCTCAGTTTCCCAAGTAGTATCCATCTTTTTTTGAAAAAAATATGCTTTAAAAAAATCTGCCTTATATCAAAAGCAAAACCCTGAAAAGGGACTAGCAGGGGGCTAATGCCTGGGGAACCTCTGGCCTTCTTGGGGCATTAAAACTTAAAACTATCAAAAGCAAAAAGGGGATTTCGACTGCTACAAAAGTCTGAGCTACACTGCTATGCTATAGTAACAGCTAGTTAACAAGTGTTTGTGTCTGTCTGTGTCAATCAGGTCTCAAATCTTCGAAGCATCACTTTCAGGAATTAATGAGGAGAGGGTTTATTTATGCTTTTTCTTTGCCAGGACGACGTATCGCCCGTCGTCTACCGCTACCAAATAGAGATCGCCCTTTTTCACCGCAGGAGGGAGATGATGTCCCTTGGGAGACGACGGCGAGTGCGGCTTCTTCTTGATCTTGGCCACTGGCCTGGAAGGATACTCGTAGGAGATGGTGGGCCTGTATCCGTAGTCGTCGGCCTCGTAGGACACCACCTGGATACGGCCGTCCGGGAGCTGAACCTTGAACTCTCCTGCGCGGGAGGAGGGGGTTCAAATTTAATTGCTTTTTAGGGACAATTATAATCCATTCATATTTGTACCCATTGTCTTGTCCCCCTTGCTGAACTCCATGTGCCCGTGGAAGTCATCGGTGTGAGCGTCCTTCACCTGGTAGCCGAACTGGTAGTACGGACGGTATGCAGGGTGCTTCGGCGGAGGTGCCTGGGGTTTAAAATAATAAAATTCAGAAGAACCAAAGGCTCAACAAGTGTTTTTATACCGCAAGTTTTTCTTAGCTTACCTCGACCCCTTCGGCTTTTTGAGCGGCGACTATGAGGACGGCGGCAGCGGCAAATACCAACATAATTGAGTTCTCCAAAATGACTGCTGTTATTTTTAGATGCTTTTTTCTCCTCTCACATGCACGTACGCAGAAAAATATCTGACGAAGGTCGCGGCGCTCTCGCCTCCGAGGGTGGATGGTGGCCTACTGACCGACTGAGTACCCTCTTGCTTGCCGTAGAGGGGGAAAAGAAATAGAAAAGAGGAGGAGGAAAAGGAGGGGGTGGAAGTGTGTGCGTAAAATGACGCACGCCGACGACGCCGCACGCACAAAAAAAGCCATACATACATGGTCGAAAATCGAACGGCGGTAGGTTTCGGAGGAAACATTTGTCCGCAGGCGGTGAACAAATGCGTAATTCTTCCCGCAACTGTGGGAAGACAACAAGGCGGTTTTATGGGTTTCTCGTGTATGGTCTCTGTGTTGGAGCAGAGCAAAGGCGTCGATGGCGGTAAAGTTTCCTTCCCCTTCCCCCTTTTCCTTTGGTGGTCAAGCAAACTGTTGCCGGCTTGCCGCCTTTTGAGAGATTTGGCTTCCTCCCTCGATCGACGACGACGACGCGGCTTTTAACGAAGGGGAAGAAAGAAGGGGGAAGAAGAATAATTGCCGCTTTCAAGGCTGTTGGTAGCATTAGCGATGCAGGAGCGATGAAAAACGTGGATCTCAAATCTCAAAATTTCATTTAGTATTTGTTTTACTCGACTGTGAAGTCAACTCCCTTGAGATGAGAGAAAATAAGCTTATACTGCGTAAAAGTGCGTGAGATCATGACAGAGTTGTTGGTATTTATAATCTAACGGGTGGCCCAGCCAAACCTGACAACCCTAATGGCAGGTAGAAAAAAATATTTTCAAAGAAACTACTGGTTGCTTTAAAACTTTACATCAAAAAGAACTGTTTGGCAGACATTTTTGCACATTTTTGAAAATAATTGAAGTAATTGGTCATATTGAGTATGAGTGAGAGATGCTGAAGTAGCATATGGGATTCTTGATTAAGTTGAACAACAGCACTTGTGTCCTATGCACACAAAGAAAAAATGCAATGAACATATACTTCATTGTCCAGCAAAGTTTCCCCCCAAAGAAAACTTTTTTCCCCATAATTTTTTTTATTCTTTTGCTGCTGAACAAGTTCAGGATGGAGATGCACATGTATGTAAAGAAGAGGAAAAAAGAGATGGCACAAAAACTGTAAAAGAGAGTAAGAGGGCTGCTTTATGTCACACATTTTATTTTGTATGGTGGCAGCAAGACCAGCAACAGGAGCAGCAGCAGCAGCCACGACAAGGGGGTCAGGTTTGGCTGGGGCACCCATGCACAAACTTTTAACTTTAATTATTTTTAGGATACCTCTAGCTCTACCAAAACATTGTAAAAGGAAATGTTCAAAATTAAAGGTTCATGTGACGGGTACTTTACACGAAAAAAAACCTTTATGGGATTTTCTATTTGTTGCTTTTCAAAAACCATAAAAACCTAAGAATCGAATTTGATCTGATTCACTAGGGCCTTTGTGCTACTTTCCGTTTCAGACAGTGCAATAAATCCGCAAATATTTTTTTTAAAAAAAAAGCTTGTGTTTATCAGGCTTGCAATTTATGCAATTCAATACAATATGCAATATAATACGATCTATGAAGCTAGAAGAGGTTACAACTTCTTCCCATTTTGAATTTCCCGTTGATCCCGGTACCTGCACCCGCAGTGGAAAAATTAAAGCTGACAGCCGGTGTTTCCCGATTTGGCGCAATCGCACGAAAATGGCTCAACTTTAAGTCGAAAAACAGGCGGATTAGGGTTTTTACATAGTTTCGAATGCTGACGCATTTTTGCGCATTTTGACAACTTTCTCCGTTTCTAGCGCATTTTCGTCAAAATCATCTGGCAGCACTGGTCAGGAATCAAGCTAAAATATTTTCATTTCAAGATGTCAGTACAGTACAGTTGATTCAGGAGGCCTGCAAGTAGGGATGGCTTCGAGCCTGATTTTTGCGGGCTCGGGTCGGGTCGGGTTTTGGAAATGCGAGCTCGGGTCGGGTCGGGTTTGACAATGCGAGCTGCGGGTCGGGTCGG
>JAAUXV010077785.1_pt1 | contig 11547 bp, 14 predicted proteins | sample 7278181 | NCBI WGS metagenome assembly JAAUXV01 (sample SAMN14350114, study PRJNA611818) | marine sediment metagenome | isolation source: surface marine sediment (2.1m) | place: French Polynesia: Moorea | collected 2018-08
CCCCCCCCCCCCCCCCCCCCCACCCCCCCCACCCCCCCCCCCCCCCCCACGCCGCCGCGCCCGCGGCGCCGGCCGGCGCCAAGTCCCCCCCAAGCACCCATTTCTTATTTTGTAACGTACGAACTTTTTGAGACCCTTATGTATGTTCCCCCCCTAACCACTCAAACCCAAGTTCATCTATGCTTACCTCACCCAAAACCCACTTCCCTCCTGAGAGGAGAAAAGTTGACCCCCCTCCTATCATTTGGCCGCTGGCCCATGTGTACTCACAATGCACTAGAAAACTATCATCACCTCTGCTGCGTCTGTTCCCCCTTCTTTGGATTGAAATATTATTTTTGCTCCGCCGAACTTGTTGACGGAGCAGTAGAAGGACTGTGTACATTCCTCTCAGATAACAAGCAAAGTCCTGTAGCAATTACATACATCTATCTAGGATAGTGCGCTTACTCAAATCTTGGATATTGTGCAAAATCTGAAGGAAATTTGCACTTCAAAAGAAAGCCCTCAAGGTGCACATGACACTATAATAACCTTTTTAAAGGAGTAGAAAGAGATCGGAATCTAACAACCCCCCCTCCCCAGCAATCCAGCCACTCCTTGACCTCAGGAAAAGAAAGAGAAAAAAAATCCTCCGACCTGAAAACAAAGTCGGAAAAGAGAAACAGGGAAAGGCCTGAAGCAGATCGCGAAAGACAAAAATGGTCCACCCAATTTGCTCCAGGAGGCGGGGGTTAAAGCCGCAGTTTGCTTCTTCTTCTTTTCTCCTCGTTTTTTTTCCTCGAGATCCTTTAGCGATGCCAGTCTAAGCATGTTGAGTGGACAGCGGCGGCGGCGGCGGAGATATCTCCGTCGGTCCATCCCTGCCCGTGACAGGGCCTGGCCCATGTCCTCGGCCCATCGGTCCGTTGCTCGGCCGGAGTACATGCACGAGGTGCGAATTGGACCCCGCTGATTTATTCGTGGCAGATTTCTCCAGTTGGCCTCACTCCGCCTCTCCTAGCGTTCTTGTTCGTCGGCGTCCTGCCTCCCTTCATGCAGTGGGGTGTGACCCCATGTCAAGCCTCGACCGACCGACCGTTCCTCCCCCGCCGAAGAGGAAAAGGCAAAAGCCGCTTTCTCTCTCCTTCTGGAGAAAAGGGGAAGCAAGACATAGAACAGGACAAGCAAGGAGAGAGAGGAGATACGGCGGGGAAAGGGAGAGATTCGCCAAACGTGTTGATAACAATTACTACATTTGTTTCAATTTTTTTGGAAACTCATGAGATAAGAAAGTACGTTTCATAATATAACCTTTTTTTGTCCGATTCTCCACCCTCACCTTTTTGTTCGCGGGGTGGGGTCGCCGACTGCGCCGTCTCAACCCATGTTGCCCCATGCGGATAAAGATATCCCTCTCCTCCTGCATGCCTCCTCCTTCTTTGGAGATGGGGAAAGGGTGGCTGAATTGCAGCAAGAACAACTGCTCGCCCGCCACGATGGGGAGATCAGAGGAATTCGTTCTCTCTCGTCCGCACCTTCTCTCCCAATTTGGGTTAATTAAGACATTAAGATTTCTTTCTTCCTTTTCCCTCGCTTCCATTCTATTCTTTGGGTCCAATGGGAGGGCAATGCCGTAATGGCTATTCTACGACCGTCCAATTACGAGACTCCTTTCGAAGCTGAACTGTAAGACACAATAGGTAGTATAGTAAGACGGAGCGTGAAATGCGCCTTTGTCTTGTCGTCCCCAAGGTGGAAGAATTTTTTACCCCACTCTCTCAACATGAGGGAGAGGAGAGGGGAGGTTGTTGTACTGGGTACGTGTACGTACGAATGTGTTGTACGGTACGGCGATTTGACCCCTTGCCAAGAAGATCGCATTAGGCAGGAAGAAGATGTTTTTAAGGCTTGGTGGGGTGAAGAACCCGCATATAGCGAGACAGGCAAGACAGGCAACTAAGGCAAGACAGGGGAGGATTTTTTCCCCCTTTCCCCTCCTCCTCCTTGTCTTCCTTCCTTGAAATTTCTATCTCTTGCGCCGCCGCCGCCGCCGGGTGGGGGGCGGACACACAGCCAGGTGCGGTGGAATTTTTCCCCACTCGAGACAGGAGGAACTTTTTTTAAGGGCGGGAGAGCAGGACGGCAGGAGGAAGAAAAAGAGACAGACAAAAATTGGAGTTTTGCGACGGGAGGCGAGAATGAATGTAGATCTTGTGTCACCGCGAATAGCATCTTCTCTTCCGGGTAATTTTGTACTTCTATGAATCTTAGTCAAGGATGTCTTCCTCCGCCAACACCACTGTGACGACCGCCCTGCTGCCTCACATCTTGGCCCTCCGCGCAGCCGCCTTCGCCTCTGCAGCCGCGGTAGCCTCCAACTCTAACGGAGAGGCAGACCGGAGGGCAGCAGGTCTGTTGCATCCCGCTCCAGATACCGATGCTTCCGCCGCCGCCGCCTGCGGCCTCCACTCCCTGACCTTGCCCTTGCTTCCGCCCTTGCCTCCACCACCGCCGCCGCCGCCGCCCAGGATGCCTCCTCCTTTATCGTCTGTCGGGGACGCCACCATCCGGAAGCATCTCTGCGAGAACATCATATCAGGCGATTCCTTAACCCATTCTGGCCGTCCTCGCTTCCCCGTTCTCCCTCCTCCGTTTCCCCTTCCCCCCTCCTCCCCCTCCCCTCCTGGAGCGGCGGCCGCGGCGGCGAAAGCGGAGGACGATCGGGGAATCGCAGCCGCCGCAGGAAGGAGGAGGGAGCCGCTACAAGAAAAGAAAGCATCCGCCGCCGCCGCCGGAAATAAAAAGGCCAAGTAATTTTTCAAAGGCGGATAAATATTGTCTTAACAATAATTTTTAATGTTTCTTTACGTCAGCTCTCACCGTTATCCCCTGCCTGAGAAGCCCCGCCAGAAGCGCGCCGTGATCCAGGACATGGTCCGCCCACTCAAACATTGGCTCCTCCGACACAGGCACAATCCGTACCCGACAAAGGCGGAGAAAGCGGAGTTGGCCATGGGATCAAACATGACGCTCGTACAGGTAAGACTGGCTCAAGCAAATTTTTTTTAAAAAAATTCCTCCTATTGCTGTTGGGACTTGGGAGATACCAAGAATGCAATGGGAGAAAAAAATCGCCAATTTTCTTCTTTTAGGTCTCCAACTGGTTCGCGAACGCTCGGCGCCGACTGAAGAACGTGGTGCAGGACCCTCGTTGCAGCTGGTCTCGCCGCCTCAGGATGTACAACCAGTTCGTGCAGGGAAACGCAGAGCTCCTCTCCATCGCATCGGACGACTCGATCTGGGATTCGAACGACGAGGAGGAGGAGGAGGAGGAGGGTGAAGAAGAAGGACGGGAGGAGGACCGGGACGAGGGGGATAGGAGAGGTAGTCTGGTGGTGGACGTGGTGGATGTGGACTCAAGAAGTATAGACGGATTAGAAACAGATGCCATGAGGCACCAGCAGCAGCAGAATAAGTACAAGAGGTCGATGCTGCAGCGGTTCTTGTCGGACAGCTTCCACCAGCAGCATCAGCAACAACACTGCGGTGCAGAAGTGCCATCTGCCTCAACGGTGGTGAGTCGCAAGAGGAAGAAGAGCGGGGACGACGAGGAGGAGGAACAGCTAGAAAAATCTCGCAAGAAGGTGGCACGGTCTGAAGATGATCCTATGCCTAGGAAGACGACCGTGCTCCAGCCCAAGGCCATCCACTTGGCCCCCGCCGCCGTCGTTCCTCCTCCGACGTCTACCGCGTCGTCGGCTCTCTTCCCGCCCCTCGCCATGCCCATGAGGCCGATGCCGCCGCCACCTCCTCCCCCGTTTCCCCTGCTCCTCCCACCACACATTGTTCCTCCATCACCTGCTCTCCCTCCGTTTGTTCCCTCCGCCCCTTCTTCGATGGACCCCCTCCCCTCTCATCTCCACCCTTTTGCCAGGAGCCTTCTCCTTCCCGCGGCACAGCCTCTTCCGCCAACAATGCAAGGGTTGTCAGGTACACATTAAAGAACTTCTTTAAAAGAGGTTATTTTTTGCTGAGTTTTGATTGAGTACACACTAAATTTGGCAACTTTTTTTAAATCGCCAATGCAGATTTCTCCGCCTTTTCTTCGCTTCCCCGTGGGCCTTCCTCAACAACAGCCTTGGGCGGAATGCAGCACGTACCAGCACCAAGATAGTCGACGTAAAGTACTCATGTGATATAATGTGGCTGATGGCGTATAAACTATATTTGGAAGGAATCGACTTCGTCCCACTCAATCGACAGACGACTTTCGACGGTTCGATGACTCTGATCTTTTTTACTACGGTATGTACGTCCTGTCGATGCTGTTTTCTTGATAGATGCGATTCACAGATAGCCATAGCGCGTTTTTCGTCGTCGCCGCCGTCGACAGGCTGTGTCCAGTGTCTGCGAAACACCTGGCTTATGTAGCATTTGAAATCGGTCATGCAAGTGCAGGCCCAAATACCCAGAAATTGTCAAATAAATTTAAAATACCTTCGCCTCACTGAATGTTTCTAGGAACATGAGGGATGCCGAGATTTGAGGCGGTATTGTCACAGGATCCGGCTCCCGCGGAAAATGAGGTGGAGGATCGAGGTGGGCACACTTCCCGACAGTAGGAGAGCCCACGGCTCTGACCAAATCAGTCCTATACAAACTCAGACTCGACCAAAAAAGTAGAAGGAAGGGACTCGGTGTTTCGAGAACCTAAAAGGAGAGGTAGGGAGGGAGATGGAACAGGAGTAGTTGATGCATGCACCTCTGGTGATAGACAAAGCCCCTCCCTACCTCTCTCCGCCAGTCCAAGATGAAGAGGAGGAGGAGGAGCCCAACTTCTTCTGTTGTCCACCCATTCCCGTTTTCGAACCCCGGAGGGGCGCCTCCCCTTTCCTCCCCTCCTCTCTCTTTGTGCCTTGGGTAACCGCTCTCCTTTTTCGTCTTGAATTCATACGATAGGGAGTCTACTTCTGTCTAAGGTATTTTTCTCTGTTCACAGCAATTTATTCGCTTCAGGTACCAGTCCTGTGAGAAAAAAACCGCGGGAGGAAAAATGCTTAAATGCACCGGTTGTACGGGAAAGACCTGTTTTTTTGCAACTTTGCGGAATGTATTTTATCGGAAACGCTTGGCACATCAAGTCATTTAAATCATGTTCTTCTCTCCTTCTTTTTGTTTTCCCTTCGGGAGATCGATTGCGCAGGACAGGATAGGTACACTTGTTCCCCTCCTCCGTCTTGCATGTTCACTTTTATACCACGTAGAACGTACACAACAAATAAATATCGAACGACTTTGGGGGGTTGCACGAGGGAGAGGTCAGTTTGCATCAACATCACAGTCACGGAGTAATAAAACACGAACAACAAGTCTCCTTCTTTTCCGCATTCATCAGGAGAATTTGAAGAACTTGTGCAGCGTGTCGTATATGAGCTGCGAGTCGACGCCGGGAGTGTCGGCCACCACCGTGTAACGCACTCCCTGCAACGTCTCCCCATTCCTCTCGCTCAGAGTCCCAAACTCGCCGATTATAAAGTCGTCCACCTTGGACTGCACGTTGTAGACTCTTCTTCCTTCGCCGGCCTCTTCAACCTCCACCTCCACCTCGCCCAGCTGGTCGCCGGAGGAGGAAGAGGCGGGCTTCTCGTACATGTCAGGCTGGTACTGACCGGGGTTGACCTCGTGGTACTGTCCCGGGTTCACTTCGTGGTACTGTCCCGGATTGACCTCGTGGTACTGGCCAGGGTTGACCTCGTGGTACTGGCCGGGAGTGAATTGAGGGTACTCGCCCTCTTCCGGGGCGATCCTCTCCACCGGTTCGATTTCCTCGTCGTTTTTCGTCCTTTCCTTTTCGTCAGTGTGCTCTGAAAGGATTCCTCCATTATGTTTGTCATCGTCCTCCCAGCCGGAATCGATTATCCTGGGGATTCTGTGCGCGGGAGGTTGTTGTTGCTGTGGCAGTGGCTGTTGCTGCACCAGAGGCGCCACCACGGGGGGAGGCAACGTCGTGGGGAGGGGTAGATCCTCCCAGAAGAAGGTAGTGGTTGCCTCCGTCTCCTCCTGCTCCGCCGCCGAAGGCGGAGTTGTAGTCTCAACGCGGTGGAAGGGGAAAGGGGTCGTCGTCTCCCAGTAGAAGGGGATGGAGGTGGTGGTGGGCTCTGGAATCTTGGGAGCGGAGGTCACCACTCGCATGGAGGTCACGTTCCTAGTCACCAGCATGGCGGAGGCGGTCTGGACCTCGGTGTACACGTTGGTGGTGGTAGGGAACCACTGGAAGGGAGCGGTGGTGGTTCTTTGTGCGGTGGTGGTGGTGGTTGGTGGTGTAGTTGTGGTGGTAGTTGTGGTTGTTGTAGTAGTGGTGGTGGTAGTAGTCGTCGTAGTAGTAGTTGTTGTAGTGGTAGTGGTAGATGGTCTTCTCAACAACCTCTGGTGCACTCTCAGAGTCCTGTACGCCGGGTTGGCGGCGATGGTGCTGGGGTCCCTGTTGAAGTATTTGTGCCTCATTCGATTCTGCTTGAAGGCCGACTCCCTGCTCCTGCTGGGGAAGGGGTAGCTGGTGGGGAGAGCAGGGAGCGGCCTAGTGGTGGTTGTGGTAGTAGTTGTTGTTGTAGTGGTAGGTAGGGTGGTCATTGGGGTGGTGGTCTGCCTTGCGAGCTGCCTGTGCCTCTGGCGGGCTCGTTCCAGCAGATTGGCGAAGGTGACCTCCGCCTGAGTGTAGCCGTACTCTGCCGGGTTTTCGGTGGCGGTGATGACGGTGTCGACAAAGTCCTCTTCATGTCTGGCGGCGTCGGCATCACTGCCGCCATCCTCTCCCTCCTCCACGAAATCGAACTCGTAGTCGATGTAGTCGTCGTGCTCGACCACCCTCACTTTGACAGGCCTGAACTGGGCATCGCTCTCGAGGATCTCTTGAGGGAAGAGGGAGAGGTAGTCGTCGACAAAGGGGTGTTGTTTTTGCTGCTGCTGCTGTGGCTGTGGCTGCAGCTGCAGGGGAGGGACCTTCCGGCCCAAACCGCTCCTCCTCGTCGAAGAGAAGGGAAGCGGGATCACCGGAACTGTCGAATCGCTCGGTCGGACTCCGGAGGGGGTCAATCCTCCGGCTCCGGCGGCAACGGGCTGCCTCTGCTGTTGCAACAGCGGCTGTCTTTGCCGCTGCTGCCGCTGCTGCAGCCTTTGCTTGTGGGCGACCTCCTGCTGTCGCTGCTGGTGTATTAGTTGGTCCTGCTGCTGTCGCTGAAGCTGCTGCTGCTGCTGCTGCTGTAGCCACCACGGGACTGCCCTCCTCAGGGCGGCCACCTCCTCTTGGTGGCCGCCCGACTGAGGGAACTCGTCCGCGGGAGACAGGACGGGGACTGGGGCGGGGGCGGGGGCGGGAGCGGGCAGGGTGGAGCCTTCACGCATGCACAGGAGGCATGCGAAGGACACCTGCAAATATTCCAAGTAGAAGGAAAACAAAATTAGGAGGAAAGAAGGAGATACAACAGGTGGGGTAGTCCTTGTCGATCGCAGTGGGTGGTGACTTGATTTATGACATCAACGCATAATGCGTGGTTCTGTAACGCCAAACCTGGTTCCGCCCACACTTTGCCCCTCTACCTTCGGATCTTTTGAGCATATTACGCAGCAGAGAAAAAAGCGTCTGTTCCCAAATTTTCCAGTTCTTTTAAGCGCGGGGGTGTAAATCACGGCAATAATTGCTGAAATGAAAAAGAAACAGGCCCACATATACCCCCTCCCTCCCCCCGTTCTGCTTGCTGCACCTTCTAAAGGGTGTTGAACTTACTGCGACGACGACGACGCCTACCTGCTATAGGATGCTGCTTTGACATTTAGCGTGCGCTTGTAGAGAAAAAATTTCTGCACGACACAATGAAACTTTTTTTCCTCCCTTCTCTCCACGCGTCGGACGCGAAATTTTATTGCGTCACTCTCCTTCCCTCCAAACCAACCAATCTTTTATTTGCCTAAATATTTGCACAAGAAGAACGCGCCAAAAAGGCCAGAGAAACTCACCCAAGCCGCCGCCCGAAGAGAAATCCATGTCCCCATGTCTCTGTCACTCTCCTGGTTGATCGCGGGGCATCCAGCCCATCCAGCAGCGATCGACTGAGGAGCCAAGATGAGCGACGACGGCATCAAAAGAGAAGGAGGAGGAGGAGAGCTCGGGTCTTTCCTCCTCTTTCGTCCCCCTATCCGTGCGCGCCTCAATCTCTTGGTGCGCTCCCTCCCTCCCGCTCCCTTCTCCCCTATATCGCCTTCCTTGCAAAGTCTAAAAAGACATAGGAAAGACCAGCGGTGGTGAGCTGCTGCAAGAGGGAGGGGGGACAAAATCCGTGGACCGGAGGGAGTGGGGGCCAGAGCCATGTTTAACTGGCTCCTTTTCCTCCTCGGAGCTCTTCCAAGCAACAGTCCAACAGTGCTCTTGTTCCAGGGCCGAATTCGTCGTTGCCCGGAGCAAGATGCACTTCCCCTCCATCTGTCCAATCGTGGTCATATTGTGTCCCACGCCCCAGAGCTTTTGTCCGCCGCCGACCCCCTTTTTTTCGAAAAAACTTTTTTTTGCTCGACTGCATAGTCATTTTGAAGCTAATTGCCTGTCTCCGTTGAAATCTCCAAGGACCCACAAACAAGAGACCTAAAAGATAAAAATATTCGCATATCGAAAACGTCAGCCACCATACGATTTTCTGTTCTCTCTTTGGCGGGCAATACTTTTATTTTCTGGGACCGAACTTTTCTCGTTCGGCCCCAGAGCCGCAATCTCAGCTCTGTCTGTTGCCGCTTCTCCTCCCCTCCTCTTTCTGTCGACCCAGGGCGAAGGAGGAGGAGGCAGCGAGCGGGGCGGAGGGAGCCTCTCCCCTCTCCTCCTCCTCCTCCTTCGTGCCACACCCACGGCCAAGGACGTCGCGATTGACCAATTAAGTCTCTCACCAAATAACTGTTGGTTGTGCCCGTGTGGGGGAAAGGGAGGAGGGAGAGCGGGCGAACGAACGTGAGGGGAATGGGAGGAGGTGGCGCCTTTTCTTGGGTGATATTGAGGGACAACAGCAGCGAGGCAGAGCTGTTGTCTTGAGGGAGGGAAGGAGAGCTGAAGAAGATGCTCAAAGTGGAGGAGGAAGAAACAGGCGTTGAGAGAGAGGAGGGAGGCGATGATGATGACGGGGCATGGAAGGACGGAGGCAAGGATGGCGCAAGGAGGAGGAGCAGGAGGCGTCGCCCTCAAGTGGGAACGGAGGAGGAGGAGGCGATGGCAGACACGAGTGTCGGCGTAGGCATCGGCGCCTCTCTCTAAAGCAATAGCGCCAATTAAGCGGCATGACAATGAGAAAGCGACTTTTTTGCTCTCTCAAAGGAGCTCTCCTCCGATCTCGCCCGCTCCCTCCCATCCGTCAGCCCTTATTTCTCGGGACATGGCATCAGATCGAATGAGAGAGAAAGAGTTGTGTTCTTCTCTCCAATCTGCTCCTCCATCAATTTATTGACTCGCCCGGCGGCGGGAAGAGGGACGAGATCGATTATCTTTTTCAAGACTCTTGGACATTCCTTCGACAATTTTCCTTGCAATTGTCATGTACGTTGTTCAGCAGCAGTAGGCATGCAGGCAACAATGGCGATACATCACAACCGCCGCGAATGTGATTCCCCCCTCCCCCCTTTATTCCTCGGAGCCAAATGCGCCACCGATCGACCGCGGCCGCAGAATTTGAAGGATGATGATGACGATGATACTCAATGCGCCGCCGAACGAAACTGGTTCGATTTACCGCCCGAGGGATCGAGGACGAAACCTCAGACTTCCGAAAGGGTGGTTTACGGACAGTGGAGAGGAGGAGATCGAGGAGGAGGATTGGATAAGGCGGGCATGGTCGTCGGTAGGCCGATGAACAAGAGTGACCACGCCGCCGGCCGTGGAAAGAACAAGTGCAGCTCCTCCTGGGCCTAGCTCGACTACCTACACGAGGAACACCCGATTTAAAAATGGCTCTTGCTCCATTCCCTCCCTGCATGGTAACCCAGCAAAGAATGACCGCCGACGCCGACGCTCCATAAAATACAGGTACCATTGCTACTACTACGTACAATGGCGAAAAAAGGGTTTTCCCTCTTGCTCTTCTCTCTCGTTGTCATGAGCCGATCTCGTATCTCCACCTTTTTTGGCGCCAGAAAGTCGGAGAGGAGGGGCTGCTCATCACTGCCCTCGAGCAAGGTTAGATTTTTTTGGGAGGAGGGGAAAGGTGCACGGACAAAACCAACCGAAGAAAAGGTCTCCAGAGAGAGAAGAGAAGATTCCTCCGCCAGTCTTGTTGTTTCTTTTTCCCAGCGTCGGAGAGCCTCCCTCCCTCCCTTCACTTACCGTACCTTGCACACGCCGCCGTATCCTATTTCGGTCGGGGGTCGTCGGGGGGAGGCGACCCCATCCCTCAAAGCGGGACGCGACGCGACGGGATGGAGGAGCAGGAGACCAAAAAATGCCCCATTATGTTTACGGGAGAAGGCCGCCGCGGAGAGGAGAGGGAAAAAAGGTTATTTCGACGAACAAGGGAGAGACGCCGTCGCTGTCAATCTCGCCTCTAAGCTATACAGGTATGTATGTTCCCAAAAAGAGAAGATGCGCCCTTTTGAAGTTTGTGCAGAAGGAGGAGGTTGAGGCTCATTCCATCGCCGCTCCAGACACGTGGGAAAATGGAAAGCGCGTTCGACCGACCCCTCATCAATCTGGCGCTTCACAGCAGGAGACGGATTGGGCAGGGAGGAAAAAATTGGGTGAGCCCTAGATCACCTGACTAATGCCTGCAAGGTCGAGCCCTCCACCCCCCTGCTGCTGGGAAAGAAGAGGAGGGGGAGGGGGACAGCCGACCGACAAGTCGACCAGAAAAGGATACGCTCCTCCTTCTTGACATCGGTCGCGAACCCAGGAGTGAGAGGAGACGGTGGGAGAGAGGGGCCTCATTTCTTCTCCTTTTTAAGCTTCCCGTCCCTCCGTCCGTCCGTCCGAACGGGGAATGGCGTCGCTGTCGCCGGCGGCGATATTTCGCGCGCTCGGTCCGGTCCTCTCACGCCGCCCAGTCGTGTCGCGTTGCTTCGTTGCCGCCGACGATGGTGGATGGTCGGTTGCAACAGGGGGATAAAGAAGAAGGAATCTTGGTAATTACACGACACCACCGACGCTGTCGCTGTCGCTGCTGCATCAACGGGGCCCGGCCAGGTGTCGATATCCATGCAAGATGGATGAAACACGGGAAGTGGAACTGGGCCCAATTTGGCAGGAGGAGGAGGAGGAGGAGGAAAGGGAGGAAGGGAGCGTTGACAGGTTGAACCGAGCGTGGGGAGCAGAACAGGTACAAAAAGAAGAGAGAGGGAAGAAGAATGGAGGCGTTTGATTATATTGTGGTGGTGGCAGCAGCTTGAGGTTTAAAGTTAATTGCGGCAAAGTGTTTCTGCATTTCAGTTTTCAATAACTCTGATTTTGTGTTCTCTTGACTCCAAATATAAACAGATGAAATGCTTGGATGCTCCTCCCTGAGGCTGAAACATCACAGAGACAAATATGGCTTTAAACGGAGA
>JAAUXV010275978.1_pt1 | contig 11527 bp, 17 predicted proteins | sample 7278181 | NCBI WGS metagenome assembly JAAUXV01 (sample SAMN14350114, study PRJNA611818) | marine sediment metagenome | isolation source: surface marine sediment (2.1m) | place: French Polynesia: Moorea | collected 2018-08
ATCTGATCCATAAATGGCAAAAGAATACTTTGTGTAGAACACATGTCTCGAGTTGTGTGCTGTCCTGAAAGATAGTTTAGGCTGTGAGCGAAAACCATAGCAAGGGAACCCTTTCCCGGTATATTTGCTATGATCTATAGAGATGTAAAGGGTAAAAATTTCTTCCGGCCTCGCTGCCCCAAGCTCCTCATACCACAAAGTACTCGGATCAACTGCCCTGTGATGACGGTGATGAGCCCTCATATAAGAAACTGATGAGCTCCCTCCTTGGTGACGATTTCGTAATTTGAAACAGAGCTCCTCTGACATATCAAAACCAAATACCTCCATGTTTCGTATAGATTGTGCCGGATGCATCAATAATTTGCAACAATAACTATTCCACTGACATTTCCCACATTTCAAAATCGAAACAAATGAATTAAATAACAAATTTACTGTACGTGGAGATGGGAATTCAGATTGAGCAATCGGTTTCAAAAATGGCGACAGCACTGCACGCGTCGCCAGAGCCAAATTACTACCATATCTTGGGAGTCAGCGCTGAGGTTGACCCACATTCGCTGAAGAAGGCCTTCCATCACCTGACCAAGCTCTACCACCCGGACAAGAACCCCACTCACACGGAGAAGTTCAAGGAAATCAGCAGAGCCTACAGGATTTTGTCGGACCCTTCCAAGCGGCGAGAGTACGACTTGAAACTGCACCACCAGAGCGTCTTCTCACAGCGGCGCCAACAAGCGCATGCCCAGCACCACCATCACCAGTCCATGGCGGCTGCAGCAGCGGCTGCGGCACAGGCCGCGGCACAAGCATTCAGCACCATTGGACGCCACCAGAGTCCTCAGGGGGCTGTACCGCAGCCGCCGCAACAGGCAGACTACCAAGGGCACCACCGGGCACACTTCAATCAGCATTGCGTGGGGGGCGACCACAGAACGCAGCACTACAACCTTCATGCCGCCCCCCACCAGCACCCTCATCCGCAGCCTGGAGCGCCACACAGCCACTACCGGTACCAACAGCAGCCGACACAACAGACGTACCAGCACCAGTACCAGCAGCACCCTCCCTCGTGGGACACCAGCCGAGTGCAAATCGTTCGGTGCGCGCACTGCCACGGCACCGGGACCTCCCTGAGGTACGAGAGGCTGGGCAGGGGGCTGATGAGGGAGACCAGGGTGCTCTGCCTCGGCTGCTCGGGTAGGGGGACCTGGTGCAAGCTGTACTCATTGCAAGCCTAATGCGTCGATGGGAAAAGGAAAGTTTTCTATACTTAACGCTGTACCGGTTTTCTTTTGAGAGGTGCAATAAAAAGGGAATGTGGTACGCTACAGTTGTACGGAGTGTCCCTATGTACGACCGTACGAAAATGCCAGGAAGAAGGGGGTATGGGGGGAGAAGGCTTTTGGAAAACAGAACGGGTATTAAGGGAGAAAACGGTGCCTACTCGCCTACATAATTAATTCCTTTCGCCTGTCTTCTACAAACAGAAGAGGGGGGGATAAAGTGGGAAGCCGGAACAAAAAAAAAGCTCTGGCAAGCAACATAGAAACGAGTGCCGGTACCTGGAGTCTTCTTTTTCGCCCTCCCTCTTAACGGTGCCTTGTCAACGGCTAACGTGGGACAAGCGAGGAGAGTGGAGGATAAGGGCGAGGGAAAAAGAACGTGAGATCGTGAATTTGGAGGCTGCGAATCCGTGTGTCCTTCCGGTAGTTCTAAGAGCTTTTTGCTCTTGTGGTGGATATAGTGACTCACCCGATATGAACTCCTTGGCCTCCTTCTTCTCCTTGGAGGTGGAGACCTTCCAAAAGGTGAAGTTTGCCAGGCGGACGATGAGGTTGGCGGTCAGGAGTTTCTTGAGCTGGGAGAGGATGGTCTCTCTCATGGCCGCGTCCGCCTTCAAGTCCCCATTGGGAGGCAGGGGGCCCTAAAGATAGAGAAATGAGGGGTGCGAAAGAACAATAAAGCCGGAAAAACTTTGTTTTTCTGGGAAACTTACTTGCGCGGCGGCGGCGGCGGCCCCTCCTCCGGCCCTGGCTAACGGAGAGTGCTTTGCCCCTCCGCCTCCCCCGGGTACGAGGGCGTCAAGCAGCGAGTTCTGGAACGCGGCGAGGCTGTTGGCCAGCCAGGTGGCGTGGACGCCCTCCTGGTACCGGATCCAGGCCGCGCGGTTGCCCGCCGCCAGATGGTACGGGTACAGGTCCACCTGCAGCTGGGACAGGGACACCTGGAAGGCGCCCCCCTCGCTGAGCTCGGGGTGGCAGGAACGGCCCTCTGTGGGGGAGAATAAACACTTTACATTTCTGGGCCTTCCTTTTTCCAATATTGTATCGTACTTCCTCCCGGGTCGTCGCATAAGTGCAGGTCTATCCTGTCCGAGTAGAAGTGGTATGAGGTCTCCACGACGTCGTAGCGGGCGAACACCCTCGCCGCCGCCAGGTTCACCTGGTCGCCCTTCTTCTTGTTCCGCCCCTGGTCCTTGGTCTTGTGGAACTCGGCCAGGCTCTGCAAAAAGAGGCAAAAATTACTCCATTTTCCAGAATAGTACAAGGAGTTTCATTTCAAAGCTGAAAGACAAGCCTTTCCCCCTCCAACCCCAATCTTTTTCTGTTCCATTCATTGCGTCGAAATTCGAAAGCGAGGCAGCAGGGGGGAGAGGAGGGCACAAAAGAGAGCAAAGGGATACAAAAAGGGAAGAGAAAGGACTCAACAACGTCTGCCGCCCTCCCTGCTTGTAATCTTCCTTCTCTTTTATTTCCTCCCTTTTTCAAGGCCCTTCCCCTCCTTGGATTTCCCTGTCTACTTTGTTTCCCCCTCCCCCTCCCTCCCTCCGCGGAGGCCTGACGCTGCGTCTCTCTCACTCTTCCAAGTTCCAACCCAAGCATTTCCCTTTCTCTCTCTCGAGACCTTGGCTGGGAGAAAAGAGCCCCCCCTTCTCCGTTTCTCTTTACCCTCCCTCCCTCCACGGTTTCGACCCCCTCTTTTCTATTTCGTTCTATCCCTCCTCTCACTCCTACACGTATACAGAGTTTCTCGTTCTCCTCCGCACATCTGCCGCCACCCGACTCCCGAGGAGGGGACTTTGTTTCGGAGCGGAGCAAGGGAGGACCACAAATTTCCCCCCGCTCGATACCAGCAGTCTCTTCACGACGAATGGCGGCAGTGTTCGCCGAAAAAAACGCACTCAAGGTGGCCCCGAGCCCCGACCCACCCAACTGAGGAAAATGCCAATGCCTCTCTTTTGACGATGCATTATTACGCCCCTCTCTCCTAGTTGCATGCTCTTTCCTTCTTTTGTGCAGTGAATATTGCCTCTTTGCTGCACTTAATCTTTCGAGGAGAGGGGAGGCAGGGGGCCCTCTTTTCTCTCTCAACGGATGCAGCAGAGCCCAAAAATGCTTTCCCCTGAGGAAAAAAAGTATGGTGGGCGAAAACCTTGGGTTGGGAGGGAGGGAGATGCGGGGTGAAGGAAGATAAATCACGAGCGTCGTCGGATGCTTCTGCCTCAACACGTAGCAACGGACCCTGACAAAAGACGTGGGGACCGCCCATTCCTTTCTCAGGCCACTGGGGCGGTCTCCTTCCCCCCCCTCTCAAGACCACTTTTTCACTTTCCTCGTCCTCCGTTTCCTCCTCCAGCTACTTCGCATTCAGGGGACAAAAAAGCGCCCGAGGAGTGAAGCCCTTGGAGTTCTTGAAAAAAAGCCGCCGCAAAAGCGCCGCCCGCCGCAGCCCTAATCGCATCAGCGTCTGTGGCAAGCAAAACTTCTTCTTCGCCGCTTCGAAGCCGAAATTACCTCACTTAGCAGACTAAGTCTTTTCTCCCTTTCCTCGCGTTTCGCTTTTTCCTTCTTCCTCTTCTTCTCGCTCTCCTTTGCAGATTTATGACACATTTTTCGTATTTTGATTGAAATCTCAGGTCACAGTGCCCTTGCCCTACCTGCAGCTTCCTGGCCCCCTTGACCTTCTGCGTCTCCTCCGTGGCCCGTTTGAGCAGTCCTGAGAGGGAGTCCGCGAAGTGGAGCGCCGCCTTGAGCTGGTCGTCCGTCAGCACCCACAGGAGGTCGTCCAGGATCACTACCAGGCGGCAACCCAGCACCGCGCAGTCTGAAAAAAAGAAAAATATAAGTGAAATCATCGTTATTCCAAACTATTTTTTGTTCGAAATTGGTGCATGAAAGAATCAAAAACACATAAGGGATCTTGAACGAATGCTGTAGACAGAGGTCACGGTCTTGTGCTGAAAGTCCCATGGGAATTCCTATATGATTATCGCTGCTTTACGCTAGAGCTGAAAAGGACGTCTAATAAAATTGATGTGGAGACCCCGAAGATGTAATTTGGGAAAGGTCGAGGCTGCTGCACCAGCGCATTATCGACAGACTGCTGTACGTACACTGCAGTAGTGTCGTGTAGACCTCCGTTTTTCATTGGCCTTCCTCCCCAGGCCGCCGCAATAACAAGGAACAATGCAGTACTACGTCTCCCATTCTTTTTTGTTTCCCCCCCTACTTCGACCGTCGTACTCTGTCTTGCCACATATCCGCCAAGGCTGTAACACATCCGGCTATTCTCCCTTTCTCCTTTTGCCTCCTTCCACAGCGGCGGCAGCAACGCAGCTGGGAAGAAGAGAGCCCTTTCCACTCCTCCTCATAAGAAGAAGCCTCCTACCATGCGTGATAGGCCAAGAGGGGGGAAAGGAAAGCAGGAGAACGGGAAAGCGTGGATTGGAAATTGGGAAGTGAGGAAAAGTCTCGAAAGTCGAAAAAGAAATCAAGAAAAGGAGCTTTCAATGTCACGTCAAGGGCTGAAGCACTCACCGGAGATCCTCTTCTTGATGGTGATTCTGCACCGCGCCTGGTTGGTGATGAGCCTGAGCGGGGTCAGGTCCTCGTTGGTCGTAGACTTGGCCTCAATGCGCAGCGTCTGCCACGAGAGCTCCTGCAACAATTTGAATTCAAAATAAATATTGTTAAGAAAATATTTTATTTGGGAAATTCAAGCATGCATTTGAAAAAAACTGCGTGCGTACGGGAAACCGGTGTATTTAGACTTGCCTTGAAATTGATGGTCTCTGACTTGTCGGCGTTCTTGAGCCGGGTCATGCGCAGGTCGACCTTGGCCCAGGCGGGGCTTTTGGACTCCACCACGATGCGGGACATCTGCAAGAGATGGATCGTAAATTTTTCCTATACGCACTCTCCTTTCCCGGGAAGGGAAGGAACGAAAAGAGCGACGCGGGAAAAATATTTTTGGCGGCTTTCCCTCGCTTCCTCCTTCGGCGAATTGTTTGTGGCGGCCGCGGCTGGGGAGAGTGGCGAAGGAAGAAAGGCCCTCTCTTCCGAAGTACACAAAGATAGCGAAGGCATCATGCCTCTGGGGAATACACTGCTATACTATGCAGCGTGGAAAAGGAAAAGAATTCCGGCGAAAAATCCCCCACCCCAATTCCTGGAGAGCAATATTTTTCACTTTTCTTGGGGATCTCTCGTTCGAAGTCTTTCGATCGCGCGCGACAGCCTGAAGGGAGACACATGAAAGGGGAGAAAAGTTTTCCGCCTCCGGAAAAAAGTTCGCGGAAGAAAAAATGTTGCAGTCTTTTGTGGGAGTTTCGCCGCGGAGGAGGAGACAGATGGGGAAAGGAGAGGAGGGGGATTCGAGGGGGCAACAGGAGTATTTGAAGTGGAGGGGGGATCTTTCGCTCTGTGACACACTCTCGCACGCAAGGTCTGCCTAGTATCCTACAAAGGGGGGCCTCTCGGGTTTCATGTCAAACAAGTGTGCAGTTGCCACCCACACATGCAGTAGTTTCGAAGAAAAGAGAAATCTCCGGAATAATATACCTGAAATGAGGCTGTGAACACCCTGCTGCGAAGCGCCAAAACGACAGAGTTGACCGTGACCGTGACGCCGTCCACAACCTTGTTGAAAAAAGTAGAAAAGTTAAAATCGGTCTCTTCACACCTCTATATCCCATTTTTGTACATCTGGATTCTGGATCGCTTTAAATTCAAATTTATAAAGGAGAATTCCCACAATTTGTTGGAACTATTTCTTTCCGTTTTGATTTCGAATTCGAACGTCGGGTCACCTTGTCGGCGAACCCGTACTGTCCGCCCGAGGCGTATGAGGGCGCCTTGGCCTTGCGCTCGGCCGCAGTTGGAGGGCGGAGCGTCTCGCATGTCTCCACTTCAACGCGGACCTAAGAGAAAACACATTTAGAAAATTCGTTAGTTTAGAACTTCCTTAACGTGTGGGAAAATAAAGAGTGGAAGGTCGCTGTAATTGCTGAGAGAAGATGGCAGCCTCTCTCCGTCGCCCGGGAAGGAAGCCATAACCTTTCCCTTTCTCCCTCCTCCCCCTTTGTCACTGGGTCGGAAGAACGGTTCCTCCCCTCTCCTTCTCCCCCGTATACACGACGGCGGTAATTGAAAACGAAGAAGGGGAAGAGTGGAGGTCGAGAGAGAAAGCTCCTATGGCCCCAATTCTCATCCCGCCGGTCCCCCTCCCTCCTTCCCTCTCGAGGCAATACCCCCCCGGGGGGGACAAGGGGCACTTGAGGACCGGGGGAGGGGACGGGGCATCCCCCTTTTTTCCTCACACTCATTTTTCTTTAATTTTTCGCAAGCCTGTGCTGTTTTTTTGCGCGCTAGTACTCCAATAAAACGGGATGTTTTGCGTGTGTGTGTAATCTTTGAATGAGATCAAGATTAATAATTACTTTGCAAAAAGTCGGTCGGAGGAGGAAGGTGCACCTTATTTACGACCAATTTCCTGTGTCAACAAAGGAAGTCCCGAGCGAGATGGGAAATCTTTTTTAAAAAATATATTGCAATTTGCTTCTTTAAGAGGGAGTATCTATGTGTGACTTCCTGAGAGGAAGGTGGAGGGGGGGATGCCCTGGCTAATTGTTTTTGTGGACAAAAGGCGAGGAGGAAGAGGAAGAAAGCTGCCTGGCTTTGTCGCTGGGATAAGTGCAGGAAAGGGTTCGGTAAGAAAGAGGGAGAGAGGTGGAGAGAGGTACTGTACATAATGGAAATGGAGAGAGAAGAAGGGTCTTATCCCGTCGTCGCTGCATTTGCATTGCTGATGCCCTGCTTCTACTATATTCAAGACCCACAGCGCAAGACAGGCGCGAAAAAAACAGCGCAATATCCAACATTCAAGCAAGTTTTTTGCGGAAGTGTCTTAAATTATGAACATGCGAGGAAAAGAAGATTTCCTACCTCGTCCAGCGATAGGTGAATGGGCACGCTCTTGAGCTTTGTCCACTGAATCCTGACTGCGACCCTGTCGCAGGTTGCCCTGCTTAGCCTGAGCCAGCTCGGCAGCTCGAGCAGCTCGGTCAGGATGTCCTCGTCCAGCTCTAGGTTGCGCAGTTCCCCCTCGCCCTTCAGCGCCGACAAGTTGATCTGGTCCGAGGACAAGTTCTTGGCGAACCTAAGAAGAAAAGTGACAAGAACATTAACAATAGCTACAATACGAATACGGGTCGACATTGTGCGCGTCATTTTCTGTCTTTGTTTGACGTTTCTTTTCCCGTCTCTTCGACTTTTCTGGAGTTGCACGGACTGGATTTATTTCTGTAACATTGGGAACCCGTGAGATGGGACAAACAAACCCTCTATTTTCGAGACACTTTCAGAGGCCGTCTCGTCCTCCCTTGCCCGTTCTCTCCTTTCGTAGAAAATTTATATTGGGGCAGCAGCTATTCGTTCTTTTGTCCACCTCTTTCTCAAGGCTGTCGCGAATAAAAATGATTGTAAATTGGCAAGATTGCCTTGAATCGAATGTGCTGAGCCTTCAGCAATAAAATGTGCGAAATATTGCCAGCTATTCTTGTAACAGCGTTTGCAACAGCCGTCATTTTGCGATCGAGACTAAATGGAATTACAAAAGTCTGAAATACTGGGGGCCTTGCTGGAAAAAAATCTCGCTTCACTGCTACGAGAATGTCTCCCGAGGCCCCGACATGCAAGAGAAGTGCGATAAAGGGGAAAGAGTCAGAGCAGAAGAACAAATAAGGGAAAGCAGGGTGAGAGTCTAAGGGATTGATCGCATGTGGATTTGTCGGCGAAAGGGGTATTGCATGATGTGTCGATGACGACGACGGCAACAACAGGTTGCCTCTGAACTGTATACTCACTTTGAGAGATGCTTTAAGATCTGGCTCTTGATGATGTTGGCCATGTTGTCGCTGCTGAGAAGCACTGATTCTTTTCTTGTAAACGTCACTAAGGAGGACAGCACATGACTAGCAGTTGGGTGGACAAGGTGGGCGGATCCCTTTGCCGCCTCAGTCGCCGTCACTGCCGCCCCCCGCTCTCCTCCTCCTTCTTCGTCACAGTCATGCTTTTGTGCCTGAGAGACCCGGCGGCGACGCCCGGACACCCGGACAGACTGAAGACGACGCGAGTTTCCTCTTCTTCTCTGAGATCTTTCTCTCTGCAGCGCTCCTTGAAATAACAGAGAGGAAGAAGAATGGAAACCGGATCTGGGCGCAGCGCACCCGGAGAGACCCGGGCTGTGGATAGCAGGTGTAGCACCACAAACCCGGTCTTTTCTACGAGTTGTCCGGGTTTTTCCTCAGGGGATCCCTGTGTACGGAATAGGGGTTTTCAACCAACTGTCAGTTTGTGTCCTTGGTGACGTGTCTGCTTCCGCCGGGGCCCAAGGGAAGACTCCTCAGAATGTCCGGGTGCTGCGAGCCCGGAGTACCGGACAGCAATATTCTTGTTCTTTTCCTCTCTGACAATTTTGTAACGTTTTCTTGCTGCCCCAAAAATCTGTTTTTGGGCAGCTCAAAAGTCCACTTCGCTTCGCCCCTTCCTCTTCTTCTTCTTCTTCCTCTTTGCACTTTTCGTCTCTTTTCTTTTTCTCCGTCTTTGGCTGCTGTTCTTGTGGACTGTTTAATGGCGCAACACAAAAGAAAGACATCACAAAACCTCGAAAACAAAAAAAGATAACAGGTGGGGGAAACAATATAGAAATCTTCCTCAAATTTTGAGAACTCAGCGTGCAAAAACATTTTGCATAAATGCATCAATTCAATTATTCATTGGTCTTTTTATGGCGTGTATAACAATGCAACTCTTTCGAATCCGTAATTCCGTCTTTCCCTCCTTCGTTCGATTTGGCAACACTGAGGTACCAAGAAAAAAGATCAACAAAAATAAACCGCGAAAGAGCAACAAAAAGCACGGACGCAGACGAAGTTGTTCGCCGCCGCCGCCGAGGTCAAAGGTCAAGGTCATTCGCCCCCTAGATCCGAGGTCAGCATGTCCCTGAGCGCCTCCGCCGTGGCCAGGGCCGCCTGTGCCTTTGGAAGGGTGAGAAATATGGGTAGAAACATTGCTCAGTATATCACACAGCATGCTATCCCAGAAGGAAAACTGTATAACCCCCCTCCAGCCAGGGGTTAGGGTGCTTGCTGCTGTTGAAAAACACAGTTTGCGGAGCACCTGAGGTTGGACCCCCTCGAGCTGATAGCTGCTGTTGGAAAACACAGTAGCACTGTCTCGAGGCACTGCCCTCTGTGTGACAAAAATGTCATATCGAGGAACAACTGCCTTCTCGCTTACTCTCCGGAGTTGAAGAGCAGTAGAAGCTTCGAGGGTCTTGTCTCTTAGGAGGGCATTGGCTCTGTGAGGATCCGAGAGAACCAAACTATCTGGCCAGCAGCTTGTGACACGGTCCAGTTACAGGACGTTCTGTATGGATAAAAGGGTGAAGGCATAAGGATTCGGAAACGGATCGGCCGTCCTTGGAAACAAGGCTCCCCAGAACAAACAAAACAAACAAATCACACAGCATGCACCCAACACGTTTTTGTTGTCTCAAAGAATCTGTTAGAATTTTTGGTACTATCATAGTACTATTCAACCCATCCTCATTCCCACAATATTGAAGTAGACTATAACAAACAGAAATTATAAATATTTTTGTCTTCATTTGTAACATCTCAATCACAGACTATTCCCCCACGAAGTCTTGTGTTCTCAGTTCTTGCCTGATTCCTGATCTTTTTATTCTTGCAGACTGTGCTGACCCCTCGCGTGTCCGCCGCCGCCGCCGCCAACAGCAGCAGCAGCAGCGTCGTCCGCCGCGGCCTCTCCACTTACGACGACGCGGAGGCTGCCCAGCAGCAGCAGCAGCCCGACCAGGATCGCGGCCACGAGAAGTGCGTCAACTCTGTGACCCTGTTGGGCCGCGTTGGCATCGACCCCCAGCTGAGGGGATCGGAGGAGCACCCCGTCGTCATCTTCTCGCTGGCCACGAACCTCCGCTACCGCCCGGGAGGGGACGGGTAATACGCCACAAAGACTGACTGGAACATAGTTGCATTATTCAGGTGAAAGACGAAAATGAAAACTAACTAATGGGCTCTTTTCAAGTCCGCTCCGACAGTACATCGCGCGCGAAAGAAAAACAAAGAAAATACAAAAGGATAATTATTTTTGGTCAAGGTGCCTTGATTTTAAACTTTTACCATGGTCTTTATTTTGGTATCACACCAGATGACTGGTGAAGCGGTACATCCTGGAGTGGCCCAAAAATTATGACAATGGAAAAAGTTTTAGTTGTAAAACTGACGTCGGATCTGACTTAAGAAAAGCCCGGTAGAACTCACTTGTGCAACAGTTGCACAAATCCGTCGTTTTTTGCCATCAACCGTGTCTGAATGACAGGATGATTGTTTCAGCACAAGCCAGCAACTAAGTTTGAAAAGGTAATAAAGGTTCGTTTTTTCAGGCCCTACCTCCGCGACAGCGTTCACCGCAACGTGAGCAAGGGCCAGCGCGTGATGGTGCAGGGGAGGATCATGTACGGGAGCGTGGAGGACAAGGCGGGGGTCGTCAGGTAAGGAGCAAAAGGAAGTTACTTCTGACAGCACTATTTATTTTTCTTGTGTTCCAGGCACACCACCACCGTCGTCGCCGAGGACGTCATCAGGTTCGCCACTTGAATGAAAAGAATATTCTATACGAAGAAGAAGAAAATATGGAACGTGTGCCGGTACATCACGTGAAAGAAGATTTCTGTTGCCAAGTGTTCGAAAAGCGTATAATACAACAGTGTGCTCTTATTCCCCGTACTACTGTATGTGTAAATAAATGTCACAAAGTTAAGATATTGTACGGCCAGTTTTGGTTTTGCCCATACTTTTCGAAGCGTCGATGGAAGATGGTTGCCCTTGTCCTTGCGCTACAGACATACACCCTTTTTTTTGCAAGCCCTTCTTTCCCATACAAAGTCTCTCGTACTGTTCTGTCCCTTCCTCCTCTTCCTCCCCCTACGTATCACCTGGGCAGGTAACGAAAATAGAAGGGAAGGGAAGAGTCGGTGCGTAAGGCACCTTGTACTGTACGCATCGCCTTCGGAATTTTAGAAGAGGGGGGGGGGGGAGCATGCCTGCGGGGGGGGGGGTTAAAAGTGGGGGGTGGTAAATGCCAAAAAACAAAAAGGGAAGGAGGTAAATGGACAAGGAAAAAATAATTCTGGAAGTGAAAATTAAAAAAAAAGC
>JAAUXV010160159.1_pt1 | contig 11526 bp, 17 predicted proteins | sample 7278181 | NCBI WGS metagenome assembly JAAUXV01 (sample SAMN14350114, study PRJNA611818) | marine sediment metagenome | isolation source: surface marine sediment (2.1m) | place: French Polynesia: Moorea | collected 2018-08
ACTTACAGGCCTCCGCTTCACCAACTGCAAGAGCGGCAAGGACCGCACTGGGATGTCGGCCACTCTGGAGCAGGTCCAGATCCTCTCCAGGGAGTTCGACCTGGCAGAGCACGAGTACCAGAGGGCAATCGACGTCATGAGGAGGTAAATCACAGTTTCGCTGCATGCAATCGATTCGCCGAAAAAAGCTGCAAAAGATGTCTTCCTTCATTTCCCACCCGTCGCTTTTGGGAAAAGTTTGATTTCATGTTTTCTCTTCATTGTAGCGAGGGCACCCGTCGGGAGAACGTCCTCAAGAACATTGGGAACCGTCGCTACGCCTTCACCACGCTCCAACTGGCCACATTCCCTTCGCAGTACAAGCCGCCGGTGGGCACCTACGGAAGCAAGATCACGTGAACACAATGTGAAAAAAAACTCGTCAAAAAAGGACCCACGCCGTTTTCCCACATGGACGATCCAGTGCCAAAAAAAAGAGCGTTTTTGGAAACTATTTTAACCCTCATCCCTTCGTCTTCCTCCTCCCCCATGTTCCAAACCCGCAATACCCGAAAATATTCATATTCCTCCTCTTTCGATCGTGACGCGACGGATTAGTTTTTGATTTAGTGCTCGCGAAAGTGATTTCCCTCGCAAAAAAGAATAATTATTTGAGGTGAGGTGCAATTCCCCCCCCTCCCCCCCGCACGTTTCATGTCAAATTGTGACACGTGACATAAGAGTGCGATAGACCATACAAACCCAAAACACATATCTCTCGAGAAAACGATTTCTCTCGTATTAATTCTTCCAATGAAAAGATTGAACCTCCTCCATCTTTATGTAGACACTCAATCCCCTGAGGTTGTGTCCGCCAATAATTGAGACAAACGACTATTATTATCAACCCCCACTACTACATATACCTACGTATACGTTATGAGAATAAAGAAGGCCAGCCCACTCAGAAATTACTTAGCCCGGTTTTTCATGTATCGTACAAAAACGGTAATCGGTATTGTACATTTTGTTGGCTTTTTTAAATGTTTTCAAGCTCGATCCTGAAAGAAAAAAAATCCTCTTACACCTGCAAGGATGCATTCTAAAAGCACTGCAGGACAAATAGAAGTGGTTTGGTTTTTATGCCATCCAAACCAGCGTCAGCCTCGGTGCGTAATCCATATCCTATTCAAGGACAATTTTCGATAGTCCAAACCTCTATATCTGTCATCCATTCAGCTTCAAAAAGGACTCCTTTCAAGCACGAAACGGATGAAAATAGTTTCCCTCCTTTGAATTAGTGCCCGGTCGCCAAAGGTGGCGCCAACATGTGGCTCTCCTTCCTGTTCCTCCCCTCGTTCTTGGTATCCGCCTCCTATGGTTTTGGACCCAACGCCAACGGCGACTCCTGCTCCGCCCCCGACGGATACTCTGCACTTCCAGCGAATTCGGAGGGGAGGTACTTCTTCCACCAGTCCACCTCTCCGACTACGCACAGCCTAGCTTTGCAGGCATGCACGGTAGGCGGTAAAGTACTTTCTTCACCAACCTTAAAACGAGACTGAACAGTTTGCAATTATAACAATGGGCAAAAATAACAAATACTTTCTAAACACAATCCGTCGTCAGTCCAACCACGCTGGCCTTTTGGTTTTCCCCGACGACTCCTCGTGGCAGTCCTCCCGCGCATTGAGCCTCTCTGCCTTCCCTTTATGGGTAGGCTTGGACAACCCCGATTCGATCAACTGCGCGGACAGGGACGAATGTCATGGAAAGATATTCTGGAGGGACAAGGACTCCACGTCATTTGACGCGGGGGCGTACACCAGCGCGAACGCACAGTTTGTTGTAAGAGATAAACTATAAAAATGGGGACTTAATTAAAACTTTTTATGAAATGTTAAATGTCTTTTCAGGTCGACGAGGGTCTGAGCTGCTTCGCGCTTCAGACTGATGGAACAACGATGTAAATATATAAATCGTGAAAAAATAGATTGATTTGCGTTTTTGCGTTTTTACTAAAGTGAGAAAAAAATCAAAGCTGCCCCCAATCTAATACTGCGAAATTTTGGAAAGCTACGTAGCAATGATACAAAAGCTACAAGCCAACAGAGATCCTTTTGTTATTGAAAATTGCTTTGTTTACAGTAGTTTGATGCGGAACCCGTAGCAATGTAGCTATCAACGGTTGTGCAAAATTCACCCTCATTTTCTTTTCTTATACACTAAAAGTCGTGACAAAAATTTCCTATACATAAAGCGACCACAACTGCAATGACAACCTCCACTACATCTGCATCTACGACTGTGAGAGCTCTGGCGGCGGCCCCTCCTGTTCAGATGGGAAGGCGGTGCCAGAGGGATATCAGGCCTACCAGGGGGAGGTGGGAAAAAAGAGGAAAATTATGGCTATTTTCAAAAAGTTATTCCTTCTTTATATTTTAGGATGTTTTCTACAAGGTCTGGGGCGAGGGCGACGCGGGCGACCAGTATACGATGGTAGGATGCGAAAAAACATTACATATCTTTGTTCCAGCCCCAAAAACTCTGGTTGGGTCTCTCTAGGTGGATGCCCACTTCGTGTGCGGGTCTGAGGGGGGCCGGCTTGCCGAGCTGAGCGACTCTGATGCGTACGCCTCCATCGCAGAAGTGAGGGGAGGGATGGGGGAGGAGTCACCGTGGATAGGGATGGTGGCGGCCGGGCAGGAGGTGAGATTTGAGCTAATTTTCTAACAAATTTACTAAGAATATGAACTGTAATTGGGGGAAATCGTTCCACAGACTAGTTGCAACTCCGCCTCCGACTGCCTGTCCAAATCGGTCCTCTCCTCTCTCTCCTCCGGCGCCACCTTGGACTCCTCCTCCTCCTCCTGGTTCACTGGCGCCATTCAATTCAGCGGGAGCACGACCAATCGCTGCACCGTCATCAGCAAGTGGAACCAGCACAGGATCACCGCTTCGAGCTGCCTAGACGAAAAGCCATTCATTTGCCAGGTAGGAAGGCTTGCCCAACCAGACGCAAAAATTATTTTGTGCCGTTCTGTTGAAAATATCTTGTTAAATTTGATTCCCTCCAAAAAGTAATAATGCTCTCAATAGACTCGCAAAAATTCCCGGCAAATAAATATATTTTAAAAAATCCTGTATTGTTTTCACCGTTTGTTGGTCATTCCACGCAATATTATTTGTTTCCCCAGTACGTCTGCGGCGTCACGTCCTTCCTTGGCACCGGCCAGTCCCTGATGTTTGGCTCAGTGTACTTCAACGACTTCTCCTTCACCCCGATGTGGAGCGCTGAGAGCGAGTGCAAGGCTCAGTTCGGCCAGGAGGCCTCGCTCCCGTCAGTGGCGGACGAGAACAGCTACAGAGCGGCGCTCATGGCTGGGCGTGAGTGAAAGGATTTTTTTAAAAAAAATAGCGTTTCACTATTCTTGATTTCAAATAACTGCTAGTGTACCAAACGGCTCTGACAGATTGCGTTGCGAGAAAATGACTCTGAATGACTCTCGGGAACGGTTTTTTTGCTAATTAAATTTTTAACATCTGGACTTTGACGAATCTTTTCTTCTCTCTTCAGTGAGTACTAGCGACAACGTGTGGATTGACGCTGTGAACGACGGCGGCGGCGCCATGGTCCTTGGCTCCCCCGATGCTGACCCTCCCGTAGACGCCTCAGCCGCAGTCGCACAATCTTGGTTCGTGGGGGGGAACAACAACTTCGGAATAGACGACGACACTCAGTGCAGGGCCTGGATGAAGTCAAACGCGCAGGTGGGAAATTGCCATGTTTTACAAGTATAACATTAAATAATGAATTTATTTATCATTAATAGGTCGAGTGGGATTGCTCCTGGGCAACTTCGGACAGCTTCAGGAAGATCTGCAAAGTCAGAGAGGGAACAGTAGAAGAGGTAGACATATTGCTACCATTATTTCAAAAATATTTTCTAAAACTTTTATGAGTCAAAACTCAGGAGTGCTCTGACCCTTTCGTGTGCGGCACGACGGTCGAAGCCCCTATAAAGTCAGACGCCTCCAGGGAACAGGGGCAGGAAGAAGAGACGAAAACAGTCAGGTAAAAAAAGTTTTCCTTGTTTTCCTTCTGAATATAATCGTGACTACTTGCAGCATTAAAGGGGAAGAGTTTGTTTTATATTTATTTCACAGTTTCAGGAAAGGACAGGTAAATGATTTATCGTACGTTTTGTAGTGAGTAAGTAGCATGGTCCTAAATAAATCTGGCGTGTTATTCACGCCTTTTGTTGTACCCGAAAAAAACCTACACCAGTCCTTGTCCTCTGTGACGGCATTACCGTCACCCCCTCACCTCCAACTCCCAAACCAACCACCCGTGAAATAGGCGACAAAAAACGAGAGGGAAAAACGGCGACACTTGAACTTCCAAGTTTTTCCGCCTTTCTTGGCTTTGCGCTGGAGGGAGGAAGAGGAGGCGAAGGAGGGGTGGGGGAGGGGAGGAAGGATACCTGTGTGAAATCTCTCAGGCAGAAGGAGGAGGAGGAAGCAGCACTGCCCAAGAATGAGAAGGAATCAGCAGCAGCAGCAGGACATGTGAAAGAGGTACGAAAAAAAGGAAGGAACTAAAAAGTAACATAACAATGCTATATCACGTTCGAAATTTATAAATGTTTCAGTCATGACTAGATGCTGAGTACAGTATCATTCCCTCATGCTTTACTTGGTATACTGTTAGGTAAGTTACATCTGACGAAATATCCTCGCAGCAGCTCCAAAGTGTCTTTCGGCCGGCGACGGTGGTGGTGGAGGAAAGGAAAGGAGAAGGATATAAAGCAGCAAGAAATCGGGAGAGAGAAAAGAAGGAAGGAAAGAATGGAAAGAAAGATGGAAGAAAAGGGGGAGATTTCGGTCGGATGCAAAGAGCCAAAATCCTGATGAGATTATTATATTGTTCTTCGCCCTTTTCAGAAACGCATTCGCTCTTTTTCTCCCACACTTCATCTCAAACACATGTGGCTCTTTTGACAGATGAAAGCCAGGGAAATAAAAGTAGGTCAGTACGTATCGGCGGCCTCAACAGCTTGAGCTTGCCTTGCTTAATTTTTTAAAACACGGTTAAAGTATTGCCCGAATAATTTTGCTATTGTCTTTCCCAGACGCTTGCCAGGATTTCACCCTCTGAGCTAGGAGATTTCTAAAAACCCCTTCGTCCGTTCTTCCTATGCAGCCAAGAGCAGCAGCCCCCTCCCCGTCTCCCTCCCTCCCTCCCTCCCCCCATCCCATGCATCGTACACAGGTGAAAGAGGAAAAGAGGAAGAAGAGGAGGTGGGATGTGGGGCAAAGGGGCCCCTTCCCTCCCTCCCTCCCTCCCTCTCATCTATGCTGCAGCCCCTTCCCCCTCACCCTCCCTTCCTAGGAGAGATTTGACAGTATATTGAAAGACGCATGTTCAAGATGGATATACTTGAGACTTGTTGGAGAAAACTTTTTAAACATGCTGTAGGAGGTAACAGAACAATTTCTGGTCCACGTTGGTGAATTTGTACGGTCCTCCCCGTCCCTCCTCCATCCACTTGCGTCCCTGCCGCCCCATTGTGGGGCTGAGAGTGGAGGAGGAGGAGGAGGGACGAAGGTGGGCGCCCGTTCCTATATCCACAGCAGTCGATTCAGCCGTGGCGGCACAGGAGGAGGAGGAAATCAAGAACTGTATTTTTCGCTCTCATCAAACACACACTCTTCTGTGCTGCATTTTTCTTTCATATGCGGAAGAACAAGAAGAGGTGTGAGAAGTGTGTTTGCCTTTGCCCGGCCCCCACCTCTCGTTCAGAAGTTATTAAGACAGTGTGAATTCCTGTATCGGATCGAGAAGGAGACCGTCGCTGCCGCTGCCGTCAAGGCTACTTCCTATACCTACTCTCACCGCCGCTACCGCCATTCCTACAGCGGCGGCGGCGATTGCAACCCACAAAAACACATCAAGAGAGAAAGGGAGGCAGGGGTGAAATTTATCCAGTCCTCCGTGGGGGACTTTTTTTGCCCTGTTTGAAAATTCCTTTCTGCTCCCGTGACCTGCGAGCTAGGATAAAAATAGCTCCTTTTGTGGGTGGTAGCGGGAGAAGGCGCCTGTGTTCTTGTGTGCAAAAAAAACTCTGAAGGAGAAAAGGCGAGAGTGGTGCTAATTTTTCGAGCCCACTTTTGAGATATCCTCCTTCCTCTTCCTCCTTTTCAGCCAGTAAAACTCAGACAGACAGACAAACGAGGAAGGAGAGGAAGAAGGCAAAGAAAAGAGGAGGAGGAGGAGGAGGAGGTCAGTGGAAGGAGGAGGAAGAAGAGGAACCCCGGAACTGCCGCCAATTACACGGGTCGCCACATAGGAAAAAGAGAAGGTAAGACAGACACACGGATAAAAAGCACCCACCACTGGCAGAAAGAGGGAAACCATGTGCGAAGGAAACCAGTCGCCATTTCAATCAGGAGATTGCTACGTGCCTCTGATGCAGCAATCGGGGAGTACAAAAATCAGCTCTGGCTGGTCACAATGGCGGTCACGTACAAACCACAAATATTCTTGAGGCTGGCGGGATCTCTAGCGAGATGGGAAGGAATTCTGCCCAGGTGGCACTGGCGGGCTTAGGTGCAAGGCGGAGGAGAGGGAGAAAAACACTTCCTAAATCAGCTGGCACTTGGATTTTCATTTTTTGTTTCCTTTTTTTAAGGAGTGAGGCGAAATATTCAAATGACATTCAATTCGCCGCTTCTTGCCTCCGCCCCCGCCGCAAAATATGGGCAGTACGTACGTACAAAAAGCATTCCCCTCCTTTTTTTTTATTTGGAGGACCGCCGCGGTGGTAGTTTTGACCGGGGGACAAACTGTAAATTCTGGCAGGCGCTGTTGCTCCCTCTTCTCCCCCCTTTTCCGCCTAATTAGATTAACAGAACTTTCTTGACGTTGACAAATGGCGGCGGCGCAATCATCTCTTCCTCCTTCAACCCTTTTTTCGGGAATAGGAGTGAGGTGGGTCCTTTTTCTGCAGCTGCTGATGTTGGTTTGCCGTTCGCTGTCCTATCTCCGATCAATGATGGGTTTCAGAAAGAGTTGGAGGAGGAATATTTCCAGAATCATGCTCCTCCATTTAAAGTTGGAAGCGGGGAGAGAAGGAGCGTGTATGGAAGTAACGGGGCACGGGTCTGAGAGTCTTACTAAAGCGCTATCGGAAACCAAAAGTGTTCTTTTTTTAGGTGAGCTAATCTCCCCCAACCCCCAATCTTTTTCCCTCTTTCCGTCTCGCCAATTGGCCCGATGGTTTTTTTGGACGGGTCAATTAGGACGAGAGCCCGAAAATCCCATCCATTCCCATATCCTCCTCCTCCGTTTCCTAATTCCCCCAACCCTCCCTCCCTCCCTCCTCCCCTTTTTGGTATAAGGCCGCCCACGCTCAAAAGAATAAAACCCAAGAAATACTCCTTCGAACGAGAAAGAGGACCGAGCAATACTGTGATCAGTGGCTAGATCGGGAAATATAGAGGGGGGGAGGCCAGAGAGTGACACCGGGGCGTGATTCTCCCACATACTTCTTTTTGATTTACGTCCCCACACACCTGCGATGGAGTAGCACATATCATACTCACGAACGTATGTAGGGCGCAAGCGATTTTGGGAGGCAATGTGAGTGACATTTTGGCACATGCTGCATACAGCGGACGGGTGCAAAAATCGCGTTTTGTTTGTTTTGTGCGCGCGCTAGGGTTGGGATCGTTCCTTCCCCCAACCCCAAATGGCCAAATGGTCGCCGGAGGGAGACCGCGGGGCGGCCCGCCAAACCGACCAAGCCAACTCACAACCTTGGATCCGAGCCCAAGATAGCCAAAATCTCCCCCTTACTCTCCGCCACGGTGGAATACATAGGAAGCGCAAGAAACGAGACGAGCCGGGATCACGGTTTTTCGAGCCGAGGATAGAGATCCTCTGTTTGTTTGTGGAATGGGATTCACCAGAAACTTAAGGCAAGGCAAGGGAATTAACCAGACAAAAGTTTCCCTCGCCCCGAAGCTTAAATCCCGTTCAATTTTATCGTAAGTGGAACCGCGTTGGCGGTTTCCAGTTCACGAATTTCGATGTCTATCGATTCCTTTTGGATGGAGTCACCGTTGCTTGCAGCAGGATCGAGACTCAGATGTGTGAGTCGTCATACACTCGCCCTCTTCAAATGGGGATTCCCCCGGTTCGAAAAACATTAGTTGAGAAGTAGGGTACTGCGCACTTTTGTTAAAGACAATTCCTTGCTCGACCCATTGCTGTTGTCTGTTTTATCGTTTTATGTTTCATGTTTATTTCATATGTTGTTTTCCCCCTTTGATCACCTGCCGGAACAATTGTCCTTTTTATTGCGTTGAGGCCTTTCGACACAAGATACTCTGCGTAAAAAAACGTCTGAACATGTGCAGCAATCCGGCACATGTTTCACCTAGACCCTAGAGTACTTCAAACCTCCAAAACTAAAATATCCAAGAAAAGCGTATTTTCCTGTGCTTTGATACATGTACGTGTGGAAGAGAAAAAGAGGTCAATTAAACCTCTCTTGCATGCAGCCGAAAGGTGTCCGACGATCTCTTGACGCCCGCCCGCCCGCCCGATCCGACACACGTAATCCCACAAAAGAAAAGGGCGTCCGAGCATAAAAGGCCTTTTTTTCTGATCCTCCCCTCCCTGCCCTTGGGCCCTGGAACGACCCCTCCCTCCTCGCCGTCCCAGTGAGAGAGGGAAGGCCCCAAATAGGATCCCTCCCCCTCCCCCTCTTTTGTGAAGATCTCTCTCTGACCTGAAGTGGTGGGAACGGCCTCGGACGTGAGAGGGAGGGAGAGAGGTGGTCATCCTCCTTCTCATACCCTTCGGACGCCGCGAGGATAGAATGGAGGGGCCTCCTCTCCTCCTTCCTCTGGAGAGAGGGGAATAACATCCAGGGGGAGGAAATCCGCCCATGACCATATCCATGAATAACTCAAACTGACGTAAGATCTTGTAACGTGTCAAACTGTGCGACGTGAAGACAATCAATTGTCGAATTTCCTACCTTCTTTTCTCTGTGCAATGGACCTCTCCCTTCTCCTCATCGCGACCGTCCGCCGCCCGCGGTGTTTTCCGCTTCTGGCTTAGTCCTGGTTGACCTACTTCCTCCTCATCCTCTCCCCCTTTTCCCCACCTGGAGATTTGGAAGGAGGCCCCTCGATCCCTCCTCCAGACTTGGTTGGAGGACCACCATACTATCTTTATCCCCACCTCCTCTCGCAGCAGTACAGATAAGCACGTAGGTATTATATGAGGCGGATATGGACTGAGGCGCTGCGTCTTTAAGATAAGAAGGTGGATCTTTACCCAGAGAGAGGCCAAAAATATACAGCCCACCCCCTCTCAGCGACCTACATCACATTCAAAAGAGGAAGAAAAAACAAAAAAAATCTTTTTACAAATTTCCAGGGAAGAAAGTTTTTCTTTTGAAAAGTAAAATCGATTGAAGGAACTATCCTTTCGCCACAGCAACGAAAGGAGAACGAAGAGGATGGATTGATGGATCCACCACATCCGACAACGACGATCGGAGGAGGAAAGTAGGTCGGAAGGCGAACGAATCCCCTCCTGCGTTTCGCGGAGGAAAAAAGTGCAATTCGGGCGAGGAGAGATCTTATCCAAGCGCTGTAGGTCGAAGGGAAAGAAACATTTTCCCAGAGTGAAAGCAACCAAAACCACTTTCCCACACATACCAACAACAGACGACGCACAAAAGAGGCGGAAGAGGAGGAGGAGGAGGAGGAGGAGGAGGAGGAGGAGGCGCCGTCGGAAATCTCGTTTCGTCCCATCAGAGGAAAGAAGGAGAAGAGGAAAGTGAGTTCTCCCTCCAGTCTCGTCCTCCTCCGCCACAATCGTATCATCGCGCGGCGCCACCGAAAAGAGCGTCGCCGTCGCCGTCGCCGTCGTCGGGCGGAGAAAGAAGAAGATGCCTCCTCCTCCTCCTCTTTCTCCCTCCTTTGCCGCTTTCGCCCACTTCTTCCCGCGAGAGAGGAAGGGAAAAGCGGAGGACGCTCACATTCTGCTTTCCATCCAGCGAGGGGAAGGAGGAAGGGGCACATCGGGCATAGAAATCGCTAGTGGGGTGGCACACGCATGCAAGTGTGATCAAACATCCTTGGAAACCTCAGTATCGAAATTTTGTCGAAAATGCAACACCCTGGGAAAAGAGCGGTTCCCCTTCCTTATTCTCTAGCCATAGACGGATCTCTAATGTCTAACATGGTCTTGACGGCGGACGAAGGGGGCAATGCTCGATGACGTCGGAGGAGGAGGGCGGAGAGAGGAGGAGTCTTTGGCCTCCGCCTCTTTCCCCCTCCTCCGCCTCTCAGGCAGTGAAAGGGGGGGAAGAAGGCCGCCACCGCTTTCTCCTCGTCTGCAGCAGCTCTCCTCACGGACGGAAAAGAGAAAACGACCTCTTCCCTCCTCCGCCTCCGCCTCTTTCCAGCCCTTCTCTACTGTATGGCAGTCGGATTCGGCGTTCTCAAGCGAGCGAGAGAGAGAGCGAAGGGGGGAACGCCTCCTCCTCTTTTTGCCTAGAACGAACGAACGTCGCTGCATGCTTTCCAAAAAAGCGCACAAGTATTAGGAACAGAGAGGGGGGCGACAGTGTTGTTTATACCGCCAACGAAAGAAGGAGGAAGGAGACGGAGGAAGTGTGAAAGGGGAAAAAAATCCCGGGGACCCATAAAGAGCAGGGGAAAGAGGGGGAGGTAAAAAATCTGCCTCCTCCTCCTCCTCCTTCCGTCAAACATATTCGCCTTCCGCCGAGAGTCGATCCAGCCAGCCTCGCTGTGTGCAGACACCCTTCCTCTCTCGCACACCCAACATTGGCTCCAGTTTCGCCTCCCGCCGGGCGAAGCGAGAGGAGAGAGGAAGTAGGCAGGTGAAGAGCGGGGGAAACGGAGGAGGTGTTTTAAAAGAAAACAATCCCAGCGCCGTCCTCCTTATACTGCTTGGTGCAACGCTGAATCTGGCGGCGGAGGATTCGAAGATTGATCGGGGGAAACGTGTGACGAGGAGGGGAAACATCGCATCATGTCACCAGGCCTCTTTCACCCAGTTGTTGAGGCCGCCGAGTGAAAGAGAAGGAGACGAGGAGGAGAAGGGAGGGCATCGACCTCCTCCCTCCAGAAAAGTGACAGTTTTATCCTCCCCCTCCTCCCACGAGAGAGAGAGAGAAAGGCACAGCTGAACGAAAGGTAAGCCTAGAAAAGCAGAAGGTGGATTACACGGCCTCAAGAGATGTAAAGAGGAGAAAGGAATTTCTGCCCAATTTGCTTCTCCTCCTTCTGTAGTACATGCATTGCCGCACCTTTTTTCTGTCCTCTGTCGTCATGTTCCTCGTCTAATTGGGTCATTCGTCTCTTGGGCGGGCCCCGCCTCCCCCCATGCACTACCTACGTAGAGTAATGTGCAAACAAAAGAGAGGCAGTGTAGGACGCTTTCGAGATAGCAATTAAGACAACGGACTGGGGGAAAAGGGAAATTGGGTCGACGTTGCCGCA
>JAAUXV010135419.1_pt1 | contig 11518 bp, 10 predicted proteins | sample 7278181 | NCBI WGS metagenome assembly JAAUXV01 (sample SAMN14350114, study PRJNA611818) | marine sediment metagenome | isolation source: surface marine sediment (2.1m) | place: French Polynesia: Moorea | collected 2018-08
AGGCAGGAAGAAGGCAGTCCGTTACTGCTTCTTTTCCAGCTTGGTTTTGTGACTTCGATATCCGCCTCTCCTATGCTTCACCGGAAAAAAAGCAAGGGCATTCCGATTAGTTTAAAAGTAATACATAACTAGTCAAGTGGGATCGGGAGAAAAGCAGCCAAAAGGTACATTGCACTGCACTTGAACGCAACTCATCGATTGGCCCTTTTTCCCATAACCCGATGGTCCAATACAATTAAATGAAGTCTTATTTTGACGTTGTTTTCTCCTCTAGCTCTGCTGGCAAATTTTGTATTGGACAGGCAGAGCAATGCGAAAAGTGCGCTTCCTCTATCCAGTCCATATCTGGCAACGAACTGAAGCATGTCTTCTAAACCGCCTGTGCTTTTGGCAATGTTGCTTCTTCCTCTGGTGACTGCTGCTCTGGTGGCCGACAATGAAAACTTGGTGGCGAGGGTGGCGAAGGTCCTCGCCGACCACCACAGGGTCCGCGGGGGGTTGGAAGTGGTCAACTGCCCGTCCATCTCGTCCAGGAGAAGGAGGGCGCTGCTAGAGTTGGGCAACAGACAGGTGTACAAAACCGGCCACTCTCCAAGGGGGCAAAAGTAATTATCATTTTCTGCAGATCCGAGTGTGGGAAAAAGTGCCGTCGGACTTCGGCGTGCTGAACAGCTCCCCTTCCTTGTTTTTCTGCGCCCTCGGCCCGGGGGACCAGATGGCTTTCGCAAAGTCTTTTTCAAACTGCAGCGCGTGTAGTGTCGGCTCGCCCTGGTTCATTTTGGGGAATGGGTCTACTATCTCGTCCATGCGAAAGAACTTGGATGTGGCGATAAACCAGGTATTCGGAAAGGGGACGGTTGGTTTTGGCCTCAATAGTGGTGTTTCTTCAGATGATTTACTTTGTGTCAATGGACAATGGCAGAGTAACAGAGAGCTATTGGACTGGAGAGGGTAGAGAGACAACTCTCCTGGGTTCTTTAGAGCTCAGCAAAAATGGAGTAGTATACAAGTACAAGGAAAAAGCAAATCTCCAAAGCTTTATCCGGCGGAGGAGCAACTTTTTGGGAACGAATTTCACGGCCATGGTTACTCCACAGGTTTCCAATTATATCTATGTAGTTTGCAGTGCTATGGACAAACATGGTTCTTGGTAATTTCAGTCCCCTTACATAGTATTGCCAGCCACAAAGAAAATCAGGAAGGAAGATAGAAGATTTTTCCGTAACCCAAGTGGCGATGAAGTCACTGATGTGTCTGAAGAGAACATATCCGGCATCTTTTTGGATGTCCTGAGCGGTCTTGAGAGGAGGTTGAACTTCACCACGAGACTGCTGCTGAGGAGAGACCTCCTGTTTGGCTACTTTACGAATGGGTCCTGGAATGGCATGATCGGCAATGTTGCCAAGGGAGAGGCTGATTTCATCGCGGCCTCTCTCACCATGAATGTGAAACGCTTTGAAGTTCTGGACTTTCTGCTCCCCATCGGGACGGAGACAGCGGTTTTCTACATCCCAAGGGAGGGCTTTAAGGGCAACCAGTGGACCTCATTTCTGCACCCATTGAAGCCCCGCGTCTGGATCTGCCTCACTGTGAACTCTCTGGCACTCTTGTTGGGCCTCAAAATCTTGCAGAGATGCTACAACTCCAGCAAGCCTCGTGCCAACAATGAGAGAGACGTGTTTGGAGGCATACGTGTCATCATGGGAGATTGGTGGATGCTGTTCGCATCGTACTTTGGGCGAGGGCCAACCAGCAACATCGACAATAAGAGAGGCGCAATACGAGCCTTGCTCTTTCTTGTTTTCTTGACTGGGAACATTGTGTGCTTGAGCTACAAGGCCTCGCTGACGGCTAAGCTTTCCGTTAGGCGTAGGTCTCTTCCATTTGAGTCGATAGAGGAGCTCATAAAGTCTGACTTCAGGTACAAACCAAAAGAACGTTATATTCTATTTTTGAAAGAATAACTGACAGAAAAACATAATTTCTATTTGAAAAGTTCAAAAAATTCCTAATGAAAAACTAATGTTATGAGTCTTGTTTTTTTATTTCAGAATTATATCCGTATTTCCCCTTCGGCTTTGGCTAAAAAGTTCTGTGAGCAACAGCCTAAATCTTTGGGATAGGCTGTACAGAGAAAAAATAGCTCCGCAGGTGTAGCAATTTGAAACAATTATCCTGCAGTAGAACAGACTGATGACTTGTCATAGTTTCATATAAAACGGTACTTGACAGTATAAAAATTGGCTATGCATTTTTTCGACGCTTGTACCCTGGTATTAGTGCAAAAAAAATCGAGTTGCTTGTCAAATTTGATCAGATTTGCTCATCCTATTTAAAAAGAAAAGCTATATTTCTTACCAAATATCCACTTCTACGATATTAATATTAAATGAGGCCCACAGCGAACGTCCCTCGAAAGAACAACAAAGACCACCTCTAGATTTAAAGCTCTAGGATGCAGATAAAGCTAGAAAAAAATCCCTTTCGCAACTGCAGGGTGACATAGTCTTCCGCAGCCTTTCCCTGCTCCTGGAGGATCTGTTCAGCAACGAGGCCCCAACCACCTGGCTCTTTCTGCGGGAGGCAGCCCAAGCCCGGCTGCCCCACTATCGCTGCAAGCTGATGGAGTCCCTGGCCTCAAACTACCCGGGCCTGCTCTCCTTTGGCTTCCCAAAATCTTGGCCGTACAGGACATTCATGAACTTTGAGCTTCTCCGCATGATGGAGGAGGGGGTGCTAGACGTAGTGAGGAGGGATCACATGGTGAGAATGCCAGCGCCACCAGACAGTGAAAATTTTTCTTTAGCCACCGGTAACTGTCAAGGGTGGTGCTTTGTCGTGCCCGACCGAGGAGGATGGCGAGGACGACCCCGGCCTTGGCATGACCCAGGTGGTGGGCGCTTTCGCCCTCTACGCGGCCCTGGCGGCGGCCTCCGTCCTCCTCCTCCTGGGGGAGGCGCTTGGGGCTAAATGCCGCCCGCTGCAGGGGGAGGAGGGGCAGGGGCGGCGAGGACGATTTCGATGAGAGGTGCTAAATCCAAAATAGGAAATTCTCTCACTGCGCAGAGGCTGAGAATGGGTGCGCTTTCTATACGTCTTGCAGGCTGCAGAGTTTCATGATTCGCTGGGGAGTTTCTCCTCCGGGCTCGGGAGGTGGCAGAGACACATTTGAGATAGGGAGAAGAAAACAAGAAGAGTGAAAAAATAGAAAATCCGAGCAACACTATCAGAAAGCAAAATTTTCGTCAATATTTCATCTCTTCTTCTCTCAAATATACTATCGTTTTGCGATATGTTCTTGCATGGTTGATGAAAAAAATATGTTTTTTGTCGAGCCGAGATTAGTATAGAAACAAAATATATTGCTTGTTTGTTTGTATTACGAACTCACAGCAGAATTATATACATGGTATAACATTAATTCTTCGAAAAAGTAACTGTGACAATGACAAGTTAATTATACCCAAATTTGCTCGTGCAGGTACTTTTGATGTTTTTTGTCATCTTTTTACCAAGATATCGAAAAAACAATTCTCACAAAGGGGTTTATTAGGAAGATAGGCCCTTTAATGAAAGAGAAACCTCCCTTCCTATCGCACCCCCCTTATGCCAATATGATATTATTCGGTCCCCTGCCACTCCTAAATTGTAGCACACCACTTTTTTCACTGCCTGTAGGTCGCCACCCGTTCCCCGGCATGGGGGCGTACTGCCCGTCCAAGGCGGCGATCTCCAGCTTCGCCCGCGTCCTGGCGCTGGAGGAGGCCGCCAACGGGGTCAGGGCAAACGTCGTCTCGCCGGGAGGGATATGCACCGATCTCGTCAAGAAGGAATTCCCCGAGGGGACCAGGTGGGGGAATAAAGAACGCCCTTTCCCACTTACGGTACTAACTAATTGTACTTTTCTAACGCCTTTCCAGCGATTCTGACGTCGTCGCGGCTCTGTCCGCCGCGCAGCCGCTCCGCCGCGCGGGGACCCCCGCGGACGTGGCGGCCGCCGCCGCCTTCCTCGTCTCCGACGCCTCGGCCGCCTTCGCCACCGGCGTCGACCTGGAGGTGGACGGAGGGATGCTGCTGGCGCCGGGGATCGCGCAGGGGATGGAGGAGGAAGGGGCGGACGGCGAATGAGCGAACAACGGTTCCAAAGTTAAATTCTTTTGTCAATACTATTTGTATATATATTTCTTTTTCGACTGAACTATTGTCAATTTCTCGGACGGTTAGGCAATTCTTCTCTTATCCGGTGGAGAAAAAGTAACATTGCCGAGAAGGAAAAAGGCGCGCGGAAGAGCACTCGTGCAATTTCCCTGTACGTACGTATGCCAAGTACGGTATGCTTGTGAGAAGGACAGTCTACTAGGCGATTATAATGCGCTTGTGCCTTCTTAATTAGTATGGGTTCCGTCACTTCTATGCATTGCTTTGCGGGGCAAAAGTTCCAAATGTGATAATAGGCCGGATTCTGCTGGGAGCATCACTTCCCTTCTGCATCTGATTAAGTGACACGGCGAATTCTTCTTGTTTCTGACATGCTTCTCCTTCAGGAGAGATAGGCCTTGACTGTTCCGTGGATCGGCTGCCTGCACACGGGGCAGTCCTTGAGGGCCGGTGCGCACTGCACGCAGCAGCAGAGGTGGCCGCAGGGGACGAAGACCACGCCGATCTCGTTGTCCATGCACACCTTGCAGATGCGCTGCTCCTTCAGGCGGCGGTTCTCCTGCTCCAGGGACGCTGAGATTTCTTGGTCGACGACCGTGCTAGAGTGGGGCATCGTCGCCGCCTTCTTCTTGTCCGCCTCCTCCCGCGGGTCCCCCCCCTTCCCCGCCGGGGTGGCGGGCTCGCTCTTGGACAGCGGCGGACTGGGCAAGTGGACGGAGCTGGGGTCGCTGGTGCTGCGGGCCATCCCGCCGCCGACTGCGGATGAGGACGAAGGAGTGGATAGCTGAGATTCATTCGGCGGGTTCCTGAAGGAAGACGACGGCTCCACCTCCATGCTCTGCGGGCCCGAGGGTTCTCGGGCGGCTTCCCGGCGCTGGTGGCCGGGTTGCTCTCTCAGCAAGGCGGGGGTGGAGGCGCCCCTGCTGAAGGCGGCCGGGGACGAGTTGTTCTCGACGCCGGCGCGCTCCTCCTGCTCGTTCTGGAAGGCGAAGGCGGCGTCGATCAACTGCCGCGAGGTCTCGAACGGGGCCCCTGCCGTCCGCAGCCGCCGCCTGAGCGCCATCTTGACCCTGGAGTGGTCCAGCCCGAGCGCCAGGGCCTGCTGCACCACGGCAGAGGACATGAGGCGGCGGAGGCGGGTCTCCTCGTCTTCCTCCCCGCCGGACGAGGAGGACGAGGACTGCGAGGAGGAAGGCTGCTGCTGTTCGTCGTCGTCCTCCATCTGAAGATAAATATGCATTTTCAACATGAAGAGGGATTTAAAGACATTGAAGGCTTACCGAGTTGAGTGTGTTCTCCGGCGGCTTGTCTGCCAGCGCTTCGGCGATGAACTCGTCCCCCTTGACCAGCCTGACAAAGTTGCACTTTGAGAACCACCTTGCGTGCTCCGTCCATGGGTGGTCCTCCGGCTGCCAGTTGCGCAGTCCGCCGTCGCAAGAGAAGCACTTGACCTGGTCGCTGCGGCCCACGTAGAAGAACCCGGACTCGGCCAGCTCCTTGGGCTGCTGTCTTAGCGCCGGCGGCCAGTCGCTGAAGGTCCTCATGCGGGCCTCCGTGGTCGAGTACTTCGGGTGCGCCGGCCCTGTGTGCCGGATGATGCCGGTGGGCGGCTCGCCGTCGCGACCGCTGCCGCCGTACGTGGACCAGCGGACGCCCAGGGGCCCTAGGGAAAAATTGAAAAAGGCGTAAGTTGACTGCATGCAGAGAGAAGACACTAAAAACACTTACTTTCCGGGCCTGAGTTTTTGTCAATGAAATATTTCCTACGACTTCTTCCTGTTCCTACATGGCCGCGTCTAAATCCCTCCATTTTCTCTTTCAAAACGCATCCGTCAATTGAACGGATCAAAAGAAACTAGGAACATTTCTGGCACATTCACACTGTAGGGGTGAATTCAGTGCTAGGACTTTAGGAAACCACAGCTCTTCTTATCAAGTGGGAGGGTATTTCGTGTTTGCATGCAGATTTCACTGCTTTTTGAGGCCGCGACATGTGACACTTTTGTGTGCCAGGCACCGCCGCAAACGAACTTATCAGGGGGCCGAAAAAGTAAAATTCCCCTAGTATGATTCAAAAATTGCATGTAACTATTAAAATTTAAATCACTTTCTGGGAAGTTGGGAAATGAAAGTGACTACAATTGGCTGTTTCTGAAAATTAGCTGAAAGGCGGGATCCAATCAACCAAGCATTTCTTGGTGGCCAAAGACCTCTGGGGTAGCAAAGACTTCCACATCAAGACACATTGGCAATGTTTGGTCAGCATTCACGGTCATCTTCCAACTACGGGCTCTGTAGTCACAACAATGCATCAAGACATGGATCAAGATTACTGGTCCAGGCAATGCAGGAAGCGGAAGCTGCAAAGTCTTTTGTGTATATCTACCCTTTGTGAATGATTGTGTGATATATCTCCTGACATTGGCCCGTTCTTAAACAACAAACAACTCACTTTCTGGCCCCGAGTTTGCGTCCCTCCTCCTAGGCCTGATTCCCGTCTCGTCCTCGCTGGCCACCTCCATGGGCCCCCCGGCGGCGGCCATGGCCGAGGCGGAGAACCCGGGCGGAGGCGACCTCGCCTGGTGCTGGCTGGGCGGGGACATCAGCGCTGGCGGAGGGGACACAGAAGAAGAGGGCTGGGCGCTCGCGCTGGCTGACTCCCTCGCCCTTCGCTCCCTGGGGTAAAATGATCGGAAGACGTATAAGAAATGAGGGACATTCGCTAAAAAGTAAAAAAGGATTCACAAGTGGCATTTCACCATGACTACATAGCTAGAGTCATTGCAGCTGTTGGCTTTTTTGAGTAATTAGCTGTAATCGAAAAATGATTTCGTTGTCTCACCTGTCTTCCCTGGCCGCCCTGTCCTCCCACCGCCTCCTTCTCCGCTCCTCGTCCCCCTCCTCCCCAAGCTCCTCCTCTGCCTCCTCATCCTCCAGTGTCACGTTCCCGCAGTTGTCTCCGCGCATCAGAGGACAGTGAGGGAAGAGGTTCCTGTGCTCCACAGCGGGATCGTCCTCCTGGTCCCACTCGGCCACGTACTCGCTAAAGGGGACAATGGAAGCAAACGGGTTAGTTGGGACAAATAAGTTTCTTGTTCCGGAAAACTGTTTCTCATTGAAGGAGTTCGCTGAATCAGTGATTTTTCCGACAGTTAATTGCATCGCATCAGCACAGAAAGTCGAACAGAAACATTTGTTTCAAAAAAAGAAAAGTTGAACGGGAAATTTACCCTAGGCAAGCTGGCGCAAGATAAGGAAACTCACCCGCAGAAGACGCATCTGACGCAGTCCCTGCTGCCGGTGTAGACGAACCCCACGGCGGCCAGCTGCCCCGGGGTGACGAAGGCGAGAGGCCACCGCTGGAAGGTGCGCAGGCGGACGGACTCGCGGCGGAGGTCGGACGGGGAGAAGGAGGCGGCGGGGTCGCGCACGGAGGGACGCGGCCGGGGCGCGGACGGGCGAGGGGCGGGCGAGGGGCCGTCGTCCACGGGGTGGATCTCGGCGTGGCTGATGCTGCTTCCTGCGGGGAAATAGAATTGTTGGTTGGGAGTTCTAGTTCAGTTTCTGCTGGCTGTTGCGCACGTACCTGGTCTCTGCGACGGCCCCACGTCCATCCCCACCACGTCCTCTTCCGTCACGACGCCAGAGGAGGAAGGGGGAAGAGGTGGGGGAGCTGGGAGTTGCCTGTCCACCGACATAGGGTCTCCGGGGCCCGGGCCGTCGACCGAGTCGGAGGTGGGCCCTCCGCCTCCGCCGCCATCCTCGCCCGCAGAAGAAGAGGAGGGTATTCGAGATTCGTTCTGAGATTCTGTGAAGAAAAGAAGGGAGAGATAAAATATCGAGATTAATTGATTTAGATTCCTTCATCCGAAAGGCCTTATCGCTGCTGGCTGCCGGGGCCAGCCAGTTTAAACCTTACGCATTCCACTACTGTCAAGGGCAACGGAGTCTGTAGTTCATTGAATTGACAAAAACAAATTGCATCATGCATTTTCAACCCATTTTTTGTTAGTTGCTCTACCTTGCGCCGTTCTCGACCCAGACGATGACCCCTCTGTTGCGGCGCCTCCGCCAATCAGCGGCACGTTGTCGGAGGCGTTCTTGATGAAGGGGCAGTCCGGGCTCGCTCGCCGGTGTCGGGCCATCACCTGGTCCCCGTAGTCCCACCCGTCCACGGTGCAGGAGCACCAGGGGCACCGGACCTCCGTCCTGGAGGAGGAAGATCCGTCGCGGAAGAACCCGCCCTTGGCCACCTTGCGCGCCTCCACAGGGGCGTCGGCAGGCCAGGAGCCGTCGAAAGTGCTCTGGAAGGAAGAGTTTTTTCATTTTGTCATTCCTAATACAAAGCACAACTTTCGACATGATGACAAGTTGTCTGATCGTACTATTAGAAAAGTTTTTAATCGCCATAAAAACGTAATTTTTGAGGTCATGCGTAAGTTAAAAAAAAATAAGCTGGAGCAACAAAAAGTCGTATTGTTGCTTGTCGTAAAATGCTCACCAGCCTGTTTCTCTCGTATCTCATCTCGAGCTCTTGTTGCTGCCGGTTGTTCCCCGCGACGCCGGCGACGCCGCCGCCTCCGACGCCAGACCCAGACGCTACATCCTCGGCGCCCTCGAAGCCCATCTTGTCGTAGGCCAGCTGGTCACGGAGCCAGAGAAGCGCTTTCCTCCGCGCTCTGCGACATCGCCATTCGACGAAACTCTGTGTTAAAAACAGGGCGAAAATAAGAGCTACAGTCTGGAGCAGTAAAATCGATACGAGGATTGGACGGCGGCGCCAGCTTTTATCTATGTTCTAGTGTCAACGATATCTCTGATGAATGAAGTCCCCCTCTCTATGTTTGCCCTCTTCTAGTCGCCGCCCACGCCAGCTCGTTCGCACAACAATGGGGCGGAGGGCATGAAGGCGAAATCAAAGGATTCTTTTTGGGCACACACTGACACCAGCAAAAAGCAAATAAAGGAAGAGGAAAAGAGTGAAAAATACGAAAGGATGGGGAACATACTCATGTAGGATAGGGGGCATGCTGAAATAGCATAACGGTAGAGCAGCTGGTTTCAAATCTGAGGGTCTTGGGTTCGAGTCCCCGAAAAGATAGTACAAAGAGTTGCCGTGGGATCGGGGAGAACCGTGAATACGTAACTAAGGGGGAAATATCCAGATCTGAAGAGCCTGATAATAGCAAGAAAACCAAAAAAACTGGTAAGAACGCTCTAGGGCCAGGCACTAAGTAGGCAAATGGACAGGCAGGGCAAGTCGCAATAGTATTAAATAGATAAAAATATTCCATGCCTACCTCTAATTCAATTCGAAGATTTCTGGTGCGGTGGTCCTGGGAGGGGCTGGGTGGATGGTGGTCTCCTCGTGGGTGAGGATAAGGAAAAACTGTCTGATGACTGTGACAGCAAGGAGGTCGTCCTTCACTTTAGGGCGGAGGCGGAGGCAGCAGCTGCACCTCTTCTGAGACCAGGATGACTAGCTTGTGGCGCTCCCAGGGACTTCCCAGAGAGAGCCTCAGGCTCAGTATGACGTTGGACAATTGGGATCACGGAGAAGTTGACCTCGGAGATGGAGGTCGCCGCGAAGCACCCGAAGCTGGAGTCGGAGATGAGGCACAAGTTCTTGTTTTTGTAGCAGCAAGCAGCTTTTTTATGCAGGAATTTGTGACCAACAGGATTGCACAAAAATCAGACAAAACAAGGAAACGTTTACACCATAAAGCTCGCAGAGCCCATTGTTTTGTAAAAAAAAATATTAAAAAGGCATGTCGTAGTTTCTATAAAACTCATACCAGCATTTTAAAGGTTCTTGAATGGAAAAATATATTTTGCACAAAAAAATCGCACCAGAAGTTGTAAAAATAAAAAGTTAAATTCTCCCTTGTTGGCCTCTCTACTGTTATTCCGCAGCTGCGCAGCTGTTCCTTCTTTGGTGGCGTCGCCTGCGATTCAAACGGGAAGAAGGAAGGAAGGAAGGGAAAAGAATTTCCATTGGAGCCAAAGCGCGTCCTACTCTTTCTCATCTTCACAGTGCATAAAGAGAGGAGAATTTTCCAGCAACGTTTTACTACTACGAAGAATTGGTTACATGGTTGCATACAGTTTGCCTACGTATGATCTTCCTTTCGACGGGAACTTTCCACTGTTACTTACAAAACTGTACTGGAAAGTCACGATGGCGAAACTAGTAGTATGCAAAATACGTCCATCGCAATTCGCAACAGCGCGGGGTTTCCCCGTTCTACGTATATATTGCGCAATGATTTATGTACCACTGTTCTACAAAGAAATTGGGGAAAATAGATATATACAGCATGAAAAGTAAACTTTCAGCCACATATTAGAGGAAACCTTCTCATGAGTATTTTATGTCGCGGATTCTTTTACGCTCCTCTCTCCTTTCCAGGCACATAATTTTCACTTTTTTCCCGGGGACCCTCCGCCTGACGTCCGTCTTTCCAAACCCGCCGCCAATGAGCCGTAAAGACAGAAAAACCGTGTCTACGAAAATAGCAGCAGTTTCTAATCCATTCTTTTTCGCGGCGCACGCCATGGATACCGTCCTGCTTTTCAGCATCCTCGGCGCATTTGCACTCCCGGCGACTGCGAAGGCATCCTCCGTCGAGGCGCTGGCCTCCTTCCTGGGCGGGGACGGGGAGGAGGAGGTGCTGGCGGGAGAAGTTATGGCAGAAGATGAAGAAGTGGGTTCGATACACACACACCATTTCCCCCTTTTCAAAGGAAAATACCTAGCCGTGTCATCTTTCCTTTGAGCAGCTTCATTTCTCGGAGGTGGAGTACCCGGCCACCAAGTGGGTGTGCACGGGCGAGGGAGGCGAGGCGGAGGTGGATAATTGGAACGCGACTATGGACGAAGAATCGGAGACCAGAGCAAACGCAAGTGACATGGACCCCATGTTCGGTTGGCAACGTCGCTTTGGCGGAGACCCCTTCAGGGCCATGAGGTCCAAGGAGTGGAAGGAGAGGGCGGAGGCGAGCATGTTCAGGAAGCTGTACAAGTGAGTTAAGAACAGTTAAAAACTTAAAAACAGCAGCTGCAACACCGTTAAAGGATCGGCAATATATCAGCAAAAAAAGAAAAGCTATAAGCAGTAGTAGTAACAGGAGCAGCAATAAAAACAACAAAAGTAGCAGTAGCAGCAGCAACAACAACAACAATAGCAACAACAACAATAGCAGCAACAACAACAACAAAAACAAAAACACAACAATATCAAGGCATGACGGAACGTCGTTATTTTAACGCCGTTCCGGATCGACGTTCCAAATTTTGGAACTTTATCGGATCGACGTTCCAAATTGTGGAACGAGAACTTAACGAACCTCCATCCGGATC
>JAAUXV010005271.1_pt1 | contig 11515 bp, 18 predicted proteins | sample 7278181 | NCBI WGS metagenome assembly JAAUXV01 (sample SAMN14350114, study PRJNA611818) | marine sediment metagenome | isolation source: surface marine sediment (2.1m) | place: French Polynesia: Moorea | collected 2018-08
CGACAGTCGGGGACATCGCAAGGAAGATTGACCAATTTCGGCAGAGGCGAAAGATGGGGAAATTGTTGTTTTGCCGATCCCCCGCCGCCGTCTCCTGTCTCGTCCTGACAATTCTGCAACAACATCGTTTTTGTATCTCCTGTGCGTGTATGTGAGGCCTCCGAAGCTTAGCCGTGTCATGTTCACGAAAAAAGACGGGAAAACAAATTATTCCTCGAGAAATGGGGCCGGTATTCTCATGGCAGCTTTCCCCGGGCCATCCTAAAATTTATCTTCTTGAACTACAGAAAACACGACCTCCTTTCGCTCGCCCCCTTTTCAAACAGCGATCCTTCGTTTCGAGGCCTCTCCTCAAGAACTCATTTGTCAAGTCTTTTGGGTTGAAGGCCCATTTACTACACTCATACTGTGTATGTTGTACAAGTCAGTAAGCCCCTCTTTTGTTGCTCTGAGCGGCCGCCACCAATCTTTCCCTCATCACTCTCCTCTCTACACTTTGTTTCCACTTTGTTGATGCTAGCTCAGGCGAGAAAATAAAAGAAGCAATCTGATGACGGACGAGGCGGAACCCAAAAGTGTTTATATTCCCCAGCACCCGCTCATTTTGTGTGAGGTCACTTTTGGATCAACCATTGTGGGCACCAAAAAGATGAGAAGTTTTTTTCTTGGGTATGTCATGTGTTCAAGTCAGCAAGTGTCTATTTTCTGTCCAACCACCAAACAATCTTTTTCAAAAACACTTTTTTCTTTTATTTTTTTCAACTACCTCTGATTAAATGATTTCTGCAACAAATCATCCCTAATTCGCAAATTTTCCTTTGGATAAAAAAGAAGACCAAAATTATGGTTTCCATCGCGAGTTGGGCTCTTCGTATGTTCTTTCCAAAACTGATAGTTACGCCAAGTCTCACGAGAAAAAGAAAAAAAGCCCCTACCGCAGCAATTTGGAAGCTCTCTGGGGCCCAGCAGCACTCTCTCCTTCGTGCCTCTCTTCCTCGGCTTCAAAAATTGATGAACTAGACTTTTTCTGGTTGCGCTGGCAAAAGCGAGAGACACCCAAGGGAGGGGCACGAAAACCGCCGCCAGCATTCGAAAAGAAACTCCACTGCTCGAGAGGATATAAAGTATATGCGGGGAAGGATAGTTTGTCTCCGCCTGTTTCGAATTTTAAATCGCCCTTCCTCCTTGGGGCCGCTAGAGAGCGCGGCATTGCAATTGTGGAAGAGGAGTTTTGTGGAAGAAGGAGAAGGAGGGCGGACGTGACTTGGCACACAAAAGTTCGGATGGGAAAAATGAGTTTTTTTTCTCGAGTGGCAGTTGTTGCTTTTCTGGAGTGGCGCTTTTCCACTTCTAAGAAGGAAAAGATGCTGCTGCGCAAACCACGAGCAAATTGCATTACCTCAGCGAGGAGACATTGATGCGTTCGGAGTGCCTCCCAGATAGGCCTAGCTAGTCGCCAATCTGCTGCCTGTCTGGATCTGCAACGGCAATTTCCTTGTCGCCCATGATGAATGTGCCTTGCGGAAGAAAAGCAGCTACGGCAAAGTACAGAAAAGGAGAAAGAAGAAAAAGTGTCTCTTCTTCTTTCTCTCTTCGTCGCCGTCGTCAAAAACAAGAGCATTACCACCGCGGACGGCGACCGACGCACGTACGTACACCAAAATGAGCGAGGAGAAAGAAGTGGGGGCGGGAATCAACAATGACTCCCAAACGAGGTCAAAATGCATCTTTCGAGCAAATGTTTAGGATTTTTGCAACATAAAACCTGTCACAACTTTGTTGAATTCCGTACCGGAACAACAACGAAAACATCGCCGCAGAGAGGAGGAGATAGCAACGGTCGGTTGGGGAGAAGGAGGGAGAGTGATACAGAGACCTCTTCCCTCCCCTCCTCTTTCCGACCAAAAAGTTTTCGCTCCAGGCGGAGGAAGCGGGGGAGAGGACCAAGAAGATGTGTTTCTTCCTCTTCCGCAAGTTACTTGCCATCCCTCTATCTCACTCCCCTCCTCCTTTTTCCTCCTCAAGAAGGAGAGATACCTTTCAAAAACTCTTGCCGTATTACAGAGGGAAAGGGGGAGAAAAATACTGATGGAAGGGAAACAAGGGGCCTCTCCTGTACAACTTTTTCGCACTCAGGAATCCATTCCAACTTTACCGTATTTTTTTTCTCCGATCCGAAAGCATCATGTCCAACTTACTGTACAAGGCTTTTTCTCGATCCGGATCTCTTCTCTTTTTTCTGCCCTCAAGGCAACAAAGGTGCAGATGGAGAAAGAAGAAAGGAAAGTAAGTCTGTCAAAAAAATTCGCACTCTGCTCTTTGCTTTGCTCCTCCTCTGATGCTTGCCTCTCTTTTCCATTCGCCCGACATTGAAGGCTCTCCCCATAAAGTGGCGGTGAATAATGGAAGAGGCCAAATATATCGAAAAGACTTGACCTGGTAAGGTAAAAAGATCGGCGAATGTCGCTCTCTTTCCCCCTCCCTATTCTTGTTTGTTTCTCGGGGCAGAGAACGGGGATCCACCGCAGACCAAAGGTAAGAGAGGTGGGGCCGCGTTCCTTCCCTGGGGGGAGCTGGAGGAGGAGGAGGAGAAGGAAGAGGAGGGAGTCTGTTTGCTGAGCAAAGCCGAGGAGGAAAAGACGGAGGAGGAGGAGAGGGGCGGAGGCAACATCATCGATGCGAATATTGAGCGCTGAGGTGGCATGGCGGCATCCGCTGAGAAAAACAAAAAGACGAGACAGGAAGACATACAGACGGGTCGGAAGGAAGGATTCTCGGATTTTTGTCCGCCCACACGAGTTTCTTTCGTGCTCAAGACGTGCCCTTTGCTCGGTGGAGCGAAAGAGGAATGACAAACAGCAACAGCTCTGCACACTTCTCTTTCTTTTTACGGCGACAATATTATGGGGCCACACAATGGGGCTTGCGTATAAAAAGAGAGAGAAATAAAAGAGAATGAGAGATAATGAAGAAAATCTCGTCTCCCCGGCAGCGGAATGTAACTATGTAGCGTCGACACTTTGTTGTCATCCTATTAAACCAGCGCCGCAGCGAGGTTCGTCCTTCACCGTCAGTGGCGACAGCGGTCACTTCTTAGAATCCTTCTCCCCTCGCCTTTTATATTGTGACTTCTCCTTTCTCCTCCGCATGTGTTGCAGTGAAATGAAAAGGACTCTCCCGAGGGACCTCTTACAAAGAGGAGGGGACACTGGCTGCCGCAATACAAGTCGCACAGGAGAGAGAGAGAAGAAAAGAAAAATTCCTTGCCCTCCTTTTCTCCTCCTCCTCTTTGGGAGATGAAATTTCGCGTCGAGTCAACATCTTGCACGCTCCTCCTCCTTCCCTTTCCCGCCCCTCCCTCCGCAAAAAAGCCGCGGAGGGACAGGAGCAAAAAAAACGCAGAAAGAAAAAGCAGGGGAAAACGGGAGATGCCTTTTTCTCCTCCTCTTTCCCTCTCTCGAGCGGCGTTCGTTTTTTCCCGCTCTCTCTTTCTCTTTCTCCCCCTTCTAGGCCTCCTCCTCTTCCCACTCCGTCTCCTTCTCTGTCTGTTCTGATCCAGTCTCCCGTCCGCACTCTTCTCGTCTCCGTCCCTCCGTCCGTCTATTACGAGGATTCCTGGATATCAACCTGACTCTGGCGTCTGCGGGCTCTGGAATCTTGATTTTCTGGTACTGCCTTCCTCCCCTCCTCATTTTTGCCCCCTGTACATTTGTATACCCCTCATTACTCTCCTGTCAGAGTAGGGCCCCTCTTTTGTAAGAGCTTTGCAAAGGGAAATTTTCTCCCCCTTTTCACCCTCTGCTTTTCTGTTCATAATCTATTCATGGAAAGCTTCTTCGCAGGGGGAGAAAACGAAAGGGGGCTTTCATTAGCAATTAAACCAAGGGGGTCTCGCAAGGCCTCTCCTCCCCAAAATCCCTTTCCTCTTTCCCCCTCCTTTCTTTGATCTCCCCTCCCCCTTTTAAACCCTCCCGCCCCCCTTTTGGTGCGAGGGGCTCTCGAAAAGGCGTTTGTGTGAAATAAAAAAAAGGGAGAGTTTTGAAGTGACATTTTCGTGGAGAGTAGGCGTCGTGCCTCGACGACGAGGCGGAAGGCCGCTGAATACACAACGGAGACAGCAAAAAGGGGGGAGGAAGGCAATCTAACCAGAAAGCTTTGTGCTCCAAGAGAGCGGAGGTGGCGGCAGCGGCGGACGGGGGCGAGAGGACACAGGAAATTGGAGGAGGAGGCGGGAGACGGGAGAGGGGGAAACGCTCGAGAATACGAAAAGAAGTTCCTACCCCCTCCCCTTGAAGGAGAAGATACTTTTGTGACATGTGTACCCTAGTGTTGTGTCAAGGAATGTTCCACCTCCGAGAATCAGGGGCATGGTGTAGGACAGCTGAGGAGACCTTGACTGACTGACCATTGCCAGAAAAAGTGGGAAGGCCCACAGTTGTTTTCCCTTCAAAAAAAAAGAAAACTGACGAAAAACAAGAGACTCGGTTACTTACTCTTCCAGTGCCGAGCAAGCGGCGGTACCTCATCACTTCTCCCTTCATCTTCTTCTCCCTCCTCTCCTCTTTCTTCTTTTTCATCATCAACGTCCTTCTCTGCAGCTCCAAAGGCCTCATTAATCTTCGCCGTTGTTTGTGCTTCTCCTTCCGCTCCTCCTCCATTTCTTGCGAAAAGGAGAATTTCTTCACCGGAAAAGCCAAAAACGGATCCGAGCCTCGGTGCGCAGCGAGGGGCAGGCAAGCCCATCCTCGGGGGGATCCGCCGACGCCAGTTTTCAAGAGAAATCTATTGGAGTGGTTTTTCTCCTGCGGTTTGACGGAGATCCCACGTCCGAAAGAGGAAGGAAGAGTTTGGAAAGGAAACAAAAGCGGGAAATTGTCTTCCTTAGATGCAACCGTGAGAAAAGAAGACCAAGGAACTTTGAGAAGGAGGAATGTCGAAACCAGCAGGGAAGGAGGCCCAACCTGGGGGCTTGATTTAATTAGCCGTCCCCCGCTTTTTTGCCGTCTTTTCCCTTTTCCCTGAGGTAGAAGGAGGAGGCATCATCTGCAGCAAAGCAAAACTCCACAAGTGGCGCTTTTTGCTCCTCTCCTCTCCTTTCCCCTCCCTTTCTCCCAAAAGAGGAGAGAAGAAGGAAACGGCAAAAAAAAACCTTCGTTTCTTATAGTGGAGAACGAAAAGGGCAGAAAGGCATTTTCGGGCAGAAGAAAAATGCACTCTGGTTTTTACTAGTGAAAGTTCCACTTGTCGACAGGGAAGAAATTTGGCGAACGGAACAAATAATCTCCCCCAAAATACGTGCCCTAAAACTGTGTACAACATCTTGGGCGTCCTTGAAGGCCAGAAAAAAAGAAGGCAGTTGAAATATGAGTCTCCCCCCAAGGTCGGTGGGAGACGTCATGGGGCTTCTTCTTCGTCGCCTTCTTCTCCTCCTTCCGGTGCGCGCCCCATAGGGAAGCTGTAAAAAAAGGTGGAGGGATTATTTCCGCATGCGGGATATCCCCATACACTCCCTAAAGACGCCCGCGTGTGATCTCTATACAGTACATTCAGGACCACAGCTAGCACATTTTTCGGGGTAGGCGTTCGCTGTCAACTGTGTTTCTGGGGGGGATCAAGGAAGAAGAAGATACAGGTTATATGGGCGGAAGAGGAATAACTGGAAGGTGTCCAAAAAGGGAAGGGACCTGCCCAAAAAACCGACGGCGGCGTCTAGCCTTGGGCGGCGCCAGGAGAATGGGTGCCCAATAATATAAAAGGAAGAAAGTAGAGACACTTATTTGGACAGTGTGAAGAAGAGAGAATACATCTCAAGATGCAGATCTTCCCCAAGGACTCCCCGTTCTACTCCATGCCCGAGGCGACTCGCGCTGCCGTCATCAAGTACGTGTTCGACATGGGCGCGGCAGGCGACATGGGCAAGATGGACCTGGGGTCGCCCGTGCTGAGGCCCGTCTTCAGGCAGAGCGCCCCCTTCTTCTTCACGCTCTTCCTCTTCTCTGTGCTGGCCTCTTGCGGGCTGGCGGGGGCGGGGTCGCTGCTGTGGGCGGTCGCGGCGGAGGGGAGGAGGGAGAGGGGGAGGCAGAGGAGGAGGAGGAGCGTGGGGCCGGGGGCGGTGGGGGCGGAGCAGGAGGGGCAGATTCAGAGGAGGCTGCCGGTGAGGCATGAAACAAATTTCAATAACATCATCTAGTCCAATCGTCCTTCTCTTTTCAGTTCGACTTCCCCCCGGCCTCCACCGGCTTCGGCTCCGTGTCCACCGCCCTCCTGGCCAACGTGTGCGTGGTTTGCCTCGTCCAGCTGTTGCTTGTCCTCCCGGCCTCGCTCTTCGTCCTCCTCGTCCACAACTGGGTCCTAGGATCAGTCCTATGCTACGCCCTACCAATGGTGCAGGTACAGCTAGACAAAAGATATTCAAGTCACATTTTCCGATTCCCCAGCACTCCTTCCTAATCAATAATCGTACTCGCCGGTCCTTGGCTACATATGATCAGAGGTTTTCAGTCATTATTATCTGCCAGACAATGATGAAAAAAATGCCCAATCTGAAAGATGAGATCTCAAGGATCCGGTTGGAGGATTTCGGCAAAAGGATAATGATTCTCTGTATCTTGGGAAATGTGATATCCCTTTCCACAATCTTCAAAACGACAAGGAAAACAAGAGCCGTTTTCGATATCGATACCCTTAACATTCTCGGATCTTTTCTCCGTCCACATTTGCCTTACATACCTCATGCATGTGTACCTATCTCTGTATCCATGTGTCCTTTCTGTCCCTGCAAGAGGCCCTGTAAACGAGTGAGCAATAAAGACGCCAATGTTTTTGCACAGGGAACACAAAATTGCCAAAGTTTTGCGAAACCACAAATGCAATCATACCTCACGCTCCCAGCTCGGCACCTTTCCCACGTACGATGTGCTCAAAAACGAACAAGTCTGCAAAATACGAGGGGGAGTGTCGCCGTGCAAAAAGTGAGCGAGGCTCCTTCTCCATCTATAAACCTCTTTACGGCCTTTTCCCCTTTATTGGTATGTGTCTCACGCTTTCGCCCTCCCTCCCTCCCTCCCTCCTCCTTTCAGGTGTGTCTGATGCCCTTTCGTTCAGACAGACAGACACTATATCGAACACAACAACATCGGCGGCAATCCTTTCATCTTTCCTTCTGTCTCAGGCATTGTCTTGACCCTTTCTGAGCAACATGGAAAACAAGCGGGCCTCCTCCTCCTATGACATCTGTTTGTGCCGCCGCTGTCTCATCGGATTTCGCGGCGATGGCTCCTTGCCCAACTTTTCTTTGCTTTGATCTCCCCTGCTGTTTACGTAATGTATATTCAGACTTTTTGAGGAGCTTCATAAGTTTCTCACAGTCCGAAAGAAAGAGCTTTTCATTTTATTTCCCCCGCCTGTGATGACGTCTCTTATCTTCAAATTGCATAACTACAGGAAGTTTGCCGTTATAACGTTCTTTGATCTTACAGCTGAGCAAAAAGTCTATGAGAACATTCGAGATGAGGGATCTTCATTCAAAGCGTTTTTGGTGATAAGTGCGGAAAATGTCCTTGCCATAATTGAAATGGACTGTGCACAGGGTTTCCCCCTCTTTTTACTGCTCTCCACCCCAAGCTTCAAAAATGCATCTATCCTGCATCGGATTCCACTCCCAAGGGTCCCTCCCTCCCCCTTTCACGAATGATGGAGTCTGCATCTGCCAAGCCAAACGAAGCGCGAAAATGCCGCCAGTGACTCGGCGGATTTAATCAAATTTAATCAACTTTTCCCTTCCGACAAACAGGACATCCCCAACAACTGCCTGCTCCTGACCGTGCTGGCCCTGGCGGCCGAGCACCGGAGGCACCTCAGGGCCAAGTTCCGCCCCTCCTCCCACCTCGTCTCCTCCTCCTCCTCCAAGACTGGCATCGTCGACGCAACTCCCCCGTCCTCGTCCTCCTCTCACAGGCCCGCCTGGATCCTGTGCGCCATCTGGCTGTCCGCCGTCGCCGCCGTCCTCCCCTACGCCTCCTACATCTCATACACCGACCTATCGGTGAGTCTAAGGAATTAAAGGGGAAGCGATGAGTTGTGCTCTCTCCAAAAAGTGGCGCAGTGCTGTTGGGCGAAGGATTCGCCAATCCTGTTCAGACCTCAAAAGAAAACATTCCGTTCCCAAGCAACAAAAGTTTGATATACCACTACTAGATACATAACCTCACTTTTAGGCTTAGGCGAATCCCTTCCCCCCCAAAAAAAATATCCTGCTTGGGCCCCCAGCCTGAAAGAGGTGTGATGACTTTCGTTTCCCCCCCTTCTTTTCCCCTCTGCCCCATTTTCTTTTTTTGCCTTTTTTGGTTGAGAAAGAGACGCAGCAAGAGAGAGAGAGAAAGAACGAGGAGGAGGAGGAGGCCCGTTATATACGGTCGAACGGGCAGAGGAAGAGGTCGTTTCGGGAGTGATTTAGGGCATCTGATAAAGTGCAAAGGAAGAAAAAAGGAAAAGAAAAAGAAAAGAGCGGGGGATCGAATTTTGAAGGAAAGACCGTGGGATCTGAAAGGATCCAAGCTCTTGATCGAAATCGCCGGTATCGATATGTACTTGCAAAGACACATCCTGAAACAAAGGTGCAGCAGGGCCCTGGGCCCGTCCACGATTGAGAAGGGAAAACCCAGATATAAAACGGATTTCGGGATAGTATATCGATCCTAAGCCATGGAAAGATCGACTCAGCAGTTGCCGAGGAGAAAAGGACCCGACTCGATCCAGGCTCGGGGCTCGAATCAGGGTGGAATGTGTCTCTCTCCCTTTCCGATGCTGCCGTCGCAAATTCCTAACCTTCCCCTTTCCTTTCTGTTCCTGAAGAGGAGAGAAGAAGATCCGAGGCTCTAAATTCCGAAATCTCTCCTGAAAAGTCACTTAGGAAAGCCCTTTCTTGGCAGGCGGAGGAACGAGAACCGAGATTCGCCGAGAGAAAAAGTGGGCGCTGCCATCAATAATTTATTGCCCGAGAGGGGAAAAAATCTAGTCTGTCTGAGTTCTTCCCGGGAGATTTTTAATCGATGTGTGCCTCCGCCCCAGCCATCATCAAAAGTTAGGGCGCCTCATCCACCTCCTCCTCCTCCTCCGGGATCTTCTTCTCCCAAAGTCTTCTTCCGATCAGAGGCTCCTCCTCTGGAGATTGGAGGGGAGACTTTTTAGCCCCGATAAAATCGGCCGCAAACTTCCGCCAAGGGAGAAAAAGAACTTTCGAGACTGTCCTCGGCCATTCCCTCGGAAAGTCCCCTCGCTCGCTAACTGTGCATCATCATATTTCTGCCTCGGGCGCTGTACTGTAGTGCACTGCATGTACGTATGTACGGCGAGAGATAGAAAGGCAGATAATTTCTGCACGGCAAACTTCCTCGGAAAACAAAGGCAACGAACGGCATGCTACCAGGCGGGAGAGACGGGGAAGAAAGTTTGTACCTCCCAGTTACATGGAAAAAGGAGCGAATGCAAAATTTCTCCTTTACATATTCAGAGTAGGGTCTTTCATTTCACTTGGCTGAACGTCAAAAAAAGGTCAAAAGAAAAAAAGGAGGAGGAAGAGAATCCGAGCGGAACAATTTCCGTCGCTTCCTCCTCCTTTCTTCTTCCTCTTCTGTCTCCGCCTCTGTCCTGTGCATACATCCTTTCCCTCCATTTCCATCGCCTCCTCCTGCTGTGTCTCCATCCCCGGATGCCTTCGCGAGAAAAAAGTGAAATCGACGACGACATCCAATGTCACATCATTTCGACGCATTCCAAAGTTCCAACGGTCGAATTTCATGCCAGACCGGCGGACAGACCTCCGCCTCTTAACTCGCTTCCTCCCTCACTTCCACCCACGGGCGGAACCAACCCAGCCCGTCTTTTCTCCCCCCTCCTCCTTTTGAAGAGTCCCCCGGATCAAAAAGTTTTCTTCTGGAGACGTCGTCGTCGTCTGGCGGGGCTGCGTTCCCTCGCCGCTTGGACCCTCGAAAAATGTGACAAGGGGAGAAGAAGCTGGAGGCAGGAGATGAAACTTTTATATTCTTAGTTTTCTCCGCCTGCTTTCCCTCAAAAGAAAAGAAGAAGAAAGAGAAAAGACTTCTTTTCTGCACCTCTCCCTTTTGCTCTGCAAAGCCGCTTTTTTTAAAAAAGAGGAGACAGAAAAGTTGTGGTAAAAAGTTACAGTAGCATCACCCATTTACCCGCGCCTCCTCCCCTTTCCTCTTTCCTCGAGAAGAGAGTGACCAAAACCGCCCACCCAAAAGTGGCTGCGGCGGCCACCACCGACAACAGCAACAACAATGCCGAAGGGGAGCAGAGGGCGGAAATGGGGATTGTGGAGGAGAGGGGAGAAAAGGAGCATTGAAGATCATGGTGGGGAAGATAAGACTCGAGAGAGACCCTTTTGGGGGGCCGTGTGTGTGTGTGCTGGCGACACTGCGATACGGAGAGAAGTTGCAATTGTTGGGAGGAGAAGAAGCAAAAAGTCCATTTCCGCTAAATCCCTTTTAAAAAGAGGCCCCTTTCCCCATTGCTAGCCATTTGTAGTCAGACGGCGGCCGCTATGGAACTGGAAAGAGAGCGGGGTGGGGAGAAAGAGATAGCGTTTGTCCCAGATAAAACGGGTTGCTTTCTTGCCTTCTCAAATTGTTGCAACGGCGCATGGTTTACTGTTTCGCGGCTAATTCTCAGACAGAGAGATATTCTTGTTGCAAAATGTCAATCCCATTGTGTCCTTTGTAAGAGTTTGTGGGATAACTGGCCGCTTCCTTAAGTCTTGTCCCAAGCAGAGAGAACAGCGTTTGACAATGGTTGTGGGAGGGAGGGAATTGCCTTTGCTAGCCAAGTCCCTGTCACTCTTTGATAAAGGGCTTCGCAAGGGCCAGTGAGATCGTTCCAAGTTCCCGCCGTCCAAGAAGGATTATAATTTACAAAAGAGATTCCTGGGCAAATGACATTGTTCTTGGGAGCCAGACAACCCCTTCTTTTGGAACATTATCCTGCGATGAAACATTAGAAGCACCATGAGCATAAAGAGGAAAACGTACGAGGAACTCCTCATCCTGCTACCATAGATCATTCCAAAAAAGGAAATCTTGATAACAGTCTAGTACAATGTGCGGCAGCGTTATTCCACCGCGTCATTTCATTTCATGGCATCCTCCTGGTTCTCCTCCTTTTCCTCTCATGCCACAGAACCATCAACCTCCTCTCCCTTATTATAGCGGGGAGAGCCCCTCCGCACACTTCCTGGCCATCCTCTTCACTATTCATCCGCCGGGGCAAAAGGGGGAATGGGATGAGTGGCACTGCTGAGAGGAGGAGGAGGAAGAGGAGGAGGAGGGCACTCTCGCTCACTGCCCATCCACCCTCCTACGGAGATAATGGCAGCATGCAGAGAGGAGGAGGAGCACGAAGAGGCCCTTGTTGTTCTTGCATAACCTCCTCCTCTCCTCTGGAAACAATTCACCTCAACCATGAACGGACCAGCGGCGGCGGCGGCAGACCCTCCTCC
>JAAUXV010168748.1_pt1 | contig 11511 bp, 14 predicted proteins | sample 7278181 | NCBI WGS metagenome assembly JAAUXV01 (sample SAMN14350114, study PRJNA611818) | marine sediment metagenome | isolation source: surface marine sediment (2.1m) | place: French Polynesia: Moorea | collected 2018-08
TTGTACAGACCGGACAGGGGGAGGGGGAGAATTAGACCGTTGAAGGCCCCCAATTGGGAGGTCAATTCAAACACACTTGAAATGTGGAAATTTTCTCCTGGTCTTGGCCGCCTCAAGCGGCCGAGAATTGTGCTAGCTAGGAAACTACAAGGACAATATTTCCCCCCCTTCTACTAACTTACATGTGTGAAATGATGGCAATTTTTGTTGCTCCCAAAACACGCCGACATTGAACCACAGGAAAGAATCAATCCAAGGCATTAATGCAAATTGCCTACTAAAGCACAAAAGTATGTGCACATTGCGAGCTTAGACACAAAAAAGTTTCCTGGATATGAAAAGTCCTAATATCAGCCTCTTGTTTGGACACTGGACAGTGCTAAATTCGGCAAAAAAGAAGGGGAAAAGGGAAAAGCCAAGCTACCCGCAAGCCACAAGTCCCCCAAAAACAATGTGTTTTCCTATGGGCCGACCAATTTGCTCAATCCAATTTATACGTGCGTCGTACATAGGGCGGGAGATTCGTCATCATGGGACACATGCTAAAGTTAAATCTTTATCTAAAGCACAAATATACACACACCTAAAAACGCATTGACTATGTTTTCAACGTATTGTAGTGAAAAAAGAAAGAAACCCACCAAATTGAATTTCTTCCATTATCTTTTCTAATCGAAACATCAAGTCTATGGGTATCAGGACCGCTGAGCCCTAAATAGCTCTTATTGCTTTGGTTTGGTGGCAGCGGAGGACAGAAAGTGACCATCGGACCTATTTAAGAGGGGCCCCAACCACTTTCGGGGGGGGGCAAGGTACATGCCTAGGGCCCGGAGGAGAGTTAAACGGCCGTCACAAATTGCTCAATGCGGCCATACAGAGGAAGAGACCCCCTAGGGAACAAGAATAGACTTTGTTGAAAAAAATCAAAAAAACTACATACTTATGATTTGAAAGATCTGATTTGAGTACATGCTAAAGATTCCATGTCTAATAAATTCTTATAGTGGGAAGAAGGATGACAACTCAATCTGGATCCCACCCCGACGTGAATTCATAGAGCAAAAGTCAAGCAGAAGGAAACTGGCTGTGGCAGATTCCTGACTGCTACTTGTGGAATGTGGATCCTACCCCGGAGTGAATTTGGAAGCCAAAGCTAATTAACATGTCGTGTCAGTGACAATGGTATGCATGCTCTGACAAACTACTCCCCCTCACAACACCAACATTAACAACTTTCACCAGTCTAGAACCTGATGGCTTCGCCGCAGGTAAAAAAGGGGGAAATTAGATACGAAATACACGGGATCAGCGGAGAGACTTGTTTTTCCCGCCAGATTAGAAAAGTTTTGGACGTCGCTGAGAGGCAATCTACTCAGTGGCCGCGAGGCGACCCTCTCGAACGGGGGCCAAAATTCTTTTGGGACTTGCAGCATTTTTCGACCAGTCGCAAAATTAGCTCTCAGATCGGGAGCTAAAACGCATTGAGGGCTCGATGTACCGACACTGAAAAGGCCGGCGGAAGCAGCGGCGGAAAACTCAGATGGGCTCTTTGCTGGGAGCAGTTGGAATGGCAACTTTGGCCAGGATCGTCGCCTTCGTCCTCCTAGTCGGCCGGCTGGGCCTAGCGTCTGCTACGTGTATGAACGCATCACTAAAGCCTACAAATATTACCTCTACATAATACATCTGTCTCACTTCAATCTTGCCTAGGTACCATGCCTCCAGCACTCACCGCTTTAAGCTATGAAGAGGATGGAGGCAAGTTCTACAAACTATACAAGGGTGGAGACAATGCTGATCACTTCACAGCAACCCAGACCTGCAACTCTGTTGGCGCAAGGCTGGCAATGTTCAAGAACACGGTGCGGCCCAGAAAAAAATAAAAACAAATTTCTAAGAGTTTTCATAACTACACTACTAAGAACAATTCTTTCAGGCTGACTTCAATATTGTCAGAGGCTACAAGGGTAAGTGAACGCACTCTAGCAGATACGATATACACATAAAACAGATCAGACCATATGATAAAAGGCAAACTTGTTTTTTCCTCACAACAATATTCTTCTCAGGTGACACTGGTTCTGATATGTGGGTTGGCATGCTGAACCAGGACTTTTCCTTGTGCACCAACCTTGCCTCTTGCCAGCCCCTCTTCACCTGGATTGATGGGGAGAGGACAACAGCAGCCAATAGCAACCACTTGGGGGTAAGTGTGCATGGAGCAGGGTGGGAGAATATGAACCAATATAATATATCAATGCCATTGATGCTCTGAAATAAACAAAGTTGAACTTCTTTTTGATTCTCTTGACCTTCTCCCCACAATGTTGATACATAGGCCTGGGATGGGAACGGCCGCCAGTACTGTGTGCGGATGCACAACACAAATGGTGGAGTTGGAGACAAGGACTGTAGTGTGGACTACTCCTTCCTTTGTCAGTATGATTGTGACAATGTCTACACAGGTACCAAAGAGAACAGCTCTCAAAAAAAAATTCTAATAGTTTTTTCTAATAATTTTACATTGTCTCAGCCACCCTGTCCTCTGTGTGTCCTGATGCCCCTAGTGGTTTTAACTACTTCTATGAGGGGAAAGCATTCAAAACTCACTTTGACCAGTCCTTGGACTACCAGGCCGCTCAAGTAAATAAAAAATAGGAAAAACGGACATTTTAAAATAAGAAAATCTCTAGCAAACCTGCATTGACGAGGGCGGAATGCTACCAGTTTTCAACAGTCCAGAGGACTATCAAGCAGCCAGGGTCATGGCAGGTATCCTAGGCTACAAGGATGTATTTACTCACACAAGAATTTTTTGCATTGTCTGTCCAGGTCTGACAGACACTCCAACATGGGTGGGCCTGCGCATCAAGGATAATACCATAAACTGCAACTCTCCCACTGCATGTGAAGCACAGGAGATTTTTTGGCACATCCCAGATGAAACCGTAACTGTGATGACGGCAGATGCTCTCTTTATGAGGTTCATTGCTGAGGACTGGTTCACTGGACCAATTGACCTGGACTCCAGTGGCAATGAACTTTGTGCCACCATGAACTTTGCCGACGACTCAGCTGGAGACAACCATGTGCTGCAGTCATATGCATGCAACCAGGGGAGGCCCTTTGCCTGTGCTGCAACCTGCACCATGCGTAATAGAATATACACTTCTTTTTTTAACACATTCAAACCACAACATTCTGTTTTATATTAAGGTTCTACTTGACAAGTTTTTCAATTAAATTATTTTCATGTTTTACCACAATCACATCCTCTGCAGAAGCTCACACAAAATATTTATAACCCAAATGTAATTATCTTTCTACTCAGACACTGCCTTCCGCTACTGTGAAGCTAACCCATCTGCTGCTAGTGCTGGCCCCATCTTTGTGGACAAGGCTGGGATGATGAACCACGAGGATGCCAAGGCAGCTTGTGAGGCAGACGGGATGCACCTGGTCACTATAAGGACGCAGGCAGAGCTGCAGGCACTGGAGGCCCACATGGGTGGACAAGATTCAATATGGTTGGGTGCTAACACTGGGGTGCAGGGCTGGCAAGGACCTGATGAGAAGATGTACTGGCACGACGCGGGACCAAGGTTTGACGAAGCAAGCTACACCGGATGGGTCGACATTACTCTTGGGCAGGGTACAGGGTGCGTCTGGGTAAGGCAGAACATGACATCATTCCACAGCAGAAGAAATGTTTCAAGCCACCTCTATTTTTTACTGCTCATATGTGCAGCTCTACTACCCGGGTGGAAATGCTCGTTTCGATGACATTGTCTGCGCTAACGTTGCCCGGACGGTCTGCATGGCTAACTGCGGGGGAACGCGTAAGCAAAATTTAAGCGAAAGTCGTGAAAAAAACAATTATCCCAATAAAAACTCGCGTTGTTTTCCCTTAAAAAAGCTTTGGTGACTTTGGCGAACTGCGGCGATCCGCCTGCTGCTGGAGCCCAAATGACAAGGTATTCCAACATTTTTAAAAAGTCTTAAAAACACTACAATGTTTCAACTTTACCCAAAGGCTCTGGACTGCTGGTGACAACACCACTGAGAATGCCACAGCCGGGTAATTATGAGAATAGTTTACCACGCTCCTAATACTTGCATGATCTCTTACAATTTTTCTTCTTGTCGATTACACTTCCGTTTTTTAAAATAAATGAACATTATAATTAAAAGACCAAAGACGAGTAAAATAACATAAACCTGTAGGTAAGTACAGTAACTTACTTGTATGTATATTGCTGTAAGCAAATAGCACTAATGCATAAAAAATCCTCCTGAATTGTGTGAACAATGCCAAAGGACCTTGCATGCGCATACAAAACTCAAAAGGCCTTCCTAAGTCCCTCTCATGCTATTTCGCAGTTCGATAAAAGGCATACATATCACTGTACAAGACTATCCTATAGCACCTTTCAACACATTGGCTAACTGTTTTTTAATTCAGCAGATCCGGGCTTTTTGCGATTCTTTCCGCAGGTCTACCAAAATGTGAATAAAACAATTGCTGCAGGCCTTGTGGAGCAGAAGAAAGAAAAACCTTTACCGACAACAATATCGAATCTTTGCCAAGCACCGAAAAATGCCTTTTGTTTCCTTAGTCTAAAAAAGTTCCTTTGAAATGCGCATATTTCTGGAGCGTGACAATCGAGTTAGTTGCGGCTCTCCCGTACTATTTTAATGAACAAGAAAGATTGAATGCTATGCGAAAATACAAAAGTTACCATTACTATACATTATACTACATAGGTTTTCGGATCAAATCTCTGTTGGCTTCCCCTTTTCGAACTTCACTTCGGAATAAGCAGGGGTAGGGAGGGGGGAGGTGAAGAGGGGGCAGAAGAACCGCATTTCTCCGCAAAAGCCAACAAGGAACCATTTAAAAACTAACTAACGAAAATGCCTGGTAAAAGTGGACCATTCTCGGCGCTGGCGCTTCTGGCGGCTACCCTCGTCCTTATAGCGGCAGAGGAGCAAGGTATAAAGTTTGCCCCGGGTGCTAACAAAGTAGCTATTTTTTTTTTAATTTGCACAAACGCCAAATGAACCCCGGCAGACTCTCCCAGCTGCGACATGCCGCAACCGGTGCGGGAGGAGGGATACTTGGCCAGGGGAGACAAGTACTACAAGCTGTACACCAGCGCCGCCGACCACCACACCGCCTCCGGCATGTGCAACGATCTCGGCGCCAGGCTGGCAATGTTCAAGACCAGGGAGGACATCGACGTCGTCAAGGCGTACAGGGCCAGCGCCGGATCGGACATGTGGGTGGGCCTGGTGAACCCCGCGCTGGAGTCCTGCCAGAACAAGGTGGACTGCAGGGGCGTCCTGCGCTGGGCGGACGGGTCGGGCACCGACCAGGAGACCACCAGCCACTACTCGGTGAGCGGGGAAATCAAGCCCTCAGGACCAAGGAACGAATTCCTAAACGTTTTGGCTACTCGCAGAACATTGCTGTCAACGAAAAGCTTTACTGCATCCGAATGGAGAACGGCGCGGGGACGCTGGGGGACAAGAGCTGCAGGGACGAGTTGGCATTCCTCTGCCAGTACGACTGCGAAGACCCGTACAGCACAGGTGGCAAGATTATCCACACGCCAAGCCAACCTTATCCCGATTTTATCACGGTCTCTTTTCAGAGGACCTCCAGGATATTTGCCCAGGGGCTCCGGAGGGATACGGGGACTACGCTTTTGGGAGGGCGTACAAGCTCCACTTTGACAGTTCAGTCTCTTACACCGAGGCGGTGGCTGCCTGCAGCAGTGACCGCGCCACCCTACCCACCTTCACCAGCAAGGAGGACTACCTCGGCGCCAAGATCATGGCAGGTGTGTACGTAGGCGAACAGTTGTTCGTTTGTTTGTTTATTGAGGGGCCATTGTCAGGCATCACACTTTTTTCACAAAATGCTGGTTCTGAAGAGCTTGCTCAGCGTTCAGTCCCCGATGTCCTGCAATGTGGTGAATCCACGGTCCCCGGCTTGATACGTCTTTGCAACTTGGAGCGCCCCTTAGCAGGGAAATGAAATCGCTGAAGAACCAAGTTGCTTTTGTCCCCAGAGGTCTTGAGCCACCAGAAAATGGTTTTTGAAGAGAGCCCAACATTTGTCTATTTTTTGAAAACTTCCTTCCTTCCTCAATTTCATTTCCCAACTCTAGGCGAACAGTTACAAAAGAAATTTTCACATTACGTACGGTTCCACTCTTCCAGTAAAAAATTTTCCGCTTGTTCAAAATATGGCAAGAAAGAAGAACTGCAATTTTTTAAAAAAATACGGCAAATATAGTTGAAAACGAAAGATCAACCTACTTTGGCTAAGAAATGTCAACGGAATGCCAACCGACTCTTCAGGTTACACATCTTCGTCCATGTGGACCAGCCTGACGGCCAGCTTCGCCTCCTCCCAGACCTGCTCCACCGCCCAGGAGTGCGCCACTCAGGACTTGTACTACCACGTCCCTCCCATTAATCCAGAGGAAGACACCTGGTACCAGAGCAGCGTGTGGCAGGGCGCCAACTGGCAGCCCATGGTGGCCCACTACTGGATGGACGGCCCCTTCGACATTGACAGCGACGAGGAGCACCTCTGCACCTCCATGAACGAGGCCAGCGACGGCGACCTCTCGGACAACTACAAGGTCCAGTCCAAGGATTGCTCGTCGGACAAAGTCTTTGTCTGCGTCTACACTTGCCCAACGAGTCAGTGGAAGTTGTTTTCTCGGGGATGCTTAGTTTATATCCAAATTTATTGTCCTAATACAAGGTTCTTACTGGCACTGCGAGGCTCACCCCGACAAGAGCGGACTTCAACTTGTGGACAAGGGCCTCCTAGAGAGGTCAGAGGCGGAGGCCGCCTGTGATGAAGACAACCTGTCGCTGGCAGTGATCAGGACGGCAGAGGAGTTGCAGACTGTACAAGAACTCGTGGGATCTGATGGTAAAAAAGTTCAGCACTGAAGACAAAAAAAGGCCAAAAAATTCGCTCTTTCAAGTCGAGATCCACCTGGGCGGCCGCTCCTTCTGCTCTTGGTGGGTTTGCGACCCAAAGTACGTGTACTGGGAGGACGGCGGGCAGCCCTACGACCCGGGACTCTACGACGGCACCTGGATGCGGGAGAACCTGGACCTGGAGGGGACGGACACAGCTTGCCTAAAAGTACAGCGCCATATATAATATGGAACAAGGCAAAAATATCCCCCCCACTCTCCCTAGTTGAAGTACGAAGACGGGTCTCCAGTCCTGCAGGACGTGAGTTGCGACGGAGAACAATTGAGGACCGTGTGCATGGCGGTCTGCCCCCAAGGCAAGTTTTCTTTGTGTTTGTCCTATTATTTGGTCTGACAGAAGAATTATGATGAGAAATCTGGCCCTCTAATATCGTCAAGGCACCGGATGTGGAGAACGTGTCAGCGCCGGGGAACTTGCGGCACTTTCGGACAATTCCGATCAAAATTCACTCTTGTGAGTACCTACAGGCGTAAATAATTGATTAAATCGAAGCTTTTGTACAGTTACTGTAAGATTTCTCAAAAGTAAGCATGAAATAATTAAGACAAATCTCTCGAAAGTACCTACGAGGGGGACGGGACATATTGGCGACAAACCCCATCGGACATATTGGCGACAAGACATATTGGCGACAAACGCAGAAGTAGACACATTGGCAACACCCACTCCGGACGTATTGGCGACAGTACTGTGTACAGTCTTTTATGGGGGAAGAAGGGAAGAGGGCATCTCAAATTCGTTTATGATGAAACCTAAATAAATCCTCAATAGAAATAAAATATTTCTGTATACTTATAGTATTTTTTAAAAAAATCAAAAAATATGGTTTTTTGAAAAAAAAAATGATATGGTCTTTTTTCTGTGAATGAAGTCTCTATTCAATGATACAGGGGGATGTCAAAACCAGATCATATATATATGTGACGTGTATATGTTACACAGGAGTTGTTGCATGGATTTTCCATTGGAGAAATGGGAAGATGTGTCCATCTCCACCCATCCCATCGATCCTCTTGATTTGCTGTTAACCCACCCACCTTTTCTCACGAGGCATGTGGATTCCGTGTGGAGTAATGTGAGACAAATGTTTGATTTCTTATGGAGGGGAAACTAACCTCCCAGAACGGGGAATTTTTGCAAACGCATTCAAGCCGGGCCTCCCCCCCCCCCCTCCATTGTGTTAGTGTCGCCAATAAGTCCGATTGGGACAAGTGTCGCCAATAAGTCTGGAAGGGAAAAGTGTCGCCAATATGTCTGGAAGGGTTGTCGCCAATAAGTCAGGAGGGATCCAGAACAAGATCTGTCGCCAATATGTCATCGCCCCCCTACGAGCAGTACTTCATTACGTTTTTGTTGAATAACGTGATGTATTGCGATTTGCAGAGGCAATTCTACCGGACTAGAAAGCCGAGAGAAAGCCAATAATCTGCCACAATTTGTCTCAATTTTCCGTACTTAACTCCGTACTTGAAGGGCATTTCAGGGCACTGGCACCACTGTCTTAATCAAAGGTGAGTAAAACGGTGGGCGATCAATACGTAGGTCCGTGAATGCAAGAAGTGAACAAGACCAGTTGATCAGTGGCAATTGTAAGAAAACTTTGTATCTATCGAATGTTAACATCGGAGAATGTTGCAATGAATGCAAAATGTCTTATTTCCTGACTACTCTGGCTGTTTGGCTTTTTGGAGCAAATGTTCATGGTGAGAATACCGAAGAGAGAGAGAGACCAAACATATCATGCAGCGAACCTTTTGCCAGGGGCTCCAAGTTGCGAGATGCCGCCGGCGCTGCAAAGGGAGGGGTATGAACCAAACGGGGACAAATACTACAAGGTCTACTACGGCAGTGAAGCAACCAATCATCAGGCCGCGACACAAAGATGCAACCAAGTTGGAGCAACCCTGGCCATGTTCAAGAACCAGGCCGACATGGACATAGTCACCGGATACCAAGGCAAAGGAGGCTGATATAAAAAAAATAGTTGGTTCCAAAGTGGTCTTAAATTACCGCATTTCATTAGTGATATGGCGCGGGCTTGCATTTTTTACGGGTCAGGTCGGGCTGGCGAAACTACGGACAATTTATACCTTTCATAAATCCAATCAGATGGGAACCAGATGTGGGTCGGAATCACCAACCCCACCCTATCAAGGTGCTCCACCACCGCCCAGTGTCAGGACCTACTGCAGTGGGCGGACGGGACAATGACAGACGCAACAACTACTAGCCATATTCCGGTCGGCATATACTTCTTGTGGCAACTTTGAATTATATTTTTAATTACTCAAATAAACAATATTCCACCATCACCTGTTTCAGGAGACCATCATGAATGAACACGTCTACTGTGCCAGATTGCTAGGCAACAAAAAAGTTTCGGACAGAGACTGCAGAAGCAATCATAGATTCCTCTGCCAGTATGAGTGCGGAAAACCGCACATACCAGCATGTGAGGGCGAGCAAGAAATGTGCACTAGGATATGCACTGGCACGCACTATTGTATCCTTTGCAGATCGCCTAGGCAGCAGGGAGTGCCCAGGTGCCCCACCAGGGTATGACCAGCTCTACTTTGGCAGGGCCTACAAGACCTACTTTGGAAGCCCCAAGAACTATGAAGACGCGCAGGCTGTATGCCTGACAGAGGGGGCGATGCTGCCAATCTTCCCCAGCCAGGAAGACTACAATGGGGCCAAAATTGTGACAGGTTTGGGATGTAGAAAAACTGGCGATATCCTTTACAAAAAAACCCTTGGCATGTACTAGGTTTTGCACCGTCCTCTCTGTGGACTGGTCTGGCTGCCAACTATGGCGCAGCTCAGACTTGCTCCTCTGCAGCAGATTGCGGACTGGCCTCCATGTGGTACCACATCACCAGCCCTCGCACCTCCACCCACATCTGGACAGACGCGAAATGGCAGCCCATGGTTGGACATGACTGGATGACAGGGCCCTTCAATATCAACTCTGGTATAAATGGATCCTGCACCACCATGACAGAAGATATGGATGCAGATACAATCACAATTGGGTCGGCAAATTGTACTGCAGAAAAAGACTTTGCCTGTGTCTTCAACTGCCCAACAAGTAGGCACAAGATTTCTTACAGTGTCAACTAATTGTCACATTTCCATTATGACTTAGGTGGATACTCCTACTGCCAATCCCATCCAGACCACCATGGTCTCAAGTTGGAGGATGTTGGCATAAACAACAAGGCAGGGGCTGTTGAGGCCTGTGCAGATGTCGGGATGCCTGTCGCAGTCATCCGGAATCGGAGAGAGTTGCTGGCCATCCAATCTCTAGTGGGCTCAAATGGTAACAAAAGGCCGACATGTTCACGTAGGATATTGATTCTCCCTCCCCCCACCCCCTGCCTACAGTCAACGTTCACTTTGGCGGGTCCAACTACTGCCCAAGCACCTGCGATGAAAAAAATATCTACTGGGAGGACGGGGGCCCGCTGTTTGACGAATCAATCTACGACGGATCTTGGATGGGGATGAACTTAGACCAGCCATTTGAGGGGTTTTCATGCCTCCAGGTGATTTCCCTTCCCCGCAGTTCCATACCTGAGATAGAAAAAAAATTCCGAAAAAGGTATGGTACGGCCACGGGATTCCCAAGATAGACGACTTGGGGTGCACCGCCCAGGTGGCGACGGTGTGCATGGCAAACTGCCCGACAGGTGTGGGAAGAAAGTACAAACAAGAGACAAGAACAAAGCGCAAACATTGGTCCCCACCCCTTTAGGATGCGGCGCTGTACCGGAGCCGGGGGCTTTGGCAGCCTTGGATGTCTCCTCTTCGCGAGACGCTACTTTGGCGTAAGTGCAGAGTTAGAGTGGCTACTAGAAAGCGTATTTACTCCACCTAGCCTATAAGCTATGGCATAAGAAACGCATTTCCAGCAACATCCGGAATGGTCACCACCATTCCGCCTGAAGAAATAACTCAAAATTGTGAAATCGTGCCTGTACCCTTCCAGGTATTTTGTTTCAGTTTTAAAGAACACAGTGTCATTTGTCGCCCTCACGACAACATTTGGACTAAAAGGTGAAGAAACCAAGTCTGGAATAGACAACAATTGGATAAATAATGGTGAGGACACCAACCCAAAGCTTCAGGAGGTATTGACAGTACAAAGGGTGGATCCAGTGCATACACGGGTACAAGGGGGGAACGGGGCGGACGATATATGGAAACCTGCATGTTTTCAGGTACAATGAGAATCGGCCCTCCTACTGAAGAAATATTTCAAAACTATAAATTCAAATACACTTACTTTTCCAGGAATAATGTTCCAGATTTTGATATAAAAGTGCCATTTGGAGACAGCACAATACTTCGTCGTACGCAGGTCTCTTTCTGCTGCTACATACCGGTATTGGGCAATGAAAAAGCAAAAGAAAAACGCCAGGGAGAGAGAAATAGACGAAAATCGATTATTAGATAACAGGGAAGACGGCAAAAAAGCAGCGAAAAAA
>JAAUXV010194048.1_pt1 | contig 11508 bp, 10 predicted proteins | sample 7278181 | NCBI WGS metagenome assembly JAAUXV01 (sample SAMN14350114, study PRJNA611818) | marine sediment metagenome | isolation source: surface marine sediment (2.1m) | place: French Polynesia: Moorea | collected 2018-08
GGCAAACAAGGCGACAAGCATTAAGGCAAAAACAACGAAGGCGGAAAGCATGACCACGGGGCTGCGGCGAAAGCTATAGACGATATCGCTATCCCATAGGGCGTAGGCGCTCTGGAAGAGGGTGGGCTTGTCTTTCGCGCTCATGGGGTTGCGACGCCTTTGCGTTGCGCGTCTCGAATTCTGGGGTCGATGAGCAGGTAGAGCAGGTCGACACCGAGGTTGATCGCGACGAAGAGAGTGCCTACGAGAAGGAGGTAGGCGGACATGACGGGAATGTCGACGAAATTCACCGCATTGATGAACATGAGCCCGACCCCGGGCCATTGGAAAACGGTTTCGGTGATGATGGCGAAAGCCACGACCGATCCCATCTGAAGCCCTGCGATGGTTGTCACGGGCACGAGCGTATTGCGCAGGGCGTGTCGGAAGTAAATGGCCCGATCAGGCAGCCCGCGCGCGCGGGCGAACTTGATATAGTCCTGGCGAAGAACTTCGAGCATTTCGGTCCGCACGAGCCGCATGATGAGCGTCATTTGGTACAGGCCCAGCGTGATGCCCGGCAGAATGAGCGACTTAAGCCCTGACGCGGTAAGAAGCCCCGTTTCCCAAAAGCCGATCATGACGGTCTCGCCACGCCCGAAGGAGGGCAGGACACCCCATTCGACCGCGAAGAGCCAGATCAGGAGAACGCCAATAAGGAAGGTCGGCAAGGAGACCCCGATCAGGGTCAGCGTCATAATGCTTCCCGCGATGAGTCCGTCGCGGTGAATGGCGGTATAGATTCCCAACAAGATGCCAAGCGCCAGAGCAAAAAAGGCGGAAACGAGGGCAAGCTCGAGAGTTGCGGGCAAGCGTGTTGCGATCAGACGCGCGACCGGTTCGGCGGTGCGGTAGGAGACACCAAAGTCGCCTTGGATGGCATTGCCGACAAAGCGGGCGTACTGGACGACAACCGGATCATCAAGCCCGAGTTGTTCGGTCAGCGCTTGCTTGTCGGCGAGCGTCGCCTCCTGCCCGAGGAGGTTTTCAACGGGGTCGCCGACGAAGCGAAAAAGAGCAAAAGCGATGAGCGCAACGAGCAAGAGGACAGCGATGGCCTGTCCGATTCGGCGAAGAACGATCAAGGTCATTCGCCGTCCCCTTAGGTTCGCTTCGCAAACCTCGATCAGTTACCGAAGGTCATATACTTGATATGGGGTTGATCTTCGGGCTGCACGACGAAATTCACTTCATCTTTCATACCCCAGTTGAGCACTTGGTTATGGACCGCAAGGTATAGTTGGTCCTCCTGCACCTGCTCCCAGATCTCGGCGATGGTCGCATCGCGCGCATCAAGGTCGGTTTCGGACTCGAGGCTGACGATTTTCTCGTTGATCTGCGGATTATCGTAGCCGGTTCCGTTCCATGAGCCGCGATTTTCGGTCGTGCCGTGAACGAGGAAGTTAAAGATATAGTGTGAGTCGAAGGTCGGCACGCCCCATCCGAGCATATAGAATTCGGTTTCGCGGTTAGCGATTAGGGGAAAGTGTTGCGCTTTGGGTTTGGCGTCGAGGTTAACGCGGATACCGATTTGCGCAAGCATCGAGACAACCGACTGACAAATGGCTTCATCGTTGATGTAGCGATCATTGGGGCAATCGAGCTGGATCGAGAAGCCATCGGCGTACCCGGCATCGCTCATGAGTTGCTTGGCTTGGTTGATGTCGTGCGTGGGAACTGCATCGAGTTCGCTGGTCCATCCGTTGACGAAGGGTGGCATGATGACGTTGGTGACCGAAGATTGGTCTCGCATGACGACTTTTTTTATGGCATCGCGGTTGATGGCGATATTCATCGCGCGTCTGACGCGGACGTCGGCGAGTGGGTTTTCGCCTTCGACGTCGTCGCTAACGAGATCGTCCTTGGCGAGCGCCATGCCGAAGAAGATCACGCGGTTTTGCGCGGCGGTTTCGACTTTGAGCCCATCTTGCTGGCGAACGCGCTCCAGGTCTTGCACGGGCATGTCCTGAATGAAATCGACTTCGCCCGAGAGCAGGGCGGCGATGCGCGTTGCGGCCGATTGGATGGGCGTGTAGATAATTTCGGAAACGTCGAGCGGATAGCGATCACGCGCCCAATAGTTGGGGTTGGCGGTAAGGATGGTGCTTTCGTCGGGGGTTCGCGACACGAGCATGAAGGGGCCGCTACCGTTGGTATTGAGGGCGGCGAAGTTCGTTTCTCCTGCGGCGAAGTCTTGGGGCAGAAGCGCATCGTTATCGGCTGCCCATCCCTGATCCATGATAAAGAGGTTGGTCAGACTGTTGGCGAGCAAGGGGTTGGGGCCGTTGGTTTCGATATCCACGGTATAGGCGTCTACGGCACGCACATCTTTGATACTGGTAAGGAGTTCCTTCATGTCTGAAGTGGGTTGCATGGCGCGTTTGATGCTGAATACGACATCTTCGGCGTCGAGGTCGGCGCCGTTGTGAAACGTGACACCTTCCTCAAGGTTGAAGCGCCAGACATTGGGAGTCCCTGGAACGACGTCCCAACTTTTAGCGAGCGAGGGGGTAATGGCGCCGCTCATATCGCGATAGAGGAGGGCATCGTAGATCTGGTGAGCGAGCGCGTGGGTTGGCCCTTCGTTTTGGGCGTGAGGATCAAGGGTCAGCGTATCGGTTGATCGGGCCCATTTGAGGGTTCTAGCCTCTGCGTTCGCTGAGAAGATGGCCGCGGTCAGTATAATGGACAAGAGGCATAGGTAGGATAGCTTCGACATTGATTTTCTACTCCGTTGGCGCGTGTGCATTGCGCGCGTGATTGACGTTGTCGCTTTGGCCGCATCATGGCCGGAATCGTTTTGCCATGGTGCCGCTAGCGTCGCTCTATTTTTTGCGAGTCTATACGATTTCCACCTTTGGGCAAGCGCTTCCTTTGGGCGCGTCTGAATGACTTTCGTCATGGGCTCTGTCGCGGGGCGTCTCGGGTTCGGGAGATCGGGGGACGTCAAGCCCGTGACCGATAGGCAAGATCGGTGTTGCGATAACGAGCTGATCGAGGCAGACCTCAGGCGGTCCATGGCCAAACGTCGCGAGCACTTTGAAGTGCCCCTCCTGAATCAGGGTTTTGTATGCGTTGCGGCGCGTTCGGAAGGACTTGCGTCTGCGGAATACCCCATTGTAATCTTTCGTGAAGCGGAAGGATTTGTTTGATGGTGAAACTTGAAAAAATCGGCGGGTTTGCCGCGTTTTACCTTGGTCTGGCCTACGCCGCCGCTATTGGCTTGTTTTTGGTTGTTCTCGACCTTCCGAGCATCGTCAGCGCTGAACAGAAACTGGAACTCGTGGCCGCCAATGCCCTTCTGTTCCACGGGATGCACTTGGCGATATACGTCATCTTCGGTGTCGTGTTGACGGTTTTCGTTTTCGCTTTGCACGAGGCGCTTAAAGGGGTGGCGCCGCTGTCCGGGCGGTTCGCGTCCATATTGGGATTCATGTGGGCTGTCCTGTTGATCGCAAGCGGTATGGTCACGATTGCGGGGATTGGCCCGGCAATAGAGATGTTGGAGACGAACCCGAGCGCCGCCGCTGTCTATTGGTCTGGCATCGAAACGGTCGCAGAGGGGATCGGTCTGGGTCTGGGCGAAATTCTTGGTGGGCTGATGACCTTGGTATTCTCGTTGGCAGCGCTGCGCGGGGGGGTCTTTCCGAAGGCGTTGAATTATCTTGGAATTGTCGTCGGCGTAGCGGGAACGGTCTCGGTCCTGCCCGGATTGCAGGATGTGGCGGCACTCTTCGGGATCACCCAATTGGTCTGGTTCTTCTGGTTGGGAGCGGTCTTCTTACGGCGCTGACGTGACCGCACGCTTTGAAGACCGTTTGTGGAGCCTGCGAGGGTGTCCTGAGGTTGGTCTCGTGTCTGACGTCAGCACCAAGGCGAGTAGGATGTTGAGGACATTTGCCGCCCCTCCCGCAAACACGATTCAGCCGACGAGAAGGTCCGGCTTGTTCTGGACGGTCTGAAGGCCTCGGCATCACCCCCCGCAATAGGCTTGCTGAGAGTCAACCCGATAGAGGCAACGGGCTTCGGCGACAGATGGTTCTTTAGCGCGTCCACCTAGGCGCCATAGGCGGATGCACCGCACTTGCCAAGCTATGAAGCGCTTGGGGTCTTTCGCGTGCTTGCCCGCTTGCAAAGCTCGAACCCAAGATCACGCACTTTGTGCCCGCTTGCGTCTTTGTTCCCGAGAACGATGTCAATGGCGGCTCGTCCGATGGCGTATCTGGGGGTTTTCACCGAGGTCAGCGTCGGTACGCTGGACGCGGCCGTTCCAAGGTCGTTGAAACCGCAGATTCCGAAGGCCTCCGGCACCTGAAGGCCCTGTCGATGACAAGCAAAAAGTGCGCCTAAAGCGAGATCATCGTTATTGCAGAACACGGCATCACATTCGGGATGGCGCACCAGAAGGCTTGAAAGCAACTGGCCTCCAAGGTACACGCTCGAGGGCACTTGTGAAATGCAAAGTCGCTCCCTTTTCCCGCCTCTGGCTCTGAGCGCTTCACGGTAGCCCTCAAGCCGAAACTGTGAGCGCGGGTCCATTTGCGCGCCAAGGAACCCGATATTCTCGTAGCCGGAATCGTACAAATGGTTCACCGCGGCACGCGCGCCGTCCCTGTTGGAAAAGCCGACGACATAGTCGATCGGGGTGTCGGTTAGGTCCATGATTTGAACGACCGGCGCGTCAAGCCCACCGAGCAGCCTTCGCGTCAAATCGGTTTGCTCGACCCCACTGACGATAACGCCGGCGGGGCGAGGGTTCAGAAAGGTCGCGATAATGCGCTCCTCTTTAAGGGGGTCGTAGCGTGTATTGCCGATCTGGACGACGTAAGAGGTTTCCTCGACGCCGTCTTCAATGCCGCGCAGGACATCGGCAAAGACGCTGTTGGAGATCGACGGAAGAAGAACAACAACCGCATTCGACGTATTGGACGCAAGCATCGAGGCTGCGGTATTGGGCACGTAGCCGGTGGTTGCGATCGCATTTTGGATCCGCTTGCGCAAGCGATCGGAGACTTTTTGCGGGGTCCGAAGCGCGCGCGAAACCGTGATTGCGCTAACACCCGCCGCATTCGCCACATCAACCAAGGTTGGCTTTTTGTTCATCGACTTCTTCCGAGTTATGCAAGGAAAAAATAGAAAAATGAAATAGGGATTGCAAAAGTTTTTGCAGATGTTAACCTATGGTTGCGCAATCATTTTGCGTTTAGGGAGGACGAGTCGCGTGTGGGTAAACCTCGCGCACGATCAAAGGATGTTAAAGGACCAGGGTCAAGAAGCGATTGTCATCATGGGCGTTTGCGGCTCCGGTAAGTCCTGCGTAGGGCGTTCGCTGGCGAGCGCGCTGGGTTGTGACTTCTTGGAGGGCGATAGCTTGCACCTGCCCCAGAGCATCGAGATGATGTCGCGAGGGGAGGCGCTTGGTGATGCCCAGCGCATGCCCTGGCTCGACGCGATCGCCGAGCGCGCCGAGGCGCGTCGGCGTTTCAATCGCGTCGTTGTGACCTGCTCGGCTCTGAAGCGCGCCTATCGTGATCGGCTCCGAGAGAAAATCGGCAAGATCGTCTTTGTTCACTTATCGGCCCCGCCGGCGGTTATTTCACAACGGATACGAGCGCGCCGGGGGCATTTTGCGACCTCCGCTTTGCTCGAAAGCCAATTGCGAACGCTTGAAAGGCCAGAGAAAGACGAGCGTGCGATTGAAGTCCTTGTCGTCGAAGACCGACAGGCGGTGACGCACCGCGTGATCCAGTTGCTCCTAAACCAAGTCAACCAACCATCCAATGGAGAACACCATGAAACACCTTAAATCGCTCGCGCTTGCGGGCAGCCTTATTGCGGCCTCCACGGGCGCCTTCGCGCAAGATTATGCCCTGCGCTTTCAGTCTTCGGACCCCGCAGGCAACCCGAACTTCATTCTGAAACAAGAATGGGCCGGTCGCGTGGGCCTGATGAGCGGGGGACGCATCAGCATCGAAATGCTTCCTGTCAATGCGATCGTACAGCATACCGAAACGCAGGATGCCGTCGCCGCAGGCATCATCGACGGGCATATCACCGATACGTCCTACTTTACCGGCAAGAATGCCGCCTTTGGTCTGATCGCAAATCCGGTCGGTGCCTGGTCATCGCCCGACCAGATGCTGACCTTCATCGAGTACGGTGGCGGCAAGGCGTTGATGAACGAGCTGCTCGAACCTTATGGGTTGCACTTTATCGGCGCGACGACACCCGGGCTCGAGGCCTTCGTCTCAAAGGTGCCGCTGGAGGGTGTCGATGATCTGAAGGGTTTGAAAATGCGCGCGCCCGAGGGGCTCGTCCAGCAGGTTTTCGCTGCCGCCGGTGCCGCGCCCGTGAACCTTCCGGGCTCCGAGGTTTTCACATCGCTCGACAAAGGGGTGATCGACGCTGCGGACTACACGGTCTTCTCGACCAACCATGCGCAAGGGATGCACGACGTTGCGCAGCATCCGATCTATCCCGGATTCCACTCGATGCCCTTGGTCGAAGTCTCGATCAACAAAGCGACATGGGACTCCATGCCAGAAGATTTGCAGGCGATTCTCGAGGTGTCCGTGCGCGACTTTGCTCGCGACATGACGAGCCAGCTTGCCATGCGTGACCTTCAGGCGGTTGCACAGGCCAATAGCGATCCGAACATTACGGTTCACAATTGGTCTGCCGCTGAGCGCGCGCGCTTTCGGACGATTGCGACAGGCGAGTGGGAGAGCGTCGCGGCCCGATCCGAAGAGGCTCAGCGCGTCTATGATGTGCTGACGGGCTACCTGCGCGAACAGGGCATGATCAGCCAATAGAAGCGAGGCCTTGCGGGACGCTTTTGGGCCCGCAAGGCGAGGTGGCGGGCGCGGTGCGTCCGCCATACAACGGGGGCGCTGATGGATAGGTTGAAGAAAAGTACGGCACGGCACGTCGATAAGGGGGCGGACGAGAAAGCAGGGCGTTTTGGCGCCTTGGTCAATGGCGTCGGAATCGTGTTCGCTGTGGGGATACTGGCGTCCGCGGGCATTTTGGTTCTGGAAGTCGTTTTGCGATACCTGTTTAACGCACCGACGATCTGGGCGCATGAGACCGTGATCTTCCTGACGGCGACCGCCTTCGTTTTCGGCGGTCTCTATGTGGCATCGCGCAACGCGCATATCCGTGTTGTCTTGATCTACGATGCTTTTTCACCTGCCGCGAAACGTCGGGCCGACATCGGGATTTCGCTCGCCTGCGCCTTTTCGACGGCCTTTTTTGCCTGGGCCGCGTGGAAGGTGGTTTTGCGCGCCGTGCTGACGCCTTCCGGGGCGCTGCGCTTCGAGACGTCGGGCTCCGCCTGGAACCCACCGTTTCCGGGCCTTCTCAAGGTCTTTTTGTTCGTGATGCTTATCGCCATGTCGTTACAGTTCCTGATTTTCGCCTGGTCGTTCTACCGAGCCAAAGCGCGTGACGAGGAAGAAGAAGCATGATGGACCTCTTCTTACAGCTCTTCGACATTAAGGCTTGGGGTATTGAAGTCGCGACCTTTGCCATGTTTGTCGCGCTTCTCCTGTTGCTTCTGACAGGCATGCCCCTGGCTTTTGTTACTTTGATCGTCGCTTTGATTTTTGCGCTTGGTTGGTTCGGCCCCACCGCCGTTCCATTGATCGCGAGCCGCATTTTCAGCTTCGTCAATTCGTTCGTTTTCGTATCGGTTCCGATGTTTGTTCTGATGGCCGCGATACTCGATCGCTCCGGTATTGCGCGTGATTTGTTCGACGCGATGCGTCTTGTCGGCGGGCGCTTGCGCGGTGGCGTCGCGGTGCAGACGCTCCTCGTCGCCATCGTGCTGGCAGCGATGTCGGGGATCATCGGCGGGGAGGTCGTTCTTCTGGGACTGCTGGCCTTACCCCAGATGCTTCGCCTCGGGTACGACCGCCGCCTAGCGATTGGAGTCTGTTGCGCCGGCGGTGCGCTCGGCACCATGATACCGCCGTCGATTGTGCTGATTATCTATGGATTGACCGCGAATGTTTCTATCGGTGATCTCTTTACCGCCGCCTTCGTTCCTGGCTTTATGCTCGCAAGTCTTTACATCGGGTATATCCTGGTCCGCGCCTACATGGACCCGACGGTTGCGCCGATCCCCGAGAAGGGAGAAATTCCGCCGGCTGAGAAGTTGCGCCTGCTGAAGGGACTGGTACTTCCCGTTCTTGTCGTTGTTTTCGTTCTCGGGTCCATCTACGGCGGCATCGCGAGCGTGACCGAGGCGTCCGCCGTAGGCGTTCTTGGCGTCACCTTGTCGACCGTCGTGCGCCGAGAGTTTTCCTGGGCCTTGCTGATCGGCGCGGCACGACAAACCTTGGCGACGGTCGGCATGATCGTATGGATCGGAATTGGTGCCACCGCCTTGGTCGGCGTTTTCAATCTGATGGGCGGTATCCAGTTTGTCTCGGGCCTCATTTCGGGCATATCCGACACTCCCACGGTCGTCATTTTGTTCATGATGGCGATTCTTTTTGTTCTTGGCATGTTTCTTGACTGGGTTGGCATCGCGCTGCTGACCATGCCGATTTTTGTTCCGATCGTGATTGGCTTGGGATACGATCCGATATGGTTCGGCGTTCTATTCGCGATGAACATGCAGGTGAGTTTCCTTTCGCCTCCTTTTGGGCCGGCCGCTTTCTATTTGAAAAGCGTTGCGCCCGCCGACATATCGCTCGGCGAGATTTTTCGGTCGCTTCTACCCTTTATCGGTCTTCAGATCTTTATGGTTGCCCTTTTGGTTGCCTTTCCCGGAATCGCGATCTGGTAGGCGATTACGGTCGTGATGCCCCGAAGGGCGCCGTCGCATTTGCTTGTCGGTCCCGCTCGCCGTTTGCTGTTGCTTAGGCGGTTCTTCGCGTGTAACCTGTTGTTGGTCATGGCGTACAACCGCGTAAGACTTCGGACGAGGATAGGATGGCATTTCCTGCTTTAGACCTGTCGATAAAGCCTTTGGTCAAGGGGTTTTTCGACGAAGCGACCCACACGATATCCTACGTGGTAAAAGATCCCGCCTCGCGCGCCTGTGCGATCATTGATAGCGTTTTGGACATCGACTATGCGGCTGGGCGCATCACCTATACGAGCGCGGACCGTTTGATCCGCTCGGTCAGGGAGGGTGGGCTGAGTTTGGAATGGATTGTTGAAACGCATGTCCATGCCGATCACTTATCGGCGGCGCCTTATATCCAGCGAGAGCTTGGCGGAAAGATCGGTGTCGGGGCGCGCATCAGGGAGGTTCAGGACACATTCGGTAAGGTTTTCAACGAGGGGACAGAATTTCAGCGAGACGGCTCGCAGTTTGACGCTTTGTTTGAAGAGGGCGACACCTATCAGATTGGCGGGATGACGGCCTTTGCGATCGCGACACCGGGACATACGCCAGCTTGCATGGTTCACGTGATCGGGGATGCAGCTTTTGCGGGGGATACGCTATTCATGCCCGATGGCGGCTCTGCGCGGGCAGATTTTCCGGGAGGCGATGCCGGGGAACTCTATGACTCGATCCAGAAAGTTCTGTCACTACCCGATGAGATGCGTTTATTCATTTGTCATGATTACGGCCCTGAAGGCCGCGCCTATGCTTGGGAGACGACGATCGGTGCGCAGCGCTCGGACAACATTCATGTCGGCGGGGGGCGCACGCGTGAGGATTTCATCCGCTTACGCACGGAGCGAGACGCCCAGCTGGCGATGCCAAGTTTGATTCTCCCCGCGTTGCAGGTGAACATGCGTGCCGGAGAGATCCCGCGGGATGCGAAAGGGACGCCGATGCTCAAGGTACCGGTTCACGGTCTGCACGGCGAGGATGACGGCTGACGTCAGACTTCTGGATTCGCTGCCGACGAGGTTGGGTGACGGGCGCAGACTGCGTTTCTTGCCAGCGCAAGACGTGGGCAAAGGCGAGGTTTTGCTTTCAGGTTTTGGTGGAGGTCTGGGCGGGGGCGATGCGTTCTGAAAAGAGGTGGGCTTGAGCGGGATCAAACGAGAAGCGCACATCGCATCCCGGTTCCAAGGTCCGATCCTCGGCGATGGCGGCGATCAGCTTTGTGCCGTCGCGCAGGCCGATATCGATCACGGTTTCGCAACCCAAACGCTCGGTCAGCTTGACCGTTCCGTGGATCATGCCGGTTTGTGCGTCGCTTGGGGTGAGGTACTGCGGTCGCAGGCCCAAGGTGGCTTTGTCTCCGACGCGATAGGTCTGGTCGCCGCCGTCGATGCGAATGGGTTCGAGCGCCTCGTTGCCGACCGTGATCCCGCTTCCCTCGACTTCTTTGACCTCGACGGTCAGAAAGTTCATGGACGGCGCGCCCAGGAAGCCTGCGACAAAGAGGTTAGCGGGCTTATGGTACAGTTCCATCGGTGATCCGACCTGCATCACCTCGCCGCCGCGCAAGACGACGATCTTGTCAGCGAGGGTCATGGCTTCGACCTGGTCATGCGTGACATAGATCATGGTCGCGCCGAGGTCCTGATGCAGCTTACCGATCTCCATACGCATATCCATCCGCAAGGCGGCATCGAGGTTAGACAAAGGCTCGTCGAACAAGAAGACTTTGGGGTCGCGCACGATGGCGCGCCCGATGGCGACTCTCTGGCGCTGCCCGCCCGACAGCTGGGAGGGGCGCCGATCCAGAAGGTTTTCCATTTGCAAGATGCGAGCCGCTTCGGCAACCTTCTCGGCTTTTTCTTGTCTGGAAGCGCCGTTTATCGTTAATCCAAACGCCACATTCTCGCGAACCGTCATGTGCGGGAATATCGCGTAGGATTGAAATACCATCGCGATCCCGCGCTCACGCGGGGGCGTCTGATTTACGCGCTCGCCGTCAATCAGAAGGTCTCCCGACGTGATGTCCTCCAATCCGGCAATCATGCGCAAAAGGGTCGACTTGCCGCAACCCGAGGGACCTACGAATACAACAAACTCTCCGTCGTCTATACCTATGTCAACGCCCTTGATCACCTCAACGGGTCCATAAGACTTCCTAATGTTCACTAATGCCAGATTGGCCATGACTTAGTCTCCCTTAAAGCGTAAGCGAAGATGCCCCTGGGCATCGACATCGACAGGCTCTGGGTCCATGATGTGACCCTGAAAATCTCCGTTCGGACGGTCCAAAAAGCCAATAACCAACAGATCGCCATCGCGCTCGACCATGCGCGCCGCATAGCGTCGGCAGGGTAAGGCCCCGTCAAAAAAAGACCCCGCCGCAACCCGCCAGGGACCACGCGCGCTCGCCCCAATCAAATAGTGACTTCCCGTCACCGGACCCCCAGGCGTCATCGCCGCGCGCGCCGATGAAAAATGCCCCGCATCCGTGCAAAAAAGACAATACCAACGACCACCAAAGAAAAAGACCTGCGGAACCTCAAGCTGGGCGAAGTCACCTACAAAAACGGGTGGCGCCAACTCCCAATGGTGCAAATCCTTCGAGGTCGCAAAGCCTA
>JAAUXV010288614.1_pt1 | contig 11506 bp, 5 predicted proteins | sample 7278181 | NCBI WGS metagenome assembly JAAUXV01 (sample SAMN14350114, study PRJNA611818) | marine sediment metagenome | isolation source: surface marine sediment (2.1m) | place: French Polynesia: Moorea | collected 2018-08
CACAAGCTATATAACAAAACCAATTGAAATGAATCATCCATTAAATCTAGGACATACATTTCTTCTCATATTTTCGCTGTGAAAGTCAAAAGACTCAGTTGGTAAAAGCCGCTTTGAACAAGCTCAAATTGGAATGTGGTGAACATCCGGAACAGTACATGAAAAAGTATTAAGCTTTGCATATTGAGGATGAAAAAAGGAAGGTTGAGTCATGTTTTATTTTTTTAATCAGACTGCCCCCGCCGTCAAAGCAACCAAAAGATAATGGAGTCAGTATGCCTCATCAGAGCAACTGTTCATGGACCTCGCCTAGGATAGGACATCACTAACCTTTTGCTTCATATTGTGTAGACGAATGCTGACAGCCAATAAACCACCATACTCATGATTCCCCTCCCCTCTTCCTCTAATAACATCTTGATGCAGCAAGAAAAAATACTAAATATATTTTTTTGCTTAGAGGCAGATGGGAGAGCCACTTTTTATTACATGCATTCCAAAAAACTTTTAGTTTATGTGTGCAATTGATTGAATCTGCAACCACCCTCCCTGAAAATTTATGTACTGTACCAAACCGACCCCCCTGTCATGTAAAAAAACCTTTGTACATGTACGAAAACGACCCCCGTCAAATCCTGCCCCTAAACAAGTCTTTTGTGCTGAAATGTACCAAAACGACGGTGGAGGAACCCTCCTTGCCTGCTCGGGACGGAGCAACCACCACCGAAAAAGCAAATGGATAGGGGGAAAGGACACATCGGACATATGGTACTGTGATGATAGGTATTGGGTAGTGGAGAAGGGTAGAGGCGCACATTGCGTCCATCCACTCTGCAGCTCTATTTTTAAGATGAAGTGCAAACTTTTTCCTTAGTTGTCTCAAAATGGAAAGGAAGCCCATGGTGCTTTGCAAATTTGCTCCAGATCGATTGCAAATTGCATGCAAAGAATGTTGCAATCTGTCTAGACTGCGACAACTTTGTATTTACTGGTGTACTCTATACCCTTCAGCCATTACCATAGTACAGAACCAGCCATTGTCCCTCAATCAAAATGATTTTCAAACAATATGAATATTGTAGTCACCAAGAGAAAATTGTGGCCTGGAAAAAATGGGCCCCATTACGAGAAAGTTATGGGTGGAAAATCGTAGTTCGGCCTTGGAATTGACGACCATGACCGAGAAATGAAGGTATTTCCCCTAGTACCATACAACTACTGTATAGTACGGTTCTATGACATACTGTACCGGTATGTGAGCCTCGCCTTTGCAGCTAGCTGGGAAAAATAGTAATTGTTACAAGCAATGCTATGATTGATAGCTGTTTTTGTCTTTTGTCTTTTCTATCCCAAGTTGCTGGTATTTTTAAGTAAAGAAAACTCAAGGAAGTGAATTGTGCTTTTAGGACACATACAAGGAGATTTTTGCTCAACTTTAAATGTCAGCATTATTGGATTTCACGAATTCTTATCGAGGCATGCCTATTCTGGAGTATACCTTGCTATGCAAAATGAGTCAACTGTCAATGGTTGTGCAATAAAGTGCAATTTATTATCCTGTATGAAATAACAAAGATATCCTTTTAGGCACATTTCCAATTTACAGAAAGAAATCGAATCATTCTTTTTTCTTTTCTCATGCTTATTATGATATAGCTTAGTAAGTTCTTTGATTTTTTTTTCGACTCTATTTTAAATTTACTTACAAATTTACAACAATAATATTTTGCATCAAGCTGGCCGCAATAGCTGAGCGTGCTGGGGCGCGAATCTCTGATCAAAAGATCGTGAGTTCAAACCCAAGCAAAGAACGCACACTATTGTGTGAGCCTGCACATAGCCCTGCAGAGGGGTGATCCCTGAAAAGGCTATCACATGTGGCGCCATCTAGTGTACGTAACCCTACAGTGGGATGGAGAGATCTTTATATAATATCAAGTAGATGGAATCCAGATCTTGAAAGGTGAGCGGCTTCTCCGAACAGCTACCGTAAGGGGGTGACCTCCTCTTATGGGCTGGGAGGGAGAAAACTGCCCCATCACTGCCACGTTGCAAGGATGCCTCAAGGCCGGCCTTTGACTGCCCCGAAAAAGATGGTTATTGGTGCTGGCCCAGCATATGCTGAGGTCACAAGGAGCAAACCAGAATCCAAAATTTTGTTCAAGTAATTATCATTGTTCTATTCTTTTAACAGCCCATATGGACAATGGATTTTTGCAACTGAGCCGCCTCACATTGCCACGTCGGGTTTTTTCTGGCGCGTAATACTAGCTTGCATATATTTTTGACTTGAATAGTGATTTGTTTATGCTTTTTATTTTTTTACTTTCACGGAGCCGCCAGTAACTTTTTTGCTTCCTTTAATCCATATATATAGTTCATTGACTTATGTCGTTTGTTGTTTGTTTATTGACGGGCTTGTGGCAAGGCCCACAACCCATTCACAAAATTGCTGGATACAAAGTACTTCTGCACAGTTTGCTTCCTGGGTCCTTGCACAGCTTGGAATCCGCAGTCCAGGTTTGACGCATTGCATTGTTGTGACTTGGAACACCCGTTGTTGAGAGATGATCGTGTTTGCCCATGCCTTGCTACCTTGACGCTGAGTCTTTTCTTGGCTTCTGTTTCTCACCAAAGGTCCTTGGCCACCAGCAAATCACATGTTGAACAAAACCCGCCACAGAGCTAATTTTCAGAAAATTCCTTTTGCTAGCACTTTCATTTTCCAACTTCCAACTAATGTCGTTGTTTCTTACTTTTCTTTTTAAAAAGATGGGTTTTCCCCTTGATTAGTCACCTGCTAGAATGTGAACAATTTAATGCAGCACACATATTCCAGATTGACCTTGAGGTGCGAACCAGCGCCCACACTGCACCGGGGGCATCAAAGTAATTGCATACCACCCCTTGTTTGAACATCTACAGATAATAAAATCCCTCTTTTGCTTCTCCCGATAGAGAAACTGAGAGTGGAGGAATCAGAGACATATTTTTCTGCTGCACCTATGAAACAGTTCCAATACCAAACTCGGATAAGAAATTCGTGTTTCCCAGCTTAGTAGCAAGGTACTTTTCATGGAACAGGTCTACCTTTGATGTTCAATTTGAATGCTTGACAGGTGAGTTTTGATGTAGTGTAGGCGGGGGGGGAGGGGGGGGAGAGGGGTATCCATCAAGGGGATTGCGGTGGTTTTGAACCATTTGCACCAACACCCATGCATTGATGTATATACTTTAAGAATTCATCCTGGCCTTATTACAAAAAATAACAGTATGTGACAATCCTCCAAAAAAGGGATTGTTGTCAGAACCAGAGATGAGGACAGCAGGTTCTATAGCAAAATACCAATGCATTGGAACCCAAAAAGAAGGCTACTCAATGTAAGAGTAAGAGTTTTTCGTTTTTATTTTTTCTTTACAATTATACCCTTAGATGTCAACATAATGGGTCATGGTCTGACCCATTTGGTTGCAAGGAGTTAATGGAATCTGGGGAAGAAGGCAGGAATGGGAAAAGTTAGCCTGTTTGTCCCATCATTTACATCTTATAATTTAGGTTGCTGCAAAAGATTGACCTTGTATTTGAAAGAAAATGACGAGGATTTTTTGGCAGATTATGCTGGTTTCTTGGGGTTCTGGGAGCAGGTACTCTCAGCGAACTCTATGGTACTGTGGCTTGCACACGTCTGCTGTACCTTCTTATTTAAGGCTGGGAAAGTCAATGGTAAACCAGTCTACAGAAAAAGAGGAAATTCCAATATGTATCTGGCATACTCAAATATTTCTGGTGGCCAGTATCCCACGCCATGGACCATGTGGGCAGGACCAGTAAAGAAGCCTGGGGATCATGTGGGAAATATAAAAATTGGGCCAGCCCAATTGAAATGTCCTGAAAAATATGAGGTAAATTCTTAGGTTGTACATTGACCAATGTTGCAAATGCTGTCTAAAAAATTGAAGTGCCAGATTAATGAATTTAGTACATGGAACCCAGAAAATAGATCATTTATTTTGCCAACCTGTTGCAGTCACTTCATTTCTACTCCAAATACCAGTGTCGCAGGAGCGACGCACGATTGGTGCGGGCAGATCTTCGCAAAATTCGGCTAGAATGTGGAGAGCTAACAGAGCAACATGTGAAAAAGTAAGAAACCCGTACCTGCAAGGAAGAGTTCCAGAGCTAGAGAATTGTGTACTGTATAATGCTGTAGGTTGCCCCTGTACTGGTCCATAACGGAAGAAGCTTCTACTGATGCTGCTCCCATGGAAACTAATTGCACGTACCAGGGACATATCAAAGGGCGTCATTGAATGTCAAAATTCCTTGATGGTTATGTATTGTAATGGACGGTGTACCCGTGTATTTTTTTTTACAAAAAACAAGATTTTTTGTCAATGACACAACAGTATGTTAAATTCTGGCTTGAAAAATCCATGGCTATACTTATTTCAAAGATGCAGGATCGAAGTGTTAAGTTACACTACCGGCCGGTACGAAGTTATTATAATTACGCGGGCTACAACACAGTCACACTAATAAGAATCTTTGCATTTATTCAAAGTTTACATTTGGTGATTGCCTGGACATTTTTAAAAAAACTCTTGACATCAACACTTTCTTCTGAATTTGCAATGCTCCTTGGGAATGTTGAAGTGGCACATATTAGAAACTGACAATTTCCATTGGACTAGAAATTAAGTAAAAGTATATGGGAAAGATACAGTAGTAAGGGGGATACAGTACAGTAGTAGAAGATGGGTTGGCTTTTTTTGGCAAAGGAGGCTTTGTGTCATATTTTTGGTACGAAGTTTTACTTTGGAATGCATCGTTGCTTCTTGAAGAGGGAGACGACGATCATCATTATTGCATTGGACCATTTCCAGACACGGCAAGTACGTAAGTAGTGCCAATGCTACTCTCACAAATATCACAAAACCAAATTAGCCCGGAATGTTCATTGTTTCACTTCTTCTCTCCAAGCCCCTCCTCTGCCCACTTGATCTCGTCCCCCAGGGCCTCGACGATGTCCCTGGAGCGCTCCCTGAGGCTGGCGGCCAGCTTGTTGGCCTGCTCCAGGGAGGACAGCAGGTTCCTGAGCTCCCTCTTGGCCTTGGAGCGCTTCTTCCTGGCCCTGACGCTGCCGCTTCGCGCGAAGCCCAGGGAGGCCGCCAGGGAGGAGGAGGACCTGGACTGCGGACGGGGCGGCTGCGGCTGAGCATAGGCGGTGGGGGACGGGGGAGGGGACGAGGCCTTGTCCCTCCTTCTTCCGGTTGAGGGCGGCAGCGGTGGAGGGGAAGAGGAGGCTCTGGCGCCGGTATTGGCATTGGTGCCGGCGCAGTCTGCGTGGCGGCAGCAGGACGTCTGCACGACGACCAGCGGCGACTCTCTGCCGTGGCGGAGGTAGGGGCTCGGCTGGGTCTGATGGAGGGAAGGGGGCGGCATTGTTGAAGGCGGCGGCTCCCCCGGCGTGGCCAGCAGCAGCTCCCCTACGGAGCGGGACCTTGGAAGCAGGTGAGGGGCAGGGGCCGCCTGCTGGAACACTTGCTGCTCCTGCTGGTGCTGCTGGAAGTGCCTCTGCTGGCGGAAGGCTGGGAAGTCGAGAACCTGCCTGTATCCCGGGTAGATCATTCTCTCGGTGGCCACCGTCCCCACCAGCCGCTCCTCCACCACAGGATGTTGCCAATGGGGTGGCGGCGGGAAAGGGAAAGCAAAGTTCTTGCTGGCCTTTGGCACCCCTTCCTCCTCCTCCTGTTGCGAATGTGGCTGCAGGTTGAAGTCGAAGCTCCTCGGGTCTCGATCGTCTTCCGTTGTCCACACGTCGTCCAGATCGAGGCGGGGCACGAAGACGGAGCCGAACCGGCGGCCGCTGTCGCCCCCGTCGCCGCCGGCCGAGAGCTCGGCGCAGGAGTTGTTCTCGGTGGCGGTGGTGGCGGCGTGGCTCACGTAGGAGTAGGAGTGCGAGGACGGGGCACCGGCGGAGGCCGCGGCGGCAGGGATCCTGTTGTTGCTGGCGGCGGCGGAGGACATCTTGGGGAAGAAGGAGGAGATCCCGTTCTGCAGGTGCTGTTCTTGCTGGTGGTACAGCTGCTGCTGCTGTTGCGGTCCTAGGATGAAATCGGACGCCTGCTGCTGCTGCTGCTGTTGTTGTTGCTGACCGTTTCCCCTCCTCCTCGCCCTCCTTCTCTTCTCAAACTCTGCCCTCCGCTCCCTCTCCAGCTCGCAGAGGTCGGTGCCGGAGTCGGCAGAGCTCATCCTCCCGCCGACGGCAAATTGAGGCTGCTGCTGGAGGTTCTGAGAGATGTGCTGGAGTTGCCTGCTCCTAGGGCGGATCCCGGCAAGTGCAGGCTCTGCCGATGGCTGCTGCTGTTGCTGCTGCTTCGGCGGCTGCGGACCCGTCTTCGTTAGGGAAGGGTGTTGTTGTAGCTGTTGTTGTTGGGAGTCTCCTCCTCCTTCCTTAAGCATGGCCATCATCTCCTCCCTGTGATCGTCGAAGAAGTTCCTCAGCTCCAGTATCTCCCGGTCGATCTGCCTGGCCAGGGCGGAGTTGTAGTTGCTGTTGGCGGAGACGGGCGGGGAGGTAGCGGAGGAAGCTAAGTGTTGCTGCTGCTGATTCAGAGAGACGGGAGCCGATTCCCTCCGGATGTAGGAAGCAGGATTTGGAAGTGAAGGAGTCGAAGCAGTGGTGAGGGTTTCCGTTCTTGCAGTGGCGATCTCCTCGGAGGCTTCTCCAAAGTCAGCGCCTTTGACGAGCAATTGATGTCGGTGCTGTTGCATCTGCTGCTGCTGCTGTCGCTGCTGCTCCTCGAACATGCTCCTCTCGTCCGAGCTTAGGTCGGTGACGGAGTGGAGGTAGGTCCGGTGCACATTGGGCGGCCTCAGCAGAGCGGAGGCGGAAGCGGATGAGGTCGCCGCCGTCGACCTCCTCTGCTGCCTCCTCCTGGCTGCGGGAGACGGACTCCGGCGGGACTTGGCCAACTTGCTGGATCGCCGCGGGGGAGGGGGAGGAGGGAATTGCTGCTGCTGTTGCTGTTGCTCTCCCTGGTGATAGTCTGACGGGAGGGAGGAAGACGAGGCGCCGTCGTCGTCGTCCGTTTCTCGGCACACTTGGATGGACGGCTGCCGGGGATTGCTCTTGCTGGCCGTCGCCGTCGCGTCGGAGGCAGTGGTGGCAGCCGCGGAAGTGGACGGCTGATGGTGTTCCCTGGCAGAGGAGATCTGATGTTGAGACTTGTCCTCCTCTTCCAGGTTGAAGAGCCTCCTCCGGCTCCCTCCCCCGCCTTTCCCGTCCCTCTGCCCTGTTTGGTTGCCGGCGGGGGATATTCCCTTGAGCGAGTAGTACCTAACGCTCCTGTCAGACCCCGGGTAGCCGGAGTCAAACTCGGCGGGCTCGGCGGGGGCGGAAGGAGTCTGCTTATCCCCGTTTCCGACTGCCAGCGACGCGGTCGCCTGAACTAGAGCTGCATCTCGAGTGGGTGTCTTCTCCCCATCCTCCTCTTCAGCTCCGTCAAGGTCTTCCTCCTCCTCCTCTTCCTCCTCTACCGCCGGCGGGCTCGGGCTCGTCGGGAGGCTGCCGTAGCAGGAGGATGCCGCCGCGTTGGCTGCCCCCGCCCCCCTCCTGTCTCCTCCTCCTCCGCTCTTCTTGACAACTCTGTGGTGCTCCTCGATCTTCCACCTCTCCACCTTCTCTATCGGGTCCACCGCTGCTATGGACAGGTCGAGGGCGGCGGCGGCGCCGTTGTGTTCGGCCACCGAGGCGGCGGCGGCGGCGGCGGCGTCCGAAGTAGAGACGGCGGCGGCTGCTCCGCCGACGTCGCAGTCTTTGAAGCTGTCCCCGCCCAGCTTGGATCCCACCTTGTCCAGGAGAAGCATCAGGTCCTTGTCGGTGGTCTCGTCAGGGAGGTTCTGAAAGAGAAACATATTTAGAGGCCTTTGACCTACAAAAACTTTTTCCCAGAAAAATGTGGAAATTGATGTGAAATTGCCCCCACCTGTAGGATGGTGGCAAACTCCCTTCTCAACCGTTCTGCCGAAGCAGCGCGCTCCGCCGCCGTCAGTCCGGTGGCCGCAGCTAGATCCACTCCGAAAAGCTGTGGCAGACAAATGATGAAACATATGAAACATGCCAAAACTATTTCTTCCGTCGTCCTCGAGTCTCGACACACCTGTCCCTCCAGCTCCCTCAGCCCCCTCCTGGCTTCTTCGACGGCGTCCGAGGACGAGAGGTCCTTGTCCTTTCTCCTCTGGTGTTGCTGCTGCAGTTTTGAATCGCAGAGGAGTCGGTCGGTGTTGCAGAAGGTGCTGTTGTTGCTGCCGGCTGCTGCTGCTGCTGCCGCCGTGGCGTCTCCCGCGCTCCTGGCAGTTTGCGGGAAGTTGAGGTGCATGAGGTGCGGGCTGACGCGGGACGTGCTGGAGGTCTCCCTGGCAGTGTGGGGCTGAAATACGGAACAATGAAACCAGCTACCACTGCATGAATCATTTTCTGAACCAGCAGGGGTGACTCACCACCACCAGCAGTGAGGACTCGGTGTAGAAAGCAGAGTCCGGCCCGCTGGCAGAGGGGTCCAGGTAACCTCGGCCGCCACTTCTGGCCACGCCTCCATCTCCGCAGTCTTCGTTACCCCGGCCGAACCTGTAGGATAAGTACCGATATGTCAAGCAAGAGCCAAAATAATGAGGAAATCGATCCTTTTTCAGATTCGCGTGACGGGAAGGATGAACTGCGGCATGGAAACTGATCCTATCGACAGAAAATCTCGCACAAGACAATCGGGAGAATACAATTAGAATCACTAAGCATGCGAACCGACCTGTACTTGTCCAGCCTGTTCTCGGCTTCTGCGTATTTCCTCTGCAGCCTGTCGTAGTTCTCCTTCAGCTGGCTCAGCACCTTCTCCGCCTCCTTCTTCTCCCTGCGCTCCTCCATGGCCAGGGCCAGGATGTCCTCCACGTCAAGCGTCAGGTCAGCAGAAGCCGCTCCGTCTTGCCGGTGGTCGTCCTCGTCACTCAAGTGGTCAAGCAGACGAGAAATCCTGGGGAAAATGAGAAAGAATGGGCATGAAACGACACTGCCTCTCAACAAACTGGATTATTTTCCCTAGTATTATTACCTGGACTTGTCGAGCCTGTCGATGGAGGCGAGGCTGCTCGAGTACTTGACCCCTCCTCCTCCGTTGCCTTGGTCCCCCTCCGCCGTGACTGTGACCCGCATCCTGTCCAGGTGAGAGGAGCTGATGAAGGCCTTCATCCTATTCAGATTGGTTGAGCGGCCTCGGTCTCCTCTCCCCTCGAAGGAGCCCCTCCGTCCTAAGCTCTCCTGTCGCGGAGTCGAATCCTTCCCCTGCCCGTCCTGCATCGCCAGGTTCGACATGCTCTTGGACTTGCACCTAGCGCCAGGTGTCGACAGGTGGCGATGACCCCTGTGCTGCTGCTGCATCTCCTTGATCTCCCTGATGTACTCCCCCACCTTTGACCTGACGTGGCTGAAGTCCGGCCTCGGGTGGCTGCTCACCCTGAGCCCCGCAGCCAGGTTCCCCTCGCTCTTGCTGTGCAGGCGAGACCTGGGGGAGAGCTGGTGGCCGCGGCCCCTGTCGTCCTCTCCCTCGTCCTCCTCCTCCGGCTCCATGTCCACGGCGCTCCTGCTCCGCTGCTGAGTGAAGCTCCTCCGCATCTGGTCGCCAAAGGAGGAGGACTGGGGCGCGTCGCCGGAGCTCCCTATCCTCCTCTGTACCGGGCTTGCCCTCGACTGCTGGCGGCGCTTGACGTACCTGGGAATGGAGCTCCTGGTCCTGCAGGGTTCGGGGGGACGAGGCTGAACATTGAGCTCCGCCACCGTCTCTTCCTCTTTAGGCGTGACCCCCGGGCTTGATCTGGAGGGCAACCCAGGCGTGGCTCCGCCCAGCGCGCCCGAGAGCCTCCGCAGGGTCCTGGAGGCATTTGCTCCGCCGTCTTCGTCCCTCGGACTTGTCACTATCTTGGGAGGCTGGTGCGGTGTAGTAGATGCTTCTTCAACTTCCCTGGGCTTCACTTCTCCGCCGCCGATGCCGCAGCTGCTCCTGAACAGCCTCTCAAACTCGTCGTCGTCGTCGCCGTTTTCCTCGGCCACCACCGAGAACTCTGCTTCTACGTCGCCCTGAGGCAAGAGGGAGAGCGTCGTGGCGGTGGAGCAAGAGTCCGTGGCATCCTTCTTTGCCGAGAGAAAATTCTGCAAATTGAGAAAAAAATAATTGTAAAACCAATTGGCAAAAAAAAATAATTATATATTTAAAATTTTGTTGAACTTTTTGCCACTCAGCTCACCTCTTTTTTGCCGACTTCCCCGTCGAAGTAGTTCCCTCCCGAGGAGAAGGCGAAGTTGTCCACCCTGACCCACTGCCTGGAGAGGCTGTCGAAGAAGGTGGAGCCGTCGTCGTCCCGGTCCTTATCCGAGAAGGAGGAGGAGTAGCCGAGAGGACGCCCCTGCTGCCGCGAAGCCGCCGCGGGGGGATCCCCAGACATGGCGTCGGGGCCAAGCAGACTACCTGCATGAAAAGGAAAGGAAGACGAGTAAATAAAAAATCCCAGCGATTGGCGGATATGCAGAGAAAATAATTTGCCATCTTAGCTTCGGTTCGCGAGAGGGGGGATAAGTAATTAGGTCGTTTCTGCAGAGGTTTGAAATATGCACGAGATTCCTTTCCTGCATTCCCTCCCTTCTTCCTGTGTGCTACTGCTACCATATCCACCTTTCCGGGTCATACTTTCCACTTTCCTGGGGGACTCATGCGTGCAGGAGAGCGAAAAGAGGGGAAAAGAAGAGGATGGGACGGGAAGAAAATTGTTTTTTCGAAAGCCGAGAGAGATTTGACACTACTTTGCACGGAAAATAGCGTCAACACTCGGGAACATACTTAGGTACGCGTCGGCACCTGAGCGGAGAAAAAAGGTGCAGATGTCACCTCTCTCCCGTCTCCTCGCCCCCTTTTGCGTTGCTCACAGGAAGTGGCAGCGACATTGCTGCTACATTTACGGCAAGCAAAGCAGCCCGCATTCCCGCATACTTTTCTCTCTCTCCCACGCCTGGTTCAAATAAAAACAAAAGTGAGCGATTGTCATGCATGTTTATTCTCATGCAGAAGTAATATATATAAGTTAAGTTTGGACTCATTTTTTTCATTCAGGGGATGAATGCAACTAATGCGTAATGCTTTGATGCAAAATTAGCGAGATTGAAAAAGTCTTGTTCAACGTTAAAGTAGGTGAAAAAAAATTCCCAAAAGTACATGAGTGCGTCACGAATTTTTTTTACTCTTTCAAATTTGCCGCCATTCTGTTTTCCGTATTCTATCGCTGAACCATAAAAGGGGAAAAATACGCACAAGAAAGGGACAAGAAAGAAAAAAACCAAAAAAGTGGGTTCAGAGAGAAAAGAACGAAGAGAGGTTGCAACTTGAGGTTCCGCTCTCTGATTAGCCAGCGCCATCTGCTCACAACTAAGCAAGGTATTTACTGGGGGTATAGAATAAGGAA
>JAAUXV010141684.1_pt1 | contig 11504 bp, 12 predicted proteins | sample 7278181 | NCBI WGS metagenome assembly JAAUXV01 (sample SAMN14350114, study PRJNA611818) | marine sediment metagenome | isolation source: surface marine sediment (2.1m) | place: French Polynesia: Moorea | collected 2018-08
CGTGAGAATCATCGTCCCCACTGCAGCATCGGGAGGGAAATGGGATGAGCAGCATCTGGAAAAGAGTGGTGTCGATCGAACGAACGCCCGTGGGAGGGAGAGGGTGTGATAAACAGCTTCCTCCTCCTCCATTCCCTAACGAACGGACGGTCCTCCTCTCTCTCGGAGCGGGAGGAGGAGGAGGAGGAGGAAAACGGACTTATTCATAATCATCTCTCCCAGTTGTGCGTTTTTGGTGGGGGTCTGGGGGAGGGGAGAGAGAGAAGAAATGAGTGAGTCCTTATCTTGAAATTCGAAAAAAGCGTCTCTTTCTCCCACTGCTGCGGGAGGGACTCCCCCGCTGCCGCATGCAAGTATCGACGATCGGAGGGGAAGGCTCCATCTAAATGGACCCTCCCATCATCTTTCTCGAACTTATCTTCCTCGAGCCCCCCCTTTCTTTCCACGCAAAGTTCGACTTCCCCACCCCATCGGGCGCCCATGCAGGAGGATGAAGCCCATGAAGCGACGACATTCATTGCCAAATTTCAATCCGGTGGCAGCAGATATCGATAACGCGGGGATCAGGGTCGAGTCAAGCAGCTCCCGGCCCCGCCCACGATCGAGTCGACTCCTTAGATTTGTCTCGATCACTGCTTCAAACTTCCTCACACGAAAATATTCGCCTGAAAAAATATGCCTTTCCCCCCCTTTTCCGTTTTGTGTAACAAAAATGACTTTCTGAGGTCAGGAAATTTTCCATTTTCATGCCCCGACCGGAGCGTTGCCGGCTTTGCCCGCCACCTCCGCCGTTGCCGTAGCCAATCCTCTCTCAGGTTGAGAGAGAAAGCGAGGAGGCGGTGGAGGACCGGGAAAGAGATGGATGAGGGGCCGGGATGGAACTAGGAGAGACAGAGGGAGATGGTGCGGGGGCAGGAGACTCTTGAGAGATGGGGATCAGTCAGTCTTCTTCGGGCGACATCTTCGCACCATCTCCTCGTAGCCTCCTCTCCCTCTCTTTCTTCTCCGAAGCCACACCTAAGTAAACGTCGGTAATGGGTCCAAATGGGACTTTTACAACGAAGGCAGTCACGGCCAAAGCAAGCAGGGCGAAGAGGAGGCGCCCCGTTTTCCCTTTTGCTCCCTCTCCTTCGGCCGTGGCCGTGCAAGGATGGTCCCCTCCTCCTCCTCCTCCTCCTCCTCGCCCTCCCCCCATTCATTTTATGGCACCTTTTCGGGGTCTCTTCTCCTCTGTCTCCTTCCTCCTCCTCTTCTTCCTCGGCCACACTTCAGAGAGAGAGACAGCGAAGGGGGAGAAATGGGTTTACGAGGTGCAGGGCCGCCGCCGCCGCCGCCGCCGCCGCCGCCTCCGAATGGTATGCGTTCTTTTGTCGCGCGTCCCTCCACCATTGTACCATTCTAAAAAAAACAATAGTGTTTGGTCACTGGTGTATGCGCATAGCACACCTCAAGATATGTGCGTTGATCTTTTTGTCTTACAGCATTGAAAACGGAAGCAATCAGTGAATGAAATTTTCAAGCTTCTCTTTCTCTTTCTCTTCTGTATTTTCTTTCAATCATTATATCGTGACACCAGTCATAGCGAGTCATATTCTCACAAAACAACATCAGTGATTCACATTTGTGGCTCGTGGCATGAGCGGAACAGTCGCCCAAAAACAAACTAAATGAAAGGGGGATGGCACCAGAAAAAATAGTCAGATTGCTACGGTTTGTTCTGCCCAAAATTATCAGTACAAAACAGTTTTGTTGACTGCAGGGAAGGAAAGAAGAAGAGGATATAAGCTAGCCCGACATTAAGTGAGGGAGAAGGTGGAAGTGCGTTTTGGCACTGAAGCAAAAAACGTAAGGTCGTTTTATGAAAGAGCCGAAAAAAGTGCGTTAAACGATGGAATGAAACCAGTATATTGCAGCTTTTTAAAAAGCTGAAAAAAGAAAATGTCGTACGGTGGTATTTGCTTAGTTTTCTTTGAGGGAGGCTAGCGACCAAAACTGAAACATGAATTTTGATGATATGGTATTGGTGATCCATGACTTCTTTTTAGAAACTAAGAAATATTGGGCCAATGATCATTTTCTGATAGGCTGGGAAGGCTATTGTTCCGCATACGAAATTAAAGCATAAACTTGAAATTAATTTGCCACACACGAACAAGTGACGACAGTTGATATCACAACACTTCTTTTTCATGTGCAAAGCGATTGCGCCTGTATGTATACTGATACTAAGTCTCTCTCTTCAGAGAGAAAAATCCTGCCCGATTGTCCGTCCCTTCAGGTTTTCTGGAAAGGGCAGGATTTTCTTTGTTCCAATCCACAATACAACGCTTGCAAAAAATCACAATGTCAGTGGTGCTTGTTTGTTTCCTCCGCCAACACTAGCTCCTATGAGCGGACGACACAATATTTCGTGGGAGGGCTGTATACGTGAAAGAGCATCATCGTCTCTGTGAAGCAGTACGCCCGTGTACGTGTACGTATGCCACTACTCGCATTTTTTGGGCAAAGTCTTGTATCACGAGGAGAAGGGACTTGGGCAGGGGCGTCGGCGTGTACATCAGATTTGGTCTAGCCGAGAGACTTTCTTTCTTTCCTCCTGTGTCTGAGTGAATAATTCTCGTGCGCAAGTCTGGATCCTGCGGTCGTCGCGTAAAGTGTATGGGTGTGCGCTGGAGATTGATTGGTTGATTGTCCCGTCGGTAGAATTCGGTGCCTAAGTACGGTATTACATAGCTTACAATACATACGTGATTACTCGTATTTCCGTACAACGGTATTCACCGCTCACTGCTTTGGAGGGGCGCGGTGTATGACATTTTTTGCTTGACTGTTTTCTTCTTTTTCACTTCGGTATAGCTTCTCCTAGTTCCTCCTCCTGGCCTGGTCGCCCGGATCGACCTCCAGCCCCTCTATCGCGGAGAGACCGCTTCTGCCTCCCCCCTCTGGCGCCCCATCTCCTCCTCCTCCATCATTGTCGACTCCCTCTCCGCCTTCACCGCCTTCTGGATCGTTCATCTTAAGCCACAAGGGGCCGTCGGGCTCAAACACTGAAACGATAAATTTGAAGAATAAACTTTATGTTTCCGGGAGTAAGCACTTGGGAAACTCACGTTTGTCAAGCGAGATTATGGAGTTGACGACCTCTCCCACGGTGAGCGCCGCGTTCTTCTTCTCGGCGTTCTGGCGGTTCCGGATGAGCCACCAGTCGACCAGGAAGATGGCCAGGGAGAGCATCTTGATGAAGCAGCAGACGCCAACATATCTGGAATAAATATTGTTTAACACAAGATTCTAGTGCGTTTTGCTTCAAAAATTCCTACTCACTTGTATCTGAAGAGTTCTATGTCGTACATGAGGCACCTCCCTCCGGCCTCCCCTTCGCAGGTTGACTTCCAGAGGAGGCAGGTGGAGTCGATGACGTTGCCGAAGAGGATGGGCGAGGGGATGTAGCCGAAGATACGGAAGATGACGAACTGGATGCCGAGGGCGAACGCCTTCTCCTCCTCCTCGACGGCTCTGGACAGGACAAGGAGAAAGAAAATTAGTTTCGCATATGGGAAATGAAAGACGGGATAGGATTGGTCCGATTGGAATTTAGCGTACCTCAGCACGACCATGAGCACGGGCATCTGCGTGACGGCGACGACCAGGGTCATGAAGAATAGCAGGACCATGAAGGGCAGGATCATCTGGCAGGTGGAGTAGCAGGGGCCGGCGGTGGCCACCGGGACCATGGTGACCTCCGCAAACTCCGAGATGGCTGCGGCGGGAGAGACGCCGTTGCTGTCGCCGTGGTAGCCGCCGTGGAAGGCGCTGGCCTCCGCCGGACGGTGCGGGAAGGAGTTGAGGACGCCTGGAAGCAAATTGTGATGTATGAAAAAATATTGGGGGCACCAAGTAGCAGTAGACTCTGTCGCATGCTCGCATCAGAAATAACAAAAAAGAAGAAAAATAGCAGCAGCAGCAGAAGCAATAAGAGCAAAATTAGCAACTACAGGGGAAGCAGCAGAAGCAGAAAAATAAAATATATGGGGATGGGAGGGGGGAAGAGGAGAGGCGAAATCCTTTTCAAAGGTTTTTCTTTTTACTTACATGCACAGTCGGTGAAATTGTTTTTTGTGTCCCCGACGTTTGTGCATCCTGCGTGGCAGGGGGAGAAGTATGTGATGCCGTTGGCGCCGCACACGGGCTGGACGTCGTTGACGTCGCACTCGCAGCCGAAGTTGCACGAAGCGGTCAGGTTGATCTTGAAGGGCTCACTCTCGTTGCTGTGGGCGGAGACAACAAAAAGTTAATAAGGTGAATTAAAAGAAGGTGTGGCAGGGAAGAGAACTTGTAATTAACGAGGGGGCCTTGACTACGTGAAAGTGGAACAGCTAGCATTGAGAGACAGGTCCGAGAGAGGTCATATTTCAAAACAGCAGCTTCAAAGAGCTCAGAGGCCACCGGGGCCGGAAAAAAGGCAGCTGCTCCTTTATAATTTGCACATAGTGACACAGGTACGTAATAGTCGACAATGTACTCTGTGCTGAAGCACCGGGCCAAACGCCTGAGGGTGTGGCTCTTCCTGTGCCGCCGATCTGGGGAGCTCAAACGCCTATGTTTCACTCTGGTGGCCTGGGCCATTCTGATGTACGTTCTGGTGCAACAGCACGGGGGAAACATACGCTCGCTGGAGCGGGAGGAGAACAGCAAGAGGCTGGCGAGGGTGATGGAGGAAGCGATGAAGCAGTCTGAGCTAGAGCAAGAAAGGCTGGCCTTCAGGGGGATGGATGAGGAAATAGCAGAACCGCTTCAGGTTATTCTAGCCTTATCAAATTTATGAAGACTTTTTTTGCACATAGGCCTAATACCACAATATAGCCGGTCGGTTCAGAGCACCCCATCCAGCACCTGTCCGAGCACCGCCACGTGCTCAAGGGCTTCTACAAGCACGGCTTCGACTGCGTGGGCGGACTCCCGGCGCAGCCAAAGAAGGGGGTGATGGCGGAGCTGAGGAGGAAGCTGAACAGGGGACCGGGGGCGGACGGGGCGGCGGTAGCGCTGGCGGGAAAGAGGGAGAGGAGGAGGGCCAAGGCGGCCTTCGCCAACTGGGGGTTCAACCTGGTGGCAAGCCACAAGGTGTCGTTGCACAGGGCGGTGCCCGACCACCGGGATCCCTCGTGCGCCAAGAGGGACTTTGCGGCGGAGGTTGGGGTCAACGTGAGCGCCAGCGTCGTCGTCGTGTTTCACAACGAAGCCTGGCAAGCCGCTTTCACCAAATTGTGCACAACTGTAATTAACGTAAAAATATTCTGGGCAGGTCCACCCTGCTTCGGACCGTGTGGAGCGTGCTGCACACCTCGCCAGGACAGTTCCTCCACGAGGTGGTCCTGGTGGACGACGCCAGCAACCGCCCTCACCTGCGCAAGAAGCTGGACAAGTACATCCGGAAGCACCTCCCGTCCAAGGTGAGGCTGCGACGCCTCAGGCAACGTCAGGGCCTGATCCGTGCGCGCTCGGTGGGGGCCAGGCTGGCCACGGGGGCGGCCCTCGTCTTCCTGGACTCGCACGAAGAGTGTGCTGACGGGTGGCTGCAGCCGCTGCTGGCGGAGCTGGCGGCCGATCCCAAGGCGGTGGTGGCGCCGCACCTGGACGTGGTCGACCACAACACCATGGAGTACGTAAGGATGGATCGGCTGGCAACGGGAGGGTTCGGATGGGATGCCAGATTTCGGGTACGTCAGGCATTTAACCAATGCTATTTCGTAGACAAAAAGAAACATCCTGAAAATTGTTTGCACTGCCACTGACTTTTTTCTCTCCCTGCCCCCTTTTACCCTGCAATTATCAAATTTATCCTCGAAGGCCCCACGATCAAAGGACTTTTTATTTTCTTCAGTGGGAGAACGAGGTGTCAACCCAGAGCAAAACCTCCGCCGTGGCTACCCCAGCGCTGAACACCGGCACCCTGGCCGTGCTCTCGAAGACCTTCTGGGAGCTTGGCGGCTACGACGAGGGGATGGACTACTGGGGCGGGGAGAGCCTGGAGCTGTCCTGGCGGACCTGGATGTGCGGCGGGAGCGTCAGGATAAGTCCCTGCTCGCGGGTGGGGCACATGTTCAGGCCGGTGCACGCCTACAGCTTCGGGGAGCACTCGGCGGCCGACGTGCTCAGGAGGAACACCAACAGGGCCGTGCTGGTGTGGGCAGATCGCTTCGTGGGGTTCTTTCAGCTCTTCGGAGGAATGAGGTGCAAAGGCGCTTTTCGAAACTGTGCCCAAGGCAATAGCAGCTTCTAACTGAGTTTACGACAGATTCAACGCTGCTGAAATTGAAGCCGTGGCTCCGAGAATCAAACTGAGGAAGAATCTCAAATGCCACGGCTTCGACTGGTACCTCAAAAATGTATACAGGTGAAGTTATATACGGATGGGATTTTGACGAAAATAAAATATCTAAGGATTTCCAGAAGCCTAGTGATTCCTACGGACAAGCGCCGCGTCCTACACTTCGGGAAGGTGAGGAGCATCGCCCAGGACAAATTTTGCCTGGCTGTCTTGGCGGATGACGCGGATAAACTTTACCTGGGTGATTAAGTATTCTTCCAATTTTTTGCTACCACTGATAAATATTGAACTTGTGTCAAACTTATAGGCCAGCATCGCTGTCACGACGACGAGAGCATAGGAGCGGAATACCTCATGCTGACGAGGGACGGGCGGCTGCGGATAAATTTCCATTGCGCTACAGTCGACATGGTAGAAAGCGCCGTTCTTCAATCTACAGATTGAAAGCCCATTTTGCTTCATCTCTAGTTCGACGGACTCCAGCGCCGCAGCCGCGTCCCCGAGCAGTTACCAGTCCAGATGCTGCCGTGCGGAGGGGAGGCGAGCGAGAAGCAGCTCTGGCGGTTCCAGGACGCGGTGGAGGAGGAGCGGAGTTCGGCCACCAACGTCTGGAGGCTGGTGCACGCTGCCACCGGAAAGTGCCTGGACCTGCTGGTGGGGATGGCGAGGCACAACAGGACCGCCTTCGTCCAGAGGTGCCGGTCGAGGGGAGAGATCGAGGAGGAGGAGGACGAGGAGTGGGAGACTGAGCTGAGGGCGCAGCTGTGGAGGTTCGACACCGAGCACCCGTACAAAGACATTTCTTGATCAATCCTAACAAAATGGACTCTAGTGTGTGCAATAGTGTGACCATGGAACGAGTGCAGTATTAATTATAAAAATGTTTGCTCAAATAAGAGGTCCTGCTCACCTGTAGAAGTAAGGCATGGTGGTTCCTGCCATCTTGACGTTGTCGCACCCGAAGAAGAAGAGCGCGCCGTAGGAGGCGAGGCAGGCCACGTTGCACAGGATGACGAACTGGACGGCCCCGCGCGGACGCAGCTGCAGCCGCTTGAGCAGCCACCCTCCGAGGAAGATGCCGATGCAGGCGCCCGGGATGGCGATGCCGCCCGTGAACATGCTGGCCATGGACTTGGAAAGGTTGAACTGCGTCTCAAGGTACTTGGGGAGGAAGACGATGAAGCCGCTGACGATGATGAGCTCCATGCAGGCGCCCAGGCACGTCACCATGTAGATCTTGTTGGTGAGGAGCCGCAGCGTGGAGCGGGGGATGTCCTTGATGTCCTTGCCGTAGTCGTCGGCGCCCGGGCCGACGCTGGCGGTGCCGCTCTTGAGGGTGGCCGAGCGGGAGACGGGGGCGGAGTGGGACTGGCCGGCGGGCTGCGGCTGCGAAGAGGCCGGCTGGATGGAGTCCACGCCTCCGTCCTGCTTGCCGCTTCCGTCCTGCTCCTTGTGCTTGGGCCTGATGCTGGGGTCGGTGGCGTGGTGGTACTTCTCGTCGATGTACACCTTGACCTTCTCCTTCTTCAGCTCCTTGGGGAAGAAGAAGAAGGGGACGGAGATGGTCATGAGGGCGGCGCCGCAGATCAGGAAGCCGCCCCACCACATGCCCACCCAGTGGCGGTCGTCCGCAGAGTCTGGAATATATTGCAACAGAAACCTATTACTCAAAGAGGAAGAAGAGAAAACGAAATTAATTTTCCGCTGGACGATTCTCCCATGTTTCCCACAAGCGGCCACAAAGAATTTGGGAACAGAAAAAAAATCGGGCAATTAAACCGCATGAGCTGGCGACTTTTTTTTTGTCTCTCTCACATCTGGGGGGAAAAGAGGGGGAGGGAGGGGGACAAAAAAGTCCTTGCACTAATTTATCATTGGGGCAGCGGAGCATATCGCACGACTACGGCGGCGGGGGAGGCCCAGGCCGCGGTCGCCTTTTTCCCGATCCCACCCCCCTAACGACCACTTTAATGTCTCCCTCCCTTTCTCCCCCCAGCCAACGAGGCGCGTTTTCTCTCCGCAGCTCCTCCCTCCCTAGGTGAATCCCCCAGACCCCTCCTCCCCCGCAGCCTGCACTCTCATTTTTGTGCAAGACTCCTCCTTGTCTCTCTTTCTCTCTGTGTGTGTGTGCAGTATCACTCGGGTGTTACATCGCTGCATGGCTTCGCTCGAGTCGTCCGCCCGTATCCGGGAGAAAAGGAGGAAAGACGAGAACATCCTCTTAGTCCCCCTTCGCCCCTCTCTTCGGCGTCTTGGTAGGAAAAAGAAACAAGCCTCGGAAGCTGAGGAGATGACAGCATTTTTTTGCATAATCTTAATCCTACTTCCTCTTTTATTTCACGGTGGCAAGTTTCAATCACCATCCCTGTGCAACAAAAAGAGGAAGACCGGGATAGAGGGACGAATTTTTCCTTCTTCTCCTCCTGCCTTCTCCTGTGCAAAAGAGAGAAATCTTGCCAGGGGACGGAAAGATTTTTCCTTCTTTCCCCTCCTCTTTCCTGCCTATACAGGTGCAACAAGGAGAGGGGAGTAAAAAAAAGCTTCGCGGCAGTTTGTATCCGCCTCCACTTTCCGTTCCTTTGTGTGCGCGAAAGAGGGGGAGGGGAGAAAAGCGAGATTCGCCCATGCCAGCCAAGGGACAGTGAGGGAGGGAACTGACTGGCCCCTCTTCGTACAGTGCGTACGTGTAACTAAGAAGGTAGGGGAGAAGAGGGAAAGGGGAGAGAAAAAAGAGGCGGAACTGTTTTCCTGGCATGGGCCCAAGAAAAGGGATGAGGGGGAGAAAGAAAGATTCCCTGGGCAAGATTATCGCACGATTTCTCGCAATTTTCGCGGGCGGCGGCGATGGGAGCCGCTGGCCGGGGCAAAAAAAATCAGGAGAGAGAGATGGAGAGAGGGGGAGATGGGAGAAATGGATGACGACACAATCGGATTTTATTTGTGGGAAAACCGACTTACGCGAGTCCCCCGTGGGCGGCAGCGACGACGACGCGTGTAAGGGGTCCCCCGTGGTGGAAGGCCCGTTCTCCGACATTGAGTCGACGTGGTGCGAGAGGAGGTATGCGCCGAGGAGGAAGCCGCAGACGGGGCCGAACGCGCACATGGAGTACATGATGCCGATGTACATGGAGGAGTCGTCGCGCTTCACGTGGTTGTCCACGTACGTCGTGCCAAGCGTGAACAGAGGGGAGCCGCCGCAACCCAAGAGGAGCTTGTATTGGAGAAGAAGGAAAGATTGTTTTATTTAATGAAAACATTATTAAGGTGTCAAATTCGTGTCTCACCTGCGCCACCATGAAGATGAATATGGGCATGGCCGACGACTCGTCCGCCTCCTCGATGCAGTTGACGTCCTCTCGGTTCAGGTTGTTGTTGTGCGGGCCCAGCGGAGGGGAAGACAAACCTGGATTAAAAGAGAGCATAGAAAATCGGTCACTCACGACATCATCGCATTGGTCTTTTTCTTCGACTTCCCTCCCCCCCCTTTAATTTACTTCTTGCGCGAGTGAGTGTAACTCGATCCTCCATTCGACGTAAGGGGATCACGAATGAAAGGGGAGGTAGGAGGGAAGGAGGGGAGAAATCGGACATGAGAAAAGAGGAGGAGAAGATGGAGGCTTCAGTGCACTTTTTTGCGTGCGCTAAATTCCCCCCTTTTCCCACCAGTTACTATCTCGTTCTCATCCCTCTCCTTATCCCCCTTTCCCCCCCTTCTACACTCACTCAGTCTGGATGACCTGATTGCTGCCAGCTCTAGTGCGTACCCCCCAGCTGCCCACCCTACTTCTCTTCTCGAAAAATCTTATCCCCCTCTTCCATTTTCGCCGGAGCCATCCCAGCCTGCCAAAAAAAAGGAGACCACGGACGAAACGACTTTATCCCACTTTTTTGCACCGCCTCCCCCTACCTGCACTACATAGATCGCACGTTTGTCATGTTTCCCCACTTTTCCCCACTTTCCATTTTCTTGGCGGGAGAGGCAGTCGCGGGAGAGAAGAAATAACTGCCGGCACGATTCTGAACAGCAGCAGGTAAAAATGGAGCAAAAGAGCGGATGCTCCTTTTCTTTTTTTACGGGAATTCAGGTTAATTCGATCAATTAATCTTTGGCAAAAGGAGGGGAAGGCCTTCCAGACGGGGAAAGAGCAAAAAAAATATCGGGCGAGGCCAAATCTCCCAATGTCAAAGTCGGCACAGAATTCGCCATTATGCCACGTGATTATCGTAGCTGAATCAAGAAAAAAGCCCCAACAATTGTTGCAAGGCTTTTGGCGCGTCATCCGCCGCTGCTGCATTTGTATAGATGCAACGATCACTCCCCGATTAATGCCGGCTTTGGCGAATTTTGCACGAAAAGAAGGCGTATACAGGAGGGGAGAGGCAACGCGTGTGGAGACAGGAGACACACTTGGGTGATCGCAGAAAAAGTCCTCCCCCGCCCCCTCCTCCCCCTCCCAGGGCCCTCCCACCGCGCCAGTTTGTTTTACTTTTTTGCAGCTTCCTCTTTTTTTCCTCCACCGTCTCTTCGATCGCTTCGATGTCCTTGGTGAAAAAGAAGCAGCAGTAGGCCTCTCCTCTCATCCGTTCCATCTCCACACTTAATTATTGCCCTCTCCGCATACATATGCAGCGAAAAGAGTCAAAACAATCCCTACTACTACTACTTTTCTATCGTGAGAGACAGGCTCGCTGGGGAAGTTCCGGATTCGTGCACTTGCGGGATTTCCACCCTGGAAGATCTTTTTTAGTTGTACTGTAGGTATTTTCCAGTAGAAAATATTTACGGGGAAAACATTACAGGTAAAATATGAAAAAGGGAAAACGTCCCCTACGCTCCCCTCCTCTTTCGCTTTTGTAGTCCCTGGGCCAGACTTGAAATTTTAACGGGGAAAGGAGAAAAGACAAAGGAGCTTTGTGCAGCACAAGGCAAAGGCGGCCCACACCGACAGATGTCAAAAAGAAAAGGGAAAGAGGGGTTTGGAAAGGGACAGTGTTCGCGTGTGTCTGCTTTTGATGTGTAGGTAGTGTAGTAGGTGCACACAGCACTGTATTTTACCCCAGGCAACTTTTAGAATCTGTCTCCCCCCCCCCTTTCTGCTCGATCTGCCTCCTCCACTCCATATGTTGCAATAACAAACCGCCTTTGCACGGAGGCGCCAGCAGAACACCCCTTCTC